>ERZ773045.78-NODE-78-length-51427-cov-4.155552_pt1 | contig 51427 bp, 69 predicted proteins | sample MGYA00580635_ERZ773045 | MGnify/ENA primary metagenome ERZ773045 (study PRJEB29015, sample SAMEA2738115) | human oral metagenome | biome: human oral; feature: human-associated habitat; material: saliva | place: China | collected 2261 ...
TCTACTCAAAATCATTAGCCACCCCTTCACAGATAAAGGTACGATTATCTCGCTCCTTTGTCTCTATTTCTCCACATACTTCTCATTTCTTCAATACCACCAAGATTTTTGCGACAATTATATTCTTCCAAGAATTCATCATACACAGTCATCTTGTATCTAATACTCTTCATCTTTTCTGCTGTATATCCCATACGCTGACAATAAGCATCATATCCTGCTGTATAATCATCTGTAGGAATTGGAATAAGTGCTGCACGCTCTTTAATAGTCAACTTGCTATAATCAAGCACTTCTGGGACCTCTGCTACAACTTCCGATACAGCTTCTTCCATTTCAACACTCTCAGTATCCACATTCTCCGATACTACGACAGCCTGTACTTCATCCATTGTACCAACTGGAATCGCAACTATTTCTGAAGCTTGCGCTTGAATCTCTTCTTCTGCAACTTTCGATTCAGCAAATTCTTGATAGGTCAGAATCTCTTATTTGCCTCTTCCAAAGTCAGCTCTGCCGTATCTTTGTATTTGATATCTTCCAGATAGTCCATATAATCCCATCTCCACTTATGACTCATACCGGAAAGCTCATTTAAAGCCTTATCCCAAAACAATCCTGCTTTGTCAGCCTTTTCCTGATAAAGTTCTACTGCCGGATGATTGTAAGATGAACTAGGACAATAAAAAAGAGCCGATGACGAACTCGTGGTATGATGAAGCTACCACACACCAACACACCAGGAGGTTCGCCATGGCCCAGAACGAGTATACCACAAATAGAAAATATCGCCACCTGACACGCGAAAAGCGCGCACAGATTGAAGTGCTGCTGCAATTAAAGCTCCCCAAAAGTCGCATCGCGCGCGAAGTCGGGATTGCAAGGTCAACTTTATATAATGAACTTGCCAGAGGTACCGTGCAGCCGCTAGGACGGAATCCAGAGCCATACACGCGCTACTCTGGAGATTCTGGACAGCGTGTCTACGAACATCGAAGACGAAATAGTCATTGCCCCATAAAGCTGCCGAAAGCCAAGAAATTCGTGTCTTTTGCGGTAAAGCAGATACTGACAAAGCATCCGGCACCTGATACGATTTGCGGTCTTGCCGGAGAAAAGGGCTGTTTCACCGAGATGGTTTGTAGCAAGACTCTTTATAACTATATTGAGCAAAGTGGACTCAAAAATTGCTCCGAAAATAGTCGGGCTGATTTCAGACCAATTGAAGTTCTCGCTTGCCTTCACAAGAAGAAGTTCTCTGATTTCATCTGTGAACATGGGAATCTCAATCGTCTCATCCACAAAGAGACCACCGTTAACATACGGAAATTCTGCGAGAAGTTCATATCTTCTCTATTTTTCTTGTAAGCTTTCTGTTTTTACGTTTGCTCACTTTAAGAACACGTTCCACATATCCCCTATAGTTCCGTTTCCAATCTCTCCATGCATCTTATCCCTCTCCTCTCCCCTTCTATTCTCACCCGCTCAAACGAAACTTCTCCCTCTTCAAAATACAGTCGATTTCCCGTTTCGTTCATGTGCGTAATCAGAATCGAGAACTTGGTATCGCGGGCGCTTGAGAACATTTGAACCGAGTCTTTATCCCTCTCCACAGGCGCAAAGAAGGCCTCCATACTCTCATGCCGCGCATAGCGGAGTGTTCCCTGCCATTCGTTCGGCTGATTGGTTAGATCCTCTCCGACACCGGGGAGCTTGTCGCGCTCTGTCTCGCAGGGCAGCGGTCCCTCTCCGTGGCGCGTCACATAGCTCCGCGTCACATAAATAGCCTCATCCAGCGTGAGGCCCCGTTTTTCAAGGAAATGCGCCGGGTTGTGCATCCCTGTTTTTGAGGAGGTCAAATGCGGCGCATAGGCTTCATAGTCCTCGTTTAAGAGAAGTCCCTGTCCGCTCTCGAAAATGAGATGCGCAAATTGCCCGAGCCAATCCCGGTTTGCATCCACCAAAGTCAGAAGACCTACGTTCGCCTTCACTTCCGCGACGTAATTTTGAAGCACTGTGTCATTTTCCAACAGTGCAAAGTAGGGGTTCCCGCGATCTATGCCGAGCACAGCCGCTCTTTCTTTAGTATAGCTTGTCCGCAGCTCCCGCAATCGCTGCAAGAGCTCTGCCGCATTCCATGCGGCGACTTCCTCTACACTGAGCCCGTACCCAGCGCGGTTTCGCTGCACGCATTCATCGATTCCCATGCCGCAGGATCCGTGACGCGCATCGCCGCGGGCTGCTTCCGCGCCCATGTTAAGAAGCACATCGTCTATGGTTGTGACGCGCGCTGCTTTCTCGGAATAAAGCAAGGGCACAAAGCCGAAAAGCCGCGTAAAGTCCGCAACTTCCTTCCCGAGTTGGTAGAGATCCGGCATAAAGTGTTCCGCAAACAATGTCGGCGCTCCGTACTCTGCCCCGGCGCCGATCTGGTGGTGTACAAAGCGCCAAGCAGCCTCCGCATCTTCCACTGTGTGCCCGGCCTGCGCGCCGCCGTTGTGTTTAATAATCAGCGGCTTCCCGAGAACGCGAGAGAGGCTTGCTGTCGCAAGCCCCTTTCCCTCATCTCCGAAATTTTTCCCGATGACCGCAATGCTTCTCATAACTGAATGTCGGCGTCTGCCTGCAGCGAGAGCTGCGCAAGCGCCGCACTGATAACCGGTCGGTTCAGCTCATCCCAGCGCGATATAACATCCTCCCGCGCCTCGCCCTTTTGGAGCTGAATGGTGCTGATGATGATTTCCGGCAGACAAGCCGTGCTCTCGCGATCCAGCACTATGCAGTGCCCCGGCAGAAGTTCCGCATTCTCCTTGTTTTCGTGCCCTATCATAATATGGAACACATGGAAGGACTCCTCAACTTCCTGTAAAAGACTCTCCCTCGTGACTTCCCCCGGAAGCGCATCCCCGATAACGCGCGCTACCGTAGCTCCCACGGACCCGCTGCGAATCTCCGCATTATCCCCTATGGTAAACAAAAAGCCCTTCTGCTTTCTCTTCCGAATCGCATCAATGTTGGTGTGTCTCGCCAAAAACGCCCAGAGGCAGGTGGGAACCACCTCTCCGCTTCCGCCGTTTTCAAAATAGAGTTCCAAGAGCTGCTCCGCAATTCGGATGTCCGATTCAAACTGCGTAACCTGCAACGGAGACTTATCCTGAAAATCACCGTAGGCCGCGCACATGAGCGCCGGATCTTCAACCGCGCCGGTGGAGTAGAGCTTGGTAATCAACTCATTCAGCGCACCGGTCGCAAGTTCCACCGCGAGATAGCCCATCGAAGCCGTCACGTCCAAACCGACCACAATCGGCGTGGTATTCGGATGCTCCTCCGAGTCAAAGCATTCCCGCGTGCCGATAAACTTAGGATCCATCTTCGGGTTGCATTCCGTTCTCTTGAAGACCTCTCCCACGCTCTGCCCGTTGGAGAGTTTTCTGCTGTTTTTGAGTTTCTGCCAATCCGCCGCCGAATAACTTCCGTAACCCATAATTTCCTCCTACCTCAATCCATTTTTGTAAAACGATGGCCGCCATAGCCGTCTTCAATCACCCGGTCCCAAGCCGCAAAGTCCGCGTAAGCATCCGCTGCGGGTTCCGACGTAAGAAATACTTCCAGCTCCCGCGGGTGATGCATATCTTCCGCAACCGACTTCGCTGCCTCCCTTAGATCCCGCAAATCCCGCTTGCTCTCTTTTTTCTTTACATCTCGCCAATCGCCAAAGAGCATACCCTCATGCGTGATCGGGTTGATAAAAAGACTCGCCGCCGTGATGTTCCCGTGCTCCAGTTCGGAGTACTCGAGGGCGCAGCAGATATTCTCCATGCGGGAGATGACCCAGGCCAAATGTTCCGATGCGAACGGCGCAAATACCTCCGCCGGGTAGAAATACGGCTTCCGCGTATAGACGAGGCCAAGCTTTCCCTCATCCAGGTAGAGTTTGCTCTTCAACTGCGGAAAACAACGGACCAGCTTCACATCCGCCGCGGGAAAGGCGAGCTGGGATAGCCCCCGCAAAAAGGCATTTGCCCCTTCCTCACGATCGAATACATAAACCACCGTTTCCCGGCAGAGGTAGCACACAAGCTCGGGATAGGAGTAGTGGTCCATATAGGAAAGCGTCAGCGTTTTCCCGTTCTGCATGCGATAACTTGCACTGCCGTTCTCTTCCCACAGTGTATCTCCGCTGTAGTCCTGCTCCTTCGCATCCGCCTTGGCCTTATAGTAGGACAGCAGCTTTTTCCGGAATTCCGTATTCCCTTTTAATTCGGCGTCCGACAGAAAGGCTCTTGCCCCGCAATACGAACAGCGAAAGCCGCCCGCACTGCCGAGCTCCAGCTGCGCGCCGCACTGTTTACAGATATACTGAATCATGATTTTCGTCCTCGCTGAGAATCGCAAAAGCCTTGTGTTTTCAAGGTTTTTCAATCTGACAAGACGCAAAATTCTCTTGTAATAGCCCTGCGTTAGTAACAAATCAGTAACGCGTTAGTAACATGCTCTCGATGCGCGTTGCCTCCGTACAAATCTATCAGCGGTAGTATAGCATCTGCCAAAGAATTTGACAAAAAGAGAGCGGGCTTTCGCCCGCTCCGGTCCTCTCTTATATCGGCCACTCATCCTTGTGCGCATCGTGCCAGCGGCACTCCCACAGGTCGCCGAGCGCCAAGAGCCGCTCCGTGTCGTAGAAAAGCGCGAAGTCCTTGGCGTCGCGCCCCAGCGTCTCTGCGATCGCGTCGAAATACCCCTTCATCCGGTCGCGCACCATGTCGGCGCGCCAGCCGTCTCTATCCGGTAGTATCTGGTCGCGATAGCCTCTCGCATACAGCTCCAGGGCGAGGACTACACGCTCCTCTCGCTCCTCGGGGATGCCGTGCTGCACTCTGCGCCATGCCTCGAAAAGCTCCCGCGCGAGTAGCCGCAGCATCTCATAGGGATAACCCGCATCCGCCGTGCGTCCGTGTAGCTGTATCACCTCTACCAGCCGTCTCAGCCGGTCGGCATCCCCCTCGATGCACTCCCGCAGTAGCTCCGGCATCTCGCCGTAGGTGTCCACTATGTCTTTTTCCTCCAGGTAGTGCTCAATCTCTATCATACCGCTCTCCTTCTGTATGCGCTCCGCACACGCTTTTTTGATGAAACCGTTGACCGACTCCCCCGCAGCATCTGCAGCCGCTTTCAGGCCGTCGTAGTCCTCGTGCTGCATCTCCAGTGCCACGCGCCTCACCGCCCTTTTTTTATAGGCGGCGTTGGCGCGCTTTCTAGCATCACTCAGCATGTCATACCTCCCTCTCGATTCGTACCTATATAGTAGCAGATATATACATGTGTGTACATGTATATTTTGCACAAATCTAAGGTTCTTTTCTTGTGAAATATTCCGGGCTTGCAAATACATGTGTGTGCATGTATCATATAACCATGAGGACGCCACAGGGACGGCCACAACACAAGGAGGAAACGAAGATGACGAACGTAAGAGAAAGCGCACTTGCACTGTATGACGGCGGCTGGAGAGCAGAGGATGAGGCAGAGCTCAGAGCAGAGTACAACCTCGCCGAGGATGAGGCAGCCGAGCTTGCGAGAGAGCTTGCAAGCATCGCAGAGTAAGCAACAGCCGGGTGGGGGCGAAAGCCCCCTACCCCTTCACTATAAACCGACGTATAATCAAATCACCGCGGGACACCCGCACAGAGGAGGACACTATGGACGCAAGATATATCATGGACTACAGCGCTTTTGAGCTCATGTACGAGGGCATCAGACACACCACCGTCGAGAGACACGCTGAGGAGTGGCAGCTCACGGCCGAGCAGGTCGAGACACTGAAAGAGCGACTGCTCGAGGAGGAGAATCGGGTGTATAAATACTGGCTCAGCAATCTCCCGCACTTTGCAGTCTTTGAGCCGGACGACGAAGAGGACGACGAAGAGCTTCACCTCTTCTACGACTGGGATGCGAGCGACGATAACCGCCTCGGCGCGGACGCGCTGACCACCATCGCCCGCGACCTCATCGAGAGCGTCGGGCACGCCAACCGGATGGTCACAGAGGGCGTTTTCCCGGCACTTGCCGACTACACCGATGAGCTCACGATTCTCATCCGCGATTTTAACGAACGCGCGTACGACTACTACGAGGTGAAGCGCGGCGAGACTGGCGCAGAGAACGCGGCTGAGAGTTCACTTTTCGCCGCAGGCTGGAGACCATCGCTCTCGGAGGCGAGCGGCCTTTTCGATCAGTTTCCGTCGGGTTTTCACGAGCTTTACGACCTCATGGAAGGTCTCTGCTCAGAGTACATCGACTGGATGGAGGAGAGGGTCGCCGAGATGGAGGACGCTATCGACGATCTTGACGAGGACGAGCCCGACTACGACGAGCAGCGCGAGGCGATTGCCGAAAAGTGCGCTGCCGACATAGCAGACGATATGATCTTCAACGCAGGCATGAGCGAGCCGCAATACCTCTACGAGGTCGAGGACTACGAAGACGCCCTTTCAACCGAGTACGGAGTCGATATATACGGTCGCGTGCTGCAGGCTCTGCGGGAGTGGGCCGGAGTTGAAGAGGAATAAAAAATAAAGGGAGAGGCGAAAGCCCCTCCCCGTTTTTCTTACTCGCCCTCAGTCGGGGAAGCCCCCGCGCTGTCGGCAAGACCCTCGCCCACGCAGTACGCGATGACTGCCGCGCCCTGCAGGATGAGCGCCGAGACCTGTGCGGCCTCGCTCTGTCCCGCTCCGCGATAGATCATGACGCCGGACACAAAGCCCGCGACTGCCATCCAGAGTTTTCTGCTTGTAAGCTTTCTGATTACACTATTCATTTTTGTTTCTCCTTTCAGTAGGTAAAATCGTGTTTCTCGAGGCGCTCACGGTACTGCGCCATGATAAAGTCCGAGGTCGTGCGCGTCACATGGTTCCGGAAATGCGGGTGCGCATCACAGTAGGCGTCATAGGCATTTATATCCATGAGCGCCTGGTCGTAGGTGTCCTTGCTGTGCTTGATGCCGCGGCCGATCTCATCGCCAAAGCGCAGGATTCTCGCACGCGCGTCTTCCGCCCGCATCTCTTCCCCGGACGCCTTCACTTCGTCGAGCTTGTCGGACAGCATCGTGAGGCGCTTGTCCAGCGCCTCCATATGCTCCCGCACGTCGCGGGTCATCTCGCTGCCGAGCGCCCTCGCAAGCGCCGACCACGGCTTCTTTCCTTTCGGCGCAAGCTTTTCTGCGACAGTCAGCAGACCCAGCACTGCCCAGCCCAGCGTGCTGAGCAGCGTGTTGAGGTCTACCAGCCCCGCAAGGTCTTCCCACCTCACTTTCCGCCTTTCTCATCGCGACCGGCATCGCTGTCAGTCCCGCGATGCGCGTTGCTGTCGGTCGCGAGGTCTTCTCTGCCCATCTCCGCGAGTGCCGCCGCGACACCAGCCTTGAGGCGCTTCGCGATGTCCGCAAAGGCCATCCGCCCCGCGACGATGAGCTCAGCCAGCATCCGGTGGATTTTCCTCACCTTACTCTCTATCATGCCTCTTCATCTCCTTTCATCAGGTCGTTGACTGCCTCTAAAAGCTCTTCAAAGCGCTTTTCCAGCGCTTCGTTGCTCTTTGCTGCCACCTCGGCGCGGCGCTCGTCGCTCCGCTTGATAGCCGCCTCAAGCTGCGCCTGCCAGCTCGCGGGCGTAGCGGACAAGATGGGCACCGGCTCCTCGCCGCTCACGTCCACGGAGTCCACTCTCATGCCGTCCTCTACATCGAGCACCAGCGCCTCGACGTGCTCTACATCGACCTCACCGGCGATGGCGATGACGCTGCCAGTCCGGCCGTCAAAAATCACTGTCTCTTTCATGTTCTCCTTTCTGCTCATGCTATGAGCTCTACACGTGTCACATCTGCGCTAAAGCGATAGCCATTTGCCTGCCCGCGCGGGCGGATTTCGTCCGTCTGCAGGTTCACTACAAGGAACGCTTGTTCGTTTATGTCGGCGCAGTTAATCTCCACTGTGTGCCACTCGGTATGTATGTAGCCCTGCGTATAGCCCGGAGCCCAGGTCAGAGTCGCGGTGCGTATCGGCGTGTAGTCCCGCCTGCGCTCTACGCCGCCGATGTGCACGAGATGCAGCTGGAGGCTCATGCTATTGCTGACCCCATCTGTATAGGTGTGTACCGTGACTCGCATAGCCCGAAAAGCCCCCGCGTGCACGGATGGCGTAAAGCCCCACCACGGGCTCCAGCTATACCACCGGCGATTGTAGCCGCCGTCAAAAAGCGCCGTCGGATTTAGCGACGCCTTGAAGAAGTTTTTTGACAGCTCTCCGCTCGCCCACCCCGAGAGATGCACTCCGTCGAAGCGGGCCCCATCAAAAGGGACGCAGCTTGCCGCGTAGTCTACCATGGTGCCCCAGACTCCCAGCACGTTCACGCCCGCCCTAATATTTTGCGGCAGGACGGTCGGAGCCGGTGCCCACGCCCACATGCATGTAGGGTCGATTTGGCTACCGCCCGGCATACGCATGAAAACGCCACGCCCGCGAGCGCCGTAGTCTCCCGCGAAGGCCGTGTTCTCCATCGCGTCCATGACTTTTTGGCCGCCGATGTCTCCGGACAGCGGCCAGCGGTAGATAGCGCCCGGGATTTTCAGCCCGTGCTCACTCGTGAAAGTGCAGCCCTGCAGCACCTGCTGCGCGGTCGCATCACCAAGCGCCCCAGAGTCCATGCAGATATGCGGGTAGCCGTCCCCTCTCATGTAGTATGCATTGTGGGCAGGCGCGTGCATCCAGAGTGTGTGCGCGTTGAGGTCGATGCCATACTCTGTAGTGAGACTCCCGCGCGGGTCGGTGCCGCTCGGCCCCATGGTATTGAAGACCGGGATTTGCCCCGGCACACCCAGCGGCGCGTACCCCTGCAGCATCTTTGCCCCGTCAAGTCCTGCCGCTCTCGCGACCATATCTACCGGCGCTTTTACCTCCGGCGTGCCGTAGCGGCCGTTTTTCCGGTATGCGCCCGGCAGCATGCCCATATGCGCCAGACCGTCAGAGATGGTCACGCCCGTGGTGGGCTGTTCGCCCTCGCGCTCTACGAGCGTCCCGTCCATTTTTGCGCCGCGGACCCATGCCGATGTACCGGCTACGATGTCGCCGGGTGCTGCATTTCCGGGCGTCTGCCCCGCGAGCGGAGCGGCAGTCACGGCGCCGCCGCCGTTATGGTACCCTCGCGGGATGGTGACGCTCTCTCCGGCACGGAGGGTTTTCTGCATCGCGCCGTTGTCCGGCATGGCTCCCGCGCCTACATCGTCGCTTGTGTCCGCTCCGAGGTAGGTCTTTCCGGAAAGCACATCCGCAGCGCGGGCGGTGGTCTCATCTGAGCTTGCGCCGCCGCTACCGCCTGCAGCTACAAAAATATCAGCCATTTCCCGCGATCCTCCTGATTTTTACTTTGAAATCTTCTGTCGGCTTTTTGACCGCGCAGAAAAGCACGGCCTTGCCGTCCTTGCTCTCCCCGCCGTCGATCGCACCGAGCCACTTGCGCGCAGCCTTGGCGGCCTCGACGCTTCCGGTCTTTGCGATAGCCTTGCCGAGCTCCAACACATCCGTAGCTTTGCAGCCGGGCAGGGTCACCTCTTGCGTGTACGGCGCGCTTGCGGACCACGCGGACGCTCTCAGCGTGACTTCCCACGCCGTGGGCGTTATCTCCAGCGCCTGCACGCGCGCTTTCAGCGCATTCAGGTCTGTCGCATGCGCATACGCGCTGTGGTCGTCTGCAGCCGTCACCTGTGCGGCATTACTGACCGCCACATTGCAGCGGTAGTAGATAGAGGACTCATTTCCGGCAGCGTTTGCCGGTAAAAAGTCCGCTTCCGCAGCGCCCTTGGTGAAAATCGCGTAGAGCGCCTCTTGTCCGCTTGCATCCTCTGCGTACACGCCAACCTCTGTGATGCGGAACCCCGTCGACACGCCTGCGTTACTCAGCAGCGCGCCGATTTGCACCGTATCAGAGCCGAGCGCCGTCACATCCGAGACCGCAAAACGCGCTTTTTCCGCTGCAAGCCCCGTGAGCGCGCTCAAGTCCTCGCTCGCGGCGTGCGTTCCGGATCCGGCGCGTACGGACGTAAACTTCACGCGCGGGATTGTCCCCGCCTGCGCAGCGGCGATGATACCGAGCCCTGCCACTGTGATTACATTTCTCTCTGCCATTTATGCGCCTCCTCTCCGCGCAGTCCCGAGAACGACTACCTTATCCGCACCGAGAATTGCGCCCGCAAAAAATGCCGCGCGCGTCTCATCAGCGTCATAGATCTTCGACACAAAACGCCCTGTGAGCGGCACAAGCTCGCCGAGAAGTTTTGTAGCCTGGTCGATATCCATCCCAGCGCGCTTGACAGCCTGCATCGGAAAGCGCTCAATCCGATAAGAAAAGGGCTCCTCTGCCTCAGAGATTTTAAGCTCATCCGGAGAGCAGCCAAAAATCGAGAGCGCCATCGCGTAGACGGACTCATAGTCCGCCCGGAGATTTTTAAGCGCTCTTGCCTGTAAAATCAGCATACGATATGCAGCATCGCTCATGCGCCCGCGCTGCACTTTGTACACCCGCCCGAAAACATCGAGTGCCGCGCCCTCGGCGCTTTCGATGTCGCTCGCGGAGCGGATGCTCTCAAGGTCCTTTGCAATGTCCTCTTTGGCGCTCCGCGCCATTTCGAGGATTTTCCAGTTGCTGCTTACATTCCGCTTGTCGTAGCAGTCCGGCAGGCGGTCGATTTTATTTTTCAGATCCATATCATCCTCCGCTTGCCGATGTCGTGATCGTGACGTGCGCGGTGTCTGTCTGCGCAATCTGGTGCGCTTCGAGCGCAATGGTCTGACCGCCTCTGCCGCCGCGCCTAGAGATTTCCACGGCATCCACATTCACAAGCCCCGGAATGCCCTTAAGGCTCGTGTACACGCCATTTCCGTAGATTGTGCGTCCGGCCGGAAGGCCGTTGATATACGCAGCGACCGCATCCTTTGCAGCCACCTCAGAGCCCTCTGTCCAGAGGCCGTCTGTGTAAATCGTGAGTTTTACCTCGATTGGCACCATTTCCATCCAGCGGAAAGCAATCTCATGCAGCCCGCCCCACCGGTCTCTGACCTGCTCGCTCGTGTCTCCATAGGTCTTAGCCCCGAAGGGCTTGCTTTTGAAAATGGCAGCGGCAATGTCGTTCGCCCGGGCATGGTCCGCGAGCACTGACACGCGGAAAGATTTCGCCGGTAATCCGGACTCTTTTTGTCCCTGCATCGTGTCATTGCTCTCAATCTGTACCTGCGTGACGCTCTGCACCTGATAGACAGCAGCCATGACCGCGCTATAGGTTCCGGAGCCGGTCGAGGAAAGCGCGGCCTCGTATTTTCTTCGCGCCGAGGCATCGCTCTCCGGATCCGTGCCGGGCACCGTGAGGCGTGAGCCGCTTACACCGGTAAGCACGGCGCTTGAATAGTAGGTGGTTGTAATCGCGCCGTCAGCGACGTTTCCGACCGTCCCGCGCGTATCGCACTCCACCTCAGCCTCTGCGCTGCCGCCTGTCAGCGTGACGCTGTTAATGGTGTGAAAGACCAAGGTCTTGTCCGCGGTCGCAACCTTCGTACCGGCGGGGACGCGCACACCCGGAGAGCCGGTAAGCGTCACCATGTGCCGCGCGGGGCTTCCGACTGAGATTGTCACGCCGAGATTTGCGCAGAGTTTCCGGAGCGCCGCTCCGGATGCCGTGAGATAGCAGAAAGACTGGTAAATGTCCTCCATCTCTTCTCCGATATCGCGCTTGTCCTCGCAGCTAAGCCTGATGTACTTGCCGAGCGGCGTGCTCTCGCTTGTGTCGATGTCTTCCCCGAAGAGCTGCCGCGCGAGCTCGATGTCGCGCTTAAGCCACTCCGCATAGGTTAGCCTGTGATACCCCTCTCTTGTAAAAGGCATTATTCACCCCCTTCCACCTCGAGCGGCACGTCAAAATCTTTGCCATGCGCTCGGACAGTTGCCAGGATTACCGCGTGCCGAGAGGCGCTATCTACATGCAGCGAAAAGTCCGCAAGCTCTGCCTCTCGGTCGACCGCCTCCAGCGCTTCCTCGAGCTCCAAGCGGATGCTGTCCTCATCCGGATTTTTCCTGAGGATCTCCGAAAAGCGGATTCCCTCCCGCGGGTTCAGCGACCACTCGCCGCGGTTTGTAGACCACACGGCCTGAAGCTTCTCCGCGAGAAGCGCTTCGTCTCGCGCCATTTGTACTGCATTGTCCTCTATCCGGAGGTCATACGGCGCTGTATCTGTCAGCGAAAAACTAATCATTATGCCTCCTTTCAGAAAATTGCGGCTATCACCGTGTCGCCCATTTGGTGGTGCATATCGCCCACACGCGACACGCTGCCACCGCGCCATGAGTCGCCGAGCACATGCTCTGTGCATACGCAGAGCACGATATCGCCCGCCTCGGGCGGTGTGAGCTTTGTCCAGTGCGTGGGGCCGTCTGCCGTCGCTTCGGTGACGGTTTCAGCCTTACGGACGCTCCGCGGTATCGGCACGCCCTCTATCGGCACAGCAGGCGCGCCCGAGGGACTGTAAAGCGGCTGCACGGTCGCGGTTGTGCCGTCCGACGCAAGGACTTTTGCCGTGAAAGCGGTATGTAGCCCCTCTCCGGAGCGGCTTAAAATGCCGCTAAGATTTGATTGAATCGACATTTACCCCTCCACGCGAATCGCTTTGATTTCTGTAGTCATCTGCTCATCATTTTTCGTGTGCTTGCCCTCCAGCACCTTAAATCGTCCGGAGATTGCCCTGGACGAAATCTGCACCGTGCAGCCGGTGTAGATACGGTGCTGAAAGAGCATCTTTGCGGAAATACCAAAAACCGCATCGGTGAAGGCCGCCGCGCTTTCGTCCTGCGGAGCCTCGCTGCTTTCCTCCGGCTTGTCTTCCGAAATCGCGGCGGATTTTGTTCCGCCGCTTTCTCCGGACCCGCTCCCGACAGAGATCGAGTTCTTCGTGAGCCGCACATCCTTTATTTCAGACCACGGCTCCACGGACAGCAGCCCGCTTTCAGAGCCCAGGTCAAAATACCCTTCGGAAATCGCGGACTCTACCGGGCACACATACACCGCGGACTTACATATCCACGCCTTCACGCCGCAGGCGGACGCCATTTTGCCGATTGCGTCCATGAGCGAGCCCGTGATTTTAATCGGCGAGGCAAAAACATAATCCCGCGCGGGCTGAAAAACTGCAGTCGGGATCCCGAGCCGAGCGATTAGGTCTTGTAAAATCACTGTCGCAGAGGTGTTTGCACCAAAAGCGATGTCCTGCAGCTCCTGATCGGCAGCGCCCCGATAGTCTGTGACTGTGAGCTCTGTCACATAGTCGAGGCCGTCCCAGTAGCTCCGGACCGCTTTAATCTTTCCGGAAAGCACCTCTCCGACTGAATCGCGCTTATACCCTGCGGTTATCTTCACGGGGCTCCCGACCTGCAGGCGTGCAAGGGTTGACACCGAAAGATTGAAAATCGTTATAACGCTTTCGTTTACCTCGGTGTCGCTGTCAAAAGGAATTTCGAAATGGACGTCGTAGCCCGCATCGGATGATAGCGTAGTCGCGCCGATCGTGACAGTGACCGACTGCCCGAAAAGGCCTTTGGCTGCGTCCTGTCCGGCTGCAGCGCCCATCATGCGAACGGCTTTTGCAAGCTCTGACTGCGGTGTGCGCCTACGCGGCGCGCTCAGTCCTACCTTGCTGCCGCTCATTTAAGCGCCTCTTTTCCGTTGTCGAGCCAGAGGAAGACCTCTTTTCCGAAGGTCTCCCAGGTCACTTTGTCCACGCTGCCGGTTAGGTCGAGCGGGATAATATCTACCGCAGGATAAGACCCATCGCCGAGCCATACGGATGCGAAGAGCGCTTTTCCGTAGACGATTTTCTCGTTGTACACGACCACCTTGCCGCGGCGCGACAAAGTCGCCGTGAAGAAGTCGTTCAGGGCATTATAGTCAAATCGGATCCTAAAAATCTCTCCCGCGAGCTCAATCTGCATTTCGCACGGGATGCTGTTTTTATCGACTATGAGCCTATCAGGTACCGTCATATCAGCCTCCCATCTTGAGCCGCGCACCGACCTTCAATGTCCGGAAATCCCCGCGCTTTGAAAAAGCCTCGGGGTTTGCAGCCATGATATCCTCACAGCTTTTTCCCTCGCTCCGGTACGGACCGTTTACCAGAGAGTAAATAGTGTCTCCGGGCTTTACTGTGTGATACCGCGCGCCGTTATCATTCACCTCGACCGACTGCATGCCGAGGCTTACGGTTTCGCGTGCCTCGCGCGGCACATCCGCAGCTGCCACATACGCGGGGGCGGCGATACGGATGCGCTTTAGGCTCAGCGAAAATTTACAGCCGCCGGAGACCTCCGCGGAGAAACTCGGCGAAAAGCTCTGGATGATGCAGCTCCGGAGCGTCTGACTGCCGGCATACCGGAGCAGCTCTCCCGACCGCTCCCAGCTTTTTATAGTCGAGATAATGCTCTGATACTGTCTGCCTACAATCTCTCCGGAGACGGTGAGCTCCTCGGGCTCCGCTTTCACATGGTCCGTGATGTCAGCGCCCTGCTCTACCGCATGAGACGAAGCGGAGGCCGCCTGCGCGGTCTCCTCTGTCTCGACAAAAAGGTAGACCTTATGTGAACCGATTAAATACGCCACTCTCTACCTCCTCATCCCATAGCATAACCGGAGGAGCGGTTAAGCCCCTCAAAAGTCCTGTTCATTGCGTCGCGGATCCAGCTCTCGACCTTGCGCCGGTTAGTGTCCGTCGCGGATGCGCCGTTCATATTGAGCGTGAAGCTCGGCGAATAATTGCTATTCGTGGTCGTGTTTCGCACCGTTCGCCCTGCAGCCACCGACCGCGGAGACATCTCGCCTCTCACGGCAGCGGTGACATTCTGCGCGGCTGTGCTCACCTGTCCCGCGGAGCGGTCGAGGCCCTTCACGAATCCCGCGCCGGTCATCTCGCCCGACCACTGCATCACACGGGACGGACTGTGAATGTCAAGAGACGCGTTAATCGTGCTCTTGACTGCAGTCGCAATGCTCTGCGCTCTCGCGAGAATCAGCCCCTGCGACTGCATGAGGCCGTTCGCAAAACCGAGTCCTGCGTTCATGCCGGAGGAAGTCAGGTCGACTGCAGCAAAGGGCTCCTTCACCGCCGAGTCAACCACACTCTGCGTCGTGCTCTGCAGAGTAGGCGTGTAGCCGGAGATGCTCTGATCAAGACTGCCAAGCATATCCTGCCCCGTCACATCCGGCTGATACGCTGCAAGACTCTCATCAAGACCTGCAAGCATGTCTGCGCTAATCTCCTCTGCCTTCGGTGCCGACTCCACCATAGCGGCGATGCTGCGGTCCATAGCGTCCTGTGCAGCTGCCTGCGCAGCGTCTGCGCCCTCCGTGATGCCGCTCGCCACGTCATCGGCTATCTGCCGCCCCGCCCCGTGCCCCTCGTTAGATAGGTCGTCAACGCCTGCCTTCACGCCGTCAATCAGCGCAAACACAGCCGTTTTTGCGAGGTCCCAGAGAAGCCCGGGCAGATTCGTGAGGATGCTGCGGAGACCGTCTAAAAGCGCTTTGCCGAGCTCCGGAAGGTTCACCACGATGCCGCGCACAAGATTTTTGAGCACCTCGCCGCCTGCCTTGATGATGCTCGGCACAGCAGCGCCGATGCCCTGAAACATTCCGCCGATTAGGTGAAGGCCTGCCCGCATCATCTGCGGGATGCCCTGCGCCGCTCCGGAGACCAGTGCTCCGACTGCCGCGACGCCCTTCGGGATGAGCTGCGGCAAAGCCGATGCTACGCCCGACACCATGCCGGTCAGCATCTGCACACCGCTCTCACCGACCTGCGGCAGCACCGAGGTCACACCGGAGATAAAGCTCCCGATAGCCTCAGTGCCGGTCTGCAGCATCGCCGGAAGCGAGGTCTTCGCAAAAGCTGCGACGCGCGGCAGAATATCGCGCGCAGCGGCAGCTGCTCTGGTCGGCAGCGCGGTCAGCATGCGCTGCATGGCAGTGGTGAGCTTCGGCAGCACTTCGGTCTGCAGCATCTTCGCTGCCTTTCCGAGAACCTTCGGCAGCGCTGCAGCAATCTGCTCAACGCGCGGTAAGACATTCTTAAATACCGCTCCCGCAGCGTCTGCGACATCCGTGAAGAGCTGCCCTAAATCCGCGTTTTTGTCGGCAAGGCCTGCAATCAGATTCGAGTACGCGCCCTTCAGCATCCCGATCGAGCCGGAAATCGTGTCCGTCGCCTCGGCCTGCGTCGCGCCCGCAATTCCCATTTGTGTCTGCACATCATGGATTGCGGAGACGATATCAGCGTAATTTTTAATCTGATAGTCAGTGTTTCTGCCGGCCGCTTTGTTCAGCCGGTTTGCATCATCGAGCAGGCGCTGCATCTCGGACTGCGTACCGCCATAGCCGAGCTTCAGGTTGTCGAGCATCGTAAAATTTTGCTTAGCGAAGCCATTGTAGGCGTTCTGGATGCTTTCAATGTCGGAGCCCATCTTATTTGCGTTATCCGACATATCGACAATCGCGGTCTTTGCCATCTGTGCGGCTTTTACCGTATCGCCGCCAAGCGAATTCGTAAGAGACGCCGCAAAGCTCGTGGCGGTCTCCATGTATTCATTCGCGGAGAGTCCGGCTTCTCTGTATGCGGTCTTTGCGTCCTGCAAGACCTGATTTGCACCGGCAGACCCTACTCCGCCGTAGAGCGTCTCTACGCCGCCCTTAAGCTGCTCAAAGTCCGCAAAGGCAGAGAGCGCCTGCTTCCCGATAAAAGCGACGCCCGCGCCGATAGCGGCTACACCGGCGATAGTAGCCTTAAGGCTGATTCCGGCAAGCTTTTTAAGGCCGTTTACCGCAAGCAGTCCGAGTTTCTTCGTGGCGCTTACGGCGGCCTTTGCGATGCCCTTAATTCCGGATACAATGCCATGAAGAATATTCCTGGGCAAATTCACGACGAAATTCTTTGCGCCGGAGGCAAGGCTTCGCATTTTGTTCGCCGCCGCCGCAAGCGCGTTTCGCGGCAGGCTTGTGACAAAATTCTTTGCAGACTGCGCAGCCGCCTTGAGAGAAGCGCCAAGCTTTTTTGTCTCGCCGGTAGAGCTTCGCACTGCTTCATTCGTCGCTCTCGTCGCCGCTTTCGCGGAGGAGAGCAAATCGCGCATGCTCTTGTCCACATCGCCGAGCGGATTTTTCGGGACGTCAAATGTGATTTTGATTACGTCCTCGCGTACTACTGCCATTTACTCTCCTTCCTGCGCCTTGTTCATGAGGTCAATGTAGTGATCAAGCGCGGCATTTGCCTCAGTGATTTCATTCGGTGTGAGACGGCAGAAGACCGTCTCATAGTCCATGTGTCCGTCAAAAATGAGTCGCCAATAGGCCCAGTTATCTCTTGCTCTTTGCCGGAGCTGCCTGCGGGTCTTCGGCGTTTCGAAATCGCCCGCGCATGACGTCCGCGACGAATCTCACGACCTCGGTGAGCTCCTCATCCGTGTCGAAATCGTCCGGAGTAAGCCCCGACGGCTCCAGAAGGCCGCGCTTCAAGACATTCTTTGCGTATCGAGCATTGGACATGGTGTCCGTGCCGGGAATGTAGGAATCGTCGATGCACTCCTGCCAAGCGCTTAAGCCGTTAAACTGCGCGACATAGGTCACGCCGTTGATTTCCTGAGTTCTCTGGTAAAATTTAGCCATTTACGCCTCCTTATCGGTCCGTGTAATCGAGGACCTGCACCTCAAAGCTTCGGTCGCCGAGTTTCTTGCCGACCTTGTTGTCTGCGCTCTTCTTGAGAAAAGCCTTCGTGCCGCCGACCTTTTCATTGGTGGACTTATTGACCACCCAGATACCAAAAAGCTCTGTGGAATCCGCAAGGCGCTTAAGCGGGGGCAGCTGCGGGCTCTGCGCCTGTACGGAGAATTTGATAGTGCCAAGCTGATTGCGGGAGCGGTTTACGACAACATCGCCCTGCGCGCCCACTACAGCCTCTGCGCCGTCCTCATCCTTCGAGCACTCCACATCGTCCTCACCGGTGCAGGTGATGGCAAAAGTGCCGTAGCTTTTCGTGCTGAGGGTGATAGATACGTCATTCGGGTCAAACTCGTATGCGTGCATACTCTCAATCTCCTTTCGTTACTTTCGTTAGATGGTCACCGTGCCGTTAATCTCGGCGGTGTGAATCGCGCCTGCAAGCGTGAAAGTGAAGCGCCCGAGCGCGTAGTTACGCTCCTTGCGGTCTGCCGCCTTCGTAGCGTCTACGCCGCCGAATTCGGTCGCATAGAGCGCCTCTCCCGCAGCGTTATGCGCGATCATGCCCATGTTGTCCGCCTGCTTAAGCACATTTGCGGTCACGCCTTCCAGCATGCCGATGCCGCGATTGTCGTACGGCAGCTTCGGTGCGCCGTTTAAGAGCTTCTGCGCGCCGGTCTCGATGCCCTGGATAATCCAGTCGAAAGAATCGACGATATCAAGGTACTCACCGGATGCAGCCTTGCCCTCCGTGGTCACAAGGTCACCGGCCTTCCGCGCGATGGTATACGCGCAAGTGCCGCCGCTTCCGCTGCCGGTCGAGAGCGAGAGGATCTCTTCCTCGGTGCGCTCTGCATCCGGCTCAACGCCCTGCAAGATAATGTTCTTGTAGGTGAAACTGCCCGCATCCATGCCTGCCGTTGCGCCGACAAGCGCCGCTGCGAGCTTCTGTCCGTCAGAATGCACGCCGATCATCGTGCGCTCGCGCTTTGCATATGCTGCGAGGCCGTCCGTTGCGTTGAGGACGGGGAAATAGATTAAATCTCTTCTGCCCTCCACGTAGGCAGACACATCGACGGCTGTATCACCCCCGCCGAGCACGGCGACCACCTGCCGCACACCGGTCAGCTTCTTAAGCGTCTCAACAGCGCCGTCCGTGGTCTGGATGAGCGCGATGCGGCGCGGCGCGTTGTCCTGCGCCTTCATGAGCACGAAGAGCTTGTACGCCTCGCTGCCCTCGGCAAAGCCTGCGAGCTTTACCTCGCTTGCGGTCGCGCACTCGTGATACGCCACTGCGCTGTCTGCATGGCTCACAAGAATCAGCGGGACGCCGAAACCGTCAGCGCCCGCACCGCTCGTGAGCTTAATCTTTACATTGACATCAAGTGCCATTTAAATCTCCTTTCTCTGAATCTCCGCAGTCTGAATGGCCTCGCCGGTACTCGGCAGCACATTCATTGCGGAGAATCTCACGTCAAAGCCCTTCCGGAATTCATACTCGATCGTGATCATGCTGTCCCGCTGATTGATATCCATCACTTCAAGCGGCGCGATGCCCTGCTCTTTGAGGTAGGCTCTTCCGGAAACGCGAAACCAATCTGCGAGCGCCTGCGCCTTTTCCCAGCAGAGCGTGTCATTGTCGGCCTGCACTGTCCAAGACATTGTGATAACAGCCGGCTTAAATTCCTCTGCTTTTGTCTGCCCGTAGCTTCCGCCGCTCTCGGCAATCGATGTAATCGAAAAGCTCGCGTACGGATACGACGGAATATGCCCGGTCTGATTCGCCTTTACGGCGATGAGGCCAAGGTCCTTTTTGATGCCGTCACAGATTGCTTTATTGAATTCCTGAATCCCTTTTTTAAGCATCGAAACTGTCCACCCTTTTCAGCGTGTAGCGGTTCACGTCCGCGTAGTCCTCGGCGAGCAGCTCTGCGCCCTCGACCTTGTAGGTCTTGCCCTTATGCGCCACATAGTAGGTGCAAGCCTTGTCGTCGAGGTCGATGCTGTCATCGGTCTTCCGGATATAAAAATCGCGGTCGCTTGTCGTAAGCGCGCCGCCGGACTGATAAATCTTCCCCTGAGAGAGCGGGACGATTGCAGCGTTCACTGCCGTTTTCTCCGGCTCTCCGCGCACATACTCGCCGCCCTCATAGCCTCCGCCGCGCAGGGCTACGATTTCACAGGCAACAGCGTACTTTTTCACAAGGTCTGCAAAGTGAAACACGCCTACTCCTTTCTGTACTCAATCGCAGAAATCATGCCGCCCGTATCTACCAGCGGGTTCGAGCTGCCTTTCTGCTCTGCCGTAAAGGGGTGATTCGGCGGCGCTGACAGGTCGCGGGCATACTGCTGTATCAGTCCGCGGGCAGTCATTCCTACATCGTCAAGGAGCACTTCCGCGGTGAAACGCCCCGCGGCAAGCTCTCCTATGTCTCTGTCTACAATCGCTTTGATTTCTGCGCTCTTAGCGTCAAATCCCGCACGCAAAAAGGACCGCTCCGGGATCACGATTACTGTCGTAGTCGCTTTCAGGTGCAGTCCTTTTCGTGCAAGGAATTTCCGCATTTTTTCGGTTACCGGTATCCGGCAGCCGTACTCGTGGATGCCTGCGATATACGCTTGCTCGCCGTCAAAAACGCCAATCGACACCGACCGGCCGGAGAGCGCATTCACATTCTCGATGATGCCAGGCAAGAGATTGAATTTCGTTTCGTAGGTTACCGCCATCACGCCCACCTTGACCGCGGCATGGAAATCTTTACACCGCCGGTGTAGTGCCCACGGAGTAGCTGCCGGATGAGCAGCATCAGCGCGCCGCTCATATCGCTTGCGACCGCGTAGCTTTTGGACATCCCGCCGATTGACTCGGAGCTGACACCGGACAGAGTACCGCCGGAGTTCATGATTTCCATGAATTTCAGGATAAAAAGCCGCGCAGAGGGCGGCAGCGCCGCCACCTCTGTAATGCTGCCATCTGTCAGCCGGAAATCCGTGTTGTCGCTGAGCCAGTCAAGCGCAGCGGCAAAATCCAGCTCTCTGCCTTCTGCGAGGTCGCCTTTTTGGTATCCCATCGCCTCGATATTTGCCGCTGTGAGCTGAATCATCCCTTCGCCTTACCCTTCTTCTTGCCTGCCGGTGCCTCAGACTGCTCCGCGGTCTGCTCTGCGGTCTGCTCCGCGGCCTGCTCTGCGGCCTGCTGCTCTACCTGACTCTCAGCCTCAGCCTCCGCAGCCGCGCGGCGTGCAGCGGCCTGTCGCCGCCGCAAGTTGAAAAAAGTCGCGCTCATGGCTCACCTCAAATCTTGTGGCGGAGGCACACGATCGGCACATTCTTCGCATCCTTCACGAGCTGCCAGTTGCTTGCCGTCGCAAGGTCACCGTTCGTCGCGTATGCCTTCGTCGGGGTTCCCGTGAAAGAGACTCCATTCGGATGCAGCACAAAAGCCTTGCGGTTGATGAGGAAATCCTCGGCCTTCAGCTTGTCGCGATCGGTCTCAGTCGAAATAAGACCGCTCGGTGCTCCGCCGTCTCTCGTAAATGCCCCCGCGCCGATGAGATAGGTGTCGTATACACCGGAGTTCACCGGCAGCGAGTCATCCACGATGACGCGGTAGCCGAGGTAGGTGTCAATCTTCACCTTGAGATCGCTCGAATACTCAGTCTCAATCTTCTGCTGCTTCTGCAGCTTCGTATAGGTCGCGGAGTGCATGGCGACCGCGGTAATCTTGTCGTATGCGTCACCCATCAGGTTCTTCGCGTCAAGCGTTGCATCCACGCCAATCACGGCGTCAGCACCGGACTGCGTCGAGATGTCCAGCAGGTGCTTCGTGGCCAGCGCGCCGGACGCGCCGAAAAGACCCTTGAGCACGTTGATAAAGATAGCCTGCTCTCTCTCGAGCCACCAGTCCGAGACCATGTTCATGATTGCCGCCATCGGGTCGGAGCCGCCCTTCACGCGTGCAAGGTCGGTCGCGCCCCACGCCTTCTGTCTGATCAGGAGCGTAGCGCGCTCGTTTCCCGGCTGCACGCCGTCCGGAGTGAGCGCGTCCTCGCCGAAAATCTCATCGTCTCCGGAGAGCGGCTTGTAGAACGGCATCGTGATCATGTTGCCGCCCAGCGGCGTGCCATTAATCACCTGCGCAACCCGCGCATCGGGGGTCGCGGCGCCGGACTGCACAAGCGCGGACTTCTCCGTGGTGCGCTCATTCACATAGCTCGTGAATTTCTCCGGCACAATTACCATATCTGCAAACTTCGTAATTGCCATTTATCTAATCTCCCTTCGTTAGGTGGCGTCAGCCGCCGCCATGAGAGCCTTTGCTCTCTCGGGGTCTGTCGCCAAAATTTCCATCTGTTTCGAGTAGTTGATGTTTCCCTTCGCCCAGGGATTGCCCTTGGCGTCCACCGCACTGCCGCCCTTTCTCGGCTCGCCGCCTCCGTTCTGGAAGCGCGCTTTCACCTTATCGGCGACAAGCTTGTCGATGAGAGCAGCAAAGGACTTGACACGCGCTTTCGTGTCGTCTTCGTCCGCGCCGAGCACCAGAGAGACGATATCGTCCGAGATGTCGAGGCCTGCAGTCTTCAGCTCCTGCGCTGCGAGGTAGCGGTTCTTCATTTCCGCGAATTCCTTCTGCTGCGCGGCAAGCTTGTCTGCCGCTTCCTTCCGCTCGAGCTCTTTCCGCTCATCCTCGGTGAGCTTCGCCTTCTTGAGCTCTTCCAGAGCGGCTTTCAGCTCATCGTACTGTCTCTTGCTGTCCTCGAGCTCCTTTTTCTTTGCGTTGCCGACACGGTTCGCCGCGCGGTCTCGCTCCGACTGCAGCATCTTCTCGACAGCTGCCCGCGTCTTCTCGTCAAGTCCCGCGAGCGGGTCCTCCGGTTCCGGCTCTCCGCCGTCCGGCTCTCCCGTGTCATCCTCACAGGTCGGCAGGAGCTCCTTATACTCCTCCTCTGTGACTGCTCCGCCCTTCAAAAGCGCATCCAGTTTCGTCTTCTTCATACTGCTCCTCTCTGAGTGCTATCTTTGATAGCCCACTTGTGTTTTTCGGAGTGCGCGCCTCTTTCCCACCTTCCGGAGTGTCCGCCGGTGCGCCCACCAGTGCATCAAAAAAGCACAGCCGTTATGACTGTGCTTTCGTTGCTGTTATTTAGTTGGTTTCGCTGTGGTCCAGTTATCAGGTAGATGACACGGGGTCAGATATTGATTGGTTATCTCAACGAGTCTGGCATAGATAGCTTGAATCTCCGGAGGCGCATCCGGGCGAAGCCCCCATCCTTTCGAAGCGGCGTAGGGCCTGACCTTATCAAACATTCGCTTCTCTTCTTCGGTGAACTTGATTCTCATTCAAACCTCCTTTCCCGCTTTATGCGTCTTTGCATCGCTGCTGATTCCAGCGCATTCTTCATCTCAAATTCTGCTTCTACTTCGTCAAAGCGACGCGCTAGGGACATATTGAATGCATAGTCGCTAATCTTCGCGGCTTGTTCGGCATCAGTAACACCCAAACGCGCCATTCTCTTTCGACTCTTTTCTGCAAGCCAGGCAATATAAGCGCTCTCGTTTTCACGCGTTATTGTCCAGCCTTCTCGAACAGCGTCATATGCCTGACGCCGGTGCCACATTTCATGAATAATCACACCCAACCGCTCTTCTGGCGAAACATTGTCTCGATCCCAGATGTACTTCACGGTATTATCCACGGCGTCATATGCACCTGCTGCGTCATATAATTCGTCTACTGCCACTATAATCAGCGTCGGCATCTCTGTCAAGGGAACGCCAAACATTTGCATAGCTTTTCTCGTGTCTTGATAAAAAATATGGAGCTCCTTGGGCTTAATACTCACGCGCTCTGACACATAGACTGGGGAGGTATAGGTCACGATTCTATCTGTCACAACCCACTTTTCCCAATTCGGATTTTTCGCGCTCCTCTGTGGATACGCTCCCCCTTCTTCCCGATCCAGACTCCTGTATTTCTGCGCCCCAGCCTCAAAGCTTTGCTGCCAAGACTCACGCGTCGTCTTCTCCATCCGGTAGGTCAAAAAGCATCTGCAGTTGATATCCTCTCCCGCTACATTCGTCTGCCCGGGCGCGGGACCGCTTGCACCGGAGGGAAGCTTAAAATCCTCATTGAGCGGGATCTCCACGCCGTCCATGGCGGCATGATTGTAAAAACCAGGCTTACCGCTCTTCCACCCGTGCTTTGTCTTGTATCTGCGGTTTGGCCGGACGCGCTCATCTCTCATGGTATTCCAGCGTTTCAGCATCTGGTAGCCCGCAAGGGCGGCTTTCTCCTGCAGCGCCGCCGCTGCGTCGCTGTTACCGGCCTCTCTGACTCTGTGCGCCTCAGTCCTCGCGATGCGGACAGCCTTGCCGTAGTATCCGCCTGCGCCGTCTGCGCCTGCGAGGGTCTCTGCTATGCGCCGTGTCATCGTGTCGTAGCGGTCGCCCTGGCTTAAACCTACGCCGACCGACTGCTTAATGCCGTAGATGATTTCTCCGCGTTTCTTTTCCAGACGGTCCGCAAGTGTGAGACCGTTCACGGGGTTGTGCACCGCCTCCGCGATTACCTCCGGAGCGACCGCGCGGATTGTCTGGAGGCTCTCCTGCAGAGCGTCATCGGTCGCAGCGCGCTGTACTGCCGACACCATGCCGTCATAGCATTTTGCGTAGCTATCCTTGGCTAGCTGCTCTATGATCCTGCATTCTTCCAGGGACGCAATGCCGGTACTCCGCATAATCTCTTCTAGGAGCCTTGCGTCCATGCCGTCACGATGCAGCACAGCATAGTCAATCGCGCCGGTCTCCGGATCCGCGTAGCGCGCATACGATTCAGCGACACGCTCGCCGATTTCCTTCATGAGCTGCCGATAAAGCTTTTTGAGATCCTTCACAGCGCTCTGCTCTCTGTGCTCTTCGATTCTCCGGACTGTGCTTAGATACCGGTTCAGCGCGTCGCCTGTGCTGCTCATTCAGCTTCACCGCCCTCGGGTGGTACATTCGTTCCCTTTTTGCTTACCGTGCCTTCCTTGGCCGTCTCGTCGCTCTCAGGGTCTTTCCCGAAAAGGTTCAGCGCGTCCTGCTGCCGCTCCTCTTTCAGCGCGAGCAGATAGTCGATATCGTCGACCGCGGAGAGCTGATTGTAGGCAATCTCGTCCGGAACGCCGGCATTGATAAGCGCCTGCACGGCCTGCGCCTCCGAGAGCACATCGACCGGGAAATTGCGCTTGTATTCGACATACGCCTGCAGGTAGTCAAAAGGAATGCTCTTTTTCATAAAGGCAGAGCCGAGCAGCCGGAACATATAGACATCTGCGCTGTTCATTTTTGCCTCAAAAGCGCCGCATTTCGCTTCAAAGGCTGTGAGCTTAAATTTGAGGCTGATGCCGCTTGCTGCATTGAAGGTTTCGTCATTCAGATTTGGCGTTTTGGAGAAGCGATAGATATTTCGCTCGAGGCGGTCGAGGTGATGTTCGTTAAAGCTGTCATTGATGTCTTTCGTGAGGTAGTAGACCCTGTGCGCGCCATCCGCGTATCCGGGGCTAATCTGCAGCACACCGGCGCGCTCCACCTCCGCAAGCTGCGCTTGAGAAAGCTCGCCGATGCCGTCAAGCACCTGCAGCGCGTGCGTATTTCCCTCTGCGTCATTTGCATTGTCGGATACGGTCTTGTCGTACTCATCAATAAGCGCCATGACACGCTCCGCGCTGCTGAGCATCTCGCCATTCAGCGGGATTGCCTGGAGCGGACAAAAATCGAAAAGATGCTCTTCCTCTCCGGAGCGGATGAAATTACCGAGAGCGCCCTCAAAGTGATGCACGCTGCGCCCGTCATAGGCATCCGCGTGCCACACCTCTGCGCCGGAGATGCCTGTGGTTGCGTAGTACCGGACAGCGTAGTCAGGCTCTTGAATCTTATCCCGCGCCAGCACGATAGTCTCATACGGCGGCACGACCATCACGCGCTCATCGCCGTGCCGGTCGATATAAAAAAGCCTTCCGGCATAGCCGCACACGGAAGCGAACTTTGTAACTTCAAGATTTACATCATACATATTGTTCCGTGTGACGAAATCGGAAAGCGCCTTTTTCGCTGCCTCAACGGCAGCCTCTCCGCCGGTCGCACTCTCCGCGCTCTCATCCTCTGCATAGCTGTAGGACGCTGCCTTTCCGGCAAAATAACCGACCATCACATCATTGATTTCGCCAAAGAAATCGTTATTGACCTTGTTATTCAGCTGCGGGACTGCGTTGCCGCTGCCGTCCTTAAGCTCATCCGAGAAGCGCGGAATGCGCGAAAAAATAGGCACTTTGTCCTCATAGCATTTATACCGTTCGTATAAATCCTTCGTGCGACAGCGGTTCAGCTGATGCGCATTGATGATGCGGTTTACGATGTCATCCGTAAAGCCGTTTTCGTCGATATAGTCGATGTACTCACTATAGTCGGGATAGTCGTCGGTTCTCCTCATAGTCTCGCCTTTCCGGGCTCTGCCCTTGCGCCGCCGTATAGCACGCCGATGCCGTAGCGCATGGAGTCCATGCCGTGTGAAAATTCGTGGTCGGGCTTGTCTGTCGGCTGCCCGTCGCGGCCTTTTGCCCAGCAATAATTCTCAATTTCTTTCTTGAATTCGATGCAACGCGGATGCACGACAATCTGAAAATTCTGAATGAATTGAATGCCGTGATTCACGCTGTCGCGGCCTTTAAGCGACGGCTCGGCCTTGAGACCGAGCTGCCTAAGTTCCGCTATGGATTTCGGCTCCGCGCTGTCGCAGACAATGCGCTGCCCGCCGTAGCCTTTCTCAATGATTGCCTTTGCAATCTCCTGATTCGTCGCTCCGGAGCGGTACCACTCATCGAAAACATAGATTTTCTTCTCTACGTCATCGACCAGCTCACAGACAAAAGCATTCGGGTCCGTAAAGCCGAAGTCGAGATTGAACGCCGATTTCATGCCGGGTTTTGCCCGCAGCGCGTCAATGTCGAAATCCTCGTACACGACATTCGTGTAAATCAGGCCTTCCGCGATTCCCCAATCGCCATCCCCCTCGATGCGGTAGCGGCGCGGATTCTGCTCTTTCATTTTCCGGAATATCGCGCGGTCGGCTTCATCGAGCCACTCGTTGCACTGCCATGTCGTGGTCTTCGTGAAGACGTCATCGTCCGGCGTGTCAAAGAATCGCTTTTTAAGCCAGCTCGTAGCGCTCCAAGGATTAAAGGTCAACGTGATTTGCTTAAAATACCCATCCGGTACTTCGCCACGAATTGACATATCCAATTTGTTGAAATCGTCCTCGTTCGCAAGCTCATAGGCCTCCTCGATCCACACAAAGCAGAGCGTGCCGTAGTCGACCGAAATCGAAGTGATTTTCAGGCCGTCATCCAGTCCGCGAAAAAGGATTTTCTGCCCCGTGGAGCGGCGCGTAATTTGCATCGGCGACACCGTGCAATCGAAATACGCATCTACTCCGAGGCGGTGTATTGCCCATTTGAGGTCAGAGAAGACCGAATCGCGCAGCGTATTTGAGTACCGGCGCACGCAAAGGGCATTGCTTTCCGGATACTGAAAAAGCCGGAAAATCAGATTAAGCGCAGCCGTCTTGCTTTTCTTGGATCCACGGGACCCTTTGCACACACGGTAACGTTTTTTTGTCTTCCAAAAATCCGCGTAGCCGGTGCCCACAAGCTCCTGCAAAGATAATCGCGTCAGGGGCACCGCCTCCTTTCATGCACTAAAAAAGAGCGGTCATACTGCGATGTCCGCTCCGGTATCCGGATTCTCCGTGTCTTTTGTTGCGTCCCAACGGCCTTCACCGTCTACGTAGTAGTAATACGGCGCTCCGCCGACTGTGGGCTGTGTGCCGCGCACATAGGCGTCTTTCGCCATGAGACCGGTTTTCGTTAAGTAGTACTGCGCGCCCTGATAATCGAGCCACTGCCCGGCAAGCATTCCGCCGTCTCCGGCGAGATAGTACCAGCCCGCAGCATCCTGAAACCAGGTATCGCGGATAAGGTTTCCCGCGTTGTCGAAAACATACCAACGCCCGCCGATGTACTTCCATTTTCCGGCGACAAGCGTGCCGTTTTCGTCGATGTACTGCCACGTGCTGCCCCTCTGCTGCCAGCCCGTATGAGCGTTCTCCCTGTGCTTTGCGCAAGCTGTGTATGCGCACCACGACGTGAACTCCGCGCACCAATATGCGCCGTTCATGCCGTACCACGCGCCGTATTTCGTGAAATTTTCGTCGCCAGGGTTGCCGGTCTTGCTCTCCAACTGAGCGTTGCTTGCCTTTTCGACATAGCCAACCTCTCCGAGAGCCACCGCAATCAGCTCTTCGGCTGTGCAGGTGTCAGCTCCGTAGCGCGGGCGACCGAAACCGTCGATAAGGTGGCCGTTGCCGACCTCGGACGGCGAAAAAACATAGGTTTTCAGCGCCACACACCCGCCGTCGCGCGAAAAATATTTGCCCGCGGCGGTGTTGCCCTCTACGGTCGTAATCCGGACTTTCCCGAAGGCAAGCCGCTCGACCTTGGTCACAAGGCCCACATGCGCGACGCGCTTTTTTGCCTGGCTAAAGAAATACACAATATCGCCGGGGAGCGGGTCTTTGTAGTACCGCCCTGCGCGGACGAAATAGGCCTTGCCCTCAGGCGTATAGGCCGTATAGCCCCCGTATAGCAATTTCTGTCCTGCCTGATATGAATTCATGCTGCCTCCTACTCTTTCAGGTCATCCACAATGACCACGGCGTCCATGGTGACGCCCACATTCTCTTTGAAGATTCCGTACCGCTTGCCGAGAAGCTCTGCGGCTTTCAGCCGGTCTTTCGCGGCTACATCAATCGAGGTGATATCCTGCATGCCGTCGCCGACAAGCTGCAGCGTCTGCTCTCTCTGCTCGCCGCGCATGATAGACGTGAGGTACTCTAAGACCTCTTGCGCGTCTGCAACCTTTGCAGAATGCAGCTTTTCCAGTAGCTCTTTCAGATACGCTTGTACCTGAGGGTTCTTCATGAGGGTGGTGCTTACCACCGTAGCGCTCCGCTTCGAGTATCCTGCGCGGATAGCCGCCTGCGACGCATTACCGTCAAGCAGATACTCTTCACAAAATCTACGCTGTCGTTCTGTCAGCTTTCTTGGTCCACTCATCGCAAGCTCCTTTCTCTGAAATAAAAAAAAACCCGGCGGGCAGGAGGTCGCCTGTCCATCCCGAGACCAGGCTAGGAGAATCCCGCCGGGAAATAAAAAAGGCGACGGAGTTCCGTCACCTTCTTCACCCTACACTATAACACAGTTGACATATAACATTCACTATGTTTTTACTATCATTTACTATATACATTTTTACTGCATAATTGCATATTGCTCAAGTGCCTTAAGCCCCTTTCTGTGTAGTACAAAAGCGTGCTGCGGCGCGATATTCATCTCTGCCGCTATCCGCTCGAAGCTCTGGTACTCGACATACCGCCTGTATAATACGTCCATTTGTAGCGGATTATCAAGCTTCTGAATCAGCCGAATGGTGCTGTGCTTCTCATCGACGAAGGTGTCGATCTCCGCATTGATTTCCTGCTCAAGGGCGATTATCCGGAGAACCGGAGTCACAAAGGCCGCCTCTCCGGAGCCGCTCGACTGTACCCGCTCTCTCGAGGTATCGAAACCCGCGACACAGGTGGAGAGGGCTTTAAGCGACTCCAGCTCTCTGAGCTTTTGATTGATCACGGTATCCAGTAGCTGGAGTCGCTGCAAGTAAGCTTTTACATCCATCGTTTTCCCTCCTCTCGAAGCAGCTTCAAATTCTCCCCGCAAAGCTCTTTATTTGCTTTCGTCTGCTTCACACACCGGAGCGTCTCCCTGTAGCTCGCTGAAAGCTCTTTTGCGGAGACCTTCACTCTTTTAAGCTCTTCCGGACTAAGTGTAGCTCCGGACGGGCGTTTGCCGGTCTCTGCCATCCGCTTCGCCTCGCTCGCCTCGGTCTGATAGTCGATGCAGCGCTTACTCGCGATCTTCCAGAGCTCCGTGTAATCTGCCTCACGGCGCGTAAGATGCGCACTCAGCTGCTCGAAAAGCCTCGGACGGCTGTGAAACTCGGCCTTGTCGATGAGCTTCAGGAAACGCTTAAAGCGCGCCACCTTACACGGCAGAAACTCGTCCAGGTCAAAAATCATGCTGCATTCATCATCCTCGATTTTGAGTCTCAGCTCCTCCATGCTCTCTCCTTTCTTTCAACGCCCGCATGAGTGACGCTTGCGTAACGTCTTTGCTCTGTAAAGCCCTCATTACCTGTTCATCGACTGTGCCGGTGGCGATGAGGTGATGGATAATAACCGGCTTTTCCTGTCCTTGCCGGTGTAGTCTCGCATTTGCCTGCTGGTAAAGCTCAAGGCTCCATGTGAGGCCGTACCAGACAATCGTGTGCCCTCCCTCCTGGAGGTTAAGGCCGTAGCCGACACTCGCCGGATGCGCAAGCAGCACTTTTATTTTTCCGGCATTCCAATCGGCAATGTCCTTTTCGGTCTCGAGGATCCGCGCCTCCGGAATTTTTCCCTGGATAGCCGCAAGGTCATGCTTGTAGCTATAAAAGACCAGTACGGGGCTATCGGTCGTGTCGACGATTTCGGATAAGGCCTCAAGCTTCGCCTCGTGGATCCTGACCGGTACACCGTCCACGCTATAGACAGAGCCGTTTGCAATTTGCAAAAGCTTCCCCATGACCGCCGCCGCATTGAGTGCTGCAATGTCCTCTTCGTCTATCCGGAGAAGCTGCTCTTCCTCCATGCGCTTATATGCTGCCATCTCGGGGGCGGAAAGCTTCACTGGAATCACATTGTCGATTCGCTTCGGCAGCTGCAGGTAGTCAGCGGCGCTCATGCTGATACAGATATCGCTGATTTTCTTCTCGATAGTCTCCTGTGCTCCGCGTATCGGCTCCCACTTGTATGTGGTGTAGCCGTTACGCGCCCCCGGCCGGAAATACGCCTCGCGATATGCGCTGAGTGTCCCGCCAAGCCGCTCGCCTCTGTCGAGAAGGTAAATCTCAGCCCAGAGGTCCATTAAGCCATTCGGCGACGGAGTACCGGTAAGGCCGACCACGCGCTTTGTGTGCGGCAGCACTTTCCGGAGAGCCCGGAAGCGCTGTGCCTGCGGATTCTTAAAGCTCGACAACTCATCGACCACTATCATGTCAAAGGGCCACTTTTTGCGCCGCTGGTAAGTCTCGACAAGCCATTTGACATTATCGCGGCCGATCACATAGATATCGGCCTCGGTCCTCAGGGCCAGGATCCGCTGCTGCTCTGTGCCGAGGACTTTGGAGATCCGGAGATCCTTTAGGTGGTCCCATTTCTCATGCTCTCTGGTCCACGTGTCCTCCGCAACGCGCTTCGGCGCGATAATCAGGACGCGGGACACATCGAAACAGTCGTACATGAGCTCTTGGATAGCGGTCATCGTGATCACGGTTTTCCCGAGGCCCATGTCTAAAAATAATCCAATGTTAGGCTTTTCGACCGTGAGCGCTATCGCGCGTCTCTGATAGTCGTGAGGTGTGAACTTCAAGCGGCATCACCTCCCTTCAGCTCTCGTATAAATTCTTCGGCCTCGGCGCGTCCGGTAATTGTCCGGACATCTACGCCAAGGGCCCGAAGGCTTTCCTGCTGCCATACCTGGATGGGCGAAAGCCGGCCTTTTGGCGCTTTCAGCTCTACCAGATAAACCCTGCCGCCCGGAAGAAATACTATCCGGTCGGGCACACCATCATTTCCGGGGCTCGTGAATTTGAGCGCCCTGCCTCCCATATTCTTAATCTGCTCTCGCAGCCATTTCTCAATTTCTCTCTCGCGCATATTCCTCCCAACAACAACTCGGGTTACAAGGCATCATTTTTCTATATACGCGCGTATATGCGTCCACGCGGGTGCTTTTTCGCGTATTTTAGGTAAATATAAGTTGTGTATAGGAAAAAGTTGTAACCTTGTAACTTTTTCTCCGCAAAGCCTTTATTTATGCGGTCTCGCGGGCGGTTACAACTCGGTTACAAGTGCGGTTACAAGTTGGAGTTGTAACTTTTTCAACTTGCAACCCTATTGCATTTTTGGTTACAACTTTGACTTGTAACCAGTTGTAACCAGCACTTGTAACGCTAAGCTGCACCCCTTTCTCAATCGTCCACGCGCTTCGCATACGGGCGCTGCGCGCCATAGCCAGGAACCTTTTCAACCTCTCCGGTCCTCTCCCACTCTGGCAGCCTTGCCATAATGGCAGCAATCTCATATCCGTCTTGCTTCTTCCAGGCATTTTTAGGCCTACCGAAGCACTCCACGAAGATTTCCTTCGCGCAGACACGCGTCCGCTGCATCGTGCCCTTCTGCTGCTCCGGAGACAGTACATCCCGCTGCCGGAAATAATCACAGCGCTTGTCGATGTCCCAGCTGTACCAGTCCTTGGGTAAAAGCGTCTCAAGGTAATCAATAACCTCGCCCTCGCGGTCGTCATACTCAAGCGCTGCCTGCTGCGCTTTCGCAGCCTCTTTTTCCATTTCAGCATCGAGGAAGCTATCCTCTCCGTCCGTCGCATACTGCACAGCCTCCGCCCATATCTGCGAACGCACTTCCTCTGTCATGTCCCAGATGGACAGCCGCCCGCCGCCGTTTACCGTGACCGGCCAAAAGCGCCGGTTTCCGGTCGTATCGCGCAGGAAGCCCGTCGTTGAATTCGTCGTACCGCATATAATCGCCGTGCGCGGATGGCGCTCCACGACTCGCCCATAGGCTGCGCGGTACTCATCCACCTGCCGGCTGATAAAGCCCTTCATGATGTCAACGTCGGCCTTTCTCGTGCCCTGCATCTCGCCGATTTCCATGATCCAGACACCCTGCAGCTTCTCGGCTGCGGTCTTATCCCTCGTGTCCGCCAGGCTTAAAGAGTCGCTGAACCACTTGCCGCCGAGCTTCCGGAGTAAAGTGCTCTTTCCGATGCCGGGCTTTCCGTCAAGGACCAGCACTGTATCGAATTTACAGCCTGGCTCCCACACACGATGGACCGCGCCGATCAGCGTCTTCCGTGTGACTGCGCGCGTGTATGGCGTGTCTTCCGCGCCGAGGTAATCGACTAAAATCGTGTCGACTCTCGGTGTGCCGTCCCACTCAGGCAAGCTCTTGAGATAGTCCCGTAGCGGATTAAAGCGCCGGCCGTCGACTGCGCGCGTAAGCGCTTTCACGAATTTGTTTTCCGGAAATTGCACACGGTAGGTGTCAGCAAGGTAGATATAAAGCTGCGCCTCATCCGCATCGCGCCAGAATTTATTCGGGTGCTTCCACGGAAGTTTTCCCTGAATTTCGATTGCGCCTGTCAGCTCATTAAAGCGGATGCCCTTAAGCTCAGGGGCGTTCTCGAGAATGAGCGACGCATTTGTGATTACCGGCCGAATATCGCCGTTTTCCGTCCGGAGAAGCTTTTTTGTCCAATCCTCATCCGGCGCTGCTGCAGTCTCGTCTCCGAAGTCGAGCACGGCGCTCTCCTTGTGGTCCTGGTCAAGCGTAGACACCGTGTCGGGATCTGCCGCGGCGAATTCTGCCATCGCTTTATAGCTTTTCGCGTCCTTGCCGCTCTTTCCCTCATATCCTTCGTCGAGGTCGCCGAATTTATGAATGCGCACCAGGTCGAAAGCATTGCAGAGCTGCCCGCTCGCGGGGTCGGTCGAGTGATTCGAGTAGGCGAAAAGGTCGCCGTCGTAGACCACTAGGCCGGAGGCTGTCGTGCCCGCAGCATAGGTGTAGCGGTCGGGGCGTGCGGTCTCCGTATAGACCTCGGGTAAGAATTTCGCGATCGCCTCCGGAATTGTGTATGTCCGGCAGAATGCGCCGACAATGCCCTTTTTGGTTGTCGGGTCGCCCTGCTTGTCGGCCTGCTTTTTCCGGAGACCGGTCATTCGCGATGACTCCGGCCAATAGCTCGTGTCCATCCAGTCCGGATACTCGGCTAAGACCTCATCGGCGCTAAGGAACGGCGCGTCATAGGAGCGGAATTCCGGCTTTACATCCGCGCTGTTACTCGGCCAGTACATGAGCCGTGCGGGCTGGAAGGTTGAATCGTCGAAGTAATCAATGCCGATTTTCTCTGCGATTTTACGCGCGATAGCCTCATACTCATCCGGTGACACCGCACGGGACAAGGGCATGATGAGCCTAAGCCGCGGCTTGTCCGGCGTGTGCTTATGCGTCGAGTAGACCGCCATTGCGCAGTCGAGGTCCAGATTGTCCATAAGGCTTTCCCAGAGGTCAGCCGGAGGGAAATCGAGGTCGAGCGTGAGGATCTGACGGGCTACCACGGCTCCGGTCTTTCTCCGCCCGTCTTTTAAGTGCCCGCCGACAAAGCCGCCGATGTCCTTAATTCTGTCCTGCTCGCTCTTCGGAAGCTTCATATATTCGGCGTGGGTCTCAGGCGTAGTCACGGACGTAGAGAGCCGCTTTAAGAGCTCCGACCAGAGCATTTCTTTATTCTTCCATGCCGTCTCAAAGCGGCTCTTGCCTATGGAAATCAGGATTTTGCCGTCATTTTCCATCAAATCCCCCCCCATCAATCTTTCTTATAGAAATCTGTCTCGTAGGTGTCGCCCTTAAGCGGCAGCCCCGGAGCCCAGTCAATGTCTTGTCCCATGATGCCATTAATCACCGCGGCGGCCTCGGTGTCCTCGCACGGCACATCGACGATCATTTCGTCGTGCACGTGCATGACAATTTTGTACCCAAGCGCGCTGACGCGTGTCATAGCGACCGCCAGACAGTCCCGCGCAGTAGCCTGGACGATATTCTCTACCAGCTTTCCGCCGTAGGTTTCTGTCTCTCCCCAGGCCTTTGTCTCCTGGTTTACGCCCATGTAGGTGATATGCTCTCTGCCGTCGCGCGGATCCAGTTTTAGCCGTGTGCTCCAGTAGCAGAGCTTCCTGCCGCCCGGAAGCTTTATAAAAAGGTTTCCGTTGATATAGCTAAAAGCGATGCCGCGCGGCAGCCGCACGGTCCGGTGCTCTGTGATAGCGGTCTTTGCAGCCGTCTCGCAGAGGAACCAAAGTTTTTTAATCTTCGGATTCGCGGCTCTCCAAGCATCTACGATGCTCTGGAGCTCCTCTTCCGGAATAGAGCCGCTCCGGTCCATGCGCTTCATCGCGCCAACTCCGCCCTGATAGCCACAAGCCAATGTAGCCACTTTGCCCTTCGCTCTTAAGTGCCCATTCACTCCATGCTTTTCGACCGGCACGTGATACATCATTGCTGCAGTCTCGCAGTAGATGTCTTTTCCTGCGCGGAAAGTGTCGAGAACCCAATCCTCTCCGGCAATCCATGCGACTACTCGCGCCTCTATGGCGGAGAAATCGGAGACCACAAAGCGGCAGCCCTCAGACGGCACAAAGGCCGTCCGGACAAGCTCCGAAAAGACAAATGCAGTTTCTCCGAAGAGCGTTTGCATCGTGTCGAAATCACCCGCTGCTGCAAGCTCTCTCGCAAGGGCAAGGTCGGGCAAGCTGTTTCTCGCGAGGTTGTGCGTTTGCACAAGTCGCCCCGCCCAGCGGCCTGACCGGTTCGCTCCGTAAAACTGGAGGATCCCGCGGAGGCGGTCGTCTGCGCACACTGCTGCAAGCATCGTGCTGTACTTCGCGACGCTGGTCTTGCCAAGCGCTGTCCGGATTTCGAGCACGCGCCGCACATTGTCGGGAAGGCTGCGATTCTTAAGCGCCTCTTCTATCGTGTCCTTGGTGACACTGGTCATACCGACATTCTGCTCTGCAAGCCAGCGCTTCAGCTGCGCCAAGCTGTTCGGATTTTCAAGTCCCGTGATTGCCTGTGCTTCCGCCTGCAGCTCGCGGCTCCGCCTTGCGTCATAGTCGACAATCTTCTCAATCATTGCGACGTCCAGCCGCACGCCGCGGTCGTTCATCCGCTGATCGAGCGCCCAGAGCGCCTGCTCTGCGTCTATCGTCTTGTACGGCGCGAGCCGTTTCCGGATCTCCGTCTCTGATACCACGTCCTGCCGGTTGTACTCGATAAAAAGATTCCATTTCTCCGGATCATGCTCCGGAAGATTTCTTCTTCTGCCGCCGTTCGCCCTTGTCGGCTTGCAGGGCTTTGAAAAATACTGGATGAGCGCTTTGCCCTGCGGGTCTTTGAGCTTGTCCTCAGGTAGGCCGAGAGCCGCTCCGGAGCTTGCGAGACTGCCCGGCAGGCCAAGCGTCAGCGCTTTTACCATCGTGCACAGCCACTGCTCGGGCGGCATAGGCTCACTAAGCCACCGCGCAAGACAGGTGCGCTCGAAATTTGCGTTGTAAGCAATTTTAAGGATCTCGGGATCCGTGAGAGCCTCGCAAAAGCGGCGGAGCTCTTCGTCTGTATCTCTGTCAATCGACATCGTGTCGATTACATGCACTTCGTCTTCATCGTCGTAGCTATAGCCGATCAGTAGTACATCAAAATCCGGCGCCTCCACGTATCTGTAGACGCCGGACTTGATGAGATCCACAGAGCTATACGTCTCGATGTCGACGCCCATCACTCTGCGCATATGCAGCTCCTCTCTTTAGAAATCGTCGTCCTCATCGACCTCGAAATCATCGCCGAAGTCGGTCTCAGCCGAAGCGCGTGCGCCCCCGAGCGGCTCATCGTCTTTGATTTTCTGAATATTATTGAGGCCCACGCCGACGCCGCGGTTGCCGTTGGTGTTGAAAGCGTAGAAATTGATGGACGCGCGACCCCAGCAGCCGGAATAGACCTCTTCGGGGTCAAGGATTTCGACACGATCCTTGTCGACGATTCCCGGCTTTTTCGTGCTGTTCGCATTGAGGAAATACATGCCCTCGTACTCCGGAGCCTCCGCTGCTCTCTCCTCATCGCCGTCGCGGAGCGGAAGCTTAAGGCTCGCGGGCTTCTTGCCGCCCCACTTGGAGGCAATGCCCTCCTGCGCGGCCTCATCGATTGCGGCCCTCAGCTTCTTCACCAGCTCCTTGTCCTTCTTCGGGATGAGAAGGCAGATGCTGTACTTCGCATCCTGTCCTGCCTGGAAAGAGCGGCTGTTGAAGATGTTTACATAACTGAAACGAACCAAACCTGTGACAACCTTTGTACTCATAATCAATTCTCCTTTTCAAAATCGGCTGCTGCCGAATTAATAGCTTCTCTCTTGTCACTCTCCGGCACTAAGACCGGTTTCCCCGCGGGTTTTATGATGAGCTCTCCGAGCGTCTCGGTGAGCTTCTTCTTTCCCACAAGCTTCTCCATCGCTGTGATGCCATAGAGCTTCCGCTCGTAGAGCATCGCTTCGTCATATCCTGCGGCTTTAAGGGCCTCGGCGACCTTTAAGGTATCCGTGAACTGTCTGACAGACCGCCCCTCGACAAGTTTCCAGCCGTCGAAGTGCCGGCCCTTAAGCGCCTGGTCAAGCGTCCACGCCTGCACTGCATCAACCCACGATTTGAGCTCTCCGGCGCGCCCTAAGATTTCGCCAATCTCCTCATCGGTGAGAAGCGCAGGGTTTTTGAAATCATCCTTTGCAACGGCGAGGTTGTACTCTGCAAGCGCTCGGCAGCGTACACTTACCGGGCACCAGCGGCACCAATCCCCGCAGGATACGTGCTCCGAACCCTCAAAGGCCTCTTTGGCTCTCGGCGCTACCTCTGTCTCTCCCCAGCGTAAGAGATCCTCAAGCGGAATCTCTTCGGTGCTGATATGACTGAGGCGCGGCTGAATGATGGTATAGCGCGCGGTGTCGAAATCGTAGATATCCCCGAAAAGCGTTGCTGCACCGAGCGCGTAGAGCCTGAGCTGCGGATTGCCCGGCGCGTCGACCTTCACGCCTTTCCCGTATTTGAGGTCGATCACCTCGATTGTGCTGCCGCCGATGATGACAGCGTCGCTTGTGCCGAAGGACTCCGGGGCCCACGTGTCGAGGTCAAGCTGCTGCTCTACCATGAGCTCCGCGTCTTCGCCCGATGCTGCAAGCCGCTCCATGACCGTATCTGCATAGAAATCAGTCGCTTCGTCCATCTCGCCGCACCAGTACTCGCTTTTCCGGAGCTCTTCTAGCTGTCTCTCATGCTGTTCCTGTGTAATCTCTCCGGAAAGCATCCGGAGCTTTGACTCTGCGACCGCGTGTGCCAGAGTGCCCTCTGCAGCGTAGGGGCTCTCGGGTGGCTCCGGAATCCCTGCGCTCAGTGCGATTGAGGCAGGGCAGTTAAGCCACCGCTTGGCGCTGCTCGGCGAGAGCCGCGCGTGATTACTCGGCATTGAGAGCCTCCCGCGCCTTTTCCATGAGCGCCGGTAAGTCCTCAAGCTTCACCTCGGTGAGCTTGGAGACGCCAAAGCCCTTAATAAGCTCCTTCGCTTCATTTCCCCCGGTCTTTTTGTTGAGCTGTGCAAGCGTCTTGCGGACCTCAACGCGGAAGTCCTCGGTGACTGCAGGCGCTGCTGCCTTCTTCGGCGTCTCTGCCTCTGTAGACGCCTCTTTCCAAGGCATTTCTTCCTTCGGTGCAGACTTCTTTGCCTTCGGCGCTTCCTGCTCTTCTGCGGGCTTCTGCGCGCTCTGAGGGGCCGCTGCCGCCGTGCCCTTAAATGCCTCGAATTCGTCGAGGGAATCAAATGTGACTGTAATTTTCATTGCTGCATTCCTCCTTATTCATCGGTATTTCGATCCCGGTCAGCTCTGTGAATTTCACCGCGCTGACGAAATAGCTCCACTGCTTTAGCTTCACGGCGTAGCCCCAAGGGAAAACGCCGTCTTGAAGCCCCTGCGTAACGAATGCTTTCGATTTACCCATGAGCCGTGCGACCAGGTCGACCGGCACATTTACAGCATCGTTCGGCCTCACCTCCGCGATCGGCGCGAATTGCTCGAAATAGTCGTCCTGCACGCCGAGAGCGCGGGCAAATTCGCGCTTGCGCTCTTTCGCGGGCTCATTTTTACCGGAGAGGTACTGACTGATAGAGGATTTCCCGACTCCGGTGAGCGTTGAAAGCTCGGACTGAGTGAGGTCGAGCTCCCGCATCAGCTTTTTCAGCTTCTCTCCGAATGCCATGCTGCCCTCCTTACTCGCCCTGACTCAGCAGGCCGCCAACCTCTGCCGCGCATGCAGCATAGCCCGCAATGTCCATGAGGCTATCGAGCGACCCTTTCGGGTTTTCGATGACCCTCGCAATCTTGAAAAGATTCATCATGAGCGCCACATCCATGCCGGAGAGATCCACCTCGCAGCCATGAGTGCGATTCAGATAGTCGCTCCAGAAAATCGCGATGGTCTCAAAAATCTCTCTCGGCGAGCCGTGCTGCTGCTCCCTCTCGGCGACGATGCTTCTCACCTTGTCCAAAAACTCTGTCTTTTCCATTCGTCCCTCCTTACCCCGGTGTATTCCGGAGATACTCCCCGCAGGCGTCTCTCACCGATTTCAGTGAGAGACTGACAAGCCTTGCGGCCACCTGCTCCTCTTCGTCATCCGCACCTGTGAACCGCTCCCCGACGCACACAATCATTTCGCGGTGCTCTGCGACCATTTCGAGCAACTTGTCGAGCTCCTTAAGGCGCTCATCCCACACATGCTTCATGTCGCGGCCTTGTCCGGATTTCTGACCGGCAGCACGATTGCCTTGGCGCTGCCCTGCGTAATCAGAACCGGCGCGCGGTCGGTTGTAAAGGTCAGCTTCACCGGCAGCTTCTGGTCAAAGGCTTTTAGTGAGCTTGCGAGAAGGCTCGGAGAAAAACAGGTCTCCAGCTTCTCGCTTGCCTTAACCGCCGTTTTGAGCTCCCAAACGCTGTCAAGACTCGGATAATCGCCCTTCTCGACCGAGAGCGTGATGCTGTCGTTTAAGCTCCGGTAGGTTGTGGCATCCGCTCCCGCGGTCACCTCTACGTAGGCGGAGTGCTTGTCAAAAAGACCGGCGGGCGGGCTTAAGAGAAATTCCCCGCGCTCTACGGAAGCCGAGAGCAGCGGCAGCGCGAGCTCAAAGGCTCTGACCCAGTCCGTGCCGCGCACATAGAGTATCCGGCCGTCAATCCTGCCGTGCGCCATCGTGCACACCGGTCTGCGCGGGTTTTTCTGGTCGATGAACGCCCGGGCAAAACGCACAAATGCGTTCGCGAAAGGCGTACTCAGCCGAAAAACAATGTCTTTCATGCCGGTCACCTCACAGGTTCATGCCGATGAGCAGCGCGATCGCGCTGAACTCGGCGAGTGCTGCGCAGAGCACAATCAGTGTCCGGAACTCGGCCTTCGCCTGCGCCTTTCTGGTCGCTTCGAGGCGTGCCCGAAGGTTTTCGATAGTCGCCTCGTTCTCTTCCCTCTCTGCCTCGAGGAAGCTCACCTCTCGCTGCAAGTGCTGCTCTCTGTCTGCCTTCATCACGCGGATAAAGCCCTCACCCGCTTTCGTCACCTGTTTCATTGCTGTATCAGTCATTCTTCTACCTCTCCTCCATATGCGAGCTCGTAGCTCTGTATCTCCTCTAAGGTCAGCTGCCTGTCATACTGTGCATAGCCCCATGCGTGCGTCCGTCCCACATCGGTTTTGACCTCGCGCCGTCTGCGGTAATCGCAGATACTCCGAAGACCTCCGCACGGGATTGACCAAGGCCGCTGCCGCATCGTGTAATACCGGTACTGTCTCATGCCTCTCGCCTCAGGTAGTCGTGCAGCAGCTCCTCAAGCTGCTCGTGCGCGGTCGCTAACCAGTAGCGCACCACTGCTGCATGAAACGCATCTGCTGCGCCGAGCCTGCTGAGGTCTACCTTGTCCAGTCGGTCCTTCGCGTCCTTGATCAGCGCCGAGGACTCCATCAATAAAGTCGCGTTGCTCATACCCTCACCTCCCGAAAAGCTTGGCGGGCGGAGCTTAGATCATCCTCTGCGCTCTCCAGATAATCGGTCACCTCGTCATAGTCGGCGTCCTCCAAAAGCTCTCTCCGGACTGCCTTGATGCACAGCTCAATGATCTCGAGCTGCTCCGGAATCAGTCTTTTCGCCATGTCAATCCTCCGCTTTTGTGGCGCGGTACCCACGGAGCTCATCCCTCATCATCTCCAGCTCCGTGAGCACCTCTTCCAGGTTACCCGCTATCAGCTCCGTGACATCACCGTCATCCTCGAGCTCCTCTGCGGCTTGCCGTATAGACCAGACCGTGTCCATCGCCGTGCGAGTCATGTCAATCAGCAGCGAAACGCTATCCCTTCTCAAATCTCTCCCTCCTCTGTGTCTAAAAATGCCTTGCGAAAACCGTCTATCACGCTCTTGGTGTGGCCGCTGGTCGCGGATACCGCCAGAGCATTCACCGCGCCCTGCGCGTTTTTGACAGCGTGCGCGATTGACCTTTGCAAAATCGTGCGGGTCAGCTTTGCGCCCTTCGGAAGCGCATCTCGCGTGGTAGCGAGCTCAGCCATCATCGTGACCGCTGCATAGAAATCCCTGCACGTACTCGCTGCGCTGCCAAGCGCATCCGCAGCCATAAGCCCGTACTTTTCTTCCTTAGTCGGGTCTTTACACGCTGTCATACCGGCAAGCGCCTTATGCGCTTCGGCGCGGCGCGATTCAATTCTTGCCGCCAGCGCATCCAGCATTTTGACGTCGTTCTCCGCCAGCCGGTAAAACTCGCTTTTTACTCTCGGCGTTTCCTTCTCTTTCGCGCCGTACTTTCTCCGAAAATGTGCGTCGAACGCGGCGCATTCATCCATCGCCTGCCGGATGCCATTGGAAATGGCAAAAAGGTAGTCCGATTCGGTGCCTTCATCCTCCGCGTCTGCGACCTTGAGTACATCGAGATTATTGGTTGCGTTTTCGTAGAGCCAATCAATCTTGCGCCACAGCTCCCCGAGTCGGCTGACATCTGCCCGCACATCTGCCAGAATCTCTTTCCTCATCACGCTGCCTCCCCTCTCTCAATCACCGGCAGCACTCCGCGCTGCTTCAGCACGTCGTACAGGAAAAGCCGGCCTTTTTGCGTCCAGTATGTGTGGACCCGCGCTCCCTGTGTGCCGTCGGGCTTTGCGTAGTTCTGCGTCTTGGTCTGCGTGTAACCGCAACTCTGGTATTTCGAGTAGAGGAACCACACACCGCTCTGGTTGAACTGGATCCCAAGATCATGCAGCATTTTGTTCAGTGCTTTCGCACTCAAGCCGTAGTCCTTGGCGATCTCCGTTACGGATAAAAGCCCGGAGCACTGGAGAATCAGGTCATAGTAGCTTGCCTTCGGCTTAAGCTCCGCAATCTGCTGGTCCTTGATTTTGTTATCGACCTCGAGCGCCTTTCTTGCCTCGCGCTCTGCCTTGAGCGCCATCAAAGCCTGGATGCCAAGATCCGGATTTGCGATGATGTCGTCGATCGCGTAAAGACCGTGTCTCCGGATAGTCGGCAGCACCTCGTCGAAAACCCAGCGCTCAAAGCGTTCTGCCGAGGGAAGCTTGCTGCTGACGATCAGGCGGTAGAGGTTGCCCTCGTTAATGAACTTTGCCTCCTGCGTTCTTCCCAGGTTGTCGGTGAGGTGGTAAAACGCCACCCCATCCTCGCGGCAGTGGGTTTTAAGAGCGTTGACTGTGTCTGCGTAGCCAAGCGCCCGCGCAACGTCCTTTCCCGCGAAGTACGGCTTGCCGTCGATTTCTACGGTCCGGACTTCTCCAAACTCTGCGCTCTCAAAGATTTTCAGTTCCTGCATATCTTTCTCTCCTTTTCTCCTGATACTCCCTCCCCTATACTGTCCTCACAGGGCATTGCCGTGCCCGAGTTTGTAGAGAGGAGGTGTTAATGTGCCTAAAAAGCCGATTAAGCCGGGTACTGACAACCAACCCGCGGGAACCTATCACGAAGTCGGACCCCGTGGCGGAAAAGTCAGTAACGGTCGCACGGCCAAGATTGCTCCGGGCAAAAGGCTTCCGCCGACGCAGAAGCCAAAACGCGGCTGGACTAAGTAATTAGTCCTCTTCCGGATCATCGCCGAGATGCAGATCTTCGGCGGTGATCCTTTCTTTTCTCCTGGAGAAGCAAAAGCAGTAGTCAAGTATGTTGAACTGCAACCAAGCTTCTACAAAAAGCGCGTTCTCATCTACGTCCCAGTATGTCGTGATGTAGTGATGCAGCATTTAATCACACCTTTCTCTCAGTGACCGTGAGCGCCCTGCTGCTCCAGTGATGCTCTTTAGCAGCATCCTCACAGGCCTTCCAGTCGACCCAACCGCATTTAATGAGCACTACTCCGTCAACAGAGAAATGTCCGATTCTATGGTAGTCGCCTCTATGGTAGTCGCCATCCGTGTAGGCCCCGAAATCGTAATCGATACCCAGAAGCCCCAGGACGGCGGCCATACCACGCGCCTCACTCGTGCAGTTTCCAGCCCACCAGGCATCTCCCGCCTTCACGCCGTCCTCGCTCATTTCTGCGAGCCTAAGAATCTTTTCGATCAGGTCCTGCATCGTGCTTGCATATTCCATGCTCTTGTCTCCTTTCTTAAAACGACCCCTGCCCGCCTAAGGGCAAGGAGCACTAGTTGCTGTAGACCGGTCTAAGCCGTACCCTGTAGCCATCCGCCATATCGGTTTCATCTGCCGTAATTGTGGCGATGGTTACGGGGTTCTCTTCGTCTGTCTCGATGATGATGCGTGTCCAGCCGCGAATCTCGGGCGGATTCTCTTTTCTCTTTTTCGTGTTCTTACCTCCTTTCTCTTTTAACTTTTTGAAAGTTCCGAGGCAAAAAAAATTTCGCCCACCTCGCTTGCCGGGATTTGCAGCGCTTCGCACCATCGTATGATGTCCTCCTGTGAAAATGCCGCTTTCCCACGCAGCTTCTTGGAGATAGTCTGCTCCGTCTGACCGATATGCTGCGCAAAATTTTGCTGCGACCCGAACAACTCCACAATTCTGCCCTTTATTCTCTGTCGGTTCATTTGCCCTCCTTTCATGAAGACTTTAACATTTTGAAAGTCATGCGTCAAGCAGTATTTTTAATTTTTTGAATTATATTGTTTAATTTGTTGAAACATAGCGTTTAATATGATAGGCTTCCTATATCTAGCAAGGAGGTCTCTCATGGACGTAAAGGAATCCTTCCAACGGCGTTTTGAACAAGCACTTGCCAGCAGCGATTTAAAACCGAGTGAGCTCGCTGAAAAAACCGGCATATCGCAGGCTACCATCAGCCAGTATCGCAGCGGATACTCTAAGCCGAAGCAGCCTCGCCTCATGAAGCTCGCGACAGCACTCGGCGTGAGCCCCGTGTGGCTAATGGGGCTTGACGTGTCTATGTACGATACGAGTCAAGAGCCCTCCATCCCCTCCTACTCCAATATTTTCCCCATCTCGAAAAAGCGCATCCCATTCCTCGGCCAGATAGCCTGCGGCGAGCCGAGTTTCTGCAATGAGGACCGTGAAAGCTATGTGGAGGCGGGCGCGGACGTACGCGCGGATTTTTGCCTAAAAGCGCGTGGGGATAGTATGACCGGTGCGAGAATCATGGACGGCGACATCGTCTTTATTCAGAAAGACGCGGAGCTGGTCAGCGGCCAGATCTATGCCGTGGCGATAGACGACGAGGCGACCTTGAAGCGCGTGTATTACGACGAGACAGCGCAGGAGCTGCGGCTACTCGCAGAGAACCCCAAGTACCCGACTATGGTGTACACCGGCGAAAAGCTGGATCATGTACATATCTTGGGGAAAGCGATCGCTTTCCAGAGTGACGTGAGGTAAAAAGCCATGAAAAACCCAAATGGCTATGGGACCGTGACCAGGCTTTCGGGAAGCCGCCGGAAGCCTTGGGTCGCAAAGGAAGGGAAGTCCGGCCGGCAAAAACCGATTGGCTACGCTGCCACCAGAGAAGAGGCGCTCATGCTGCTTGCTACATATAATGCCGCTCCCTGGGACATCGACCGAAGCAAGATCACGCTGCAAGAGCTCTTCAACCTATGGCGCGAAAAGAAAGCACCAAAAATGGGCCGCAGTAGTCAGCAGGCGATGGCAGGCGCATTTAAGCACTGCGCGCGGCTTCATACCACGCCGTACTGCCAGATTAAGGCCTATGATATGCAGGACTGTATCGACGGATGCGGGTACGGCTACTCTACGCAAAGCGCGATTAAGACCTTCTGGAAGCACCTCGACGCACTTGCGCTTGAGCTGGATATCGTGAGCAAGCAGTACTCGTCGCTACTGGAGGCCGCGCCCGTGCCGGATACATCCCGAAAGATCTTCACCGATGACGAAGTGGCGCGGCTCTGGGCGCGCAAAGATTTACCTTGGGTGGATTTTGCGCTTTTCCTTCTCTATACTGGATTCCGCATATCTGAGGCGCTCGGCATGAGGGTTGAGGATGTGGACTTTGACCAGAAGACCATGACCGGCGGAGTAAAAACCGCCGCGGGCAAAAACCGCGTTGTCCCGATACACTCTAAAATCCTGGGGATAGTAGAGGCGCGGGCTGCGGCATCGAAGCGCGGGTATCTCTTTGAGCATAACGGCCGCAAGCTGCCCCTGTCGGTGTACTATTTGATATGGGGGCGTATCATGCAGGACACCGGTATGCAGCACGTCCCTCATGAGTGCCGCCACACTTTCCGCTCCAGACTCGACTCTGCCGGAGCAAATCGGGTCTGCATCGACCGGCTCATGGGGCACAAATCGGGAAGCACCGGAGAGCGCGTTTACACGCACAAAACGCTTGAAGAGCTTCGGAAAAACCTTGAACTCATAACAAATTAGTAACAAAAGAGGGCGAAAACCGCGTTAAATCAACGGTTTTCGCCCTCTTTGAATATATTGAATCATAGGCCTCCCATAACAAGGTTTGTCGATTTGTTTTCATCAAGCCCTATTGTACCCCATTGCATTTCCGGATGCTATGCTTACCGCAATTCTTCAAAGAGCAACAAAAATCGCAGCAAATGTGAAACTACATTTGCTGCGGCGTCGTCCATGAAATACATTCAATTCTCTGAGGTACCTTCATCAGCTATTTTGTCAAAAGAATGATAGCGCTTATAAGCTGCGAATCCAGGCTTCCAACACATCAAAGCTGTAATCCCCCTTCAAGGCAATGCCGTCCCTTAGCACAGCGCCCTTACACTCTTTTCGATAGCGCTCCGGCATATCCCCGAAACCTCCGCCTCCGTGCGTGCAAAAGGGAATCACGGTCTTTTCGCTCAGATTAACAGCCCGAAGGAAAGACAGCACCGGCGGCGCAAAGGTATGCAGCCAGTTCGGCGAACCTATGAAAATCAACTCTGCATCCCCAACTGGCTCTGCCCCTTCTTGAAGCGGCGGACAATATCCTCTCTCAATCTCTCCTCTGACTTCTTTCACACCTGTATTGTAAGAATATGAATACGGCTTTTGAGGCTTCAGCTCTCGCAATTCTCCGTCTGTCAGTAAGGCAATATCTTCCGCCAATTTTCTAGTGATACCGGAATAGGAATAATACACAACCAGTGTTTTCAAAAGAGCATCTCCTCCGTTTCCCAAAACAGTCTCGCCATAGGCAACTCAATCCATACAGGGGGGGCAACTTCTTCCCTTCCGACCTAAACTCGGACTGATGCCTTCACTAATCGTAAATATAACATTGATATCGGCTTCCGGTATCTTCTCTAATCAAGCTTGCAAGGAAGTATCTTTCGGATTTCATTACGACGTACCGGAATCAGCTGTGCTGTTCTCACTCTGTAGAATATGTTGCCGAATTTCCGCTTCATGACGCTTGCAGTAATCATAAGCCGCTTCCATATAGGCGGTAAGAATCAAAGCCGCCAGGTTGTCAATGCCCTTCTGGCCTGCGAGCGCAGCCGGGGTAAACTTCTGGTTCAAGAGGCAGCCGCCGGTGTGGCGCTGATCCATCTTCGCGCAGGAGGTCACGACAGCGGTCGGTCCGTTGGTATCGCCGCCCTTGGTCGGAGAAATACCGTCTGCCAGCGGCATGTGCGCGCGGCGTCCGCCTGCGTCTGCAATCATCACATCACCGAAGTAGGCGTGGCAGGTGGTCGGAAGCCCCGCAAACCGCTGCCTGGCAGTTTGCGGGCTTACACTTATTCCGCTATTTTCAGTAAGGTCTTGCCGTTCGAGCCTCCCGCCTTCACTTTTGCGAGCGCCTCATTCACCTGTTCCAGAGTAAACACACTGTCAATCGATGCCTGCAAGGGATTTTCTCGGTCAAATAGCTTTCCGATTTCTTCCAGTTGTTTTCCGCTCTCATGCACAAACAAAAAATCATAGCTCTGGTTTTTGGCCGCAGCCATCTTGTCATACTTGCTGCCCGCAATCCGAAACAGAATGCGCTTCCAAAACGGCATACCGCTTCTCTCCGCGAAGCGTCCGTTCGGCATCCCCCGCAATGAGACCAGACTTCCGCCATGCTTCAAAATTGAAAACTCATCCGGAAGTTCCCGATTTCCGAGGGTATCCAACACATGATCCACATTGGACAGCTGATCTACGTAACGCGCTTTCTTATAATCGATAAACTTCTCCGCACCGAGACGCTTTACCCGCACTTCGTTATCTCCGTCTCCGCTGCCGTTGGTGTAGACGTGCAGCCCGAGGCTCTTTGCCACCGGAATCGCCATGGCGCCGAGACTACCGGTTCCTCCTGAGATAAAGACGCTCTCCCCTGCCTTAACCTTCATGATTTCAAATGCCTGCATGGCCGTAAGCGCGGTTAAGGGGACAGTCGCTGCCTCTTCAAAGGACAGATACTCCGGTATGCGTGCAAGCGCATCTTCCCGAACTGCCGCATACTCGGCAAACGCCCCGATTTTCTTTAAGGGAATTCTGCCGTAAACACGGTCCCCTACTTGAAGGCGGGTCGCATTTTTCCCCGTTTTCTCGACGATACCCGCAAACTCATTTCCCATCACGAGCGGCATTTTATAAGAAACAATCATCTTCACTTCACCGCGCATAATCATATTGTCAAGCGGATTTACCGCCGCCGCCATCACCTTGACCAGAACCTCATCCGCTCCCGGCTCCGGAATCGGAAGCTCCCGGATTTCCAATTCTCTGCCGTTCTTATCATACTGTGTCAAAACCGCTGCTTTCATTTTCTTTCCTTCCACCGTCAGTTTCGTGCACTTATTTCAATATAGTTCCGCATATTTCCGATGCAGTCCGCAAGCGTCATATTTCGCAGTTCACGCTCAACCCCTGCTTCCATGTCACGGAACATTCCACCGAGAACCGGCCGGATGTTGTGTCCTACGATACAGGCATCATTGGGGTTTTGATGGAGATCAAAGAGATGCAGGGAGGGCGTATCCGTCACCGCACTGTAGATCTCAAACAGCGTGATATCCTTTGCCGCTTTGGCGAGATGCATTCCGCTGATTCCGCGCCTGCTCTCTATGATGCCCGCCTTACTGAGCTTCGCAGTCAGTTTCCGGATATAGCTCGGGTTGGTCCCGACGCTGGCTGCAAGCTGTTCCGAATTCATTTCTCGATCCGCTTCCGAAATGAGAATCAGCGTGTGGATTGCGGATGAAAACTTTGTATCCATATAACTCGCGATATACTCCGTATTTTCTGCCGTTACCAGCTGCGGATCCTTCTGAACAAAACGCCCCGTGATCCCGTCCTCGTTTGCCGCGATTTCAAAATGGCAGAGAGCAATGCCGAGATCCACCTTCTGCACATCTCCGGTTGCCTCATTCGCATAACCTCTCGTTTTCACCTCGTAAAAATGAACCGCATCCGCATCTACGACCGCCCTCCAAGGCTGCTTATTGGTCGCAGACGGCGCCAGTCTCACCATCTCAAGCGGCTTTTCCCATTTTCCCGCTTCTTCCCGACGCAGCGGATGCTCGAAATCCCCTTGGTAGAACAGCGACTCGAAGGAATTGCGCGCATCGGACTTCATTCCCCTCCGCATCAGGCTCTCTCGGACAGAACGTTTCTCCGCAGCGTAGCCGAGCGGCGAAACCGCCGGCATCACCTCATCCGGCTGCAATTTGACAGCCTTCTCAAACGCCTTGCGATCGATGGTCGCGGCAAGCCATACCGTACCGAGTCCGAGTTCGCTTGCATAGAGCACGAACTTCTCAAAGCTATAGCCGAAGGCAAGCTCCGCATTTTCCTGTCTTTTATAACTTCCGGCCACATAGGTATCCGCGCCGAGTATGACCGGGCTGCTGACCTTGTCCCGCTTCGCATCGAGAATATTGAAGCGGATCGGAACACCGAAGGGGTTGCCCACCTCCGTCAGAAAATTCCGGATTTGACTCATGCTCTCTCCGTCGATTGCTTTCTCCTGATAGGTTCTGACACTCTTTCTCTCTCGAATGGTCTCGCTCGTCATCTTATTTCTCGCTTTCTCAAGTGTATTTAACTTGTATCTGTATCTGATACATTTACCTTATCCCGAGTTCTGTGCGCTGTCAAGTGAAAATACACTTTTTTTCAAGCTCATGTCACGTCGAAGTTTCCGGATCTCATCTCCACAAATAAAACAAGCGCCGTCTTACCGTTTTGTATCGGTAAGACAGCGCCGTCTTCTTATTTACAGCCACAGAGCTCATTTGTCCCAGTTTTTCTTTGCATCCTCTTCGGTAATACGTCGAATGACCTTACAAGGGTTTCCGGCCGCCACACTGTCAGACGGAATATCTTTTACGACTACACTGCCGCCCCCTATGACCACATTGCTTCCGATCGTTACCCCCGGCATTACCTGCACGCCCGCGCCAATCCAGACATTATCGCCAACCACAATCGGATAGGCATATTCAAAGCCCTGATTGCGCCGCTCGGAATCGATCGGATGTCCGGCGGTATGGAAACCACATGAGGGCGCGATGAAAACATTGCATCCAAAGCGCACGCCGCCTCCGTCCAGAACGACCAATCCGTGATTTGCATAGAAGTTATCGCCCACTTTCATTCGATAGCCGTAATCACACCAGAAATCCGGTTCAATATGTATATTCTCTCCACTCTCGCCGAGTATTGTCTTTAGCAACGCATGCCGTCTATCGAGATTCTCTATCGGAAGACTGTTGTATTCTTGGCAAAGCTTCTTGCAGCGAACTCTCTCTTTCGCGAGTTCCGCATCGTTATTGGGATCATATAGTTTCTGTTGCAACATTTTTTCTTTTTCCGTCATGTCAATGTCTCCCTTATCTCTCGGCCGCCGCACAACAAGCCTCATCTTACAGCCTCTTTCTTCCGTTTCAAGTGCTCTAAGCGAAGGTCAATCATTCCGCTCATCACTCTTCTTCAAATTCAAACAATTCCTCTACGCTTTTATGGAATACCTTTGCGATATCCATGGCAAGCTTAAGCGAGGGATTGTATTTGCCGTTCTCGAGATGGACTATCGTTTCTCTTCTGGCTCCGACCATCTCCGCCAACTCGCTTTGCTTATAGCCTGCTTCCTCGCGATATTGCTTTATCTTGGTTTTTAGCGCCACGATTATATTCCCTTCTTATCGAAAAGCACGAATAAGGCAGTTCTTAAAATGCTCATGGCAAACAACACCCCAAGTATCATCCAGCCCATACTCACTGCATTTAGCAGCTCTACATGGGATAGTATGCCCCCGGCAAAGGCAAGCACAAGCAGCAGGCAAAACGCCACCTTGTAACAGATGGCATCACAGCGCTTCATATTTGCGCTTGCAAGTTCATCGACTTGCTCTTTTTGATAGCTCCGACCGCGCCAAACAAGGATCACCAAAAGAAACAGCGGAATGAGCTGCCACTTTGTGTGGGCATATTCCGGTTTCCAATCTGTTCGCGACCACAGCCAATACTGCCAGCACAAAACCAGTATAAAGGCGGGGGTAATGAATAACTGCTCCGCTAACGAGACTCTCTTCATATGACTTTCCTTTCAAAAAGTGATGTATTTGTAACTCATGTGATAAATATATCACTTCTATTTGCATAGGTCAAGCGCGCATGTGAGAAATAGTTCACTTACAAGCATCTCAAAAAGCCCTCTGCTGTATTGCCACAGCAAAAGGGCTCCCAATACAAGGCTCTCCGCGAGAAGGCCGGAATGTACGCGAAGAAACGCCTATCTGAATCAACGCTTTACAGCCGTTTATAATCGAAGAAGCACAACGTTACGAATTTACATCCTCACTGCCGTTATCTTCCCGGTTTCCGCTCGGAAAGACAATAAAGAGCTGAAACACCGTTCACAGGTGATAGGAAACTTTCCGAACGAGGAATCTCTTTGCAACTTATACCTGAAGGTAATTTACACAAAAATATGAACTTGACCAACCTGTGAGCGTGTTTGGCATTACCGGAACCTTAAGACCATAATCATGTTCCAAACGTTCCTGTGCTATGTGTAGTTTGTGAATCGCCCAAGCTTCTCCCCGCATTCCCGAAGGAAGGCTCACGATAGCAACGGTGTCTCCCGGACAAAGGCGTTTTGGTTTAATCTTCTGATTTCTCCTTGAATCCGTTATTCTCTACTTCGTCTTTGCTACAATGTAGAATCTATGAATACTCCCCCTCCAGCAGTCCGTCTCTTTCAATGCTTTTCTGCGCTTCAAGCAGATGTTCAAAGCAGCTCTCAACGGAAAAGCCCGGAAATTCCCATTCGATAATTCTTGCAAACCAAACAAGAGCTCCGACATCAAAGAAACGGATTGGCCGTCGGACTTCTCCGCTTTCCAGTATCT
>ERZ773045.85-NODE-85-length-49388-cov-4.469969_pt1 | contig 49388 bp, 44 predicted proteins | sample MGYA00580635_ERZ773045 | MGnify/ENA primary metagenome ERZ773045 (study PRJEB29015, sample SAMEA2738115) | human oral metagenome | biome: human oral; feature: human-associated habitat; material: saliva | place: China | collected 2261 ...
TTAACTGTTACATTACCACTTACAACAATGCTTTCCCCAGGTTGCTTATACATAGGTATTCCTTTTCCTACGGTAACTTCCCACTTGGCAAATACTTTATCCAAAGGAGGTGTGAATGCACATTCCGGAAGCGTATAAAGACTGTTTAGCTTTTTAGATACAGACGGCATTTCTCCTACGCCACCATTTTTATCAAACGTAATGTCAAATTCAGGTGGCTGAAATTTATTCTTCCATATCGCTTTAACACTTCCCGATGAATTAAGATCGACAATTTCTTCCTTTCCCAATATAGGATTTCCCTTTTTTTCTTTCTTGTTGTACATTTTCGAGGTTTTCTTATAATCAATATTTTTTTGGGATTTTTTGTTTATTTTAGTGTCCAAGGAGTTCTTTAGGGATTTTGCCGCCTTGGTTTTTAGGGAGTCTTTTGGGTTTATATTTTGGGATTTTGGGGATTTTTTGTTATAAGCTGAAAAGTTTGCATAGTAAGCTCCGAAGCCTCTCCATACGGCGGCGTCGGCTTCGTCTGTCGCTTCTTTTTTAAGAGCTGCAGCCTTCTTTTTAGAAAGGCGCGCAGGGCTTGCGCCTTCGCGGCTCCCCTTTGCCTTAGCTTTTTGCATCTTATCGTTATTTTTTGCAGGTTTTCCTTTAAAACCTGCATCCTTTTTGTTAATATCTGCAGGTTTTTTATCGGCCTTCGATGCTTTATTATTCGCCTTTTTCTTGTTTTCTTCCGGCAGGGTGGCCTTTTCCTTATCACCTGCCTTCTTGCTGTTTTTATAAGCATCGTCCTTCGCTTCACTCTTAGTCACGGTGTTCGTAACGCCCTTACCTGCAGCCTTCTTGTTCGCTGCGAAGCTCGGCGAAAGCCCTGTAACTACCAGCATGATGCTCAGCATCCATGCAAACGCCTTGGTTGTAACACTTGCTGCACCTGAGTTTCTCTTACTCACACTTAAGTTCTTCATTTTCTTTGCCTCCTATGGCTTTCCCAAAAATATACCAAGTGTAGTAATCTTAACATGAAATACATGTGAAATGTTAATGAAATCGATAAGAATTTCTTTTAAAAACAAAACAGGAGAATTATTAATTTTCTTTATTTTTAGTTTACAAAATAGCATTTGTTGTAGTTTGTGACAAACAAACAATTGTTTTCTGTGCTCCCCCACCACAATCCTCCTTCTTCTTTATTTTAAATAATTAAAAAACAACCGAAAGCCCCCCGGAGGGGGCTTTCTTAAAGCTAAAGTTGCACACAAACGTCGTTACTATATAATTATTTCGGTAAACTTCACGCCGTAATACTTAATACCGCTTATTTTCTTAAACGCACGGAATATGAGACACATCCCACTTTGACACATCCGGGTTTGTCGACTTTGTCGCCAAAAACATCTCACTCATATCGGTAAAATTCAAACACTACAGCATCAGATAAATCTCAAGCTACACTGCTTTTCACAGGCCACTGCCAAGCATATTTCATCGTTAACATCTATAAGTCCTGCACTATCTGCACCGATATTTTTCCCTGCAAAAATTCCTATGCCTTCTCTTTTATGTGCCGCCTCATATCTTACCCAGTATTCAAAAAAGCGTCTTAAACCGTTTTCAGCAACATCCCTATATTGAGCCTTGCTGAAAAACTTTTCTGCAATACCCTTATACTTAATATCTCTTATGACTTCAACATCTATGCCTATTTTTTCACTGCCTATAGCAACTACCAAATAATCCTTACTGTGGCTTATAGACACAAACAACTCACAAGTCTCACCGGAGTTTCTTTTAATTCCATTCGATATTATACGCCTAAATGCGGGCTCGCCGCTTTCCTTGTAAAAAAACTCGTATTCAGCGTCGATATTATTCTCCTCAAGGTAAAAATCAAGACAAACGAGTGAAAATACTCTGCTGCTTTCATACCCCTTTTTACCATCATTTGCAATAAATACAGTATTCATATCCGCCTTTTCCGATAGCCGTGCCTGAACGCCTGACAGGCATAATCACTTTCACCTTATCTTCTACAAACCTTTCAATCAACATCTTATATAAGAACCCACCAACTATACCTTACAAAACTTCTGTGCATTTGTAAAATACACATACGCAGACACCGGCTTATTATACCCTCTCTCGCATGCACGCTTATAAAGCTCTAACTGAGGCCTATAATATTCCATAAGGTCACGTATTCGTTTATCAGATCGCCCGATCTCATTGGTCTTATAATCTATGACGGTAATTTCATCTGCACCTTCAAAAAAGCAATCTATAACCCCTTCAATTATCCGCCCCTGCATTTTATCATCCTTCATAATAAACGACTTTTCCTTTTCAATAGACTTCGCATTTATTATAATATCTCTCATGAATTCATCCTTGAAAAACGCAGCCACCTCAGGCAGCTTTTTATCTTTAATGTAGCTAATCTCATCATCATTTAAGGAATACTCATTTTTAATGCTTTTTATTTCATCTGACATCAAGGCAATCATTTCAGCTTTCCCTGCAGAGACCATACCTTCAAATGAAAGTCTCTCAAATAGCCTATGCACCGCCGTCCCTATCCTTGCAGGATCTATTCCATTGACCTCACTACCGTTCTCAACATCACCGTTCCTGTCAGAATGCGAAAAAACATCTTTATCTTCATCGATGCCCGGTTTTACAATAGTATTATTAGTTAAAACTTCTCTATCTGCCATTTTCAAAAACTCTGTAACGCTTATAAATTCCTTCTCACATGCACCGGCTTTAAGATTATTAAAATCGCTTTCTTCTGCAGGAACTTGCGATAAATATGGCCTACTTTCATGAGTTTGTCGATTGTGTTTATCCACATCTTCTGAATCCAGTGCTCTTTTTAAAAACTCTTCTCCTTTAAATTCCTCATGTCTAAACCATTTATTTTTACAAGAATTATCATCGCATGCAAGATTATCACAAATGACATCATAAAAACTGCTATAGGTAAGAGCACTTCCCTTCTTTCCATTCGTTACACCTGAAAACATTAGAAAATCTTTGGCTCTGGTACAGGCTACATAGAATATCCTCATGGCTTCGTCGTATTCCGCATCCCTTTCTCCATATTTATGAAGAACCTCCCTATGTGAAATGTACATAACATCATCTTTCACATACCTCATAAACATTCCGTAATTTTTATCGAAATTTATATACGAAGCTGCCTTGGTCCTTGCAAAACTGCTACCACATCCCGCTACGACCACCATAGGAAACTCAAGCCCTTTGCTCCTATGAATCGTCATGATATTCACAGCGTCCGGGGTTTCGCCTTCCTGCTCTCCCTGCTCTATCGTAAGCCCGGTTGTATACAAATTATCTATATGCATAAGCAAATCAGAAAGCGTAGCTATACCTCTCTCTCTTTCAAATTCACACGCAAAATCCATATATCTGTCCAGATTACCACAGGGGCTTTTACTCTGTTTTAATGCTTTAGCAAACTCATATATTCCGCTTTCCGCACATACCCTCTTAATAAACATGTGAAGAGAAAGCGCATACCCGTAACTTCGAAACCTTAAAATGTCGTCTATGAAATCGTTGATCCTTGCAAAAAGCTCCCTATTCGTAACCTTTAATACAGTGGCATTCTCACATGTATCATCATTTTCACCGGTATCAACATCTTTATCTGCATCACTGTCTTCACTAAATTTTTTAGAAAATGCCAAGAAACAAGCATAAAACGGCTGCCCCTTGTACCCGTTTTCATCCCCCCATATCCTAATCTCTGCAATATCTTGAGGAGTAATCCCGTAAACCGATGATAACAGAACCGTTACGAGCGATAAATCATCGTAAAAATTATCTACGAGCTTCAATATACAATGCAGTAAATTCACTTCCTTAAAATCGAGGATATCGCCGCTCGCCTGCATATTTACAGGGATACCAAGCAATTCAAGGGCGAGCCTTATCTTTTTTCCCCTCCCCTTTATACTCCTAAAAAGCACGGCAATATCTGAAAACTGCAGTTTCTTTTGCACCCCTTCCTTAGCGTCAAAATATTCCCTGCCTACTGCAGCTTTGATTTCACTACCTATGAGAAGACCTTCATAGAAATCCTTTCCCAAGGTATCTATCAGCTTTAAATAATACCTGTACTTTTCATTGGACTTAAGCTTCTCGTCATTTAAAATTTCTTTATCAAATTCAGCCTTGCAAACCTTAACTTCACCTATAAAATCTTGATTTTTCCTGCCTGCTACGAGCCTATGCCTTTCATCATACTTTGGAATGACAGCCTTAAACAATGCGTTAACCGCATCGATCACAGCTTGCTTACTCCTGTAATTTTCCTTAAGGTCAACCACGCTTCCTGAAGACGATGTGCCTAAATATGCATCGTACCTTCCCTCAAATAATGAAGGTTCAGCAAACCTGAACCTATATATACTTTGCTTTACGTCACCTACAAGGAAAAGATTGTTCTCTGCAAATTTATGCAATATCTCTTCCTGCATTTCGTTGCTGTCCTGATATTCATCCACAAAGATGTGTTTTATCCTGTCTTTATATATACGTGCAACGTCATCCATGCAAAGAACCCTAAGTGCAAGATGCTCAAGATCTGAAAAGCTGTAGGCATTGCGCTCTTGCTTTAATTTAAAGCTGATTTTGTCCATATTTTTGATAATTCTCGAAAACATAATGAGGCGCGCCTCAGCTTCCCTCATAAGCTCAGGCTCACGCTCTAAAGGTACGGTTAAAATGCTTCCGAGCAAATCATCTTTGATAATGCCCTTAAATTTATTCGAAAACTTACTACATTCATCCTTTACTTCTTCATATGACTCCTTTTCATCCTTACTTGCTCTCATTGTAGGAAACTCATCTAAAAGTTTCTTCGCATATAGCCTTATATCATCGATGTCTGCAGTCATAAAATCGATATTCGGTTCATAAACATGTGGAGATAACTTCTGAACCTTTTCCTTTAAGCTTACACAACCCGCATCATCCAACATACCTAAAAGTAAATCAAAATACTTTTTTTCATCTGAAAACATCTTTTTAATAAGCTCTCTGTATTCATGGAGCGATGAAAGGCTGTTAAAATCAAGAGTAGCCCTTTTAAATACCTCTACTTCTCTATCAAGTATTGCATCATAATATGGCAAAGCTCGAAGCTTAGTATAAACATCTATTATATTTTTCTTGATGTCATCGTCGGATTTGTCATTCGAATACGCATCAAGGAAGGCAAGAAAACACTCATCCTTTGCCTCAAAAAACTCGGTGAACACTGTATCCAATGCCTCTCTTGTGATGAGCACATCGCTTTGCTGTGAAAGTATCCCGAAATTTTTCGAAATTCCTGCTCTATAGTGAAATTCACGCAGAAGATCTATCGCAAACGAATGAAATGTTCCTATTGAGGCTGTCTCAATATTCTTCCTCTGAGCAATCAAAGACTCCTTTTTCTCATCATCTTTAGTCGCTTCTATTTCGAGCGTGAGAGCCTCTGCGAGCCTTTCCTTAAGCTCTGATGCCGCTGCATTTGTAAAGGTTGCAACGAGCACCTCATCCAAAGAAACTCCGTCATCCGTCACAAGGCTTTTGAGTCTTTGTATGAGCACTGCCGTCTTTCCTGAACCCGCAGCTGCAGAGACGATGATATCGCTGCCCCTTCCCTCGATAGCCTTTAACTGATTATCTGACCACTTCACTTTTATTTCCCTTAAACCTTTCAAGCATGATAAAAATCGCTCCGGCAGCTACTAACCGCAGTGAAGCGATTCTACTGCAGGATTTAATATAACAAAAATCGCTCTAACATTACTAAACGCAGGCTACCTTGTAATAATCTCTTGAATGAGGCGCAGCTTGTCCCTGATTATATGTATATTTCTAAGCCTCTTGGCCACAACTACGGCATCATCCTGCCTATAAGCTATCAAGATTTTGAGAGTCTGCTCAAGATCTTTAAATATAGCGTTTACAGACTTTTTATATGCATCTATCTCTAGCTCTGTCGCCTTTTGATCACCGTCCACCACGTTTTCATTACCCGTTTCGTAGTTGTATTTAATGGTAAAGCATTGTTCTATGCCATCTACCATGGCCTTTCGTATTTTATTCACCTTTCCCGCAAGCTCGGCCTTGGTATGCTCTTCCTTTATGAATTTTTCACTGTCTGATCTTTCGAACTTAAGAATGTTCTCTAAAATCTCATAGCGTTGATTGAAAGGATCGTTTGCCATGCCTGTGGTTTTCCAATACAGCTTACTCGAGGTAAGACCGTGTTCTATTATGTCGTTAAGCCTCTTTTTCGTGGAAATTTCTATAATTTCATCTCGCTTTTTGGTGCAGTCTTCTAAAATAAAGTCTTCTAAAGCTTCAACGCCTTCCGCCGTCTTCGCGCTCACAGGGAAAATGTTTATTCTGTCCTCTGTAGTCTCGAGTATGCCGGCAAGTAACTTCCTACAATAATTAATATAGCTTTCAAGGTCCTGCTTCGTTATAACGTCGATCTTATTTACGACAAAATAAAATCTTCCCGCAAATTCTCTGACGCTTTTTAAAAAGGTTATCTCTATTTCATTTATGGGGCTATCTACAGAAAGCGCAAAAATCACGCCGTCGCTCTCCTTTATAAAGTCGTACGCACTCTTGGAATTATGCTTATGAATGGATCCCACACCCGGTGTATCCACTACCACTATTCCTTTATCCAAAAGCTTTCCGGATGTCTTTATCTCTACAGATTCAACCCCAAGCAGGTTGTCAGGGTTTTCCTGTTCGCTGATAAAGCCGCTAAGCTCAGTAATCGGCACCGTTTTACTGGTAGTATCTTCATAGTGCACATATGCGATGTCTTCCTTCTTTGCCTTTGTGATCCTTGTAACTACTGATGTAATCGGTATTATGCCCACAGGAAGCAATTCCTTTCCAAGCATCGTATTGATAAGAGATGACTTCCCTCTTTTAAATTGTCCCATTATAGACAATATCATCTGTCCTGACATGAGCGACCTTGTGAGCTTATTTGCCATTATCACTTCTCGCTGACATATCTTTGAAAAATCGAGGAGCCCTTCCGTCATCCTCACTAAATCAAGTATCCTATACCCTTCAAATTCATTCTTTATAGTTTGAGCATCATTATGCTCTATACATGCCTTGCCTTCCATTAACAACTCCTTAAACCTTATCAGCTATTGCTACTCCTCTATCCTCTCTATATCTGCCCCAAGCGCTCTTAATTTATTCATAAAACTGTCATAACCTCTATCTATATGATATATGTCATACACGGATGTCTCACCTGTTGCAACCAGCCCGAGTAATATCATTGCCGCGCCGGCTCTAAGGTCGGTAGCACGAATGCTGCTCCCCTTAAGCCTATATGTGCCGTCAATTTTTGCTTCCTTACCGTTTGTAATTATGCTTGCCCCAAGTTTACTGAACTCATCTGCGTGCATGAATCTATTCTCAAACACCGTCTCTATAACGGTGCTTACTCCTTCTACCGTTGCAAGATATGCCATAAACGGTGATTGTAAATCCGTAGGAAACCCGGGATACGGCAATGTCTTTATGTCCGTAGGTTTGAGTTTTTTGTCCACCGCATTGACATATATTCCTTCTTCGGTAATCTTAACATCTACGCCTGTTTCAATCAGCTTTGCTATGAGAGGTCTTAAATGATCCACCACCATGTTTTCTACCAACACCTCGCCTCTTGTGATGGCAGCGGCTATCATGTACGTACCCGCTTCAATCCTATCGGGGATAACCCTATGCCTTGCTCCTTTAAGTTCCTTCTGTCCTATTATTTTAATGGTATCGGTGCCTGCACCCTTAATCTTTGCACCCATTTTTGATAAAAAATTCGCAAGATCCACTATTTCAGGTTCTTGCGCAGCGTTGTATATGACGGTAGTGCCCTCAGCAAGAGTGGCCGCCATAATTATTGTCTCTGTAGCTCCAACGCTTGGGAAATCGAGGTAGATATCGCTTCCGACGAGCCTATCGGCCTGAGCTACCATACAGCCTCGTATTTCATCTATCCTGACATCTGCGCCCAGCGCTTCCAATCCCTTCGCGTGTAAGCCTATAGGTCTTTTGCCTATAGCGCAACCCCCGGGAAGTGGTACTATGCCCTTGCCGAACCTTCCAAGTAGCGCACCTATGACAAGGATTGAAGCCCTCATCTGCTCTGCCAAATTTTTAGGGACACTTAGATTCTCTATATTTTCACAACAAATTTCAGCTTTTTTTTCATCTCCTGAAAATTCTGCCCTGCCGCCCAGGCTATTTATAATTTCGTTCATGATCTTTACGTCTGCAAGATCCGGAACATCATCCAGCACACAAGGTTCCTTCGTCAGAATGGTAGCGGCTATAATGGGAAGCACCGCATTTTTTGCGCCTATCACCCTCACATTGCCCTTTAACGGGCCGTTTGGTCTTACAATATATCTTGACATATACACTCCTAAAATATTTCCGGCTTCAATTCCGTGCTACTGCTTATCGCAAGTATTATCTTTACTTGCAGCAGTGAGCTCACTCGCATTTTTTATAGAATTTTTGTCAGGATATAGATTTTTTATAGAACTGAATGAATTTACAAGAACGCTTATCGCAGAAATAAGGCTTTGCTGACCCTTAAGTGCTGAAGCTACCTTGCTCATAGCTTCTATGAAGTCATTGCTTGCACTGTCGAGCTGCATCGACTTTTTAAGGGTGATAGTAGATATCTTCTCTATGTTTTCCATAGTTCTATTTGCACGCTTTGCAGCCTTTGCAATGTTTCTTGAAAATATGATCAAATATACTATTAGTATGAATATCAGTAGCGTAAGAGCTCCAAGTATCATGGAATTTATGTCGGGCTGAAAGCCGTCAAAATATCTAATAATATCGTCCATAGTTTATCTACTCCTAAATTTAAACCAAAACCTCTTTATATCCGGCCAACTTTTTGCCGTAAGAACTATCCTAAGTATTGTACTATATCGCAAAGATTCTTTCAAACTTAATTCGGTCGAATTCGACCAAATAGTAAGACATGATTATTAATTGGATTTCTGTATAGAACTTATATCCTCTCTATCGTACACCTTAAGCTCGGGTTCGGTTTCTATACCTTGCTCGTTCTTTGAAACAATTAACGCAGCCTTTATCGTTCCCTGCAAGATATTTACACTCCTTACCAACGCTTCCTTGCCGTGCACAACGACAATATCTCCATTGTTTGGAAGACCTTTTCTGAGTTCTGTATACATATCATCTTCGTATTTTAAGCAGCACATGAGCTTACCGCATAGTCCTGAGATTTTCGTTTGATTTAAAGAGATATTCTGCTTTGCCACCATCTTGATGCTTACCGTCTCAAAATTATCCTTCCACTTGCAGCAGCAAAGCTCCTTGCCACAATTTCCAATGCCACCTATGTGTTTTCCCTCTTCTCTGTCCCTAACCTGCCTAAGTTCTATGCGAAGCTTGAATTCGTGGGCAAGCTCCTTTACAAGCTGTCTAAAATCCACTCGTTCAGGAGCGGTGTAATAAAAAACAAGTTTTTTATCCTTATACGTATATTTTAAATCAAGCAACTTCATGTTGAGCTTATGCTCTTCTATTATCTCTTTGCATCTGGTAAGCACTTCATCTCTATGATTTTTTGAATAGTTATAAATATCTCTATCCGAGCTGTTTGCAACACGCAGCACCTTTTTGAATCTGGCTTCATCTTCTTTTGAAAAATCAAGATCGGATGACGATACCACAACTTCGCCACAATCAAGCCCGTCATTCGCCTCTACTACCACAAGGTCGCCTATGCTAAGCTCAAAACCATCCGAATTAAAATAACCCTTTTTATCCTTATCTACCTTAACTCCAACCAGCCTCATACTAAAACTCTACCTCCTATAAAATATAACTATTTCATCACCATATCCAAATACATGCCCTTCACTGCATATTTCGGGTTTAAGCCTCTGAAAAGCCCCGCCTTCACAGCTTCGATGCCGAGCACTATATCCGCATTCTCATATGAAATCCCCTTTGAAAAATGCTGCTGCATGAAGCTGAGCACACCCTGTATATCCGTATCTATCGCCTTTTCTATATCAGGGAAGGCTATGAATCCTTTTTCCTTGTTTTCGATGTGCCTTGCAATGGTTTTACCAATTTCTTCCACCTCTTCGCTGAAATTTTGCTTAAAATCAAATCTTTTCTCTATGCACCTTGACCGTATGGTATCCAGCATCAGGTCAGGCGTCCTTGTAACCAGAGCAATAACAGCATCACCCGAAGGCTCTTCAAGCTTTTTAAGTATCCTGTTTTGAGCTCTTACCGTCATGAGGTCGCTATGAGATATAATGAGTAACTTCCTATCCCCAAACGGCTTTAACTCAAGGGATCTCATGGCGGCTTCAACATCCGCATCTATTATATTTTTTCTTTCCTTCCTCTTCTCAAGGATAATAAGGTCGGGTTCTAACGAAAGATCATCCGGATTTATCTCTTTGCCGAGCACATCGGATATGAATTGCCGCATATCCGCATCTGCAGCATTAAATTCGGTATTTAAAATATATGCATGAAAAATTTGCTTCAATTTATTACCTGTCCATTCCGCTCTTAAGTATCGATAGTATATCTTCCGTAATTTTCTGCTCGTCTCTACAGCCGTCTATTGTAAATATCCTATCGGAATTTTCTTTTGCTAAAATTTTATATCCTTCGTAAACCTTAGAATGAAATTCGTCGTTTTCACTCTCAAGCCGATCGCATTTCGATCCCTGTTCCTTGTCACGAGAAACCCTTCGTTTATAGCATTCATCATGACTTATATCCAAAAAAAAAGTAATATCCGGCACAAGAGATCCCGTCGCTATATCATTTAGCGATATCGCTTCACTCAGCAGTCCTCTACCATACCCCTGATAAGCGATGGTGGAGTCCATATATCTGTCACAGACTACATCCTTACCGGATTCCAGTGCAGGTCTTATTACCTTGCTTATGAGCTCTGCCCTTGCAGATAAAAACAATAAAAGTTCAGACATGGGCGAAATCGCAAACTCATTTTGGAGAAGCATTTCCCTTATCTGTTCAGAAAGTTCCGTTCCGCCGGGTTCCCTTACCAAGATTGCAGCTCTACCTATATCACTTAAATACTCCATCACCTTATCTATCTGAGTACCCTTGCCTGCTCCATCCAGCCCTTCAAAGGTGATAAACTTACCGAATCCATCGCTATTCATATATTATTCCCGATCGTTTTTAAAATTATTTTTTGTTTTAGCGGCATCACGAATACTATAAAAACCTATAACTGCGATAGGAAAACAAAGTAAAACCACAAATAAAAACTTTAAAACAACCATTTTGCCCCCTTTACCTAGCATTATAACATAAGCACTACCGATAAAAGAAAGCCGGTTCAGCAAAATTAATCACTGAACCGGCTATAAATGGTTTTTATCTAATTAATCGCTTGCGATTAAAATCCGTTTTTCTTCTCTACTGCTGTAAGTGCATTGTCTACCTTATCTACTATCATATCGATATCATCCTTAGTTACTATGAACGCAGGAGAAATAACGATTCCATCACCGGCCTGACCCTTGTTGCAGCCTTGTGATGCTTCTATGATGATGTTATTGTTTACCAAAGCTTCATCCTGAACCTGTCCTGCATAACCTGTAGAAAGCGGGAAGCATTCCTTTGTTTCCTTATTCTTAACAAGCTCTGCACCTACCATGAGTCCTTTACCTCGGATTTCACCTACCGTCGGATGAGGAAGAATCTTCTTCTCCATCTGTTCCTTAAGGTATTCACCCATCTTAGCACAATTGTTTATAAGATCATGCTCTTTTAGGTATTTCATTACCGCAATATTTACTGCAGCACCCAATGGATTTCCTGACCAAGAATATCCCGGAGGGAAATTACCATTGTTCATTTCCATGCCTTCGTATACCTTCTTTGAGATTGCAACAGCTGCAAGCGGGAAATATCCGCCACTTATAGCCTTACCCATAGTAACGATATCAGGCTTTATATTAAAATGCTTGTAAGCATAGAAATGTTCACCTGTTCTTCCGCAACCACACATTACTTCATCTAAAATTAGAAGTACGTCGTATTTATCACAGATTCTTCTAATCTCTTCGAAATATCCTTCAGGAGCAGGACACGCACAAAGTGCCATTCCCACTATAGGCTCTGCGATGAACGCAGCTACCGTTTCAGGACCCTGAGCTAAAATCTCGGTTTCCAGTGCCTGAGCCGCAACCTTAGCATAGTCCTTAGGGTCGCAATCTACCCATGGTCTATATGGATATGCAGGCTGGATATGTCCCATCTCTATCATATACGGTTCGTATCCCGCTTTTCTCTTAGCAAATCCGCTTAGGCTAAGTGCACCGTTACTGATACCATGGTAACTCTGCCATCTTGCAATGATCTTATACTTGCCGGGCGTTCCTTTTTGTATATGGTATTTACGTGCCATCTTCATAGCCATTTCCGTAGCTTCACTACCGCCGCAAACTTGGAAGATCTTATCCATGTCTCCGCCGCTGGCTTCAGATAAAAGTCTGCAAGACTCTTCAAGCTCAGGAGTAACACAGTCGTCTCTATGTGCAAATGCAAGCTTTACAGCCTGTTCTCTCATAGCATCCGCTATTTCTTCTATACCATGTCCAAGACTTACAAGTACAGGACCTGACGCACCGTCAACGATTTCGGTACCGTCTTTCTTATACATGTAAATTCCCTTACCGCTAACTACGTTAGGATATTCTCTGTGGAAATCCAAGCTCATTACATTATTATGTTTAGACATTTTTTATCTCCTTTAAATTCTATGCTAAAACATTAATGTGCCAAGCACCGAGGTAGTCCTCAATGCTCGGCAATACACCTGACTATGGTCTTTCGAATAGCGCAGCGGCACCTTCACCACCGCCTACACACATAGTAACGATAGCATACTTTCTATCTGCCTTCTTCATTGCATAAGCTGCCTTGATAGTAAGAATTGCACCTGTAGCTCCAAGCGGATGACCGTGAGAAATAGCACCACCATAAGGATTTACTCTTTCTTCATCAAGTCCAAGTTCTTCTATACAGCCGATAGCCTGAGAAGCAAACGCTTCGTTAAGCTCGATATGTGCAACCTCATCGAGGCTTACACCTGTCTTATCAAGAAGCTTCTTCACAGCACCGATAGGTCCAAATCCCATTACGTGCGGATCCAATCCGAATGATGCGAAGTCAACTATCTTTAGCATATAAGGTATCTTAAGCTCATCAGCTTTTTCCTTGCTCATAACTACTACCGCGGCGGCACCGTCATTCATTGGACAGCTGTTACCTGCAGTAACGCTTCCGTCCTTCTTGAAGATAGGACGAAGTTTTGCCATGGATTCAAGATTTGCGTCATCTCTAGGGCACTCATCCTGATCAAGAACGATGGTATTTCCTCTCTTTGTGTATTCAAGAGGTAGAATCATATCATCGTAGAATCCTTCCTTCTTAGCCTTTGCCATTCTCTCATGACTTCTAAGCGCAAACTTATCCATCTTTTCACGAGATACAGGATGTACCTCAAGTACGTTTTCAGCAGTTACTCCCATAGGTGGATCTCCGATCTTTGGAGGAGACATACGTAGAGGAATGAACGGAGGAGCATCGTATACATATGCCCTCTTCGCCTTAGATAAGAAGTAAGGGTTGTTTGACTGACTCTCCGCACCACCTGCAACATATACATCACCATGTCCACTCTGGATCATAGCGGCTGCCATGTTGATTGTTTCAAGACCTGATGCACACTGTCTGTCAAGCTGGATGCCCGGAACCGTCTCAGGAAGATCAGCTTCTAAAGCTACTATTCTACCTAGGTTGCCCGGTATACCTTCGGCATTTCCCATATATACTTCCGTTATAAGTGAAGGATCAATTCCTGCTCTCTTCACAGCTTCTTTAACTACTAAACCGCCAAGTTCGTAGTCTTCAAATGGCGTTAGCATACCGCCATATTTTCCAATCGGTGTTCTAACACCTGAAACTATTACAGCTTCCTTCATGAAATTACCTCCATTTCACAAAATTACATTATATCTTCTGCGTATTACAGAAAATCGGCCAAGTTAATGACCGATTGTTAACGAATTTAGTCGTCGTATTTGATTCTTCTGATGTTATCAGCAACCTTAAGCTTAGCGCCTGTCTTCTCTATTACTTCATCAACTTCTACATCATCGAACACTTCGGTAAGAAGAAGTCCGTCGTCTGTAACCTTGATTACCGCAATATCGGTAATTATAAGAGAAACGCATTTTTCAGCAGTTAGAGGAAGTTCGCATTTTTCTTTGATTTTAGGATTTCCCTTTTTATCAGTATGCGTAGTAAGAACTATTACTTCCTTAGCATGCCTTGCAAGGTCCATAGCACCGCCCATTCCTGGTACTATAGCTCCCGGAACTACCCAGTTTGCAAGGTCGCCGTTTGCCGCTACTTCCAAAGCTCCAAGAACTGTTATGTCGAGCTTTCCTCTTCTTATGAGCGCAAAAGAATCTGCACTGTCAAAGTAACTCGCTCCTGGTACCGCTGTGATAGGCACACATCCTGAATCTACCAAATCAGGATCTTCCTTGCCTTTTTCTGCAACAGGACCTGCTCCAAGTATTCCATTTTCCGCATGGAAAAACACCTTTAGCTTAGGATCTATATAATTGAGAGTCTTCTGAGGTATCCCGAAACCTAGGTTAACAATGTCACCATCCTTAACTTCTTCTGCCGCTCTCTTTGCCATCTTTTCTTTTACTGCCAACCCCATTTCCAGTCACCTCCTCCCTGTACGATCATATCTACATAAACACCAGGTGTAACAACATCTTCAGGATCTATATCCCCAACCGGTACGATATGCTTAGCGTCTACAATTGTAAAGTCTGCCGCCATAGCCATGTGAGGATTCAATCCTCTTGCTGTTTTGCTATAAATCAAGTTACCGAACTCATCCGCTTTTTCTGCAAGCACGATTGCAATATCAGCGGTAAGAGGTTTTTCAAGGAGATAATCCTTGCCGTCAACCGTAACGATTTCTTTTCCTTCCGCAACGGAAGTTCCAAGACCTACATCTGTGAGGAAACCACCAAGACCTGCGCCACCTGCTCTGATTCTCTCAGCAAGTGTACCCTGTGGTGAAAATTCCACCTCAAGCTTTCCAGCATTCATAAGCTCACCAGTAGTAGGCGTTGCACCTATATGACTTGTGATAAGCTTCTTTACAAGTTCATTCCTAACGATGTAGTCAGGTCCTACTTCAGGATCTCCCGCATCAATAGAAATAAGTGTCATGTTCTTGACTTTCTTCTTGATAATCTCATTGATTAGCGTGTATGAAGATCCGATTCCGCCAAATCCTGCAATCATGATAGTACAATCATCATTGATGTGCTTCATCGCCTCTTCAACGGTACTAATCTTACCGAACTTATTTTCGATTTCCATTTTACCACCGCCTTCTTTCGACTTGAAAATCATAAGATATACTTTATAAGCAAAACCGGCTCGTGCACCGGCTCACAATACTTAATCATTGTAACACAATTTTCAAGCCTTTGGATGATTCTTCATAAAATAAAACGAGACGATTAGTTAGTCGCCTCGTTTTTTGTATAAGCTTTAAAAATATTCGTCAAAAACGCCAGTAATTAAACAGGCTTCTCTACAATAATCCTCCGATTTTAACAAATAGAGGAGCAAATACCAACGATACTATAGTCATAAGTTTTATCAAAATATTTATGGAAGGACCTGATGTATCCTTGAACGGATCACCAACGGTATCACCTACAACCGTAGCCTTGTGTACTTCACTCCCTTTACCGCCATGGTTTCCTTCTTCTACATACTTTTTAGCATTATCCCATGCTCCGCCCGCATTAGACATCATTATAGCAAGGAGCACACCTGTAGCAAGTGATCCTGCAAGCATTCCGCCAAGCGCTTCAACACCGAGCACTATTCCAACGAGTAACGGCGCTACTATAGCAAGAAGTCCCGGCAACAACATCTCCTTAAGAGCCGCCTTGGTGGAGATGTCAACGCACATCGCATAGTCAGGCTTGCTCGTACCTTCCATTATGCCTGCATCTTCCCTGAACTGCCTTCTAACTTCTTCTATCATCTGATTGGCCGCCTTGCCCACAGAATTCATGGTCATAGCTGAGAACAAGAACGGAAGCATAGCACCGATAAACAGACCTATTATAACCATAGGAGATAACAAGCTTATGGAGTCAAGCTTTGCAACCTGTGAATACGTAGCAAATAACGCAAGTGCCGTAAGCGCAGCCGATCCTATCGCAAATCCCTTTCCTATAGCGGCGGTAGTATTTCCGACAGCATCGAGCTTGTCAGTAATATTTCTAACGCTGTCCGGAAGTTCAGACATTTCCGCAATGCCTCCTGCATTATCTGATACAGGACCATATGCATCTACAGCTACGGTCATGCCCGCAGTAGAGAGCATTCCTACAGCGGCAAGTGCGATTCCATATAGACCTGCAAAAGCGTTTGCTACAAATATACCTATTACTATGAAGAGTATCGGCATTAAAGTAGACAACATTCCAGTGCCAAGTCCTGAGATTATAGTGGTAGCCGCACCTGTCTTTGACTGTTCGGCAATGTTTTTAACGTGTTTAAAGTCTGCAGAAGTATAGACTTCCGTTATCTTACCTATCGCAATACCGACGATAAGCCCCGCAATTATCGCAATAGCGGGATTGAATGTATTCAGCATATACTTACTCAAAACGCATGAACAGATGATTACCAGTATTCCGCTCAAATACGTACCCAAGTTTAACGCCTTGGCAGGGCTGTCTCCATCCTTACCCTTTACAAGTAGAATTCCTATGATTGAAGCGATTATTCCCAATCCTGAAATCAAAAGTGGAAGCATTGCGCCTCTTACAGGATCTATAGTGAATTCAGCGCCAAATTTAGGAGCGACGGAAGGTATAACAACCGCCAGTGCAATAGCGGAAATTATAGAACCTACGTATGATTCAAAAAGATCCGATCCCATTCCTGCCACATCACCTACATTATCACCTACGTTGTCTGCTATTACCGCAGGGTTTCTCGGATCATCCTCAGGGATTCCCGCTTCCACCTTACCTACAAGGTCTGCTCCAACGTCTGCGGCCTTTGTGTAAATTCCTCCACCTACTCTTCCGAAAAGTGCCATCGATGAAGCTCCAAGTCCGAAGCCCGTAATTACTTCAGAACTGCCTACTCCAAGAACGATAAATACCGCAGCAAGTCCTAAGAGTCCAAGTCCTGTAACGCAAAGTCCCATTACGGCGCCACTTCTAAACGCCACCTTGAGCGCCTTGTTCATTCCGCTTTCCTTAGCGGCATTTGCAGTTCTAACATTTCCAAGCGTTGCCACCTTCATGCCGAAAAAACCTGCAAGTACTGAAAAAAGCGCACCTACAACATAGAGTACAGCGGTAGTTTTATTAATAAATACAGCTATTGCCGCGCATAATACCACAATCACAATTACCATCGTCTTGTACTCACGAGTGAGGAATGCCATTGCACCTTCTCTGATGTGCCCTGCAATTTCCTTCATCCTCTCTTCGCCCTCGTTTACATTCTTGATCCAATTCGCAAGTATAAATGCCACTAAAAGCGCCAGAACGGATGCAACGATTGGCAAATAACCAATTAATACTCTCATCTCCCCTCCTTCTTCATGCAAAAACATATAAAAATGAGATGCCCGGGCACCTCACATGAAACAAAACTATTTAACGTATTCTATAGTAACGATAGCTAGTGAAAACGCAATAAAAAGCACAGCCGCAACAACGGTGATCTTTGAAAGTATCCCTTCATAGCCTCTGCTCTTCTTCTTGCCGAAAAGTTGCTCTGCTCCACCACCTATAGAGCCCGACAGCCCTGCGCTGTTACTCGACTGCAGCAATATACTGAGTATCAATATTATGCTCGCCACCAGCAACGTTATCTTAAGTGCTAAACTCATAGTACTTCCTCTTCTTTCATAACAATAAATACCCGTAAAGTTTAGCACAATCGTATGTTACTCGTCAAGGACTTCAGCTATAAATGACAATGCCTTCCCGGCATAATCAAACACATGTTACGCATACTCCTGAAAAATAGTTTTGCAGAAACATTCTCTTAAGCTACCATAACTTCATGCTCTTGGTATCCGGCAAACTTTAAATATGTACTTATCTCTTCTCTGTTTTTTAAATTCAACTACCACTTAATGATCATTATATTCCACATTGTAGTAAGCACTACATCCATAACTATCACTGATCTAATAGGCTTATCTATTTGCTTTCGTATTTTTATATAATACACTAGCAAAACCAACACTCCCACAATAGATAATGTAATCATGCCTATTTTAGAATACAAGCCTAAAACACTAATTAAGCCATTTAAATTTAAGAATGCACACATCGCAATATATGCTGCGGTTAAAACGATCAACATTCTCACAAGAAGTTCTTTCCTACTTATAATAATTTTTTATCATCCATCGCACTTAACCAAATCTATATTATTCAGCACAGCTAAATATAATCCATCCTCTATTTGTAAAAAAATATTCATTATTTTACAAAGAAACTAACCATAATTATAATATTCCATATTATGGGAGCTACAATACTCGTAAATACCAATGTTTTAACGGATCGATCCATTTGCTTTCGGTTATTTACGTAATACACTAACAAAACACCTACTCCTACGATAGATAATATAATCATCAATATTTTTGAAGATAAACCTAAAATACTGAGGCTACCATTCATATTCAAAAGCGCACACACTGCAACATACGATGTATTTAAAACAGCCAACACTCTCACAAAAAATTCTTTCTTACTTACAGTAAGTCTTTCGTTATCCACCATGTTTAACCTCACTAGTATTTTCTGACACTAACGACCTTCCATGCTTCAATCCTATAACGCTTGCCTCTGTGATAAATGATTTTCATATAATTTTTCAGCCTAATTTTAATACCATGTTTTCTAGATCCTCTCATTACCAAGGAAATAAGTCCAGTTATTCCTCCAAGGTATGTAAGTAATTGAGGTATCATACCGGGAACAGTCAGTCCCAAAGCTGAAAGAAATGCTGCTAAAGCCGTTGCTACTCCCATTACACCAGAAGCCCCTCCTAACGCATTTTTTATTCTTGCGTAAGAATATTTTTTCGTCACATACCTTGCTTTTTTGCCATCGGAAGCAACGCTATTAATTTTAAAGACAACTCCATTTTTAGATGTTACTGTCCCATTTTTAGTGTCAACTTTTAAAACTATTGGTTTTTTCCCTGATTCAAAACCTTTTACATATTTTATGCCATTTTTAGCCTTTGTAACACTTATGTATCCCGTTTGTTTCCCAGCGACTACCTTAATCGAAGTACTATTGACCAGTTGAACCGATATTTCCGAATTATTAATATTCGTTTTAGCATTTACTGAATTAATAGGCACTGAAGATAGTACAAGTGTTAGAGCTATAAGAACAGCAAATATTTTTTTCCCTTTAAAAATATTCATTTTGACCCTCCTTAAATCCTACAAAACATCTACACCAATAGTGTATGTAATAACATTTCTATTGTCAAGTTAATTTATAATATATTTTTTTGAACTTTTCTAAAACAGAAATGATATGCCTTTATACTACTCGATAATAATTATATTCCACATTGTAGTAAGCACTACATCCATAACTATCACTGATCTAATAGACTTATGTTAAATGGTTTTAGATGAACAAATTCACATTTCCCTCTGTTGCTTCTCCTAAATATGTTGCGACACCGCCGACTTCAACGCCGTCTAGCAATTCCTCTTCCTGAATTCCCATAACATCCATAGACATTGCGCAGGCAATCATCTTTACCCCTGCATTTTTAGCGTTTTGCATCAAATACTCCAAACTGTCCACGTTTTTATCCTTCATAACCTTTTTCATCATCGCAGTACCGGCTCCGCCCATATTCATCTTAGAAAGCGGCAATTTAGATGCATCTTTTGGCATCATCACGGAAAACATCTTTTCCATAAAGCTCTTTTCCGTCTTTACATTTGCCTTTTTTATTATGTTAAGCCCCCAAAAAGTAAAGAACATAGTTACCTGTTTTCCCATAGCCGCCGCACCGCTTGCGATGATAAAGGAAGCCATGGCCTTATCCAAATCTCCGCTGAAAACAACCAAGGTGGCATTTTCCTGAAGGCTGCTGCTTGATGCCGGCTGTAAATCCTGCTTTGAAACCTCTTCGTCTCCTCTTCCCTTTTTCAAAAGACAACGAAAACTGTTTTCTTCACGATCCAAACTGACTAAAGTATTGCCCGTTTTTTCACACCATGAAGAAATATCCTTTGTAAACCCGGGATCCGTTACTGAAATCTCCAAATACTCTCCGTCGTGCATATCCTGCATAGCTTTAAAAACTTGCATTATAGGTCCCGGACATTGAAGTCCGCAGGCATTGATCACAATTTTTCGAAGCTCAGGTCTAGGCTCATCTTTTGAAGCTTCCTTTATAGGCTCTTCATAGGCTTTTGGAGTCTGATCTGTAGAATTTTTATCTGTGAAGTGAGCTAAAGCATAGGTGCGATAACCTCCGTCCAAATTATAAACTTCCTTTCCCCTCTGCCTTAAAATTCGGCTTGCGATATACCCTCGAAGCCCGACTCTGCAGTATACATAAACTTTTTCAGAAAGCTTATCCAAATTTTCTCGCAAAACGGATAAGGGCACATTGATGCTCCCCGGAATATTGCCCATCATAAATTCCTGCTCTTCACTTACATCAACCACACACTCTCCCTTTTTGATAAGTTCGTCAATTTCATGCCATTGAACGGTTTTTACCTTATCCATAAGCAAATTCTCCGCTACATAACCTATAAAGTTGATCGGATTCTTTGCGGAAGAATAAGGCGGTGCGTAACACAATTCCAAATCCTGAAGCTTATCCACCAAAAGATCTGCCTTTATTGCTATGGCAATTCCGTCGATGACTTTATCCACATTTTCCATACCGATAGCCTGAGCACCTAAAACCTTTTTACTCTTTGCATCAAAAATCACCTTTATCTGCATCGGGAAAGCACCCGGATAGTATCCCGCATGGGAATTGGGATGAATATGCATCACCTCATAATTCTTTCCTAAACGCTTCAATGTTTTTTCATTAGCTCCCGTTGTTGCAACCGTAAGGTCAAAAATTTTCGCTATGGCCGTTCCCATTGTCCCTGAATATGTTTCAGAGCCTCCTGCTATATTATCCGCTACCATTCGCCCCTGCCTGTTTGCAGGCCATGCCAAAGACACCATGGCAGGCGTCCCATTGATATAGTCCTTAACTTCAATAGCATCTCCGATAGCATAAATATATGGGTCTTCCGTACGCAGATGTTCATCAACCAAAATACCGCCACGTTCGCCCAAAGCCAGCCCCGCATCCTTAGCCAAGATGTTTTCAGGACGCACTCCTATGGAAAGCAAGGCCATCTCCGTTGGAATCCGTTCTCCATTCTGCAAGATCACTTCCCTTCCTTCTTTATCAAATCCACTGATTCCATTGCCTAAATAAAGGTTCACACCATTATCCGACAGCTCTTGATGCACTTGAGCCGCCATCTCTGCATCAAGCGGAGCCATAACTTGATCTGACATTTCCACCAAATGCACCCTGACTCCTCGATGTATTAAGTTTTCCGCCATTTCGAGACCTATAAATCCTCCGCCGATTACCACCACATCCTTCGGATGATGTTCATCCACAAAGGCTTTAATCGCATCGGTATCCGGAATATTTCTTAAGGTAAAAACATTTTTTGCTTCCGAAAGCCCCGGGATTGGTGGCCTCACCGGATTAGCTCCCGGTGATAATAAGAGCACATCGTAACCTTCCTCTATGCTTTCTCCTGACTTTAAATTCTTAGCTAAAACTTTTTTATTTTCTCTATCAATCTTAACCACTTCCGTCGAAGCGTGGATGGTCATATTGAATTTCTGTTCCATCCCTTCTTTGGTTTGAACCAATAAAGCATCTCTGTTCCCAATCACTTCTCCAATATAGTATGGAAGACCGCAATTGGCAAAAGAGACATACTCTCCCCGTTCAAACATGACAATTTTAGCATTTTCATCCAGTCTTCTAAGCCTTGCCGCTGCGGATGCGCCTCCTGCAACACCGCCCACTATCACAACCTTCTTTTCCATTATTTCTCCTCCATCGCACTCTTGAGCGAAAACCTCTTTTATGCAAATACCCATTATTGTATCTAAATTATCTTATTGCAGATAAAAATAACATGCATTTGAACCGTTTATGAAAAATTAAATACATGAGAAATAATAAAAAGATTCTAATCAAATTAAGATTATGTTACAAATCAAGCTATAAAACTATGCCGTCTTCATCCATCTGTATTTGACTCGGTTCTGTTTTAATATCTTGAGAAGTATCGCTATCCTCCGTAGATTCGTCTTCCCTATCTTTGTTAAATACTATGTCTAAGATTTCAGATCTTAATTCTTCGTATATCTTTGGATTATCCTTGAGATATTTTTTTGCCGCATCTCTACCCTGTCCGATTTTTTCTGAATTCATGCTGTACCATGCTCCTGATTTATTTACAAGCCCCGCTGTCACAGCTTCGTCCAGCACATCACCTTCTTTTGAAATTCCTTCGCCGAATATGATATCGAATTCTACCTGCTTAAACGGCGGAGCCATCTTGTTTTTGGCAAGCTTTACCTTGGTTTTATTACCGATTATGCCATCACCTGTTTTGATGCTTTCAGATCTTCTTACATCAAGCCTCATTGAAGAGTAGAACTTAAGAGCTCTTCCGCCAGTAGTAGTCTCGGGGTTATATATATTGCCCACCTTTTCTCTCAACTGATTTATAAATATCAAAGCCGTATTGGATTTTTGAGTAGCTCCCGTGAGCTTTCTTAGCGCCTGCGACATAAGCCTTGCCTGTAGCCCCACGTGAGCCGATCCCATTTCTCCTTCGATTTCAGTCCTCGGAACCAAAGCCGCTACAGAGTCTATAACGACCACGTCTATAGCTCCGCTTCTCACAAGATAGTCGCAGATGCTGAGTGCATCTTCACCTGTGCTCGGCTGCGATACTATTAAATTTTCAACATCAACCCCAAGCTTCCTTGCATACTCAGGATCCAAAGCGTGTTCTGCGTCTATGAATGCGGCTCTACCACCATTTTTTTGAGCCTCCGCTATCACATGAAGCGTGAGTGTTGTCTTTCCGGACGATTCAGGGCCGTACACTTCCACTATCCTTCCCCTTGGGATACCTCCGATGCCCGTTGCAACATCTAGAGAAATCGCTCCTGTGGATATAACATCCACCTCGTCGTAAAGTGCACCTTCGCCGAGCCTCATTATAGAGCCCTTACCAAACTGCTTTGTTATAAGATCCAGAGCGTCATTTAAAGCTCTCTCCTTTTCCTTATCATCCTTAAGTGCAACCACTTCTTCTTTTGAATTCTTCTTCGCTGCCATAAAACTTTCCTTTCACTACTTTATTGATTTAGTCTATATTATCATAAATTTGAAATCCGCAAACTCCATCGACAAAATTAGTCATTTCCCGTACCGCAGATGCCTTTGCATGCAATTTCATAGATGTATTTATACATGTGAAGCACCGCTGCCCTTCTATTTACATTTCGCTTTGCAGAATGAGTATTCAGCTCAAAAACTTCAGTATTTCCCTTGTAATGCACTCCGATATAGATTAGTCCGGGAGGTTTTTTACAAAAATCAGGACCAGCAACGCCCGTCACCGATACGCATACGTCACTCCGTGTTTTGGCATATACAGCTTCCGCCATCTCTTTACACACCTGAGTGCTAACTGCGCCATATCGCTTTATCGTTTCCGCATCCACTCCAAGATCTTCTACCTTCGCCTCGTTACTATATGTTACAAACCCTCTATTAAAAACCTTTGAAGCTCCTGCGACGGAGGTGAAAAGTCCTGCGAAATTTCCTCCTGTACATGACTCAGCGGAGGAAACCGTAATTCCCTTATTTATAAGCAGCTCTATTACATATTCAGGCAGAGGAACATCACCCTCTATGGTCACATATCCTGAAAGCCTTTCCTTTATCCTGTCTGAAAGGTCATTCAGCGCCTTTATAGAGTCTTCCTCGTTCTCGTGCATAGAAGCGAGTCTTATAGTGCACTCTCCCTTCTTTGCATAGGTACCGATTGTAGGATCCTTTTGGCCTTCCACAAGATCCAATATTTTAGATTCAAGATTCGACTCCGCTATTCCAAGCGTTCTTATGGTTCTTGTAACTACCCTGCCCTTCGAAAACTTGCAAAGCACAGGGAAAAGTGAATTTTCAAACATTCCTCTCATCTCCGCAGGAGGCCCGGGAAGCGAGATAAGTATCTTTCCGTCCTTTTCTATCATGAATCCCGGCGCTGTACCCACACCGTTATAAAAAATCGTTGCGCCTGAAGGTATCAGAGCCTGTTTCATGTTGTTCGACGTAGGTTGTATCTTCCTGGAATTCAAAAATTCACATATATCCTTCTCCGTCTTTTCATCCCTTTTAAGCGGAAGATCAAAATACTCGGCAAATGAAGATCTCGTAATATCATCTCCTGTAGGTCCGAGACCTCCGGTTGCGATCACGGCATCACAGTCTTTAAAAACGGTATCGAGAGCTCTATGTATCCTTTCGTTATTATCTCCAACCGTTATGTGATATATGACCTCATTTCCCGTATCATGGATAGCCCTCGTTAAATAGAGCACATTGGTATTTACGGTCTCGCCAAATAAGATTTCCGTACCTATGCTCAATATTGCAGTTTTCATAAGGCCTCCAACTAATTGCCGCTTCTGAGTATTTCTCTATTTTTATATATATATTCCAGACCTGAATATGCCGTTGCGGCTACAGCAACCCACAGCACCGGCGCTGCGATTTTCTTTGCAATCCAAAAATCCCCGAGCATCAAAAGGACTGCAGCTATCATCTGGAGCACGGTCTTTACCTTACCGCTGATACCTGCCGCTATTACAATCCCCTTTGATGCTGCTATTGTTCTAAAAGACCCTATTACAAGCTCTCTTGCTATGATCACGACAGCCATCCAAGGCGCTACCCTCTCATCCGGCACCAAACATATAAATGCCGATAACACAAGCACCTTATCCGCAAGCGGATCCATGATTTTACCAAAATTCGTCACAAGTCCCATCTTTCTTGCAATGAACCCGTCTGCCCAATCGGTTACAGAAGCTATTATGAAAACGGCAAGGGCAGCCTTGACATAATTAAGCGAAAAAAATACCACAAATACGGGTATTAAAACTATCCTTAACAAGGTCAATCTGTTCGGTAAATTCATATATCCCTCCTTTTTATAGAGTGTATCACCCCTCCGGTTACTTGTCAATTTTAAGGCGTTCGCACCTCTTCGCCATAAACGTCGTATTCGCTGCTTCCCGTTATATGCACATATGTAAACTCTCCCACATCTTTACCACAGATGGCAGGCTTAAATATTACGCAGTTATCTATCTCAGGTGCATCAAATTCGGTTCGTCCTATCAGCATCCTTTCAGAACCCGATTGTTCGCCTTCAATCACGCCGTCTATAAGCACCTTCATCGTCTTTCCTACCATCATCTTGTTTTTGTTCTTGGAAATTTCAGCCTGAAGCCTCATTATGGAATCTCTTCTTTGCTCTCTGATTTCATCCGGTATCTGCTTGCACTTTGCGGCTGCCGTGCCCTCTTCCTCTGAATATGAAAACACACCCAGCCTGTCAAATTCCTGCTCTTTCACGAATTCATAGAGTTTATTAAAATCCTCTTCACTCTCGCCCGGAAACCCCGTTATGAGTGTGGTTCTAATGTGAATGTCATCGATGTTACTTCTAAGCGCCCGTATCCTTTCGATGATAAGATCGCTATCACTTCCTCGTCTCATAGCCGAAAGTACATTATCGCTTATGTGTTGTATGGGCATATCTATGTATTTGCACACCTTTTTATTTCTCATAATCTCAGCAATGAGCTCGTCCGTAATCTTATTATCGTAGCAGTACATTAGCCTTATCCAAAATTCTCCTTCTATCTTAGATACTTCCCTTAGAAGTAGTGCCAAGGTATCTTCGTTTCGTCTATCCGTTCCGAATGCGGTAACATCCTGCCCTATGAGTATAATTTCCTTTGCGCCCAAGGTTACCAGAAATTTTGCTTCCTTCACTATATCTTGAATGTATCTGCTCCTAAAACTTCCCCTTATTGAAGGTATGATGCAAAATGCGCATTTATTATTACACCCTTCACTTATCTTGATCGTATAACTATTATTGTTTACGTTTTCAAACGCTCTGCTTCTAGGCTCCGGGAAATCATTTTTTTGAGGGGACTTTGTAAGAACGGCACCTTTTGATTTGCCGTCATTCAGACGTTTTTTGCAAATTTCAGGAAGGTCAAAATAATCATTTACCCCTGCAAAGATATCTACTTCCGGCATCTCCTTTTTAAGCTCTTCCATATACCTTTGTGATAAACATCCGCTGACAACGAGTATTGCCGAAGACTTTTTTTTCTGTGCCGCATCAAATATTGCATCTATGGACTCTACCTTAGCATCGTGGATGAAGCCGCAGGTGTTTACGACAACAACATCCGCATCTGATATGGAATCCGCCTTTTTAAATCCTGCACTAAAAAAACTCCCGTAAGCATATTCACTATCGTTAAAATTTTTAGGGCACCCCAGAGTTTCGATAAAAATTTTCATTATTCGTCTACGTCTTCATCCTCATCAGAAATCAAAACAAGCCTTGGCTTACTGCCATCACGAGGACCAACTACGCCCATGGCTTCAAGGTCGTCTATAAGCCTTGCAGCTCTGTTATAACCTATTCTGAACTCACGTTGTAGCCTGGATGTGGAAACCGTCTCGCAGCCTCTGCAAAATTCCACAGCATCGTTTAGTATATCGTCGCTATCATCTGAAGGCGCAACAGGTGACGCATGGGTCTCTATCTTTTCCCTTGCATTCTTTGCATAGTCGCTATCGTGCTTACCCTGCGCAGCCACATATGCAATTACATTGGCTACCTCCGTTTCTGAAATAAAGGCTCCCTGAATTCTCTTAGATGTCTTATCAGATACCGCATGAAACAACATATCGCCCTTTCCTACCAGTTTTTCAGCCCCTGCGTGATCGAGTATCGTCCTTGAATCAAACTGAGATGATACGGCAAATGCAATCCTCGATGGGATGTTTGCCTTGATTACACCTGTAATTACATCGACTGAAGGCCTTTGGGTTGCAACTATCAAGTGCATTCCTGCAGCCCTTGCCATCTGGGCGATTCTGCAGATGCTGTCTTCTACCTGCGAGGGTGCCGCCATCATGAGGTCTGCAAGCTCGTCTATTATTATTACTATCTGCGGAAGTTTATCAAGACCTTCTGCAGCCATCTTACTGTTGTACGAAGCCAAATCCTTGGCTCCCTTTTCCGCGAACTTCTTGTATCTTTCGCCCATTTCCGCTACCGCCCACGTAAGAGCACCTGTAGCCTTTGTTGGATCTGTAAGTACCGGCATTAGAAGATGAGGCACGGAGTTATAAGCGCTGAGCTCTATAACCTTAGGGTCTATCAGAAGAAGCTTGACATCTTCGGGGCTTGCCTTATATAAAAAGCTTGTTATTATGCTATTTATGCACACGGATTTCCCGCTGCCCGTAGCTCCTGCGATTAAAAGATGCGGCATTGATTTAAGATCCGCCACTATCGCCTTTCCTGAAATATCTCTTCCAAGTGAAAACGTTATCTTACTTTCTGCATTTTTAAACTCGGGCGATGAGATTATATCCCGCAGCCCTACCATGTTTATCTCATCGTTTTCTATCTCTATGCCTACCGCTGCCTTCCCGGGAATCGGAGCCTCTATTCTTATGCTCTTCGCTCTTAAATTAAGCGCTATATCATCCCCGAGCCTTACTATGCTGCTCACCTTAACCCCCGCCTTAGGCTCTACCTCATACTTTATTACGGCAGGTCCCTGCGTCACATTCGTAACCTTTGCAGATACATTGAAACTCTTCAGAGTATCTTCAAGAAGCATAGCCTTTTCGTTTAATTCTCTTGCTCCCATACCCTTAGACTTCTTTAAAGGTTTATTAAGTAGCGATATCGGCGGAAATTTATATCTTTTCATAGCTACGCCGCCGGCACCCGGCATTGCCGGAATTCTTGTGATTTCAGAGCTACCTTCGGGTTCAGGCGCATCGTAAACTTCAGATGATTGCGGCATTTGAGGTTCATCGTAAAGATCTTCTTTTATATCTTCTTCCGCCTCCGGTTCCTCATCATAAAATGGCGGCAGATCGTCTGCATTCTCATCCCTCTTTCCAAAGTTCTTCACATATCCTAAAATTTTTCTTTTTTTATTATCATCCAGGATTTCATCTCTCGCTCTCTGTCTTTCCTCTTCTGTAGGCTCAAGATCCCTTATCGACAACTGATCCCCTTGAGCTTCTCTTTCGGCATCTCTCTTTCTTTTATTATCCTTTCTCTCCTTGGCAATTGTCTTGCTCTTTTCTCTAGCATTTGACATGACTTCAGATATGGTTCTATTAAAAAGCACCGGAAACAGAGCCACGATTATTGCTAAAAGCACGATCTGCAATCCGACCTTTCCTATGCCGCCTATGATCATCCTCGCAAAAAAGGTGGGTATGACTCCCCCGTTTTTTTGAAGTAGGCCAAGGCTTGCTATCTCGGAATACGTGATGTTTTTTTCTACTGCGCTGTCATACCCCGATGCTATGAATATTGAAATATCGAGCAATATCACAAATATGATATAGGTATTTGCTATCTTAAAAAGCGATTTCTTTTCCTTCTCGCTTATCAAAACCATTCCGAATATTATCAAGATAAGGGCAACACAAACCGCCGATATTCCAAATCCTCGCTTGAGTATAGCAGATGTAAAGGTTCCAAAACTTCCGACCAATTTCGTATATATGGATACAAAAAAAAGTATCCCAAGTGTAATTAAAGCTATTCCCTTAATATCCTTAACAAGCTTTTCTTTGGAATCCAAACCGCTACCCGTCTTCTTCTTAGGTTTTGACTTTGCCATATTCCTCCCTTTATGTAAACATTATTGAGTAAAGTATAAGTGCCGTTCCGAATGCAGCCGTATATACCATAAAGCCCTTAAGGCTTCTTTTCCTTACAATATCAATCATCATTTTGATAGCGAAATATCCGGAAACTCCGGCAACTATCATCCCTATAAATATAGGTAGTAATCCACCGTTCGTATTGCCGTTTTTGATGGCATCAGGAAGCTCCAATATGAACGAACCCAAAATAACCGGAAGCGATACCAGAAAGGCATATTTTACCGCAAAGTCCTTTTTCATTTTTGAAAATAACCCGCCGAAAATGGTGCTGCCTGACCTTGATATCCCGGGCACTATTGCAATTCCCTGAAATATTCCGACTATAAATGCATCCTTAAATCCTGCTCTTTTGATATCCTTCTTCCCATTCATAATATCTGCTACATACATATATGCAGATGTAATCAAAAGTCCTATACCTACAGCAAGAAGTGAACTGTAAAACGACATGAATACCTTTTTAAACACGAGCCCTATTATCACGGTTGGGATGCTCGTTACGATTATCATATAACAGAGTTTTCTCGTCTCATTTTTACAGATGTTTAGGCTCTTCTTTTGTATCAAATCCCTTATGGAAAGTATAAATTCGACTGCAAGCTTTACAATGTCTTTAAAATATACTATTACGAGCGATACGAGCGTTCCGAAATGTAGCATTATGGTCATAAAAAAGGCCTGTTCCTCTTTGATGTTCATAAGATATTCGATAACTACCAGATGCCCTGAACTGCTGACGGGCAGAAACTCCGTAAGTCCCTGAACCAGTCCTAAAATTATTGCCTGTAATACGTTCATGCGATATCCTTTCTCAATCTAAGTTGCCCGCAAGCCCCTTGTATATCTTCCCCTATCGTTCTTCTTATCGTAACTTGAATATGCCTTTTTTCAAGTTCGTTTTGCCACTGCTTTACCGTCTTCATATCGGGCGAAGAAAACCTGTTATCACCTTCATAACTGCTGCCGTTCAGCCTTATCAAATTCACAAGGCAGTTTATACCTTTAAGTTTTCTGCAAAGCAATTCACACTCCGCCATGGAATCGTTAACGCCCTTTATAAGAATGTATTCAAACGTTACCCTGCGCCTTGTAATCTTAGCGTGCTCACTCGCAAGACCTATTATATCATCAACGCTGAGTTTATTTCCCGGCATTATTTTCTTTCTTATGTCATTTGAAGCTGCATGAAGGGAAAAAGCTAAATTTATGCTTCTAAAATCCTTTGAAAACTTCTTAATACCTTCCTCGATACCGCATGTAGAAACCGTAATATGTCTCTTGCCTATTCCTAAAAATTCTTCGTTTGTTATGCGCTTTAAAAAATTTTTAAGTTCGTCGTAGTTATCAAACGGCTCTCCTGTACCCATGACAACTATACCTGATATCTTATCAAAACCTCTTTTTAAGATGAGTACCTGCTCTATCATCTCAAAAGCACTTAGATTTCTTTCCAAGCCTTCCTTCCCTGAAGAACAGAATGTACAGCCCATCCTGCAACCTGCCTGAGATGATATACAGAGGCTGACCCCGTGTTTATATACCATGGACATCGCTTCTATGAATTTACCGTCGCTCGTCTTAAGTAGATACTTTATACTTCCGTCCCTTTTTGACACTAATTTCTTTTCTACCGTAATGCTTGATATCGTATACTTATTTGACAGTTTTGCTCTGAAATCCTTACTTATCGTATGAATCCTATCTATACTGTCAACACCGTTGTTTACAGCTTCCAATATCTGCTTTGCCCTGTATGCCTTTTCTCCGAGCGATAATACCACGCTTTCGATTTCTTTCAGATTCATACCCGCAAGGCTCTTCATATCTATTCCCTATGCCTTATCTATGCTGATCCCTGTAGAATGGCCATTTATGTCTTCCTTTTGATCGATGGGAACATTTAGTATATCCAATGCAAGAGTTTCCCTCTTAATATATTCCTCATGCCTTTTAACGGAAGCCGATACCTCCGCATCCGCATCCATGCTTATCCTTATCTTATCCATAAGGTCAAGATCCATGGTCTTTCTCATATGCTGAACCTTTGAAACAACCTCTCTTGCAATACCTTCCTGTTCCAATTCTTCTGTGATCTCAGTATCTAAAATCACATATAAATCTCCCTTAAGCCCTGCAGCGAAGCCTTCCTTGGCTTCTATTACTATATCGAGCATTTCTCTGCTTATATCGAATGATTCGCCTGATAAATCCAACTTATAAGCACCGTCCGTATCAAGCTTTGAAATCATGTCCTTAGCGTCAATTTGCGTAAGCGCCTGCTTAAATTCACCGATCTTAGATCCCAGAACCGGCCCTGCAACCTTAAAATTCGGTTTTAAAATGGACTTCATATAATCATCCCGGGTATCTGCAAATTCTATCGCCTTTACGTTGAGCTCTTCTTTTATTAGCTCTAAAAGGTCGGAAATTATTGATTCCACCGACTTATCCACTATAATTTTTTTAAGCGGCCTTCTCACCTTTATCTTTGTCTTTTCTCTAAGTTCTCTTCCGATACTTACAATGCTTCTTACGATATCCATTCTTCTTTCGATATCCTCTTCAAGCAAGGTCTTATCAGGCACAGGATAATTCTCAAGGTGGACTGACTCCAAAGCGCTCCCCCGTGTAAGTTTTAAATACATGTCTTCACTTATGAACGGTGTGAAAGGCGCCATGATCTTGCTGAGTCCTAAAAGCATTTCATAGGTGGTAAGGTATACACTTTTCTTAGAGTCATCCATCTCACTCTGCCAAAATCTTCTCCTTGCACGTCTTATATACCAGTTTGACAAATCCTCCGTGATGAAAGCCTGTATCGCCCTAACGGATTTCATATGGTCATACTCATCCATCGACGTTGTAACGTAGTCTACCATGGCGTTGAATCTTGAAATTATCCATCTGTCAAGCTCAGGCCTGTTTTTTACCGGTATATCATAGGTGAGAGGATCCACATCGTCTTGATTTGCATATAGAGCAAAGAAGGTGTATACGTTTTTGAGGGTACTGAAACACTTCTGATGAATCTCTTTAAGACCCTCTTCATCAAACTTTGTAGGCGACCAGGCAGGTGAAGCGTAGAGCATATACCACCTCAGTGAATCGCTTCCATACTTGCTGAAAAGTTCAAAAGGATCCACGGTGTTGCCCTTGGACTTACTCATCTTTTTGCCATGCTTATCAAGAATCAAATCATTTACAAGCACGTTTTTGTAAGGAGCCTTTCCCATTATAAAAGTTGATATTGCCATGAGAGAATAAAACCAACCTCTGGTTTGATCTATTCCTTCGCATATGAAGGATGCAGGAAATGATTCCTTGAATTTTTCTTCGTTTTCAAACGGATAGTGAAACTGCGCAAAGGGCATGGATCCGCTATCAAACCAGCAGTCCATTACATCTGTAACCCTGTTCATTTCCGCACCGCATGAGCATTTAAGCTTTACTCTATCTATAAACGGTCTGTGAAGATCCAAGGTATCTATATCCTCTTCACCTTGTACGGCTTCTCTTTTAAGCTCTTTTCTGCTTCCTATGCACTTTACTTCACCGCAGGAATCACATCTCCATACGGGCATCGGCGTACCCCAATACCTGGAACGGGAAATAGCCCAGTCATTTACATTTTCGAGCCAATTTTCAAACCTCTTAAGTCCTACAAAATCAGGATGCCACTTTACGGTCTTATTATTGCTTACAAGCTCATCCTTAAGTTTTGTCATCTCTATATACCAGCTTGGTTTTGCATAATATATAAGCGGTGTTTTACATCTCCAGCAGTGGGGATAGTTATGTTCCACCTTAGCCTTGGAATAAAGCAAGCCTCCTTTTGCAAGGTACTTAATGATGTCCACTGCAAGCTCATCATCCATGACATTTCTGCCCTTCCAAGGAGTGTCTATGTACTTTCCTTCCTGACTTACAGGGTTTAGAACCGGCAGTCCGTATCTTTTACACGTATTATAGTCATCTTCACCGAAGGCAGGCGCCGTATGCACTATGCCCGTACCGTCGTCTGTGGTTACGTAATCAGCTAAGGTTACGATGAACGCCTTTTTATCTGGTATTAAAAACGGCATAAGCTGCTCGTACTCCATATACTCCAAGTCCTTGCCCTTAAGCGTTTCTAAAACTTCATAGTCTTCATCGACCACATCTTTCGCCCTGTTTTTACAAACGTAATATATCTCGCCTTTATTTTCGCCGTCCAGGATTTTAATCTTTAAGTAATCGATATCAGCGCCTACCGTCAAAGCCACGTTAGCGGCAAGAGTCCACGGAGTCGTAGTCCAAGCCAGAAAATACTCATCCGCTCCTTTTTTTTTGAATTTAACAGTAGCTGTGAGTGATTTTATTTCCTTATATCCCTGTGCCACCTCATGCGATGCAAGTCCTGTGCCGCACCTCGGGCAATAAGGAAGCACCTTATGACCTTCATAGACAAGGCCCTTATTAAAGAATTGCTTAAGTATCCAAAAACAACTTTCTATATAGTCGTTATCCAGCGTAATATATGGGTTATCAAGATCTACGAGGTAGGCCATCTTTTTGGTCATATCCTGCCATATTTTTTCATATTTAAATACGGATTCGCGGCATTTTTCATTAAAATTTTCTATGCCGTAGTCCTCTATTTCCTGCTTGCTTGTGAGGTTTAACTGTTTTTCTACTTCTATCTCCACAGGGAGTCCGTGCGTATCCCAACCGGCCTTACGTTCTACTTTAAAGCCCTTCATGGTTTTGTATCTACACACCGAATCCTTAAGTGTACGTGCGATCACATGGTGAATTCCCGGCTTGCCGTTCGCAGTCGGAGGCCCTTCATAAAAAATAAATGGCTCTTTGCCGTCTCTAATATCGATAGATTTTTGAAGTAAATTCTCTTTTTCCCACTTGTTTTGATATTTTTCCTGCATTTCATCAGGGGCTGAATTGAATAACTTTTCAAACATCTATTTTCCTTTCACCTACTAAAATCCGACTTCCCCATTATACACTTAAAAGCCCTGCAAATCAAGGCTTTAATAAGGTGTCAATGACCAGAGGTCTAAGACAATCAAACATATGTGATGCAACCTAAGAAGGCTTAGAGCGAAAAGAAAAATCGCATTTTTCCCCATTCATGCCCAAAGTTTGGCTGCGCTTGAATTGCAATTTATCTATATTGCCAAATACGATGTAATCGCATAAGCAAAAGATTTCACAAATTTCTGCGCAGTCAAAATAGCTACAGGTATCAGCCCAAAGGCATTTATGTACATCCATGGAAAACCTTTTTGAATCGTCAAATAAAATTTGGCTTTTCCAGATCTCATCTCCCGCCATTCCCTTCCTCATGAAAAATCTGAAAACACGAAAGAAACCGGGGATACGGAAAAAAGTAGCTAAAAGATCATGTACTTTTCCCGCTTTATAAAAAGAATATTCCTTTACAAGCTCTTTCGCCTCATATGAAGGGATATCATTATCCATCAACACTTTGTATAATGCAATGTTTGGAAGAATACTGCTCTTCTGCCTTTTTATCTGTCTTTCTGTCCAAGAACCGTGTTTAAGCTCTTCTATTAAAAGCCTCATCTTACTCTTATGCTCTTCATCCAGATTTCCCAATATCTTAGGAGATAGTTTCCCGAAATAAAACTTTTTATATTTCATTTTTCTCACCTGCTTTCAGCTCCGGCAACCAATTCTATGGAATTTATAAATCTTCTTTAAAACTATTTCTTATTTTACCGCTTTCTAAAACCATAACTCTTGAGCAGATCGTCTGTATGAACTCCCTATCATGGGTGATGATGATAATTATCTTTCCTTCTTCCGCCAATCTCTTTATAAGAGCTCCCACTTCATTCATACTGTCAAAATCAAGACCGCTGGTAGGCTCATCAAATATAAGGATTTCCTTGCCGCAAAGCATGCTTACCGCAACTGCAAGCCTCTGTTTCTGCCCTCCCGACAAGGATAGCGGGTGTTTCTCCTTTAATTTCGAAAGAGAAAGCAGGGTCAAAACCTCATCTATATTTTCTTTTATCGGTTTTGCCACTCCAAGGCTGCATTCCGCATCCACGCTGTCTGTGAAAAGCTGGTGCCCTACATCCTGCATCACCATGTATGAACCTTCCCTTCGCCTTTTGGAAGAAAGGGTTTCACCGCCTAAAGATACCATACCGATTTCTCCGTTAAGACCGCATAATGCACGCGCCAGCGTCGTTTTTCCGGCGCCGTTTTCTCCTGTAATTGCAACGATTTCTCCGCCGTTTACCCTAAATGAAACATCATCTAATATAGTTTTATTACCAAGCTTTACAGTAAGATCTCTTACCGCAAAAACCTTCTTCCCCGAGTCCATGTCCGCCTTACCAAGCTTAATATCCGAAAGACTCCGAGCGCGAAGCCCCATGTTCTCAATTTCATTTTCAGAAAGGGCTGCAAATTCGTTAATTCCCATATCTCTTATGAGCCTTCCGTTTTCCATAAAGATCACTCTATCCGCAATGTCCATCAAATACCACAGCCTATGTTCAGCAACAACTATGGTTTTCCCCTGCTGCTTTATTTTCTTGATAAATGATTTAAGCTCATTTATTGAATGGTAGTCTAAATTCGAGGATGGCTCGTCTAATACGAAAATATCAGGGCTTGTAGCATACACAGAAGCAAAGGCAATTTTCTGCTTTTCTCCTCCCGAAAGTTCGAAAATACTGCGCCCGCATAAATTCTGTGTATGCAGTTCTTCATTCACCCTTTCAAGACGATTAGATAGTACCTCCGAGGGAAGTCCTCGATTTTCAAGCCCAAAAACGATCTCACTGTCCGTATCCGTATTAAAAAACTGCGTCCTCGGATTTTGAAAAACGGTGCCTACGATATCCGAAAGCTTCAAAATGTCCGCTTGCTTTACGTCGAGCCCGTCCACTGTGATCTCACCCGAAAGATCACCTTCAAAAAAATGAGGAACCAGCCCATTGATTAAACGTGTAATCGTAGTCTTTCCGCATCCTGAAACGCCGCATAACAAAACGCATTGCCCCTTTGGTATATGGAGTGATACTTCGTTTAAACTCTTTTCTTCACTGCCTTTATACAAAAAGGAAACTTTATTCAAGGTAATCAAATAAAATCACCTCCCCTTATCAGATCAAAGATGACAAGTGAAATAATTCCGATGTAAATAACAAGAAATATCACATCCCATGGACGAAATTTAACTATTTCAAGAGAACTTCGTCTCCCCGTATGATCGATCCCCCTTGTAATGGCTGCCTGTGTAATCTCATCCGATATTTTCGATGCCGATACAAGCATCGGCACATAAACGTATTCCATTATCTTTACAGGATGCATCAATAACCCCGCTTTAGAAAACGAGATTCCCCGAAGCGACATGGCGTCTTTTATGAATCCCCACTCTTCAGTCATCGTCGGAAAATACCGCAGTGAAATTGATAAGGCGATCGTAAATCCTTTTGGTAAATGTAAACGGCTGATGGCAGCCAGGAAAATGCTCACTCTTGTAGTTCGAATCAGCAGTAATCCGAGCAATAAACATGGAATAAGCTTACGGATATATACTGAAAACATATAAACTATGCCGCCTGCGGCCACGGGAAGCTTAGGGACCAATGCAAGCTGTACCAGTAATAAAATTATGAATATTGCTGTATTTTTAATTACAGGTCTAAATTGCCCCGCATGTAAAAACAACAATGAAGGAATCAACACAAATGCACACTCAATCAAAATACTTTTATTCAGGAAAACCGAAACACTCGTCATCGCCAGTATCAGTAGCTTGGTTCTGGGGTCTAAAAACATTTACACGATCCCTGCTTTTTCAAAATGCTTTCTTAATAACTTCTTTCCTATGAAGCCACCTATAGCTCCGCAAATAACCGTCCCTAATATCATTGCGGGAATCGCCCACCAATTAAAGCCTATGGATTTAATCACTCCCGCAAAAGAAGAAAAATTGCCCTTTCTTTGCATGAACTTATCGAATTGTACAGGCATGACCACCATGGGAATATACGCACCCATGGGAGCAAGCGCAAAAATACAGTAGGCGGTCAAATTTCTTCTGAATGATTTGAAGTCTCCTGAAGATATGATGTAATCCGCAATAAATCCCAGCAATATGAAAAATGCAGACATCATCCAAAACATTCCGGTAATGAAAAGCAAGATCCCGGCTAAAATGCCTAAGATTGAAACGGCACCCTTTTTCGGTATTTTTGCCGTATACAGCATGAAAATGCTTCCTGCAAACAAGGCTACAATCATAGGCATAAGCGGGAAGGTAACGGGAGTCATCTGCGCAATTCCACCGATCCCGAAAGCTATCACAAAATATATAAGCGAAAACACTCCTATGGATATATAGTCCTTCGTCTGTAGTGAATTATTGCCTCTATTTGTCATAATCATCCTCCTTTAAATTTTAATTACCAAAACATAACCGATCTCATACTGTTAGATATATAGCTCTCGTGCTTATAATTGAAACCCAACATATCTTTCAGTATTCATATAAGCTTTAAGATGCCTTCCCAGCCTGAATTGAAAAAGGCTGCAAGTTCCTCAATATACCCCATCGCTTTTTCTCTTGACATGTCATGAACCACCGTCTCAAACGCTGCTGTAAAATACGCACTTGTAATCATGTGGTGCAGCTCATGGCTAACACTTCCTTGAAGCTTATTTTTTTCTCTTAAAAGCGCATAATATTTTTCCGCTCTCTTAACCTCAAGCTCCACCAATTCATGGATGTAATTGGCATACTTTGTGCCTTCGGAGCAACATATTACAAGTTTGAATTCATCAAAATTATCATAAACGTAGTTTAAGAAATGCCTTAAATATTCCGTTGAAAGCTCTCTGCTTTTGGCGGTATTGCCGGTGGGGATCAGGTCAAAATGCGCATCCTGGGCAGCTTTAAACATATCAACGAGCCCGTCAGCCGCACCTGAAACGAGAGCCTCAAATAATGCGGCCTTATCGGGATAATATCCGTAAAACGCTCCCTTCGTAAACCCCGCATCCGCTACGATCTTACGCAAAGACGCATCTTTGAATCCCTTTGCTAAAAATTCTTTTTTCCCAACTTTAAGTATTTTTTTCTGTGTTTCAGATACGCTCATATCCGGCTTCTCCATTCAATGTACCGCAGGTATATACCACTGGTATATTATCATGAAAAAATCCCCCTGTCTATAGTTTGCTCTATAATACTATTGGATTTCTGTAAAATTTCGTTTCTATTTAGATGCATTTCTCCATCCTGCTATTTTTCTATTACATCATAGGTCAACATAATCTCCTATATGTGATAACATGTAGATTATAATACTTATTAATGGCGGAGGAGATATCATGAAATTTAAACCTGCTTTAGCTTCAGACTTTGATGAAGCTTTTTATTATATAAAAAACTTATGGTATTACAACGATTACGATAAGACAGAAACCGAAAAGCTATATCTTAAGACACTATCAGATGAAAACAATTATATGTTTTTTGGAGTGAAAAATGAAGAATACCACGGCTTTTGCCACACAATATTTTTTAATACCTTTTGGCTCTCAGGCCTCACCTGCTATATTTCAGCTATCATTACCAATGAAAGTGAACGCAGAAAAGGATATGGGACTCAAATATTGAGCGAAGTTAAAAGAATCGCGAAGGAAAAGAAGTGCAAAGGCATAATACTTGACTCCGGAATCCCAAGAAAAGAAGCCCATAAGTTTTACGAAACTCAGGGCTTTGAAAAAAGTTGCTACGGCTTTGACTATATCATAGTTTAAGATATATTGCATTATACCATGCTTTACATTGTTTTAATGCTTTTAAAATTTATAGCTGTAGCTACACAAATTATTTTATAGTATATCCAGTTTAGATTTCTACTCTGTAACTGTATCGACCCATGTCTTTAGATCACTTTCAGACACGCTTTTTGAAAATACTTTTCCTTCTTTAAGAACTGCACCCTTACACGATACTTCCAATTCTTTATTTGTATTTCCCATACCGCTTCCTTCTGATGTAGCAACCGGTATAATTGTTTTCCCTTGGAGATCATAGCTTTCAAGGAATGTATTTACGATCGTAGGGGCTACGTACCACCATATAGGGAAGGCTACAAAAATCGTATCGTAAGCTTCCATGTTTGCTACGCTACCTGTAATTTCCGGCCTAAATGACTTGTCCTTCATTTCTATACTGCTTCGACTGCCTTTGTCCGTCCAATCAAGGTCGGCACTTGTATATTCCGTTTTCGGTTTAATCTCATGCAGATCCGCACCTGCTGCGCTTGCAAGCTTTTCAGCTAATTCCTTGGTTACTCCCGTTGCGCTAAAATACGCTATCAATATCTTTCTCATCATATTCCTCCTTAACATCCACCTCTGTACCCATCTTTTTTATCGTAATAACTCTTCATAATGCTTCTTGTCCTCATCTTTAAATACATTGAAAATTATTCTTTCCAATGAATAAGAGTGAGCCTCACACCATTTTCCAACTGTTTTTACGGCAATCTCTGCCGCCCTTTTATTCGGGAAATGAAACACACCTGTCGATATGCAGCAAAATGCTACGCTTTTCAAATTATTTTCCATGCACATATCTAAGGTATTGGTATAACAATCCGCTAAATCCTTTTCTAAATCAAAAGTAAGCTCCCCGGATACTATGGGCCCCACGATATGAACCACCTTCTTAGCAGGAAGATTATACCCCTCTGTAAGCATAGGAATCGCTGTAGGCTGTTCATAATCTCTTCCATATTTTTCTCTGAGCGTCTCCATCTTATTATTGCACTCTTCTCTCAGCTGTATTCCGGAAAACGTGTGAATTTGATTATCGATACACGTGTGAAGAGGGATAAAACAGCCGAGCATCTGCGAATTCGCCGCATTGACGATTGCATCTACTTTAAGTCTTGTAATATCTCCCTGCCAAACGGATAAATTATCTCTAATCACAGGGATATCCCCTAGGGTCACAATACCCTTTTCCTCAATGCATCCTCTTAGATATTCATCCTGCACTTTTATGACATCATCCGGCATTTTCTTAGGCATGCGCACATTCACTAGAGCTCTTAAAATTTTCTGCTTTTCGCTCATATTATTCGGGATTTCTATATTTCCATTTCTACCTGCATCAGCTTCAAACTCCTTTAAAAGAAAGTCTAGCCTTTGTTCCTGTAGCTCGTTCGTATTCATAATCTCACCTTTTGCCTTTGAAAATCAAATACCCTATGAAATTTCCAATTAAAGAATGTCCCCCTAAAAACGGTAACATTTTTCTTAATTTATCCATTTTAGTACCTCCGGGGATTGGAATTTATATTGGAAAACATCCGAGAAAGGCAACGGTAGTCGTCACGTGACACTATCTGTCTCCTCTGATAACTACGTGCTCGGGAAGTTTTATCTCACCTCGATACGTCGGGTAATCTTCACTAAGAGGAGGCGGAACATGCTTTCGCCATACAGATAAATCGCTACGGCACATGATATCATATGCCAACTGCTCATCGCACAAATCTGACGTGGACGCTTCAAACTGCTTCCACTCCGTCATGTTACTGACCATCTCGTAAGCTTTTTCGGGCTCACCCCCGAAGAAATAATCCGTCATTTTCTGAACCGTTTCCTTACTTAGCATATCTCTATCCGCCTTCCAATAAAGCTTCCGCATACACTATTATTTTGCCTTTTTCTTTATATATTCTCGATATTGAGGGTTAACATCACGTCACAACAACTCCGGCATAATCAAACATATATACCTTCATACATTATAATCCGATGTTATACTCCTTATAGTGAACTCCACACATAAGGGAACTTATATTATTCTATTTATTATTTCGTTTAACTAATTCCGCATCTCACTTTTTCAATTTGTTAAAACCAGTATAACATAAAAATAAATATTTTTCTTTAAAAGCTCTCTGCGCATCCGTATAACTATGGTATTATGGTAAACAGAAATCAAGTAAACAGTATGAAAACACAAAAAACGAAGATGGAATGTTTAACAATAAAGCTAAACGTCCTCATCTTCGAAATACAAATCTCTGTAGAGTGGGCGTAAGCCCCTCTACGGGAATCATACCACAAAAGAATTATGAAAAGCAAGAGACAATTTAAGATAACTGCAAAAATCAGGAAGACGACCGCAAAGGAAAAAGTGATTGGCTTTTTAGCTTGGGCTGTCATTATCGGCGTAATCGTGTATTTGGTGAAAAGATAGGAGTATCTTATGGAAAAGAAAAGGAAAGCAGTGTACAACCCCGAAGCGGATAAGAAATGGCGTGAATCTAATAAAGAGCGTAGTAATTATCTAGGCAGCAGAGGCTCCGCAAGGTCTTTTATCCGCAACAAAGCAACAAGGGATGACTTGTTGGAACTTAAGTCGCTTATAGAGGAGCGGTTAAATCAGATTTAGCTTTAGCATCTATAGAACAGGATGTACCAATGTCTTAAGTAGAAATTAAGTGGTTTACTAGACCCCCGAATCTATGTATCCTTACAAGGTATCTACGATAAGTAGAAATTAAGTGGTTTACTAGACTACCATACATTTTTTCTTTAATTTTCAATCTACGATAAGTAGAAATTAAGTGGTTTACTAGACTTTCTTGTCGCTCCTGGTCGCTGCTTGCATCTACGATAAGTAGAAATTAAGTGGTTTACTAAACGGGTGTACAGCCGTAGCGGTAGCAGTGTATCTACGATAAGTAGAAATTAAGTGGTTTACTAGACCTGTACTCCAGGCTCCTCGTCAAGGTCTTATCTACGATAAGTAGAAATTAAGTGGTTTACTAGACGTTGTAGAAGCTGAGGCAGGATGTGCAATCTACGATAAGTAGAAATTAAGTGGTTTACTAGACATTGAGCTTGCGATCGCACATATCTTTATCTACGATAAGTAGAAATTAAGTGGTTTACTAGACTGTCAACGTACATGATATCAGGTAGCTCATCTACGATAAGTAGAAATTAAGTGGTTTACTAGACAGATTTCCAAAATGGCACCACCAATACATCTACGATAAGTAGAAATTAAGTGGTTTACTAGACTTTCGCCTATTACTGCAAGATACGAAAATCTACGATAAGTAGAAATTAAGTGGTTTACTAGACTGAAGATGTATACGTTAGCACGCGAAAATCTACGATAAGTAGAAATTAAGTGGTTTACTAGACATTCTTCTATAGAATCTACCAATATTTATCTACGATAAGTAGAAATTAAGTGGTTTACTAGACCTATGCCGTCTTCTATCAATGCAAGTATATCTACGATAAGTAGAAATTAAGTGGTTTACTAGACGCTTATGACATCAAGTTCAGTGATATCAATACTAACAGCGATATGTTCTGCAAACCTATTTTTAAAAACCAACCCAATCATAATTAAACCTCTGTTTTCAATGTTTCCAGCCTATTTCAAAAACATTAACACTACGGTTTTCAAATAATTATTATGTCTTCATCTTCATATCTAGCAAACCCATACTTTATTATATCATTATCATGTTTAATTTTACAAACAATAATGCTATCATTTTGTGTAAACTGTTTTCCAAAGGTATTATCAATTTCCGTAATTATATTATCCAAAATAGCATTTGAATTATCTATTTCAAATACTGAATACTGTATTCGATGACCAAATCGCTCTATAAATTTAGAAAACCTTCTTCTTAATTTATCATCTGATATATCATAACTTAATAAAACCATAATTTTATATGTCAAATCGTTGATAAGATTCGATGCTTTCTCCTTTCATGAGATTTCTATAAAAAGACTGTATATACAAAAATATTTCTTCATTATAAAAATTGATACATTCGCTAAAAATTTTCACATATTTTTTATTTTCTTCAAATTTCAAAATACATTTACCATTATTTTTTCTAAAATCTATTTTTCTAATCTGACCTAAATTTATCGACTTTCTAATTTGATAATCAACAATAGGTCTAAATGGTTCTACCAAATCGCAGACAAGAGATTTTCTCTGATAAAACAAAGTGTGCAGAAATCCCACATATGTATTAAATCCATATAATCTAAGCAGAGCATCTATATAATTGAATAATATAGTATACCCTACATCTAAAGAAGAATTTATAAAATCTGTTTTTATCCTGGGTTTTCTTGCCTTCCAATCGAAATCACCAAATAATTCCCCAAAATACAATTTAGCGCAAATTCCTTCAATACCCATTAATTCATGAATATTTCTTGTCTTATCAAATAATGAACTTTTATATTTTTCCATAGAGTGAATAACCTGTTTTCCGTTATCTCCGATACCTCTTATCTTTTTTAATATCCTAACTTGATTATTTATTTTATTTTCAATAATGAGCCTAGGAATATCTGTAGATGAATAATTATATTGTTTCTTTTCCAAGAAAGTATTCCCTTCCAGCTTAAATCCAACAATATCAAGTATTTTGAAAGATGCATTCATTAAAACAATACCAAACCCAAACTTTTTTGCATATCTGAACACATACGTAGAAAGCGAACAATCGCCAATAATAAACAAAGCAAAAATCCTATAACAGCTAAGCTGTATTTTCGTTGTTTGATCCTTATTTTTGATTAGCACATTATCATTTTTTATTCTGATTTGCTCACCTGCGCTACAAAAACAATATACTATCTGTTTCTTTTTAAACGCTTCTTTTCCAATCACAATTTACACCTATCACACATATCTACATAGACACAATGATTACATTTCTCTTTATTGTTTTGAATGAAATTCTCCATATCAAAATTTCTTATTTCACCAATAGTCGAATGAAAACCCTCTATAACTTGCTCTGATAACTCTGATAGCAAAAAATCATATGATTTGTTATCATCATAACTATATATCCTAATGCGCTCTACATCATATCCCATTTCCCTTAAACATATATATTGCGCATACAACTGATATATCTGCCCATCATATATTTTGCTTATATGCTTTTTTCGTTCAATTATTCGTTTTTCTTTCTTGTCAAAAATATCTATTTTCCCGACTAATCCATATATCTGTGAATATATATCAAGAGACGTGATGACATCTCTTGATGTTGAATATTTTGATTTATCTATTCGCTCATGAACATTTTTACCCTTCATTTGTTTTTCACTTGCATACAATGTCCCATTAATATCCTTCATCAATGCATGGAAATAAATGGAAACCGGGCAAAATACAAAATCATTCAAATGAGAAACATTAATCAGTCCTTCTTCCAAAATTATTTACCGCCCCTATCAATAACAAAATCTATCCATTCGTTATGCTTAATATACATATCTATGCTTTTATTTTCATTACTACTTTTCTTGTAACGTTCCATAGCATATAAAGCCTTCATAGCAATATTGTATGCCCCGTTAGCATCTGCATCAAGCGGTGTGTTCTCTTCTTTATCCCTAGTATCATAAAATTTTCCGTTATTTAAAATCGGTGATAAAATATAATCGTTTTCTTTATCACTATTTCGCAAATTTATCGCTTGTTTAAAAATATAAAATGCCGATCTACAAACATCTTCATTTTCCGAAATTATCTCCCTCAGCTCATTACCTTCCTTATATTCAATATTTTTCTCACAAAGCTTATTTTTCATTTTTTCTGTTAAATCCACTTTTTCATATATTATTTTTCCATTATCTCTAGATGTTTTAATCCTTTCTCCACGTGTATGAACTTCCCACTCTGACTGGTCAATTTTAAATCGTGTTTCAAATTTCCTGTAGTCAAAGTTAAAGAGAAAAGAATCAATATTTGAATCATATTTTATCGAATCAAATTTAGCCATAAACTCCTTTATTTGATTTTTAGACTTAATTCCACCAAGCCCTCTGAATATGTTGACAAATCCTGTTTTTATATCTATAACCGATGTATAAGCAGCCGGAACATAAAAAATAATTCCATTCCTACGATTCTTTAAATCTACATCAACTTCAGTAAGTTGATAAGCCTTTAAACTAGAACCAACTTCCTTTATTTTTTTATCCTTAAAAACTAAAAAGCTAAGTTTGTTTGCCAACATAGTTTCAAATTTTTGATATACCTGCTTCTCAAACTTTGTTCGAGATCGCTTAAAACCAGAATTTAAATTTTCCATAGCAATAATTGCGTTATTATTTATCGCCATTTTTACAACTTCATGAACCGCCTGAGAAACATACCCCTCTTTTAAATTTTTAATTCCTTTTATTTTCGTCCATGTTTTACGCGAATTTGTACGATCTTTTTCTCTCGTATCAAGTTTTTCATGATAATCCACATTATTAATCACATTTAATGACTTTTGCTCTAATATCTCTCCCTTTGAATTAATTACCGAAACATATAATAGATTTCTTTCTCCTCGATCTATACCTATAATATTGCAATCTGCATGCTTAAGTTTATCTTGTAGCTTTTCATCAATGTTTTGTTCACATATATTTGCATTAAAAGTAACAGGAAAGTGGAATTCAAATTGATTAACAGTAAAACGTTTATCCTTAATGATATCGTAGTACAACTCCTTTTTTACCGAATTTTTGTTTTCAAGATAATCCTTTGCTTCTTCTGAAATATTGTCTATGGCTCCACTAAAATATTCATTAATTTCCTTAACATATTCGCCCGGAATACTTTTTGTCACACCATCCTCTTCATATGTTTTATTGATAACCTTTACACCCTTTTTATGGATAACAGGATTATCAATACTCTTCTTTCTAAAAAATAATTCTGCTTTTCCGTTAAGACGCAAATTGCGAGCTTCCAGATTTTCCTTTGAAAACAAAGACTTTAAATATATTGTAAACAAATTATCCTTGCCCTTACTCCCCGGCGAAAAATCCTTACTATGTAGTTGAAATAACAATAATTTCCCATCTTCTACCAGCTTGTCAACTTCATTTGCATCAACCTCAATTAACTCCATTTTAAATGAAGCAACCTCAACATCATTGTAAAACTCCCTAATATCTTGATATTCTTCTGTCAGCTTTAGGTGAGAATAGTCAAACATTCTTGTAGTCTTATATGCACTAAGGAATTCCTTACACCCATCTATTGCAATTCCAAGAGCTCGCCTGTGACCTACATCATCTCCTGTTTTTTTTAGATATTCTTTTTGAAATTTCTTTTTCCCATCGTGTTCGTCATGATACGTGTTAAAGAGTTCATTCGATACTATGAAGGGCTTTTCAAATTTTTCATTAAATAGTTCGTAATCAGAATGAAAATTTTCAAAGTGTTGTTCAACTTCATTAGTAAACATACACTTTGGAAACATTTTGTTTGGTCCGGTCCATAAATAATAATTCATTTTTTTATAGTTATTATTTAAATTGGATTTAGTAATACTATTAAAATCGAATTTCTCTCCTGCTTTCAATTTTATAATACCTAAATAATACAATCCATTTTTAATAAGGAAAATAGATTTATTATCAATTTCTTTACTATAACTCCAACCATCTGCAAGAGTTGGTTGATCCAATTTTAATTTTATTTTTTCTATACTATAATCCACCTTCGTAACATAATTTCTCACTAAATTTAGAATATTGGTATTAGTTTCAAGTTCTTCCTGTATGCATCTCAATTCATTATAAAAGTCTGTATCTATATTCGAGTTATTGATAACGTTAAAATGTTTAGTGAGTTTCAACAAGACTTGAACTTTATTTAATGCTTCTCTATAAATTTCAACATTGTCCTGTGATTTAACATTTTTTTCATTAATATGGCGAAATTCATCATTAAATTTTTTCACCTTGCATTTAACATCTTCATATCTAATATCTATATTCCCTTGTATCTCAGAAATTAAATCAAAATCATCAACTTCCTCTAAATGATCTTTGAGTTCCTGCAAAGAAAAGTATTTTTCTTTGTTTTGTTTTTCTCCATGTTCATTTAATCCTAAATAACTGTTTATTTCCTTCTTTGCTTTCTTGCTAAGCTTTTTTTTCGATTCTACCGTTTTTTGCTCAATAATTTTATCTCTAATTTTATCTATTAAATAAGCCTGATCACTGTATACTCTCTGTGATAGCAACCTTAAAAATCCACCTGAAATATATACTTTACTAAAATCATATTCACAATCCTTTAATAATGCTTCAAATAAATTTTTTATGTCATTAAAAATGGAAGAATCATACAGAGCATGAAGGTCCTTAATAATTTTCAGCAATTGTTCATCATCTTCTATAACCAAAAAATTTGGTGTTTCTTTATCTGATAAAATTTGTCGTTTCAGCTTTGTAAGAGTTTTGTATTTATTCCCTTCTTTATCCTGTTGATTATGCAAATTGATTTCTTGATTTATTGCTCCTACAACAGTATTGAAATTTTCAATGCCATCCTGAGTCAAAAATTTAATATAATTTTCTACTTTTAAATAATCATTTTCAAGATTCTCATTATTAATACGACCATCTGCATGAAGCCTTGCTTCTGCTTTAGTTAATATTTCCGCATTTTCGGTTACAATTTTTTCAACAATACCGATGCCACTTATAAACAACGGAAAATTCTCATTAACAATTCTTGTGTAAATAGATGTTGTTTTCCCTCCGGTATCAAATACATTTTCTCGATTCTTATGAAATCCGGTAAAATACGTTGTGAATTTTTTGAATTTTAACAAAGCATTCTTTTCATCTGCGTTCAATTGATAATTCCCAGAAATTAAATCAATAATTTTTTGGCCTTTTATCATCTTCATTCGATGATCTTTATTTATTATCATATTTAGTACTTCCCTTATGTCTTTAGAAAGTTTTTCTACCTCGTTGCTATTTTTAACAGAAAGCGCTTCAACCAAATCTTCGAACCATAACTTTTTTAATTTTTTCAAATTCTTCTCTCTTTTTTTCAAACTCTTCTCTTTTTTGACATCTTTGACATTTTCTATAGCATCTTCTATATTTTTATAGTTCAATGCTTTTTCAATTATATCCCTATAAACGTTGTCAATGAGCTCCTTTACAATAGGATAGGCCTCCGCCCTTTCGTGATCATGTTTAATTTCTTCTTTCATAAAATCTGATGTTTTCCCTTGTGGTAAAAGCTTAAATTTTAGAGTTTTCTCGGTTTTGTGCATGTTTACAAATTCATTGAAATTTAAAGACATATTATCCTCCTTGCCTATTACTTCATTAAATGTTATAATGCCTTGAACACACATACGTAGATTAGCTGAGCTATCTATCTTTAATTTCTACTTATCGTAGATAGTTGTGTGTTCGAGTCATTATTTTAAGTTGTGTGTTTGTTGTATCACATTTTTTATATAATGCAACAGCTAATTTTGATTTTATTTCAAAAACCTCTTAATTATCAATGTATATATTACTATAATATAGTCGCTAACTGTTGTAAATATAACAAAGCCTTACTATAGATCAAAGAAAATGTCGGTTATTTTTCTTCAAGATCAAATGCTCTGCAAATTTTCAGATTAACACAATTATTCCACAAGTGATAGATAAATATCTGCACTTTCGTTATAAAACATAAATATCGTTGGAACAAAAATCAACATAACTATTAACGTATAAATCAGATCAAACGATCTTTTTATCCCATAAATCAAGGCAGTAACAAAACATATCACCGGAATTTCAATTAGTAAAAGAAGAATAATACCATTCGTATAACTATTGAGGAATGGAAGGATGTAGAACGCAAAGACATTCACCCCTAAAAATGGTAACATTTTTCTTAATTTATCCAATTTAGCACCTCCGGAGATTGAAATTTATATTGGAAAACATCCGGGGAAATAAAAGTGGCCGTCACGTGGGATTACCTGTCTCCTCGGATGACTACATGCTCGGGTAGTTTTATCTCGCCTCGATACGTTGGGGAGTCTACGCGGAGAGGGGGCGGAACATGCTTTCGCCATACAGATAAGTCGCTACGGCACATGATATCATATGCCAGCTGCTCATCGCACAAATCTGACGTGGACGCCTCGAATCCGGCATAATCAAACATATATACCTTCATACATTATAATCCGATGTTATACTCC
>ERZ773045.91-NODE-91-length-48702-cov-3.432524_pt1 | contig 48702 bp, 72 predicted proteins | sample MGYA00580635_ERZ773045 | MGnify/ENA primary metagenome ERZ773045 (study PRJEB29015, sample SAMEA2738115) | human oral metagenome | biome: human oral; feature: human-associated habitat; material: saliva | place: China | collected 2261 ...
GCGACGGGACGACTTCGTGCCGTTCTCGCTCTGCTCCTGCTCGTCGAGACGATCGAGGCGCTCAGACGCCTTGATCTTGTCCTTGAGCCAGGACTCAGTCACGCGCGAGACCTGTTGAAGCAGAACCGCCGTCACATTCTTCGGCAAATAGGGAATGAGGTTCACACCCCAGAACGGAGGGAGCTCATCACGGGCACTCTCATCGTGGAAGTAGCCCAAGATACATCCGACGTTACCGTCGATCTCGAAGTAATCCGAGTGAAAGACGTACCCCTGGCGAGGCTTCACTGCCAGAAGATGCGCATACTCCCTAAACGTTGCACCGTTAGTCTTCGAGAACAGAGCCTTGCGCTCCTTACGAGACATGCCCTTGAGGCTACGCTGTTGCGACGCAGCTCGATCGCGCGCTTCATCAGCGGCAATCGAGGCACTCGCTTCACGAACGCGAGATGTTGCCATGCCCCACGGCGATGACTCATCCGTCATCGCATTCGTGACACTCTCATTTTTGGCCATAGATGCCACTCCTTTCCATCATTACTGTTGTGGTCAATCGAAGACCGATTATGGTCGTTCCTCAGTCTATTCTACACGAAAACGAGGCGAAAGCCCATCTCACAGCACCTGTTTGCTGGCATTAGATACGCAACAACCCCGGACGCGAACGTCCGGGGTTGTTACAGCCCTTGCAACTCTGAGGCTACATCATCTCTTACTTCGTGGTGACAGGTCCGTAGTGAGTTCTCAGGAGCTCGATCGTCTCATCGTAGGTGAGCATCGCCACCTGCTTGAACATCAGCGACGAATCAGCCACTTCAGCATCGAGCAGGTTGTGAGCCTTACGCAGATCCTCGTCGTTACTCGCGATAAGGATCAGGTACTGGTGGATGCTGAAAAAGCTTGTGCCCACATAGCTGTTCAGAGACTGGTACTGCTCATCCATGAGAGCGATCAGTTCAGGATCACGAACCTCAGGATCGAGGGCGCGATTACGCCTCTCCAGTGCCGCCTTCTGCGAATGAACACGCTGGGGTTCCTTCGTGGTCACAAAGACCAACTCCACGCCCGGCTCCAGCTTGCGATAGAACCGATCGTTACGGTTCAGAATCGCATTTCGGTCCTGATCGAACAACAGACGCGACGCGGATCCCACGACCGAATACGCCTGCCCCACCATGCCGTCGACAAAGGTGATGAAACCCGTCTTCTCGTCGACATCCTTGATACCAACGATCGAGTGGAACTGACCCGGACTCGAATCAGATCGTGTCAACACCTTACGTGCAGTCTTCGGCAAGTAATCAAACAGAGCCATGATCATCTCACCGCGCATCTCCTTCGTCTTCGAGTACGCAGCGAAGTACGCTGTGGCGGCAATCCACCACACCGAGATGAACACCAGATAGCCAAAGTTCGCGCCCTTCAGTGGCGTACCCATAAGCAACCACATGAGGATCACAATGCTACCGATCCAGGCAAAGATCACCTTCATCGGGAGCGGCTTCAGCTTGACGGAGTTATTCGACAAGCTCAGCTCATGATCAAGGATCGTACGATCCAGCGAGACTGGAATGGAATACCGTTCTTTCACAGCCATTCACAACCCTCCTTTCGTTCTGTTTCTCTCGTGGTCCTGCTCATCACTTGTCGAACGAGAACGCGATGCCTCGCGTTCCGTCCGGCTTGTCCTCCAGCGACAGGTACGCATCGAACGTCTTGCCCGTCTTCTTGGACTTCATGCCCTTGATGAGCACCTTCTCACCAGCTTCGATCTTCTCACGCTGTTCATCGGTAAGCTTCACGCCGAGCATCGACTTGGGCGCAACACCTCGCTTTGCAGCAGCCGTCGGCTTGGAGAAGTCGGCCTTGAAGCCGACGAACTTCCGGCCCTTGAACTCACTCTCTTCGAGAGCCCCGACAACAGAGAAATCGTTACCCGTCTTCGCAGACGTGGCAGTGATCTCGATGTCCTTACCAGCCAGGAGATCCATGCACTCCTGATCCGTGAAGCGATGGCCGCTCCACGTACGGTTGAACTTCACGTGCTTGTTGGCAGGTGCCCACGTACCCTCGAAGTATTCCTTCTCGACAAATTCGCTCATTCCAAGTTCCTTTCGCATTGTTTGTGCATTCGCCGTCATGACGGCAATATCATCTGTGATCAGTCCGGCCACTTCAGCCAGGACATCATCTGCGTTCTTCTGACCCTTGGCAACAGCCTTCATGTCAGAGAACACTCGTTCCGTGATCGTCAGATCACCGATATGCGTGCCCGGCAACAGCCGGTAACTCATATCGCCGTGCTCCGTCAGGGTGATCTTGCCTCGGGTTTCACTCATCAGCGGATAACGCGACTTCGAGCTCGACACCTCAGCAAAGGTACTCGTGCGCGTTGCACCCGTACCCACATCACGTCGCTCCAACTGCTTCATCAGCCACTTCACAGTGGGCGCGGCAGGACGGGGCGGAACACCCTCGTGAACAAACGGCTGAGCCTGGGTGCCCAGACCCGTCACGTTGTTCTCATCGTCGTCATCGTCTGCCATCGATGCGCCACCAAGAACAGCCTTCCAACCCGGCTTCTTCGGCACCGAGCACGAGCCCGTGTAGGAGGGGAAGTCAGTGACGTGACCCTTCTGCGCTTCGTACTCGTAGTCCTCTGCGAGAACGGCCAGAGCAGAGCGAGCCAGCAGCTCATAGATCATGGCACCCGTCTTGCCGTACTTCGCCTCCACGTCTGCAAGAGACTTCGGAACATTGGGACCAGGACGGTTTGCACCGTGTGCGCCCGAGTCCTTGACGTGAGTCGACCTGGCAGCAGTGTGCGTGAGCAGAGCCGGGTCGATACCAACAGCACGTGCGATTGCAGGAGCGTTACTGACAAGCTCCGCGAATTGCTCCTTGGTAACGTGCTTGTCTTCGGTGCGGGGGTACGAAACGACTTGGGCCTCGTACATTTTTTGATAGATTTTCAGCACATCCGCCGCCTTCACGCCCTTCGCGCTCAGCAGTGCGGACAGACCAGCCAGATCCAGCATCCGAGGCGGGCCAGAGCGCTTCATGGTCTTGGAATCCACCGTCACGCTCGACGCGTGCAGACCGCTGAGATCCACATCGCTTTCCTTGGCTTGTCGCTGAGCATCGGGATCGGAGTACATGACGCCGTTCTCATCGCGGAAACGGGGCTCGTAGAACGGCACCTTCTTCCACGACTTGTGCGCCTTCAGCTGATCGCCCACCAGCACCGTCATGGCCGACTTCAGTCGACCCTGGCGCAGCACAGTACGCTGACCAGCAAGCTGGGATGCAACACGAGTCCACTGCATCGAGAGGAAATCCCAACGAGACCTGAGCCACGACATACGGTACTCGTCGTGGTCTTCCATCGAGGTCAAACGCTTGCGCGATGCAAACGCCTTTTGAATCGACTTCGGAGACTCATCGGTGAAATACATGCGCGAAATCGGCTTTGTGTTGAGTCCGAGGGCAGCGATGATTTCCCAGGCTAGTAGCCCTCCTTCTCCCGATGGATCGACATCTGTCGCGATACAAATCTCATCACAGGAACGGAACGCCGTACGAATATCGGACAGCAGCTTCGACACGCCGTCCTTCTTCTCACGCTCAAACGCGAGATCGTTCAGATCCCACGGAAGATCACTCAGTGCCCACGAGGCATACTGCGTGCGCTTCGACGGATCCACCTGATCCACCGGCTGTTTGAGCTCAAACAGGTGACCACGTGCAAATGCGATCACATAGTTCTCGCCATTGTAGGTTCCAGTTTGGCCACCGAGCGCCTTCGCGAAATTACGCGCTGCGCTTGGCTTCTCAGTCAAGATACCAACTGTCATATATCCTCCAAATCATCGAAAACGTTCATATACGAGTATAACCAGTATATCAGAGTCGTTCAAAGACCACCATCGTTTCACCGCGATGCTTCTGACGTGACTGTGCTCGCTGGAAATGATTACGCGATGCCGACGCATCGATCTCATCTGCCAGGTGCCACTGCTCACCCAATACGCTCTGAGCCACTGCCGACATACGCTTGCGCCACTTCTCACTGATCTGGAAGGCGAAAACGCGCGTCGACGGAGCGACGCTCATGGAAACAACCTGCTTCCACCATTCCAAGAATGCTTCGTCATCCAGATTCTCAGCTCCGTGAGGGGTGTAGATCTCCGTGTCGCCATACGGTGGGCAGGTTAGAACCATCTCGTGCGAACCGTCTCGCATATCGCGAGTGGCACTATCGCCAAGCGACACACTGACATTCGACAAATCCAAACGATCGATAAGACCCTGGTGAGACTGCACCACAGCTTCAGAGATGTCTGTCCCGGTGTACGTCACACCGCGCTGAGCGCAGGTGAGCATGCGCTCACCCCACCCACTACACGGGTCGTACATGTGCGTCGGCTTATACCGATCGAGAACAGCCAGCATAGCCGTGTTGACGAACGTCGAATACGACCGGATCTCACCACTGATGGACAGACCTCGCACAACCTCCAGAGCTGACTCAGGGAGCCGACCCAAGTAATGCAACCGATTAGCGAGCAGACGTGCACGCAGACGGCCCCACTTACGATGGTGAACCTCGTTGGTCTCCCACATCTGCAACTCACGGGCATAAAACGTCTCCCACGTGCCACTACGAGCGAGCCAAGAGATCTGCCTCGAACCAGCATTCGTGACATCAATATCCGCCCATTGCTGCACCTGCTTCTCCAAACCTTCCCTGAGATCAATCAGAGATTCAGGGAGATCAAGCCACGAGTACTCGCGCTCCCAATCGTGACCATCAGGGGCTCCGAGAGCAAACCACAGATGAGCATCCGACAAAGCCTCGGAACCATCCCACAGCGTCACGTAATTCAACTGTGCTGTGCGAGCTGCTTCGCGCTTACGCACGTCTCGCTCAGTCCACGTCTCCAAAGCAGCACGGTAATACTTAGACTCCACACCCTTCTTACGCCAGGTCTGCATTGTCTTCTGATCCATCTCACGATCAGCCTCATACCAATGCCTACCGTGTGACCACGAGCCATTCAACTCGATGAATAGATCACGCTCAGGGATATAGAAATCCGCAGCAAAAGGATAACGACCCTCATCACAATACTGCCGTACCACAGTCATATCGTGCTGGTTCACATACTCAACGAGTAGCTCATAAAGAGCATCCTCCGATGAAGAACTATTAAACGTACCTTTCTTTCGTTTTGTATCCATAGCACGGGCACGAATCTCAGCAGACTCCATCCCATAATCAACACCGTAACGCTCCTGCATCGTCTGGCGAATCTGTTCCTGAACAATCTCAGATTGCACAGCATAATCCACACCATAACGATCTCGAACCGTCTGACGACTCCGTTCCTGAAAAACCCCAAAGGAGAACGGGTTGTCAACACCATAACGCTCCTGCATCGTCTGACGACGACGCTCGCGAATAACAGGAGAGAGCGACGGGTTATCCACACCGTAATGTTCTTGAATCGTCTGGCGAATCTGATCTTTCACATCATCACGCTCAAACGGGTTCTCAACCCCGTGACGAGCCAGATGGGTTGCCTTTGCAACAGCTCGTACCGATGGTGCCTCAAGAGGTCCTCGTGCATCAACGGGAAGATCAGGGTGGTTACGACGAAGAGTCTCCAACTGACGACGACGCACATCTGGATCAAGAGCAGTGCTCGGTACACCGTAACGACGCATAGAAGACTCCCGCTTACGAGCCTTAATCACCTCAGATTGTGAAACGTTATCAACTCCGTACACCTCCCGAATCGTTTGCCGCGCACGTTCACGCAGAGCAGGATCAGAGAGCACACTATCTACACCGTAACGTTCCCGAACTGTGCGTCGACGACGCTCCTTCACCTCTGGCAACGACGATGCGTTAGCCACACCGTACCTATCGAGCATCGTAGTCTTGATACGCTCCCTCACCTCACTGCTCGACATAGGCGAAACGCCACCATAGCGAGCCATGTTTGTCTGAGCCATCTTGTCCTTGATGCACTGCGCATACTCGTCCTTCAAACCAAGACCCTCAAAAAGAGCGGCAAGAGTCAATACACTAGCTGAAAGAGTTTCGCTAATACCAAGCATGGCCAACACCTCGCGGCGCGTTGCACCACTACGTACACCATCCAAAGCACGATTGATGTCATCATTCGTATATCTGGTCTTCACGTGAGACACAAGATAACGCTCACGATCCACGGAAGAACCGTCAGACCATTGAGGTAGACGCTTCCCCCTTCCGCCAAAACCGCGCAGACGCAAATCCTCGTCGCTCCCTTCGGGGAACAGGCCAGACTGCTTCTCCTGCCCCTTCCGACGAGCCTCGTCAGCAAACACCGAACCCTCGGCCAACGTGTACCGAGCGCCGTAACGATCTTCCCTTGTCTGGGCAGCCTTCTCCTGGTATTCATCAAGCTTGAACGGGTTGTCTGTGCCGTACTGAGCGATCATGCCCGCTCGCATGACACCACGACGAGACCGACGATCGGCATCATGGAACTCTTCGCCAAGATCCAGACCTGTGAACAGATCAGCAAGCTTGATGAGATTCACCGCATCATGCAGTCCAAACCGCTCCAACAGACCCGCTTTGTCCAGATCGCACGCAGCGTAGCGTTCCAACACGTCGTGCACAGTCTTCTGCGCGACACGCTGGCGCACATGCTCGATCTTGTATGCCTGTCGATCCACACCCTTCAGCTCAGTCTTCACCGAAGCGTTGTGGTACCCCGGATCAACACCGGTGGCATCAATGACACGCTGGCGTGACCAACCCCGACAGACAAGGTCAGTCACGCTACCCTCAGAAAATAGTTTTGCTTCATTCATGAGGCAATTCTATCATCGCTACGAGGGTAGCGCAACCGTCACTCCACGATCTTCAAATTCCCTCGTTGCACTGATTCATCCTTGCTCAGCTCTCGTGCTTTCTCACGGAGCTTCGCACGAGCGTCAACCACTGTCTTGTTCGTCAGATCGATAGACAGCGCAGTCGCGTTGTTAAACAGTCGCGGCTCCGTCTTGTCGACGAGCAGCCACGTGAGCATGAGCTCCAGCTCATAGAGCTGTTTCTCAGCGCTGAGCGCACGCTTCGTCATCGTATCGAGATCCTTCTGAGCGCGCTGCTGGTTGTCCAGCACCTGTTCCACCTTCATCTCGATCGCGGCAACACGACCCTGGCCTGTGCTCAGGACTTCTGCTGCGCGCCGTGTGTTCTCATCGACACCTGGGATCTCGATGTTAAGAGCACTCATCACCAACGCTGTCACCAGCGAACCTGTTGATAGTGTCTTGTTCTGCGTCTTCGATGTCGGAGAAGCACCCAGCTCTGGCGCACCCAGGCGCACCAATTCCTCTCGAATTGCGTGACCGATAACAGCCGGTAGCTCTCGCGGCCTTATCGAATCGCCGTCAAACGTGAAGCGGGCATCGCCCTCGATCGTCGTAGGAATCTCACTGCCATCACGATGACGCAACGCCATCGGCACAGGCTCATACAGGCGCTCTGCTGATTGCTGGAGCTGCTGCTGAGGCTGCTGCACATCGCTATCCGGCTCACTGTGCTCGATGAGCTCATCGTGATGGGCTTCCCCAACAGATGAAGTCTTTTCATCGAGATCAGCAACAGCGCTATCAGCTTCAGTGATCAGATCATCAGGCTCATTACGTTGCGGCTCAGGCGGCGCAGAGCCCACACCAGAGGCACCTGCTGGCGAAGCATTACCGGCGTTGTTACTGCCGTTTGCGCCGCCACCAGACTGACGACGCGCGTTCAGCGCTGCCCCCGTAGCTGTATTACCAACACGCGCAGAGCGCGCCGACACAACGGCTGACTGCTGATTCATACGCTCACGCAGCTGCTTCTGAGCCGCGTACAACGGATCAAACACCTCAGGCGATGGCTCATCGTACTCGAAATCACTCATCGTTCACTCCCGCTCTCTTCTCACTCTTCGCCGTCTTCATCATCCAACAGGTAGCTATCGCCACGAGTCAGGCCGATGATTGTCGACGCCATCGACATGACAGTCTTTTCGAGGTTTGCAACATTGCTGGCCAACGAGATCTGCGCATCCACAAGCTGAGCCAGGCGCGCCTGCTCTAGCGTCGGCAGATCGTAGTCTCCGTTCTTACGGGCAACATGACCATCGATGCACTCGATGATGAACTCATTGGCGCTCAGACCCTCTTTCTCAGCCCAGTAATCTACCTTGTCACGCACACTTGCTGGCATGCGCACATTGAGCCGAACCATCGGCTCTCCTGCTTCGCCAGCTTTTCTATTAGTCACTGCCACTACAACCTCCTGTCTTACTTGTTGTATCCGTGTTGTGGCTCTTTGTTTTTCCTGATAACTAAGTATAACACAGAGCCTTGGCACACTCTCGTGTGCCGAGCATCATCATGATCCGTCGGTACTGTTGGTACCGGCCCTCCCCCTCACAAGACAGAAGAAAGAAGAGGTACACCATGACTGCATCTGTATCCATCAAGGATGTCGCTGCATACATCCTCGCTCGTGAAAACACAATGGTGACGATGAAGCTCCATAAGCTTGCGTTTTACGCGCAGGCCGCACATCTCGCCCAACACGCATCACCTCTGTTTCCAGAGGATTTCCACGCATGGATCGTCGGCCCTGTGTGTCCGCAGCTCTACCACCTTCATCAGGGTAAGCTCTTGATTCGACCAGGAGAACTGCCCTACGGTAACCCCTCGGCTCTCACGCACCCAACCCTGTACAGAGAGCGAGCTCTCATCGATCGTGTCTGTGCTGCTATGGGTAGCATGACCCACGCCGCACTGAGCAAAAGAATGTATCGCGAGCTTCCATGGGCAGATGCTTACGCACGACACACATCATCATCGCTCTCTTATCTGGTACACCTCCCCATCGTCACCACTGATGAAATTATCACCCAAGACGCAATGCGCGACTACTACAGCGAGCACCCCATCGTTCGTTGATACATTAACCATCTCAGCACACTACCGTGTGCCGGGAATCGTACTGATTCCCCCCACCTCTCTCTTTTTGCTTGGAGTAACCACATGTCTGAGACAACACGTTTGCCCCGCTTGCTCATCACCGGTTCCCGCACACACCAGTGGACACCGTATGACTCACACGCACTGCTCATCGCTGTGCAGGAGATCGTCGAGAAGACCCAGAAGCGCCCCACTCTCGTACACGGTGGCGCAACAGGCGCAGACACCGAAGCCGCTCTCCACGGACAACACCTGTTCAATCTCCAGGCTGAGGTCCATCGAGCCGACTGGAAGAAGTACGGCAGGGCCGCTGGTCCCATCCGCAATAAGCAGATGGTTGAGCTAGGAGCCGATCTCTGCCTCGCGTTCCCTGATCACCCAAAGGGCCACGGATCCCGAGGCACATGGAACTGCATCGACCTCGCGCAGCAGGCCGGAATCCCCGTCCTTGTTGTGTGGGGTCAGCGTTTGTGGGTATATAACCCCAATCATCCCACCCATGGAACGTATCGCATCCTTGATCCATATACCCACTAATACAACTACCAGAAAGACCCATATCGTCATGGCCAAGAAGCAGAAGAACGCTCGCTCCGACCGTTCTTACAACGTACACGATCATCGCGCAGACGAGCTTGCCTTCGATCTCATGAGCGAAGCCCGAGACATCACCTTCGATGTCATGGAGCGCAACAACAGTGTCATCACTCTCCACGCTCACATCAACAGCATCAAAAGTACTGATCCAATCATTGTCATCGTGACCGCCACTGATTACATCGTCGACGGCGCTCACTGTGACACGGTTGCGCAGACGCTCGATGCTCTTACATCTGTGCAAACCAACTAAAGGAAGACCACCCACCATGGCTATCAACATTCGCAACATCACGGATGACAGCGCGCAGAAGGCTTTCATCGATCGAGTCATCTCCCGTAGTGACCAGATTTATCCAAACACTGACCATAGTGTCATTCGATCGGTGACGGGTCAACTGCTGGATCTCACATTTGGAGACCTCGACCTACTCGCAGACATGCTGCGTGTCGACGTGCCATGGCTGCTCAGCGGTCATGGTTGGCACCCATCTACCCCCCCCGCTAAGCAGAAAAGAGACACCCTATGTCTATGAATCCCATGATTGAAACCATCGAGAACGAAGATGGATCGATTACTACACGAGAACCCGCCACAGCAGACCTTTACCTCTTCGGTACAATCCGAATTCCAGAAAAGGTTGCTCACATCATCGCATTCATCGGGGCAATCGCCATTGCCTCCCTCGTTGTTGATGGCTGCATCGAATTGCATAAGAAGTTCGCACAGCCAGACCCATTCGTCTCAGGCCCTGGCGCACTATCGTCATCCGAGAAGTACATCTCATTCGATGGCTTCGCACAGCGTACGTATCAGCCAAGCGAAGGCACAATCACCTACTGCGATCCTGATGATCATGGACGACCCACGTGCGCTTACGGCCTCCTAACTTCAGAAAACCGCGAGAAGGGTAGGAATTACCAACGTCATGACGTTGATTTCAACCCCAGCGGCTGGCCCGAGACTAACACTTATGTTGAATACTTCGGACCACTCTGGATCAAGACCCCTATGTTCGGAACGCAACTAGGCGGTGACTTCGTTCCCAATAACACCATCACAGGCACTGAACACCTGAATAACTCTGGGCATACCGGTAATGGTTACTTCAAGAACGGCCTTCGATACCCCGAATATCTTGCCTCACAGTATCTTGATGACCAGTACAACGCGCAATGCCCGTTGTACTACGCAGTCACAGCTAACTACGAGGCAGATGAGCTCATTCCACGAAGCCTGACAATTGATATTGAAGCATGTGATCAGTCGCTCTCCAAGCGAATGACCATCTACAACGTCGAAACCACCTACGACATCAATTACAACACAGGCGAAACCCGCAAGTAACAAAGGACGTAAACATGCTAGATCGTTATTTCGCTAAACCAATCACCTCATTTGGGGAATTGATCTGGAAAATCATCATTATCATCGTCTCAATGGTACTGACCATTATGATGATAGGGTATTTGTTTGGATTCTTTAATAACCTCCCTCAACCCAATCAATCCGGTGTCACCAGCAACTACTACAGCGTCGGAGGTCCGGCGCAGCACACGTACCAGACTGACGCATCTTCTGATGGCACCATCACCTACTGCCCTCTCGACGAGCTGAGTCGCCCTACGTGTGCGTATGGCGTTCTCACCACCGAGAGTAGGCTCCAAGCCAAAGAGCGCGGCAGGCAAGACATCAATGTCAACCCTACCGGATGGCCCAAAAAGAACCGAAAGGTCACCATCTATAGCACCACCTATGGCAGAGACGACAAACCCTATTACGGGTGGTTCTGGAACCGCTCACACATGATCGCTGATTCGCTCGGTGGAGATCCCGTGAAGGAAAACCTTGTCACCGGAACACGTACTCAAAACGTCGGCATCGATAACAACCACACTGGCGGTATGGCATACGCAGAGACCAAGGCACGCGACTATCTGGATAACCCAGCCAACGCACAGTGCCCGCTCTACTATGCTGTGACACCCAACTACACCAACAGCGAACTGATCCCTCGCACCGTCACCATCGACATGGAGTCATGTGATCAGTCCATTTCCGAGCACATTACAGTGTTCAATACCGCTAACCATTGGGATATTAACTACCACAATGGGGAAATCCACGATGGTGGTTTGAAAGAAGAGCTTCAATAGACCCCAGGAGGAAAAATGGAAACCTTTAACGCTGTCATGATGGCACTGATCCTTATCGTACTCACGGGAACTGCTGCGATAGCCATGTTCGTTGCGGCTTGCTACTTTATTCTTGGTAGCAAGGGTGAAGAAGATCGCTTCGCTATCATTATGATTTTTGGAGTGCCAAGCGCCGTAGCCGGTGTGATCGCCTTGTGGGGTATGATCAACGTCATTTACTACTGGCTTATCCCAGCAATCTGGTAACAACAACCAAAAGGAAAAACAAAATGAATATCTACGACAAGCCCCTTCTCGTCATTCGTAACGGTGAGATCAGGACGGAAGGGTACTGGAAAATTACCGTACCTGGGACCGTCGTACTTGTCTCCGGTCAGCAGTTCATGTTCCTGTCGAGCGACAACACCAGGAATGGTTTCTGGCTGGTGCTGGGTGAGCAGACTCAGCTGACTGTCCAGGAATTCTATGACAGGTTTGAGATGCAGCCCATTGCGGTTGTTATCGACACCAGTATCCCAGAAAGGAAGTCACACTCATGAACAACAAGATCGAATTCGACCTAGCCAACTACGACGGCAACGCTTTCGCGATTCTTGGCGGATGGCGACGCGCTGCCCGCCAGCAGGGCTGGTCTGAGGACACAATCGAAGCTGTGCTCGCAGAGGCTAAGTCCGGCGACTACGACCACCTCGTCCAAACCATCATGGGGTACTCGAAATGAGCTTCTACGATGACTGGGTGAAAGCTTTCCCTTACATTGGTAGAGATAGCGACAAAAACGAAAAAGATGTCGATCGTGATTCACCGTGCAAATGCTGCGACAACAGAAATCCTCCCTGTATGTGCTATGCCTGCGATGGCACTGATGACTGCTGTTGTTACGGATATTGCGATTGCAATCAATAATGGCTACAACATAGGAAAGTATCATGGAAATCATCATTGACATTGACATGTCGGCATATCGACGAATGATAATTCTCGAACGTCTAGCAGCGGCTGGAAAGAAAGTCAAAATCAATCTAACCGACCACAGTACCCTCCCCATCGAGATCCTCAACGCATGGCGACGAGAAGCACGTAAGCAAGGCTGGTCCGAAGAAGAGATTGATGCCGTGTACCAAGAAGCCGATCCAGATATTGATTTTTATCGCCACATCGACATTCTGAATCTATTTTCGGAACGCATCCCGAATAAATACTAGCATAGGAGAAAGGAAAGAACGATGATCGAATGGTGGTTAGCAGCTATCGGCGGACTCTCTTTTATCATTGTCGTCACCGGTATGGCTATGGTTATGTTATGCGCTGCCCATGATACATGGATAACTTCTAGGTTTGTCGGAAAATTCTTTGCTGTATTGTTCGGCGCTCTTGGGGTGCTACTAATGGCTCCACTAGCTCTTTCCATTTATCTCATCATTAGACAGTGCATCAATGCCATCATTCAATAACAACAAACAATAAAACGAAGAAACATACTGATACTCTATGTACCCATGCCCTAACTGTAGCCCTCCTATGCACCACCAGCCTAGCCCTCGCATCCCACTCAATCTCGACTGGACCCAGTGGCAAGACATCACCTGGTATGACAACCAAGGTCACCCCTTGACCTACCCGAAGTACCAAACCTGGTTCGATGACGGACTTTACATCTACCGCATCATCTTAACTGGTGAAATCATGCGAGGTAAACACGAAACCAATCTATATATTGGTAAAGCGCCAATATCAGAGAACACTGATGCTTATATCAATGGCGTGTGGAAACCAACACCACATCTCATTCGTTACCTCAAAAGTGCAGCCAGTTCCGAATGGGAGACTGATAAACCTATACTCGATCGCATTTTCGGTTATAGACAAGCCTGGGAAACCATTATCACCGAGTTCATAGAATACTGCACGCAGCTCACGCAAAATGGTATATCCAAGAGCTATAGTGAACAACTAGCGCAGAGTGATATGTAATAACAACACATCAACAAAAAAGAAGGAGCACACTCATGCCCCATATCCCCCTGGATATTGATTGGCGGCAGTGGGAGAAGGTCGGCCCCGATACCGGCCTCTTTGAAGACGCCTACATGCGTCGCCAGACATGGTTCGATGACTGGAACTACGTCTACCACGTTGCTTTGTGGGAGAACTTCAACGACAACGAAGACCCCGCCTCACTGATCGTCACCCGCGTCGATCAGATGGGCGACAGTCCGTACAAGCAGACCTCTCGCGCTATCGGTGATTCCGGTAATCCCGAGTACTGGTCTGAGCTCGATCGCTTGTTCGGCTCGCGCCGATCGTGGAACGCTGTGTTGAGCAACTTCCACGACTACGTGAAGCACCACCCCTACAGCCGCTACGGCGACAACAACTAAGCGCAAGACGCTGAGCACACGCCCCGTTACTGCACTATTAAGTCAGTAACGGGGCTCTCTCTCTCTCTAGTTTATATACTGTTTTCATGCAATGAAATTGCATCGGTAGTAGTAAAGAACCCTGTATAGTCCAGAAATAAGCAACACCACCTACTGGACAACAACCCGAAAGGACACAACCATGCCTGATATGTATGGATTTGCCGTCAACGAAGAAGAATTCGTCGCACTCATCAACGAGCTGTTGGGTAAGACGACCCCCAAGGTCGACAAGAAGGCCGAACAAGCCAACGCCCGCGCTGCCTTGTCCGACATCATCGATATTGACCTGGACAAGCTCGCCGCACTCGTCAACGATGAGACGACCGACAACGAGACTGCTGACAATAATGAGGCAGATACTGACACAGACAACGACACAGCAGACATTCTTGCCAATGATCTCTTCCGAGCTAAGGACCCCAACGGGCTCGAAGACGTGTACAAGGCAGGAAAGTTCAATATCGGTACCGTTATCAGCATCAACGACGTTGAACACTTCCACATCGCCTCTGTCCATAACAACACCACCTTCTGGGTCGACGCTGCGGGTCATATCCTCTCCGAAGAGGATATGGCGCAATATGCACGAGGTGCCAACAGCTTGCACGGTGCCGTTGTTACTGAAATTGTCCACTTCGGCTGATCCGCGACATCTTGCATCAACAGAGGAATACATATGCCTAACCATCAAGAGTTCATAGGTAACGCAGAGGCATTCGTTGAATTGCTCAACGACATGCTCAACGAGGCTTTTCTCGATGAAATCTCTGAAGAAAATGAATCCGACTTCGATGTCAAGGCCGATCTCGATCGCGCTCTTGATTACTTCTGCGAAACCTTCAACGTCAACATTGATAAGTCTCTTATCACCGATAGAGACAATGGAGATAATCCCATTGATACCTACGAAAAGGCTGAAAAGGCTATCACAGAAGATAGGAGTGAGCCAGAAGAGCTCACTGGTGACATGTTCGAAGCCGAAGGCCCTGATGGCACTCGCCATATTTTCAAGGCGAGTAGCTTCTCCTCCGGTACGATCATTGATCCACCGGGGTGTAATACATTCTATCACGTCCATCGACCATACAACCCCAATGAACCTTTTTGCGTATGGGTAGACCCATTGGACAATTATTACACGAATAATGAGCTCGCAGAAATCGTTCGACGCTGTAATACCACACATAGCCCCGATACTACCAAAATCATCAAAGGCAGTATTATGGGGAACTCGCGCTTTGTGTGGTAACACCACCACCAAAAACTGATTGCCAATAAGAAAGGAGAGTACCATGGAACTCAATGACAAGGCGCAATCCCTCATCACGCGCAGCATGAAGTTGCTGCGTGATCAGCTGGAGGGTGAGAAGAGAGCCGACGATCAACCGATCCTCACTGACATTCTGAACGAGAACATCAGAATGCTCGATGATCTCATCAAACGTGTTGAATTCGAGGGCTTTATCTTTACCCTAACTGATGAGTGGTGAACAGTTCTCACCCATCATCACAAAGCTCTCTGATACGTACAAGCATCAACACCGCTAATCAGAGAGCCCACCCCTCGTGGCGAAACAGGCAGACGCGCTGGATTTAGGTTCCAGTACTCATCACGGGTATGTGGGTTCGAATCCCACCGAGGGGACCAGCCTCTATAGCTCAGTTGGTAGAGCAACGGACTTTTAATCCGTGGGTCCAGGGTTCAAGCCCCTGTGGAGGCACCAACACATCGCATCAACAACTCACAAGAAAGGGCGCACATGTCTATCCACCCACCCGTTATCTTCAGTACCCTCACCACACCGTTTAACCGTCTTTCGATCGGTACTGTCATCGAGGACAGCGAAGGTAATCGATACATGAAGACGTATTGCGACGGATTCAATCTCTGGATCGATAGCAACAACATCGAATGCGCACATAATGACGCATGGATGCTGGAGCGCATCAATGCAAAGCCCGACTCGTGGCTCATCTGGGTCTGACATGAACATTGCATCGGTATCTAACATTCCCATCCATGTCGCAGGGATTGCACTAACTGTAATGCTATCGGTCACTCTCGTAACACTGTTACCAGGTATGGCAACAGTACAGCCCACGCGACGCAAGCGCTATATTGCGTTTCTCATCGGCAGCTCTGTTCTCATGAGCTTCTTCCTCGTCATCATCATGATCGACATCGCAGCGCTCATTTGACAAAGAAAAACAGAAAGGATCCATCATGAGTAACACAGTATGGGGAATCATAATGCTTATCGTACTCATTGTTGACTTAACAATGATCCCTGGAGAACTTGCAGAAGGAAAATACACATCTGCTGCATTCAGCATCGCAGGTGCTATTTTTAGCGCAATGGCGATGGTAATGTTCTTCATGTTGGCAATGGCAAACTAATACCACACAATAACCATCACCACCAATAAAAGGAGAAATATCCACATGGCTATGTATTCCAACCCCTATAGCCCGATCGTCTTTGATAATGAGATAGGCTTTCGTATCATTGATGATACGCTCATGAAGGATTTTCTCGAAGCGGAAATCCTCACCGACATTCTTGAACTTCGCAGCACCGATGCTGAGCCCATCGGCTTCACCGCAACCGTTGATCTCATTAACGAATACATCGACCGCTACAACCGTGCCCACAAGGCCGGTTGCCGCACTATCGACGATATTGTTGAGTTCGAGATCATGCGTATTCGCGCTGGCCACGAATACTCGCTGAACGATCTCTGATCGATAATCTCTTGACAACAGTCCGTCTCTACCCGTAGCACACACACACACTGGCTATCGGTAGAGACGGACTTTGCTATGCAATGTTATTACATCAATTAAGGAAAAACCAATGTGCACCATATGCGAACACCCGTCGAAAACTGACAATATCGACAATTTGCTCGAAGCATACGAACGCCAGCAGCGCGAAATCTACATCAACCAGACGATTCCCGCCATCGGCAGACTTGAAGGTATTGCATACGATCTAGCAAATGCATACGAAATGGAATACCGCGCCAATCCCACCTACGAAAGCGAAGAACGTATGCGCTATTGGCGATACATGGGAGCAGCCAACGGGTCGAGTAAAAGTAACTTTGACCCGTACACGCCAGCATACAGCGCATACACGCAGCGCAAAAATGAATACCTCTCCTTTCTCCGTCGTCACGGAAAATTAAAAGCTACTAATGCTGAAAAGACTCTCTTCATTGTCATCAGCATCATCGGTGCAATGATCGGCATTCCTCTATTGATGCATATCCTTCTTGGACTATCCACCCACATCTAACAAAACAACAGATACAACAGACAGGACCAACATGTCTCTAATCTCCGTTCTCACCACATTCATCAAGCGTTTCAAACCGCGTCGCTACACAACGCTGCGCGTTGAATTCCCCATCATGCTTCCGTGTGATTTCTCCTCTGACGAGTACTCCCACACGGATCTCTTACGCGCATTCAGCGACGAGATCGAAAGCAAGGCGCTCGCTGTCTACACGATTCTCGTCAACACATACGGCATCACACCCAAGCAGCTGCGTGGGACGATCATTCCAGATCTGAGGGCATCCTCTACGTCTCGTAACAAGATCGTCATCAAATGCCTTGTGCCCGAAGATGCACCAATCGCACTTATCGATGACGATCGTATCCAAATGTTTGGCGGTGACTGCGTGTTCTTCACTTAATTTCTCACACGTTTGGCTGTCAATATCCTCAGTTATCAAGTAAACTGAGACCAGAACGTACTCCTGCTCATCACAGATGCGCAAGAGTCTTCTCTGGGGATGAACCCATCATCCCCAGCACCTCTTCATGAAGGAAGGAATACATCTCCATGAATCTCAACATTTTCAAGAAGAAGAAGCCGGGGCTGACCCTTGTGGTCGCCACCACGCTTATCTTCGCCGGTCCTGTTGCAGCCCATGCTGCTACCACCGGGACCGACAACGCTGCTGACACCAACGGCGCAACTTCTGCGTCTGCCGATGGCAACAACGGCATCGTCGGCACCGAGCCCGGTGCGTCCACCGCCACGGGCGGCATCAAGATCGTCAAGACCGATGTTAAGGGCCGTTACGGAGACAAGTACTCCGTGAACGCCACGCTCGACATCCGCGTCGATTACGCGGGTGACAAGGTCGAAAAGGGTGCCACCTTCTCCGTGGCCCTCGGGGACGGTCTCCAGGTTCCGAACGGATTCAACAGTGTCGATCTCAAGGCAACTGCCTTGGATGGCTCTGAGAAGAAGATCGGTAAGTGCACTGCCTCCGGTGGCGCATTCAACTGTGTCGTCACCGAAGACATTGCCCAGACTCTGGGCGGCAATGGGTCGCTCAAGAACGGCTTCGTGAAGCTCGAAGCCGTGCTGACCAAGTCCAGCGTCGGCAAGACGACCACCAACGTCGTTGTCGACGGTACGAAGTACACCATCGGCCTGGGCCGAGGCGTCGTCGGTGAGCCCGTCACCAAGGGCGACGGCAAGTTCTGCTGGTCTGATGGCAAGACCGCAGAGGGTCTCTACAAGTTCGGCTGCTGGGTTCAGGCCCAGGGCCAGCCGGGTCAGACCATCACGATCACGGAGACTCGTGGCGATGCCACCTACCAGGGCGGTGTCACCATGACGACTGTCGACGGTGACTGGGCCAACCCCATCGACTGGAACAACATTGGGGTCACCAAGCCCAAGGTCACGAAGAGTGCAGACGGCAAGTCTGCTACCTTCACGATCCCTAACGAACTGAAGGGTGACCACATGGCTCGCATCCGCGTTGTGGTCGTCACTCCCGAGAAGGAGATGACGAACAAGGCGACGGTCAACAACAAGGAAGTCAGCACCACGGCCACCTGGCGAGCCAAGGGCTCGTCTGGTGCCGAGACTGGCGAGGACGCGAAGCCGGTGACCCCGACTCCCGCGCCCACTCCTACGCCGGATACGCCTAAGCCCACGCCGACTCCTGAGCCTGAGCCCAAGCCATCGGAACCCCCGGTGACGCCGGAGCCTGAAAAGCCTGCTCCGACTCCCGAGCCGTCGACTCCGCCTGCTCCTGCGCCTACGCCGGAGCCGTCTACGCCTCCTGTCACCCCGGAACCCGAGAAGCCTGCTCCGACGCCGGACCCGACGCCGACGCCTACCCCTGAGCAGCCCAAGCCGGATCCGAAGCCCACGCCTGGGCAGCCGACTCCTAACCCCGATCCGAAGCCCAGCACTCCGTCTGAGCAGCCAAAGCCGGAACCGTCTCAGCCCTCCAAGCCGAGCGATCCTACTCCTGCTCCGACCCCGGACACTCCGGCTCCCAGCCCGAAGCCATCCGAACCTTCTGTGACGCCGGATCCCAAGCCCAGCACTCCGTCTGAGAAGCCTGCTCCGAAGCCTGAGCCGTCTAATCCCAGCGTGACCCCCAAGGAAACTCCGTCTCAGCCGAAGCCTGAGCCCTCTAAGCCTGCTACCCCGGACAAGCCGGGTAATAGCACGCCTGAGAACAAGGGCGCGAACAAGGGTGCTGTCACGGGTCTGGCTCAGACCGGTGCTGCCAACACTGGACTGATGATCGCTGGCACTGCTGCGCTCGTCACCGCTGGTGGCGTTCTGATGGTGCTGCGTCGTCGTCAGAACAACAACTGACAACTGACGTAGGTCAGTAGCTGTGACATAGAGACAGGGAGAGGCTCTGGAGATGCAATGCTCTCTGGAGCCTCTCTCTTTTCAAGAACAACAAGACAACAAGGAGAAAACAATGCGTAAGGAATACAAGACCACTGAGCTCATCGATGACATCACTGGCGTGCCCGCCACCACCACCATCGAGTTCAGCGTGAACGGCAAGCACCTCATTATCGATCTCTCTGACGACAACGCTGCTGCGTTCAACGAGGCTCTCGCGCCCTACATTGAACATGCTCGCCGTGCACCGGCCAACAAGCGCAGCAACGCACGCAAGTCGCGCAGCTCTAGCGCAGCGGCTCGCGCCAAGCGCGAAAAGACTGCACAGATCCGAGCATGGGCGACCGCCAACGGTCACACCATTGCCAAGCGAGGCCAGCTGAGCCAGGACATCGTTGCAGCCTACGAGGCTGCTCACGCGACCCAGGCTCAGGCGAACACCGACACTGAGACCTCTGAGAACTGACAGGGGTAATAGATGTCTACCGCTACTGCCCCAGCCTCATCGACGACAGTCGTGTTTCTCGACATGCGTCATGAAACCGATCTGAGCGCACTTCCAGTGGGGACACTGATCATCACTGTCGGTCCCACTGAGAACGTCACTCACGAGGATCGTCAGTACATGAAGTGCCAACGCGACTGGATCAGCCCTGACAATGGTCATTGGGATGATGAGTCTCTCGCTGAGGATCTGAATGAGCAGATCGAGATGGGTCGTCGGGCTATCGCCACGTACATCCCCATTTACCCTGCTCATCGATAATTTCATCGACAGTTGACAGTCAGCCAGTCAGTTCATGTTGCCTCCCCCTGCGTATATTTGTGTGTACCCCTGTACATCACAGATGTACCGGGGGAGGTAATGTACACTGGTATATATACTCATCTCTCTAGCCACTACCCCTTGTGGTGAAACCGGCAGACACGCCTGACTCAAAATCAGGTGCTCATAACGAGCGTGTGGGTTCGAATCCCACCGAGGGGACCACCATGCAGCCGAGCAATGCTGGATGATTAGGCCATAGCCGCCTGCCGCTCTGATCAAGCGGATGCATCGGTTGCCGTGATCGGGGATCACGTACGGGGTCGCACTCCGAAGGTCAACATTTGCGCCATCAGGCGTTTGTGTGTGAGTTCGTTGACCAAACAGCATCCCCACATAACCCCTCTCTCGCTTCCTCGGACAGGACAGTCAGGACAGACAGAGAGGTAGCGGACCCATTGGAAATCACCTTTCCAATGGCTTACCGCATCTGGTTTACTCTTTGGGCCGCTGTCTTTACTAAAGACAGAACAGAGGTGATCTGAGGCCCAAAGAGTAAACCTGCAACACAACAAAGAAAACACGGAATGTGGCGCAGCTTGGTAGCGCACCTGCTTTGGGAGCAGGGGGTCGCGGGTTCGAATCCCGCCATTCCGACGATACAGATGCGAGGACATCTGTATTGCGGGTGACTACTCGCGGCTGATTATTGACTTCAGCCAAAGGTCACCATACGTTTAATGACAAGCGCGTATGGTGGCCATAGTCATAAGGGTCAGTGCCCCGAGCGGCGAAGGGAGCCGACTGTAAATCGGCCACAGTTAACGACACACCGCAGGTTCGAGTCCTGCCTGGCCCACAACCAACGTTCCACAAACTACCACGAAAGACGGGAACAGCAATGAACGACATTCAGAAGATGAACATGCAGAAGACGATTGACAATATTGTCAACGAGTTTCGACAGATGCTCGAAAACGAACTTCTTCCGACCGAATCTACGAAGTTCCTATGCATCGACACCGATGGTGAGGTTGCCATCTTGGATAGTAAGCAAATCCCATCTGGCACACTTATCGGAGGTGACTGTTGGGAAGCATTTCGCGTGCTCGTCTTTGATAATGACGATGACGAAAAGCCGTGGGTATTGAACACCGGTCTTAAGATGTCCTATGAGACGTTTGCTCAGACAATGCGTGGCCGACGCACACTACCAAGGGTCATCTACTGGTCACTCTCAAGTTCGAATGCTTCCTGAAAAGCTACTAAAGGGGCGGGAAGCCACAACGGCAGCAATGTCATGGTTATTCACGAAGGACAGTGACATAACCCCACCTACTCGGCCAAGTAACACACTTGGCTTCATCCCAGATAGTGCAAGGGCAACACGCCGGGCTTTGATCCCGGAAATCTAAGTTCGAATCTTAGTCTGGGAGCTAGTCAACGCGTATTTGTTTCCTTTCTAGCGTTGACTATGGGTCACCCGCCTCGTCACTCTTGCCCTGAAAAAGCGAGAGTGGGGTGACAAGCTGCTTAGCTCAAAAATGGCGAGAGCACCTATCCGTGAATTCTCTTCTCTCGGCGAATAGGAAGATACGGGTTCGAGTCCTGTAGCAGCACTCAATAACACACACACACACACACACAACAATCGATCTATCGAAAGGATCTCACTATGACTGTCGATCATGAATTCACACACAACATGATCGCGGGGATGTCCTTCACCAAGGAAGGACGCACTCTCGTTGAAAATCTTGAAGCGATGCGCTACTACCATCGCGACGGCAAGTCGTTCTACCTGGGCGACGGGGCTCGCCTCATTGTCTCGTACAACGAATCTCCCGAGTACATGGAAGACAACAAGATTATCGGGGCGCTCTATCTGCCCGGTAACAAGAACGATAAGCCTGGCCACGAACATCTGTTCATTGATGAGGCTTGCCACCTCGGTGATGAACTCGAAGCAGCGCTCTACTGGTCCTTCCCAAAGGACATGGATGAAGTGTGGGAGCCCATCATGAACCGCCCTGAATACCAGGGTGCCTCTTGCATCGAAACAGGCTATGTCGTACAGCAGTTGATGCGCACCGCACACGCGCCTGTTCTTGTGCCGTACGAGCTGGCTGAATGGGCCGCTGAACTCATTATGGACAACTCTGACTGGGACGAAATTACTGTCGACCAGTGCCGCCCGGTTTGGCGCGAAGTCATTGTCAAGTACCCGGATGATCTCGACGATAGCTTCATCCGAACACTCATCAAGGTTCCGAGCGAGGAACTCAATCTGTATCTGACCACTCTTGATGAGAATCTTGAGCAGGTCCGTACGATCCCTGTTACATCTCATGATCCACGCATTCTATTTGCCCGCAAGGTAAACCAGGAAAGGAAGATCTGGCGGGAAGGTAAGTACCGCTCGGCTGGTATCATCAGTAAGCTGTTTGCTGACTGGGAACTCATGCTTCTTGAAGGCAACATGACGCGATGGGAATCCACCATCCAAAAGCTTTCCGAGGGTTACTGCAAGTTCGTCCACATGGGCAACGGGGTTATGATGCTCGACCTCATCAATACGGCTCGGACCATCGAACACGTACGTTCGCATGGAATGGACCGTTTACGAGAAGCAATCGACCTTGACGAAACGAAGCAAAAGTCTATCGTTTTCGACCTCACGCACACAATGGTCTCTGAGCTACTAGTACGGATGAAGAAGATCTTGAATATGGTGACGAACTACCAAGACCAAGAATACTTCAATAACATCTCTCCGGTCCAAGCACTCGTGCACCTCGTAATGGACGATTATCGCCCACACGACATCAAGCTCTGAGCTCTCACCTCAACATACATACTCTACAAAGGAGGCAATATGTCAACTAAATATGCGGTTATCTCTCAGCCCATGAAGGGCGTCGATCCCGACAAGGTCACGTCGCAGCGAGAGAAGGCTGAAGCAGCTGTTCAAGCTGCTGGCTACGAACCCATCGATACTATCTACGAAGAGGACTTCAAGTACGACGTTAACAGCGACAATGTCGTCAATCCTGCACTGTGGCACATGGGCCTCGCACTGATGCGTCTCTCAAAGGCGCATGTGATCTACATGTGCGCCGGATGGGAAACTACGCGCGGATGCCTTATGGAGCATCAAGCAGCAGTCGCTTTCGGAGTCGACATCATGTACGAGAACGACTGACACAGACTGGAAACTAACAATCGCATAGAGGAAGCGTCGGAACCATTACGGAACCGGCGCTTTCCTTTATGCGCTACAGAAAGATAACTCATTATGAATTCCGAGACATGGGAAAAGATTACATGTGTGAATGCAAACGTGTTCCGCACTGACAACGAACCCGTGACTGTCGACATCAATATCACTGTGCGTCTCGATGATGGCGAACACTCTGTTTCCATCACATGGGATCCACACACTGATGACGTGTCCCTTGAACGCATCTAAACACTCCGAAAGAAAGCAACACGCATCAGAAGAAAGGCTAATGTTCAATGATCATCAAGCTCAAGAATCTCTCTATCCCGTTCCACAGGCTTGGCCTCGGAGCCATCCTGATCGGCCCGGACGACTCTCGTTACCTCAAGTCGCTCACCGACGACGCAGAGTTCTGCTGGGTCACAGCCACTGACGCCATCACTGCCGAATCCGTGCTCGATAGCACGATGAAGCGCGACATTGGTGACGGTAAGGGCTGGAAGGTCATCCCGTGACAGCCGTGACAGAGAGCATCGAGTACGTCGATGATGCCGTAAACGGCATCACACACAACAGTGACGGTACATTCACCGTGACCGAAGAGCGCCTCAAGGAACTTCTCGAACATGAAGTCATCAAGGAATTGTATGACATGAACGTTGACACTCCTGGATCCTGCATGTTCGGCATTGAAAGTCTCTATCCAGGCTACGGTGACGAACCTGAAGTTGTTGCTGACACGATGGTAAGCATCATCATCGATGCGTCCAACTAACCATTCGATAAAGAAAAAGAGAAAGAAGAACTCAAATGCTTACTGACGAACAGTTCGATGACCTCACCGCGCGCTTGCTGAAAAAGATCGCACCAATGCTCGGCCTTGAGTACGAGGAACCAGAATCACAGCCCGTCACCACGATCGAAGACGAGAACGGTCTTGTCCACGATCTCGCTAAGCTCGTGAGCACCCAATGCCTCATTGATACCGGCATAGATACATTCATGGCAGTGCAGGATTTCACCGATCTGGATGCAGATCCTTACTGGATGTCTTGGAGCGGTCGGAAGTACACACCCGAAGAGCTCGTAGAACACATCAATCTCATGGCACCGGGAAACAGCGATATTGTCATCAATGTCCACGAATTCCGAGACTGAAAAAACAAAAACAGTAGGGAGTGAGAATGAAAATCTCCGATGACGAGTACTACGACATCAAACAGAACCTGATCAACGCTCTTGCCCCGCAACTAGGCATCGAGCCTGAAAAGGAACTGCGAAAGACCGAAATCAAGGATAAGAACGGCACTATCCACGATCTCGAAAAACTCGTCAAGAAAGAATGTGTCATCGACACCGGCACAGACATTTATATGTCGCTATGGTCCAAGCGTGATTGTGGCTACGTATGGATCTCATCAAACACGTCTACATGGCTATCAAAAGACCTCGCATACCATCTTCATCCTGATCACATGACGAAAGATTCTGATCAGGAGATTACTGTCCATGAATTCCGAAACATGGCACAGATGCGAGATCAGAATTGCAACAGCACAGACACGGAACTTTCCGACGCGCAATTCTACTACCTCACGCGGAGCTTGTTGGCAAGCATTGCACCCAAGCTAGGCATCAAGCTTGAGGAAGACTTGGAATGGGACCAAGTCAAAGACAAGGATGGTAACGTCCGAAGTATTTTCCTATTCGAGAAGAAACAATGCATCGTCGACACCGGCGAACATATTTTCATGCCAGTATTCGACGCGCGTGAGAATGATAAATACTGGATCACGCCCAACGGGTTTACGTGCAGTACGAGAGACCTTGCGCAACGCATCCGCATTGACGAGTTTGTTGAGAATCCCAACCTCAACGTCACCATCCATAAGTTCCGAGATATGAGAACTCAACGAACAGTTTTCTACCTGTGAACCTGAGAGAAAGCGCAGAACATCATGAATCGTGAACTCATCACCATCACAGAACCATATGATCTTGAGTATTTCAAGCCCGGTACTGTCATCGACACCAACGGTTATCACGACCCCACATTCATGTCTATTGGGCATAGCCAGTGGGTCAACAGCAACAGCGGTGACATCATCCCAAACGGGGTGCTCTTCAAGCTTCTGAAGGAATACAGCGCACCCGTCGTAATTGTCGATAGCGTCTATCGACCAACCATGGAGCTGCTGATCGAGATCAGCAGTGATCACAAAAAGTCTTCTTCAAGGAAGACTAAGAATCCCTTTCGTACATCGCAGATGTACTAGGATATTTATTGATAGAGATCGTAAGACGATCTAACTCTAGCCATACGAAGGAGAAAACAAACATGGCACGAATCAACACCCGTAACAATGGTACTGCGATCGGACGCCTGGCCTCTGATCCGCGTTTCTTCGACAACAAGGATGGATCCCGCACGGTTCGATTCACCGTTCTGGTGGATCAGGACTTCGTGAGCGCCAACGGTGAGCGCGGCGTGGACGCCGTTCCCGTCGAGCGCTTCATTCCTGCCGATCGAGGCAACGGCGTCTTCGACATGGCTCACCAGGGCGACCTGGTGCAGGTGTCGTATCGCGCAACCACCGACTCCTACGTTGATCGAAACGGCGAGCGTCGCTACGTCACCAAGCTGATCGTCTCCGACGTTCAGCTGCTTGAGAGCCGCAAGGTGACCACCGAGCGTCTCGCCAAGCGTGCGGCTGCTCAGGATGCGCAGAACCGCGCCGCTCAGGCTGCTGCTCCTGTCGCAGCCCCTGTTGCTGCACCCGTCCAGCAGGCTGCTCCTGCGCCCCAGGCTCCCGTCTTCGCGGACGACGCACTCGATGCGTCTGATCCGTTCGGCGGCGGGTTCGATCAGGGTAACCCGCCCTTCTGAGAAGAGCATGGTAAGATTCTGATCAACAATCACAACTGAATCGCACAACAGAATACACAAACAACACCAACACCCCGTAGCAGCATCACGCTGCTACGGGGTGTTGCTTTATCACTGCTCACAGAGCCGCTCATAGAACAACAGGCACAGGCGTTGCCACCAGGAACACGTTCTGCTGATAGTAACCGTAGCTGTTCACACGGCCACCGCAGGTCGTCAACACCAAACGACGCGGCCCAGTGGGACTGAAGTAGTCCTCTGGGAACGCCTGGTGCTCAGCCACCCACATGCCATTCATACGCCACGTCGACAGTGAGCCATCAAAACCCTTCACCCAGATGAGCTCGCCTTGCTGAACATCCGTCGCCATGGTGTACAACGCGCCACGGTGACGCTTTGTCCACGCCACATGAGAGGCAATGAACGTCGTTCCCTCGCCACCCGTCATGTTCGCTGTGCTTGTCTGCGTTCCAGACTGCACGGTTTCGGAAGAAGAGGGGGCGGGGGACGAGGCAGCAGGAGAAGCAGCACGAGAAGACTGTGGCGTATCAAACCCCGGACGAATGCCGGTGAGAACTCCAGTATCAGATGCAGTGAGAGGTGCTCCAGCTGAGTACCAGACACCTCGGTGTACGTTGGTCGGCACATGGATCGTCTGAAGATCGCCATAGTTAGACGCCTCGAACGAATCAGACCCTTGGAGCTCCATATAGATACCGGACTCCGGGATGAACACAGATCCAGGAGTCATACGGGCAACGGACATCGTGCTAATCCGGTAATCCTCGGTGTTGACCTCCCACGTGTTCGACCCTTGGTCCGAATCCGCGTTGACAACATCCCACTCGTGGGTGAGCACATCATCAGTAGCTTCGACAGGCTCGTCTGAAACCTCAGCCTCCTGGTATGTCTGAGTCGGCACCGGAAGCTCTTGCTCGACCTGAGCCTCATCGTATGAACGATAGATCAGGTAGACCACCACAGACCAGGCTCGTGACAAAAAGCCATGCCAGCGCTGTGATAGCGCGACGCAACGCACGACGCTTCGCTGGTGGAGCAGATGCTTTGCCTGACTCGCCTGTGTCACCCACATCGCCCACCTCACTATCAGTACCGCCAAACACCCCATCGAGCGTCGACGGAACGACCAAAGACTCAGTCTTACTCCCAACCGATGCGTGCTGAGAGTCATCACCATGCACGATGTCATCGAAACTCGGCAGAGTAGCGCCAGTGGCGGCAGCTGCGTTGTTCTCACTACGCTGTGCTGCCGCCACACCAGGCTCACCAGAACCGGCAGACTCAGTCACGATGTCGTCATGCGTGTGCTCTCGTGCGCTGTAGCGCCGCAGAGCATCATCCCATGGACTCGTAGACATCTGGTCACTCTCCGTTCTTCGAACTGTTCTTGCTGGAACGCTTCGCAGGCTTGCTAGACTTCACAGACTTAGCCTCAGACGCCTGAGCGATCGAATACAGACCCTCACGGTTGAGCGAGCGCGAGTACGACGCATCAAGGTACAGCACCGGCATTGCGTCCTCCGTATTCATCTCCGTGACCTTCTGAAGCAGCAGCGGGTAGAGCGCGTCCTTCACAGGACCGGATCCACCGCCGAACACGAACACAACTTCGGTAGTCGCACCAACCACGCTGAGCACACGACCGAACTGGTCAGAGACAGCTCGGGCAAAGAACTCGATCTCACGATCGACGTAGGCGCGCACCTTGTTGTAGAAGTTGCGCTTCAACGGCGAGGGCTCACGCTGGAGGAACTCAGCGAGTTGCTTCCGGCTCGTGAAGCCAGTGTGGAAGCCTTCGGCATCCATGGATTCAAGAGCGCGCGTCAACACCGTGCCGTAACCCTCACCGAACGTCACAGAGGCATCGGCATTGAACTTGCCGTTGGTGAAGACCGGGAAGTTCACCGTGCCTTCACCGATGTCAATGCCGATCGTATTACGGGCTGCGAGAACATCTTCCGCCGTGATACCTTCGAGCGCCAAGCCACGAGAACGCACGTCCGCGAGCATGGCCTTCATCAGCGGCACACCTTTCTCGGTGATGGCCCACTGCGCAGAGGCACCTTCGGCCATGACGACAACATCGCGGAACGTAATGCGCACCACGACAGGAGTCTCAAAGTTGTGCACCGTCACCAGGTGCGTCCCGTTCATGAACTCAGCGCTGTAGCTCGTACGATGACGCATGTACTCATCAATAGGCAGCGCCACTGCCACGCGAGCGTCGACAACAAGCTCAGCCACAGGCAGAGTCTTGGCAACAGCCACGTAGTCACGCAGCGCCTTCGCAGCAAACGCGCCAAGGATCAGCACCTTGGACAGCTCCTGCTCGGCCTTCGAACGCCGCCCGAGAACGTTAAATTCATCGAACGCGCCATTCGCAGTGAGAGCTCGCTTGCCAAAGATGTGGCGATACGCATTGCCCACCATCGGAGACGAGAACGACACATCAAGGGCGTTGTAGAAGTCCTCACCGCACACGACTTCGGCCTCGGCATCCTCCTTTGGGAGAGAGTTGGGCCGAGTCACCCGCGTCACGCCGCTGGGGAGATCGATCGTGTCAATGATGGGCTTGCCAGCCTTGTCGGTGCGCTCACCGCGCACCAGGCCCTTCACATAGCCGTTGCCGACATCAATGCCGCCCAGGAGCGACATCGTGTTCAGGGATGTGGGAATTGCAGAAGTCATAGGTTACTCACTTTCTCTTTGCTGTGTTTGTGATGTGCTGCGTGCGATCAACGCAGTGCGCCGAGCACATCTTCCATATCGAAATCGGTTGCGTCACCGGCATCATCAGAATCGACAGACTCGCCTGTTCTGTCAGGTTCATCAGAACCGCTGAGAATCTCAGGCTCATCTGGCGCATCTAGCTCATCTTTATGCGACGCAGGAACCATCAGAAGCTCCATCTTTGGTTCCACCTGTGACTTCAATGCAGCTATCTGCTCAGAAATCGGGTGACCGTCTACAGTGAGCTCTGCAAACTCTGTTGACTTCGGCGGACGGCCTCGACGCGGCTGCTGCTGGACCGGATAGCACGTCGCGTCACGGTACCCGTGTCGCTCGATCGCCTCTCGGATCAGACTGCGCACGGATGCGCTGAGATCCGACTGCGCGCCGACCCATGCAAGGACCGACTCATCAGCATCGGGCACAGAGACCCGAAAACGACGAGACTGGGGCCTGGGAACAGTACCAGTGAAGCGCTTAGGCATAAGTACCTACCTCTCTTATCTAGGCTAGTAGTGGACCGCATAACCAGATGATGAGTGGTTCTTATCTGGTCATCTATAGGCCATGATACACCCATTCGCCTCATACATCAAGCAAAACGGCGCTTATCTGGTCACGTTACGACCAGATAAGCGCCACACATGCAGTGCTAGAACCAACTATTAGCCAACAATGTCCCACACGGCACAATGCAGGTCGCTGACAGAGCCGCAGTTACAGATCACGACATCGGCACGCTGCAACAGGCTGTACGCGTTGGTTTCCGACACGTGATCAGCACCCAGCGCCCCGACAGATGCGTCAACCAGTGCTCGATCGAGGGAATCCTTATCCCCTCGCCACACGCCGATCACAATACCTCCGAGATCATGCACGAGATGGAACTCTTCATCGAACCGGACATCGGTGAGCGCCACGGCTTCACCGCGTGAGAGCTCTTCTTGTACACGCTGGCCGGTCAGGTCCGTCCACGTTCGCTCACCGAGCGTTCCGCGTACGCAGTCTGTGCCGAGCGTTTGGAGCACAGTACGCACATCGGGCACGAGATCCTTCGCCTTCTCCATACCCAGAGCGTCGACTACCTCATGGTACTTGGCAAAGCCACCCATGACAGTGATAACGCTATCAAGGTGCAACTCGCTCAGTTCCTCTGGCACCTCAACCCAGACGCCACGCAGATTCATGCTCATCTCTTTGAGCGGATCAGCAAACGCCATACGCTTCCAGCCTCGGGTAATCAGACCCTGCGCAGCAGTGTCTTTGCCCGATCGTTTCAGACCGACGAAACCAACCAACGACGTGGGCACATCGCGACGATCAATCAGAGCAGGAACAGCGTCGGTATCAGGCATCATAATCACAGGGGCAGTCATAAGTGGGACCTCTTTCTTGGTCGATTCTACTGGTACACGAGCCATTCTATCACAGCGCGGATGCTGTAGATACACGTAACCCCCGCAGCAGCTTGGAGCTACCACGGGGGCCACGTACTGAACCAACCCTCTACTAGGATCAGTGATCATATTAGCACATCAGTGCTTGGCGGCAACATGCGCCTTGCGACGAGCGAACCAGGTAGCACCGCCACCCAGACCGATCGCAGCCATCAGAGTGCCCAGAGCAGCCATCAGGCCGGTGTTCGCACCCGCGACCTCACCGGTCACAGCACCCTTCGGGGCAGGCGTAGCCGGGGAATCCACCTTGGCGTGCCAATCATCGGAATCAGTAACCTTCTTGCCGTTGTGGATGGACTCACCAACCACGGTAGCCGTGTCACTGTGCAGCGTGCCCTCTTCAACGCCGGTCAGAGTACCGACACAAGACACAGACTGACCGACCTTCAGGGTACCGATCTTGTCGCCAGCAACCTTGACAGTCTGCGCAGTCGCGCCACCGGTCACACCAGCATTCGCCGGATCAGCAGCAGCCTGCTCAGCCGGAATCTCACAAACGATACCGGTGACGTTACCGGTGGTGCCCTCGTGGGTCTGGTCAGTGAGCGAGACATTCACGAGGTCAGCCTCACCAGTGTTCTTCACCAGGAAGCCGATCTGAGTCTCGTCCTTCGCAGACGCGAGAGTCAGAGCGTTATCGGCCTCGTCGCGGTCGCCAGCCTCAAGGCCCTCAGACAGCGTGAACTTCTCCACGTCGATCGCGGGCTTGGGGGTCACCGTGAAGATCGGCGGTTCATTGGTAGCCTTAGACTCGTTGTTCCAGGTGACGGAGCCCTTGTTAATGAGCTGCTTGTTCTCGCCGTCAGTGTCGTAGTCACGACGGAACTGACCGGAGATCACGAGCTTGACCTCACCGGGCTCGGTCATACGCGCAGTCTTGGCCAGGAACTCAGGCTTCGCCTTCGCGGTGGTCACACCCTTCTCGATGTCGTTGGTGATCTCGAAGAGATCCGTGACATCGTTGCCCTGGAAGTAGACCTTCGGAGCGCCATCCATCGTGACATAGGCCAGGCCATCCGACCAGTCATCCGTGATGGAGTATTCCTCAAGAGCGTACTGGAGGTACGCAGCGATGTGGTCGTTGACCACAGCCGAGACCTTGTCACCGGGCAGGAAGGACTTCTGGTCCACACCCTTCTGGTTCGTGCGCTCAGGATCGGCAGTCGTACGCGCCTCAGCCTCATCGGCAGTCCACACCTTGTCAGGATCCGGGGTCACCTTGCCGGTCTCAGCAGAGTTACCAGCCAGGCAGTGGTCCTGGGCCTCGGTGTAGCACACCTTGGAGTCATCCGGGATACGGTAGTCAACGCCGGTCGCCTTCGTGTAGGTCGGAACCATCAGGGTGTAGTTGCCCTGCTTCTCGATGTCCTTCACGGTACCGGAGATGACAACCTTGCCCTCGATCGAACGATCGATGGTGACATCAGCCTTAATGCGTTGACCATCGGGGCCAAGCACCTGCACACGACCAGCGTCGTCTGCATCCCTACCACCAATCGTGACATCGGCGGTGTTCACAGTATCCGTGATGGTCAGCTGCGAGGCGTAACCATTGCTGTGCGCCGTGATGTTCGCGTTGTAGAACATGTTGTTAGCCAACACGTCCTTCTCGGTCAGACCAGATCCGGTCTCACCGTTGGTCAGAACCTTCACAGGGTTCTTCGGCTTGACCGTCCAGGACTCAGACGGCTCACGATCGGCGGTGTCCACCGCTTCGTTCATGTTGCCCTGCTTGGCGACCTTCACGTCGAACCAGAAGCTCTTGCCCTCGCCGGTGGCGGGCCACGAGGTCCAGCCGAAGTCAGCCGGAGTGAACTCAGGCGACTTCGTATCACCGTTGTTGGCAATCGACGCAGTCTTGGTGACCGACTTGTTGCCCTCAGGGCCTTCGTAAGTCAAAACAACCTCAGCGTCGACGTTCTCATCTGCGCCCTTGTCACCACGCGAGGCGTGGATCGTGTCGTAAACAGGCACAGTGCTGCCAGCCTCGGTCACGGTCGACGCATGATCGGTCGTCACGGTCAGGTCATAGGTAGGCGGCGGAGGCGGAGCGGAGATGCCCACAGGCTCTTCGCTGTTGACGGCCACACAGGCCGTCGAGACATACGGCTCACCGTAGGCGTTGCCATCGTTCGGAAGACCAGACGCCTTGCCGACACCGGTCTGCGCAAGGTTGTAGATGAAACCCGCGATCTCAGCCGAACGGTTGTACATGCCGGGGTAGCCGTCAGTGCGCCATTCCTCGGCCTTATCGTAGAAGTACTGCGCGCTACGCGCAGCAGCGCCACCGTTGTTGCCGTTGTTGGTGGCATACATGATGCCAACCACACGAGCCGTGACGTTCGATCCGCCAGCAGCCTGGCCACGAGAAATAGCCTCGTTCAGAGCCTCGCCACACGAGGTCTGGAACTGGTTGGCCATGTAGGTGCCGGAGATACCAGCCTTGTCCATGAACCAGTTGATGCTGTCCTGGCCCCATCCCTGGGACACAAGCGCCTGGCCACCCTGCGGGTTGGCAACAGCGTCATCGAAGAACGCATAGCGAATGCCCAAATTGCCCGCCGCGCCGAGGTTGCCGCCAGTGGTACCGCCCGAGCCGCCGTTATCAGCGAACGCGGGATTTGCACCCACGAGGGCAGCGCCAGCAAACGCCATCAACGCGGCAGTAGCAACAGCCTTGCGACCCTTGTGCTTAGTCGTACGAGAATTCATCGTACCTCGCTTTCTGTTGTTGTTGAGCTAAAAACAGACCTGCTGCTAGTGGTCCCTGCTTGCAGGTACCACTACAGCCTTCTCGCAACAGGTCAACGCATGATGCACGGTTGACTGGGACGATCGCACAGTCTGAGCCTGAGAAGGCAGTACCCACAGTAGCACACATATACGCAGTAATGCGACAAATCGGCTCGATTACCAGTATATCGTGCGTCTCTCTCAGGTTTTTACTCTTTCTTTAGAAGATTGAATAAGGCGCTGCAAGCAGCGCCGATAAACAGATTGATCACTTTCTCTGGTTCTATGTCTGTGCTGCGTTTGTGCAGTGTTGATTGTGACCAGCTGGAAACAAAAGCTCATATACAAGGAGAACATCATGGACATCTGCTGCACCGAATGCGGTATCACCGTCTGGACCAACATGACCGACAAGAGCATCAAGTACCTGGGCCTCACCGAGGCCGTGTACTGCGATGCTTGCGCGAACGACTAAGCAGAGACACAACGATCATGCATACGCTTAACCTCTCCTACATCATCCGATTCACTCTGGCAATTATCGCGTCATCGATAGCTGGATTCTTGATCGGATCGACCGTCGATGATGACTACATGGCGACCACACTGGCTCTTGTCAGCATCGTTGTTATCGCAGCTGTCATCCTTGCACCACTCGACACACACTCTCACAAGAACAAGAAGGACTGAACATCATGGAAGAAAAGAAGGAACCCATTCTCACCCGCATCGACAAGGCTGCGCGAGAACTGCTCGACGATCAGCCCGGCGGCATCATCCCAGTCTCGGGGAACTTCACCATCGTCGATCGAGAGGGTGTGTATGAGATCTACTCGTACCGAACCCTTGTTGCGCTCGTTTCGTTCAGCTCGCACCTCAACAAACAGACAGGCGTCTGGTCGCTTCGCCCAATTGTGCAGGTCTGCGACGATGCGTTCGACCACACCCGCACCACGTCCAAGCACCTGCATCGTTTCATCACCGCGCTGATGGAACATCGCCGTGTTGACTGGGACAAGCTGAAGCAGCTGTGCGAAGAGAGCAAGGCAGACGGAGGAGAAACCGTCATCGTTCCGGTGGTCTAATTGAATATCGTCGATACTGTCTTTTTCTACCTCATTGCTGCGTGGTACGTGATCGAAGCAATCTCTGCTCTATCACTCATCGCAGCTACCGTCACATACATCATCTACCCTCCCTCACAATCACCACAGAAGGATAAGGGGGACAAACATGGCTGAACTTGCTCAAGTTCTTTTCTATTTCCTGGCATACGTCATCTTTCTTGCTCTCGGGTTGTACTCAACAGCTGCACTCACTGGCATTGCTGTTGGAACCATCTCAGCTTTTATGAACTCCCGTAAGAAGCAAGAGAAGTAAGGGCACAGATGACAGTAAACAATGAAGCGTTGGCACTTGCCAAGTACGCTCCCATGCTCAGCCGAACACATCCGCGTTCACCTAATGGCGGTGGCTGCGCATGCTGCAACCCTGAGCCCATCGGCAAAGCGCGTATCGCAGCACGTCGTGCAGCTAAACGCCGCAAACGCCAAGAACTCAAGCGCGCCATCCGCAACAACGACAACTAACCTCTCCCCCATCTCACCACTCTTAGAAAGAAGATCATCATGGGAAACCGTTCAAACATGATTATCGTTACTGATCGTGTTCAGATCGAACACATCATTAACAACACGCCGCTCTGGAATCGAGACCAGGAGATCGCCCCCGATAAGCGGCTGCTGCCGCACAGCCTCGATCTGGTGACCGGCGTTTCCCTGTACTCCCACTGGGGAGGCATGGGCGCTGTACTGGACGCGCTGCGTGCGTGCTACACGTACGGTCTTCAGCGTAAGTCGCAAGAATCCTACTTCGTGCGCATCCTTGCGCGTGCCTTCACGGCAGGCGACAATGAAGAGACCGGCTCGGGAATCAAGCCGGTGTCTTTTGTTGCAGCGCATGATGCGCCTCTCTTCACCTCCACCGAGCAAGTCATGTCACTCCTTGTGGACAGCAACTACCCGGTTGTTCCGGTCATCGACCTCACGGCTCAGGAGATTTACCTCTTCGAGGACAACTTCTTCGGCAGCGGAGAGGGTTCCCGTGGGGAGGCTTACCCGCTCGACAAGAACGGTCTCACGATGATCGCGCATCAGCTCACCAAGCTGATGCAGGACTGAAACCAACCATCATCCATACACACAAAGAAAAGAGAAACAACCATGGGACTTGATATGTACCTGTTATACCGTCGCAACCTAGATGGTATTCCCGAGACTGCCCAGCGAGAAATGCGCAAACAGGCGTTCATTGATCGTTGGCCAGCACTCGTCAAGCTCTACGCTAGGGGAGGCAGCCTTGATGATGCGGTCGATAGGGAGGTCGATAGGGATATTGAAGCAAACAAACCCTACGAAGAAGTCATCATGCGCTGGCACAAAGCCCGCGCAATTAACAAGTTCTTCGTTGACAACTTTGACCCTGACTTTGTTGGTCACTACATAGCTATCCGGGTCACAATCGATACTCTAAAGGATCTTGTTGAGCGCTGCGAGAAGATTCTCGCAAGCGGCATCGACGAAGATGGGGAACTTGTCGACCCACAGGGGGCAGTAGAGCTTCTACCCACGCAGTCTAGGTTCTTCTTCAATCCCAACGATTATGACAGTCGGTATGTCGACGACCTCAAAGAAACTGTCAAGGGTATCAAGCCTATCGTCGATCATCCAGAACTCTATCCAGATCTGATCGGCTACCGGGCATGGCAGTAATCCCCACCAACACCATAACCCCTTCAGCGCATAGAAACACTGTGTGTTGGAGGGGTTTGTGTATCTCTACCTACTTATCTACCAACCAAGAAAAAGGATAAATCATGGACTACAAACCCCATCCAGAAAAGTTCGACTTCAAGCGTGACATCATGTGCATCAACCGCACAACGGGGCGCATGCTCCTATCAGCACTGACGCTCATCACTCCCCAGAAAAGGGGTCAGCAAATCCACGACATCATCAATGATGCGATCACACTGGATTGGAGCGATGCGACGCATTCACTCGATGTCACATACACACCAGATCTGAGTGGTAGCAACGGAACCACGACGTTGCACATCTGCGTGCAGTCCGATGCCGATACCTGTGTTGACATGACAGTTGATTTCGACTGCACAGAACAAGTTGCCCTGTATTACGAACCCATGGCATGGGCAATCACCATCACCAAGAAGGGGCGCGTTCTCAAGGAGTTCATCATCACGTGGGGAATCATGGCTGCTGTGCTCCGGGAACTGCTCATTCAACGATACATCTTCCGTGACAACGAACGAACCATTGCTCAAGGTAAGATCGTTCAGCCACGTGATTACACACAGAACAATGCATCCAAGGCGCAGGAAGATACATGGGCCAAACTCGGATTAATTGACCTCATCGAAAACGTCATGGACCCAGAGAAATATAAGCAGAACTAAATCACAGAAAGACTTCACTTATGCAGCTCTATCACAAACGTGACAAGTACATCGCGCACAAAGACTTCTTCACAACGCAGATGAAAGAACTCTCGCGCCGCACCTCCAAGATGATTCTGGGAATGCTCGGCATGCTTCCGTACGACGGATACTACGTCCATAAGAATATGACGACCATTCTCGATCTGGACTGGGACGACACAACTCATCAGGTCCACGCCAACACCGTGACTGATCCAGAAACGGGTAGAACCCGCGTGCGGTTGACGATTACTGTCACCGGTTTCAACATCACGCTCAACATGTCTGTACTCTTCGCCCATTACAGCCTTGGGCGCAATTCTTTCGATTGGATCCCAGTGAACTGGGACATCAAGCTATTCGATGGAAGCGACGAGCGATCAATCAATGAGCTACCCGTTCATGAAAGTCTTGTTCTCGTTATCCTTCGAGGACTTGCTATCCAGCGAGGTATCCAACTGGCCATTGACAATGACTACATTGGTGAGACGTTCATCGAAGAAGCGAAGGACTACGGCATGCTGGACAGCACCGAGAAGCTTTTCGTGCGATTCGGCGCAGAATACTTCAGGAACCTCCTGGAAAACGCCATCCGACCTCACATCGCGAAGATGCAACAGGCGTGCAACGATAACTGACATGTCGGCATTTTCTCTTTGATATACCCCTCATCTACATACATACCTAATGATGTGGATGAGGGGTTGTTTCTTTTCTTGAATATATCTGGAGCATCTGATGATGCTCCGATAATCACACTGAGAAGAATTCCCCTCTCTTACTGTCACAAACAGAAAGGTGCATCATCATGCACGCTATCAAGATGCAGACCGACATCGGTCGCGAGATCTCCGAAAAGGGCATCGTCCCAGAACTTCCCCACTTTGGTCCATTCTGGGACAACGATGACCAGCCGCTGTTCGAAGAGATTGACATCAATCTCGCTGAGCTTCCCGAGGGTACTGTTCTCAAGGTTGATCCCAAGATTAACCCAGGACACTTCTATGCGAACTCGTTGTACTTCCGCAAGGAGGACAAAGGATGGATGCGCTTGCCCATCGAGAGTGAATACCCGTACCCTCGCATGCCTATTTCTATCGACGATACCATCTTCGAGCACGCATCTGAGATCATGATCATCTACGTACCTGAGAGCTGAAAAACATGGCATACCAGAAGATCAACCTCAACACTTTGCCGATCGGCACAGTCATTGATGTCATGCACATCGATGACACCGGATCATACGTCGTCACGCTGGGCAAGAAGCTCGATAAGAGATGGCACCGTCACGGAGACGGCGCTGTCATCGACGCAGACCAGATCTACGCCTGGGCCACACGCATCACGGTCGTTCGAACCCCGGCATAACCCTCACTTCACTACATATCTCCCACAGAAAGATACAAACATGCGACTCAGTCACCCTTACAATCGCCAATACGATCTCGCCACGCAGATGGAACAGCTCTCGCGTGACACCGCTGCAATGCTCCTGGAAACACTCGGGTCCATACCGATCGTCGGCAACGGCATCTTCAACGATGTGCAGTACATGGCTGAGCTCGACTGGGATGATAAGACGCACACAATCAACGCTGAGTTCATCCCGAGTCCAGAATGGGGCGAATGGGGCAACGGAGACCGCACACATCTCACGATGTCTGTCACAGACACAAATAAGAACAGCACCGACACAAAGACTCTTACTGTGTCTGTGGAGCTAGGACACCTTCACACGCAGTACCACACCAGGTACATCCCGATCGGCTGGAAACTCACAATCGCTACAACGCCAATCTTTTCTGGGGGTAGTGATCGTACAACTTACCTGATTGGCGGACAGCCGCGTAACAGGATCGATAAGATCCGCGAGATCAGGATCACCAGGGGTGTTGCCATCGCTACGATGCGATCCCTCGCCATCCAGATGGGCATCTCGTTGGCTGCTCAGAATCGCAGGCTCAATAGCACCACGATCGGTGAGATGCGCACGCACGGCGTCCCACAGAGCCAGGAAACGTCCTTCCTGCGTCTCGGTCTGGATCGCATCATTGATCTGATCAGGAACACAGTGCCTAGTGACACTACCAACTGATCCCCCACACCACACAATCGTAGAAAGGAGCGCCCTCATGAATGGCGCACAACTTGTTTACCTCCGAGACATCTCGGATGTCCCGCCTAACACGCAGATGGAACTGCGTCAGATCGCACTTGCGAACATGTACCCGTCGATGACTGCACATCTTGCTGCATCGATGAAGCTGGGTGACATGCGTGACGTTATCGAGCAGCTTCCTTACGAGGAACTGCTCGCTCAGTGGAATAGGGCAGAAGCGGACACCCTGTCCAGTTTCTTCAAGGGGACTGCTGCAAACTACACGGATGATCCCGACCAGGTTGACCTGTACCAGGGGTACATCATCAACGACCTCGGACAACTCGACGATCTCGTCTCCAGCTGCCAAGCAACGCTGCGCATGCTTAACAACGCCGCGTACTCGGACGACGACAAGTCGACGGATGTCATCCTGCGTGCGATCGAGATGCATCTCCCGGTTCCTTTCGAGATGCTCAAGCAGGTTGACTTCAAAGATTACCGCGCGTTCTTGGAACGCACGATCGAACAGGTGCAGCCGATCCTGAAGCTCGATCGGTTGTACCCTGACCCGATCATGTTCAGGCTCACATGGTGAGAACTGATCAAGGGTCATAGAGCAGGAGAGAGGTAAGGGCGGATAAATACCACCCTTACCTCTCTCATATACACAACAAAGAACAGAAAAAGAAGGAATACACACCATGGGCCAGCGCGGCGTACACGCCACGATCAACAAAGACGAAAACACAGGTCGTTTCGTCGTCCACCTCACCACTGTTCAGTGGAGTCTGCACATCGCTGAGATCATCAAGTTCGCGTTACAGCACGCAGGCAAGGACGGATACAGCCAGACTGAGTTCCTCAACTGTCTCGAAAAGACGGTTCAGGACATGGCACATATCAGTGCGTTCGATCTCATGGACGAAGACTACAGGTTCTACAACCGTTCTCGTCCCATGGAAGGCGGCTACAGCATCGTGGCTCACAACCACGAGGACAGCAACAAGGAGTACCGTCTCGGTCTCGACCATGGTGACGGTACGTTCGCACTGACAGGCAATGCGAACACGTTCCATACGCGGCGCTCTGCCGAGAAGTTCGTCAAGGAGCACCGACATGCACAGGATGCAGTGTCGTACTTGTGGGATCTCGATAACAATCTGTTCACGTTCTTCGCGGGCGATTGGGGCTCGCTCAGGGCTTACGACTTCGCCAGCGATGAAATTATCACATGTCAGGAGATCACGTACAGTATCGCTCAGTTGAAGCACCCGAAGGCATCAGTCGAATACAACGGTGCCATGTCATCGACACGGATCATCGATCTCTACGAAGGCGAACTTCCTGCGTAACAACAGAACAGAAAGGGCACAACATTATGAGCTGGCTTCCTGCCATGATGTGGATGCACATGCTGAACGATGACGAACCCGATGAGTACGCAGCAATCAACCTACTGCGAGACCCGGAAGAACAGGAATCAACCGGATGCAACACAGGGTACACACCCCTCGTCGACGAGATCCACCCGCCCGTCACCGACAGCACCCCTGCCACCAACAACAGCAACAACGCTGAGGATGCACCTGCACACTCAGCGCCGCGCACATGGCACCACACCGCCATGTCAGCTGCTACGTTCGCGCTATCAGCCATCATGGGCTACGTCGCCACCGAGGCGATATGCAAGCGTATCCGTGGTCGCAACTAAGCGCACACGTAGCGCACCAACACTGATCGCTACCACCGTTAGACCCCAACAATAGAAAGAATCATCATGACCACCCCATTTCCCGGAGCGACATTCACGCCCGCACCTGGATCCGAACCCAAGAACAAGCAGGAGAAGCGTGACATGTTCGTCACGTGGGAGCACATCTCGAAGTTCCGTTTCTTCGACGGATTGTACGAGAATCCCACCAAGATCGTGCATCCCGACCACACTGAGTACCGACACAACGAGGTCCAGTGTGTGCACAACGCCCTCGCATGCGGACCTCTGCGTGTGTACAGCACTCATGCTGAGATGGACATCCACGATGCTACAAAGGAAGTCTACGACACCGGTCGTGCCTACAGTGGCACCATCCGTTATGAGCTCAACAATGAGTTCTACGAAGCGCTCAACAAGATTGAATGGAAGGTGTCGAAGCCTGTTCGCAAGAGTAAGGTTGCAAGCGTTATTCAGCAGATGGTGCCAGTCATTGACATCCCGAGGCTTCCGGTCGGTAGCGTGCTGTTGGCACAAGAAGGTAGTTCTGATACCGGCTGCGTCGGCCACGCCATCGTCCTCGGCATGACCGGCTTCCAGGGATTCGATGACTACGTTGAATGCGTGGGATTGGAGGATCTCCATCCCGGCCACGTCTACGGCACATGCTACTCACAGAATCCCACCAGGGGCTCTGCGTGCTGCTACACCTGGGGTGACACGTATGCTGACATCCCTACTCTGGATCGTCATTACAGTTTCTACCTCGTGCAGGAAGGAACCGGTAAGACCTGGGCGGAGTACGGACCCATGCGAGATCCGTATGTTCCCCGTGACGTGCTCTCTCGTGCTCACGCCACAAAGAACATGGTCGACGATTACTTGCGAGGCGTCGGTATGCCGCGCAACAATCGCCGTGTCGAACAGATGCTCGGCATTGGATACTAAGACACAGGAGAAATATGCTGAACGCAATCACTGGTTGGATCTTCGGTGACATCGAGTATCTTGATCCAGCTGAAGCAGGTGCGCTTACTGTCACGAAGCAAGACATGATCTGCATCGCCAAGTCTGTGCTCGTTGCGAGTGCAATCATGGCGATCGTCATGGCACCGGTTGTCCTCAACCTGACGCTATCAATCTGAATCACAACACAGAAAAGGAGACAACACCATGTCTGCACCCGCTCACCCACTCCTTCACAGGATCCTCTCTGCAACAAACACCCCTTGGAACGACTGGACCTCATGTCTCGTCTACCACCACAAGACCGTCAACGAGATGGCTGACTGGATGGAGCGAATGCATCGCTTTGAGGTGATCATGCTCGGTCATATTTACCCTCAGGTTGCCGAGATTGCTCGTAGCGATACTGAATTCGAACAGATGATCAATAAGGTGGAACCGGACGTTCACGCGATGGCAATCGCAGATAAGCATGATCGTATTCGCTGCGAAAAGGTCATCATTGCATGGGACAAGCTCTCTGGGCTTGTCCGAGAAACTCTCAGCAAGCAGCCCACACGAGAGCAGATCGATGCGCTTCTTGATCGATGCTATGAGATGAGGGACGATACATCGCTTGATCACAAGACTCGACAGGAAGCACGAAACACGACCTACGCACTCAACAGGGTGCTGTGGGATTGGAATTTCTCCACTGAGACGATCACGCCTCTCAGGTTCTACCCGAACCGAGATGCGCGGTTTGATCGGTACAAGATCTCGATCTGAGTAACAGCCCCTCTGGGACAGTAAGCGCAGACTACGCACCCCTTTGCTGAGCTCACACTCAGTGAAGGGGTGTGTTCGTCTCTTCTCTTTTGACTGTGTATATAGGGCGTCTCCCGACGCCCCGATCACAGAATTGATAGATAACCTCTCTCAGAAAGACCCAGAACAATGAATCAGTCATCTATTATGAACGACATCAACGCGGCGGCACAGGAGCTCGTGCGCGACCAGCCCATGATCATTCCGATCGCAGGGGACTTCACCATCGTACAGATGACTCGCCTCACACCCACAACGATCGACTACAAGGTCTTCTCTCACCGTCACCATGTGGCAACGGTGAGATTCACGTTTGATTTCAGCAATACGCCGTGTAGGGCTCCGAAGGTTTTCATCATGGCTGACGCTTTCAACCACGATGCAGCGACCTCTGAGCATCTGCGTCAGTTCGTCAATGCGCTGTACGCCGCCGCATGCGATAGCTCAAACCCGGAGACCATCAAGGATCTTCGTGACTCCAACGTTACGTACTGGGGCGATGATCCCATCGAACTCTGAACACGATCACAGAATTGATAGAACTGCTCTCTATCCAATACTCTCTTCTCTGAACTGAAACAAAAAGGAAACCACAATGGTTACAGTCAATCACGAACTGGTTCATCACTACATCGCGGCCCTGTCTTGCACCAAGGAAGGAGCTGAGCTGGTGCAGTCTCTTGAAGCCGTGCGTTACTACCACAGCGAAGGTCGTATCGCCCAGCTGGGTAACAACGGCATGCTCGTCACGGCTGTCGACGCTTACGATGACGGAGCCGTGAAGGGCATCGTCCTGCTCCCTGGCACCAAAGACCGGCTGACGTACAAGACCGCTGACTGGCTTGAAGACACCATCGACGGTGCTTTGTTCTGGAAGGATTACCACAGCTACCCTGTGGTAATCCCCTACGAGCTCGCTCGTTGGGCGGTGCAGTGCATCGTCGAACGCAGTGAGTACGAACCCGTGCCTGTGCAGTACACGAGGCCCGTCACATGCATTGTTGACACGATCCCCAACATGTACGTCCGCCTTCCACAGGGACTGATGCTTCCTGGTCTCACCGTTGACAAGTATGCCAAGCGCAAGGCGTCACAGTCCCACTACGAAAAACACATGTTGGTGGGATTCGGCATGCCCGGATACTCACCCGGTTGCCCCATCGTTTACGGTGTAGCGGCGGGAGACATTGACTTCATGCTGACGCTGGTTTTCGAGGTGGCCACATGGACGCCCGAAGATCTCATCAACTCTTGTGGCTTCTTTGACACAGAACCGGAGCACGTTTTACGTGCTGCATGCCAGGTATTTAGTGGATACTCTCACTGGGAGTATTTCGATACATGTAGCGCAGCGCAGTGTGCGAAGCATATTGCAGCATGGGATTTCAGTCCGATCGATCTGTAATAGCAGATTGGCTACGGCAACAACAACCACTGTCGTAGCCAATCTGTCTCACCTCTCACCTTCTCTCATTCTCTATCTCCCAGAAAGAATCAACCATGACTATGACATGGACCTCTTACCTCGTGTATCAGCACAAGGACATCCTCGATCAAGACGATCGGATGGAACTGTTCGAACGTTACGAAGTCATCATGGATGGTTTCATCGCGCCTCAAGTGAAGCTAATGACTGGCTACGGCACACGTCGATTCAGCATGGCTGCATTCAACCGCACCATGGAATCATTCGCATCAGCTGCCCGAGAAATGGCAGCTCACGATCAGGAGCATCAAGCTCCTTGCGAGCAGCCCATCATGATATGGAATCACGTCACTGATCTTGCACGCAAGATTCTCAATGAGTATCCCAGTAAGCACGAGATCGAGCGGCTTCGTCATCGATGCACAGATCTGTGCGGTGTGAGATTCCCTCGTTTCCCCCGTTTCTCTTCTATTGATCGTGACGCACAACGAGAAATCGCTGAGACCGTCTTCACACTCGATACGTTGTTGCAACAGTGGGATCTCACTGAGGCATTCCCACTTCGCTTCTACCCGAGCAAGCCCAACCGGTTCGATCTCTACAGCATCTGATCTGACAACCCAACCACACAACCCCAACAACCCACACATTCCCACATATATAGAAGGAGTTTGCGATGCCCCGTCGCAACAAGCGTTCCAACGATTACTACAGCCCCGATAGCTTCGCTGATGGCTTCGATGCTCTCGCTCTGTCGAGCCCCACCCACGCAACCATGATTGGTTGCACGTGTCCGTCCGGCCCTGGTGGCCGTGACTGCACGTGTTGCGGTGACGCACCGGGCAAGCCCCGAGCTGCTGCTCGTCGCGCTAAGAAGCGCAGCAAGCGACAGGAATTCAAGCGCTCGCTGGGTCAGTACAACTGCCGTAGCTACAGGGAATACCTGGCCTACGAAGGCGAAGACTGAGAGGCTGAGCGCATGACTATGACTATTCGAGACACCCTCACAGAAATCTACCCTGATCTACAGTTCATGGGAACCAGGCGACTTGGGACGAAGTATGTCCTGAGCCGTGGAATGCGAGGTTACTTCGTCAGCAACCGCCTCACGGGCAAGATTGTGTGCACCTGGGATACAAATGGCATCCTGTACGCCACCACTGATGAATTGTCACCATATGAAAAGCGGCTCATCACGATGATCCTGAAGATTTGGCGAGGCACACCTCGTATCAAGTGGGACACGTGGGACCGATACGCACAGCGCATCAACGACAGATGGGGCCACCAGTACGTGCTAGTGAGCGTGCCCTGACAAGAACATCTATGAGTCAGATAGCTCCCCTACCCCTACCCTCTCCGAGAACAGTACGGCGACGTACGTTCAACAGAGAACGAGGCGGGGTGGGGGAGCTATTTTCTTTCTTGGATCTGGTCACAACTGGCGCACGGGGTAACCGATCACGTCTCAATCGACCTCGGTAATCACATCCCTGGGGATGGCATCCGCCCTAGTTCGATAGACTTCGTTCAATCGTGGGTTGTAGATAGCCAGGTGACGAATATTCTGGGACTGCCGTGCTCGATCCGAACGAGACTTGGTAGAACAATGCTTTAGATCATGACGTATATCCTCCTTCGTTGGGCGAGACTCTGATGTTATGAGAACGCAAATAGAACCAGGTACCTCCCGGTTAAAACTCTTGATAAAATCAACCGAACGTTCAATCATTATCTTCACGTTCTGGATCGTTACCTCATCGGGGTTAATACCCTCAACGGATTCACCTCGATCAACAACAAACCCAGACAACTTCACGGCGTTAACGATGGAATCATCATCTAGTCCTCTGATGCCATGCATGAGACCCCACACCTTCCGACGAGTTGGAAAATCCAGCGACGGTATCGGGAAAGCCTCTTCTTTGGGGGTCCCCAACCTAACAATAGCCATACAGGCAACAACCACTTCAATCAAATCCGGACTGATGTTTTCCACTGGTTCCAACGCACCAACATTTCTACCATCATCACAGAACGTAATTTCGAGTGTCTTCGGATTGATATAGCCAACCCTTGGCTGTTTGACCTTCATGATTCATCCTCCTTGATTCTCAGATTCTTGTTGCTTGGCTCACGCCACAACAAGGATACCTCTCTTATGACCTCGATCGCTGAGAAACAGGGCATCTATCGATGCCCCGAATCTTGAATTGATAGAAACTCTCTCGATCCACAAAGGAACCGAACCATGCTGAAGAACAAGCTCACCAACCTCTATGAGTGGATCTACGCTGACACCACCCCTGGCCTCAGGTTGTTCGGTGTCACGCTCGTCGTGTGGTGTGCGATCTTCCTGACCGCCAACACCATCGCTTACTTCGTGGGCTGATCACAGATCAATCTGATCACCTGCGCAACTAAACCCACCTAATCTCACCTTCTCTCCCCTAATCTCACCTTTCCTCTCTCCTAACCCCTCCACCTAATCCCCTCTAAACCCTGAAAGCCCCTGCGGGCGTCAACGCTGGTAACAGCGAAGACCCGCAGGGGCTTTCTTTTTTCAGCTCACAAGCTATGCATGTGACTCACCGGATCACAGGATCAATCTGTCACCAGAACCACCAGCTGGTGATCCAGCCACAGAAGCTACGCCACATGACAACGACCGGGCGATACCACGAGGTCATACCCGTGTTCGCCAAACGATCAGGACGAGGCTTCTTGGACTTCTTGGGCTGCTCTGGCTTAGTCTGCTTGTTCTGCCCCTCCTGTTCAGACCGCTGGCTGTTCTGCTCTGCCTGACCGGACTGCTGGCTGTTCTGATCAGTCTGGTTCTCGGAAGGTGCAGACGGCTGTGCTGGTTGAGGCTTGGGCGGGGTTGGCTTGGACGGAACAGGCTTCGCAGGCGTTGGCTTAGCAGGTGCCGGAGTCACAGGCGCAGGCTGAGAAGGCTTGGCCGGTGCTGGCTGCTCAGGAGCGGGCGCAGGAGTCTCTGGCTGAGAAGGCTGCTCAGGTGCCGGGGTGGGCGTAGGCTCAGAAGGCTGCGCGGGAGTCGGCTGCTCAGGCGAAGGAGTCGGCTCTGGTTGAGAGGGCTCAGAAGGAGCTGGAGTTGGCTCGGGCTGTGCAGGCTGCTCGGGAGCAGGCGTCGGAGTCGGTTGCTCAGGCTGCGTCGGCTCTGGCTCAGCAGGCTGGACCGGCTTATCAGCCTCAGTCTTCGGCTCATACACACGCACGTAGTCGACATACATGGTCGAGCCAGCGAAGCCTTCCGCTCCGGGGCCCTTGTAGTCATCAGCGTACTTGCTTGCGTCGACAAAGGTCTTATCCGCCCAATTATCGTGCTTGGCCAGGTAGCTGCCACCCACCATCTGGTTCAGCTTCAGCACCAGATCGTTCTCTGGATCTGCGAAGGGGTTGCTCGCGCCCTTCATATCCTGCATCCTCACACGGTGCGTCATCTGCCCATCGAAATAGAATTCGATGGCATCAGCAGTCTTGAGCACACCGTAGGTATGCCACTCACTCTGAGACGTGGCAGTGTTGCCGTGCATCATGCCCTGATGTTGGGTGGTCTTCTTGGGGTTACCGACCCTGGGGGTATGGATGTTGCTCATCAAGAAGCTCGGGTCGTACCCCTTGCTCTCGAACACATCGATCTCACCGTTACCGGGCCAGCCGCCCTTGGTACCGGTGGCCCAGAAGGACGACCAGGACGAACGCGCGGTCGGAAGCTTGATGCGCGCCTCGGCGTAGAAGCCAGTACCCGGCGCGGCATACAGGACTTTGCCGTCCTTTGTCTTCGTAGTGATCATGCCCGACGTGAACGGCGCATCGTAGGTAGTACTACCGTCCTTGCACGTACGCGGGATCTGAGTACCGTCCCACTTGGTCTTCATGGGCGAGTAGCGCGCCGTGAGATTCAGATAGCCATCTCGAACAGAGACGTTCTCAGGGCTATCGGTGTAGTTCACCTGCGATCGCTGCGCAGGATCGAAGCAGCCATACTGGTAGCCCCACTTAGTGGTATCGAGCTTGTTGCCGTTGAACTCATCGTGCCACGTCATCTTGTAGCCACTGGCCACAGACGAGGGCAGCGACGTAGTGCTCTCTGTACCTGCCGGTGCTGCTGTGGCAGCAGACATAGGCATCACTGCAACAGATGCGCCCATCGCTATAGTCAGAGCTGCCATCACAGGCAGCTTGCTCAAGCCAGATCGCTGAGATCGGGCGGATTGACGAGGGATCTTCATAGAGATCACACCTCTCTTTCGGTCTCGTAATTGATCTTGATCATTGGTCTCTACGTATTAAAACTGAGCAGGTAGTCAGTGTGCGTAGGCCCACAGCATTATACCGTATTAAGTCCCTCAACCGAAGCAGAAACCACATAGTACCTTCCAAAAGTATAAAGTGCAGTAAGGCTGAACCCATTTCTCTCGGGAACAACCCGATAAATGTTGTTGATTTCCCCGGCATAGTAGTCGTTGAGGCAC
>ERZ773045.105-NODE-105-length-44338-cov-6.364451_pt1 | contig 44338 bp, 34 predicted proteins | sample MGYA00580635_ERZ773045 | MGnify/ENA primary metagenome ERZ773045 (study PRJEB29015, sample SAMEA2738115) | human oral metagenome | biome: human oral; feature: human-associated habitat; material: saliva | place: China | collected 2261 ...
GGTACGCGAGCTGGGTTCAGAACGTCGTGAGACAGTTCGGTCCCTATCCTCTGTGGGCGTAGGAAAATTGAGGGAGGCTGCCCCTAGTACGAGAGGACCGGGGTGGACGGACCTCCGGTGTACGGGTTGTTAACCAATAGCATTGCCCGGTAGCTGAGTCCGGTCGGGATAACCGCTGAAAGCATCTAAGCGGGAAGCCCATCCCAAGATGAGTTTTCCTTTCGGTAAGACCCCTTGTAGACTACGAGGTTGATAGGATGCAGATGTAAGTGCTGTAAGGCATTCAGTCGAGCATTACTAATCGGTCGAGCTCTTCTTTTCTTTACTATATTTTGAACTGATGCGTGATTTTTGAAGCCTTTGAATTTAACGTCACACTGTGCGGCCCTCAGGGCACGCGAGATTACCCTTTGAAACAAGAATACCCCTTGTTGGTCAGCGACCATGGCAGGGGAGGCACACCTGGTCCCATTCCGAACCCAGAAGTTAAGCCCCCGAGCGCCGATGGTACTGCGGAGTAAGTCCGTGGGAGAGCAGGACGTCGCTGACCAACAAGGGGCATTCTTATGTCGAGAGGATCTCACTTTTGTGGGGTCCTCTTTTTTGGTAGAAATTATTCGAAAATAGCATAAAAATTTTTACTAAAAATCCATATTTATTACGTATTATATATTTATTGTGTATCACAATATTTACATAATTTTCTTAATTAAATGCCGTTCACGGAAGATAATTTTTACCATTTGATGTTATCTTGTTTTAACATTTGTGCATTTCTGTGTGTATTTTGTTACTAATCTGTCACGAATCTGACCATATTTCACCTACCGTTCACCTAAACCTTCTCACTTTCTGACAAATTTGGCTTGATTATTTATCCCACACCAAATTTTGAGACAAGAAATGTTAGAGCGCATGTAGCGCTTGAGTGTTTAAACAGTAAGGAGAGGTTTTATGGAGTCAGAAAACAGAGAAACTGCTGGAACAGAGTCACTGCTTGGTGGGTCTTCTCGCCATGTGATGGGTGACTATAGCAGGGTAGTTCCACCTCAGCACTTCCTCAGAACAATGGAAAAGACCAATAGGCCGCTCGCGCTTTGTGCAGAGCCCTGCATGGGCAAGACTATGTTTTTGCGTGAGTTGGCGGATTATGCGCAGTCACACGGATGGACTGTGTATGAAATCTCTCTTTCTAGTTTGTCGGCTAAAGAGGCAGCTCAGATTCTTACTAAGAAAAGTACTTCTATCTGCAATGCTAAGAAGTCAAAGGCGGTTAAAAGGTTAGTTCTTATTGATGATTTTCCTCCGTCTGACGAGTATTTTGTTGCTCGCCAGGTTAAATCAATTGCGCGCCTTCGTATGGCTGGCTGTCTTGTTGCGATTTCTTTATCTCCTGAAGCTCGTCAATTAATCGACGAAGTCCCTAGCGTGTATGTTTTGGGAAAGAATGAGCTGCTCACGTTTATGCCTGGAATAGATAATTCTGAACAATCAATTCTGACTAATATGAGATTGACACGCGGTATTCCAACGCTTGTTTACTCTTTGCCAGTTACATTTTGTGAGCATGGAGATGCGGATGTGCCAATTACGTATCTAACTAGTCTTGCTTGCGTTGCATCGTATATGCTCAGAAGCTCACTAGGCATTGAGGAACTTAGGCTCAGGCTGGGCATGATGTTGCTCGGTGTTGGCTCATTTGATGATTTGAGCCGCATATGCGGACAAGTTGATCTTGAGTATTTGGCCAAGATAGAGCAAGATGCGCCTTTCTTTGGCGTGCATGTAGAAACTAGGCGTTTCTCGTGTATTCATGCTACAAGATTTGATGTGTTGAACTTTAATAAACAGGAGCTTGTGGCTCTAGCGGGTAAACATGAAAAGCTTGTTCTGAAAGCTATAGCCTTGCTGATCGATAGAGAAGATTTCTCTAAGGCTGCGTTTGTGAGCTCACTGGTTAGAGAAGAGATTATCTGGGAAATTGTTCTTTCTCATGCAGCGGAATTTGCAGATGCTGGATATATTGAGCTGGTAGATAACGCACTTACTGCCACGCATTCTGACTGTACGCTCGATAACTCAAGTAAAAAAGCTGCTAAGGGAATGGTGGATTCGCTGTCTACTGCTAAGGGGCCGATGAATACCAAAGATGCTGATAGGGCACTCAAAAATCTCACTTCATTTAACGGATTTCTTAAGCAAACGGCATATATGACTTTACTGAAGTTGATTTTGCAAAAGCCTCTGCCACCCTTGAAAGAAGACCTTGAGCTGGGTCCGCTAGAGAAGAAAATTGCTCTACACAAACGCGCAATTGATTTAGCTGTGCAAGGAAATTTTAAGTATGCCCTTCAGCTGCTGCTTCTTGAGCAGCAGCATGAGAAAGCTGCATCAATAACCTCATCAATTCAAGCTGTTGACGTGGAATTGCTTTACGCATTGCTGGGTGTATATCAAAAAGAATTTGATGCGCGCACCTTAGGCTCGCTCTCCTTTTTACAAGAAGGTGAGGCCGGAGGCGTAAAGGGGTCTGTAGGACTACTTAAATGCGTTCGCTACCTTTTTGAAAAAAGCTCTTCTGTGGGAGACTTATACGATACCGAACAGCTCATCAGCCAAGCAGAACTGCAGGGCAATCGTATGATTCAAGTTCCCGCGCTTCTTATTGGAGCTCTTCTCAGCCTCAGAAGCAGAGCATATCCCAAAGCACAGCTCCAGGCGAGAAGAGCGGTGCTGCTGAGTAGGGAATGGGATTCACTATATGTGGTGCAAGTCGGAAAGATCATTGAAGATATTGCGGGATTTTTCTTAGGCGTTAAACCTACGGAGAAGAGCCTTGAGACAATTACCCATCCATCGCTAAAAGCTGCATGTAGAACAATATATAAAGCTCTCTTTAAGAGTGTAAACGGACATGCTCCCGTTTGGCTTGATGCGGTTGAGTATGGAGTTCCTGAAAATGCCATGTGGCTTGTGAGAGCGCTTCTGTCTGATGACTCTGAATTTCAGCAGTGCTTAGAACGAGAAATGCCAGAAGAGTGGCTCCATTGCCTACGTTCAAATGAGGGAAAACGAGACATAACAAAATGGAGAGTATCTCGGCAAGGAGCGGGGGATTCTTGGACTGAAGACTCCGCTCTGAAGAGCCTGCATGTAGAGAAGGTAAATAACGCTCACCCAGGAGTTTACCTTGCTCTTCTCGGCAGATTTAGTTTGTCGGTTCAAGGAGAAGAGATTGCCGGCAGAAAAATTGCCTATCGATCGGCAAAGGCGCTACTGGTGTATCTGGCGCTTGCTCACAATCACATGAGCTTTAGGTCGCAGATTGCTCAGCAGATTTGGCCGGAGGCTGATCAGGCACATTGGCAAGAGCGCCTGTATCAAGCAACTCGAGTTATTCGCAAAGAGGTCCAGGAGATCCAGACAGATTGTGAGCCTTTGGAAGCATCTCGGATTGAAAAGACACTTGGTTTTAATCCCCAGCAGGTGACTGTAGATATTGATATTTTTACACGATTAGCAAAGAGTGTGGCGTCATCGAACAGCGATGAAGACATAGTGCATCTGGCTAAGCAGGCGGAAGAACTGTACCAAGGGGACTTGTATCTTCCTGAGGATGAATGCTTTAGGTTTGCAGATCCCATTCGTGTTGCCCTGAGAGATCAATACATAGATACCATGGTAACGGCTTCGGCGGCTGCTTTGAGAATTACCCACTATACGCTTGCGGTGCATTTTGCAGAGCTCGCCTACCTTGTTGATGATATGCGAGAGGATACACTTATGGCGCTCATTCAGGCGCTGAGAAAATGTGGTCGGGCGCAGGATGTGCAGCATTACTACGATTTGTACGTGCAGAAATACGTTATGAAGCGTAGAAAAATGCCGTCTAAACAGCTCAGGATGATTGCAGGTGCAGAAAAGGGAAAAGAATCAATAGAAACTAGTGGTGGAGAAATAACGAAATTGGGATTTTACGACGCCATGTAGTGTGATTCAAGCAGTTAGACGGGGTATGATATATAAGTTGAATACTGTGTCTATCAACCGAAGATAGATGCCCGACGTCAAGGAAAAAGCTATGCCTAATTTCCTCTCTAAGATTCTGTCCTTTGGCGCTGACAAGGACCTCAAAGCATATCAGCGTATTGTCGAGAAGATCAATGCGCTTGAGCCAACAATGCAGGAAATGAGCGATGAAGAGCTTCAGGCTCAGACCGAGAAGTTCAAGGCTCGCTATGCTGAAGGAGAAAGTTTAGACGATCTTCTCCCAGAGGCTTTTGCGACGGTACGTGAGGCGTCAGTAAGAACTATTGGTCAGCGTCACTTTGATGTCCAGCTCATCGGTGGTATCGCGCTGCATAAGGGCACTATCGCAGAGATGAAGACCGGTGAAGGTAAGACGCTTGTCTCCACTCTTGCTGGTTACCTTAACGCACTGAGCGGCGAAGGCGTTCACATCGTTACGGTCAATGACTACCTGGCTAAACGAGACAGTGAGTGGATGGGCACCATTTACAAGTTCTTGGGCATCAGTGTTGGCCTTCTGCAGAACGGCATGCGACTGAGCCTTAAAAAGCCTGCATATGAGGCAGATATTACGTACGGTACAAACTCAGAGTTTGGCTTTGACTATCTGCGCGACAACATGGTTACTCGCCCAGAGATGCGTGTTCAGCGTGGACACCACTACGCCATCGTCGACGAGGTTGACTCCATCCTTATCGATGAGGCTCGTACTCCTCTGATTATTTCTGGTGCTGGCACTAAATCCGCAGGTATCTATAAGGATTTTGCAAAGGCAGTTCGTGGATTAACTCCAGATGTCGACTTTGAGATGGATGAGGCAAAGCACACCATTGCAACAACAGAGATTGGTCTCGAGAAGGTCGAGCGTGCTCTCAACATTGACGATATCTACAACGATGAGACTGGCCAGCTAGTCAATCATCTTCAGCAGGCACTGAAGGCTGAGTATATGTTCCATCGTGACCAGCAGTACGTTGTCATTGATGGCGAAGTAAAGATTGTTGATGAGTTTACTGGTCGTATCATGGAAGGCCGTCGTTATTCTGAGGGTCTTCACCAGGCAATTGAGGCAAAAGAGAACGTTCAGGTACGCGAAGAAAACCAGACTCTGGCAACAATTACCCTCCAGAACTACTTCCTCATGTACGACAAGCTCTCCGGTATGACCGGTACTGCAATGACCGAGGACGCAGAGTTCCGCGAGGTTTATCACGTTCCTGTTCAGGTTATTCCACCTAACCGTCCGGTTAAGCGTGAAGACCTCGATGACCTGGTCTATCGTACTATTGACGCTAAGTTTGAAGCTGTCGTAAGAGACGTTGAAGAGCGTCATCAGAATGGTCAGCCAGTACTTGTTGGTACCGTTTCCATTGACAACTCCGAGCGTATTTCTCGCATTCTGTCTAAACGCGGCATTAAACATAACGTTCTGAACGCTAAGTTCCATGAGCGTGAGGCACAGATTATTGCTCAGGCTGGTCGTGAGGGTGCAGTTACTATTGCAACCAACATGGCAGGTCGTGGTACCGATATTCTTTTGGGTGGCAACCCAGATGTTATGGCTGAAGATATCCTTCGTAACCAGGGAATTGAGCCAGCTGAGGCTACTCAGGAGCAAAAAGAAGCTGCACGCAAAGAAGCAAAGGAAATCTGCGCTACTGAGCGTGAGGCAGTAACCGCTGCGGGTGGTTTGTGCGTTATTGGTACCGAGCGTCATGAGAGCCGTCGTATTGACAATCAGCTTCGTGGTCGTTCTGGTCGTCAGGGAGACCCTGGTCAGACCCAGTTCTACCTTTCTCTTGAAGATGATTTGATGCGCCGCTTTGGTGGAGATCGCATGGATGGCGTTGCAGCAATGATGCAACGCTATGAGCTTCCTGACGATATGCCCATCAAGGCAAAGATTGTTACCAAGCTTGTCGAGGGCGCCCAGCGCAAGGTTGAGGAAGTCAACTTTGCAATGCGTAAGAACGTCCTTGATTACGACGATGTTATGAACAAACAGCGTCAGGTCATTTACGCAGAGAGAAACAAGATTCTTGACGGCAAGGATCTTATGGAGCTCATCGAGACAGTCACTGCTTCTACTACTCAGCGCATTTGCGAGGAGTTCTGCTACGGAGATGCTGACGAGTGGGATCTTGAGGGTCTTGAGAAGTGGCTCACTGAACTTACTGGTAAGACTGATCTTCCAGAGTTTACCGAGGACACCAAGTTTGAGCAGCTTGAAGAGGATGTCACCGCATTTATCCAAAAGACTTTTGACGAGAAGACCCAGAAGCTTGGCGAAGAAGTTATGCGTGAGCTTGCTGCTCAGGTAATGCTTCGTGTCATTGATACTCGTTGGATGGCATACCTCCAGGAGATGGATTACCTAAAGACCGGTATTGGTCTTCGTGGTTTTGGTCAGCGCGATCCTCTGGTTGAGTATAAGACCGAGGCATACGAGGCATTTACGCTGCTGGTAAATACCATGTATGAGGACTTCCTCCGTACTATTCTTCGCCTTGAGTTGGTTAATCGTCCACGTCAGAATACTGAGGCAGAGGCCTTCCAGAATGCTCACTATTCTGGTGGAGAAGAGACCGACGGCGATCAAAAGGCACTTAAGCAAGGCAAGAGCATGCTTAAGAATGCCGCAGCTATTGGAAAGAGTCCACAGGGAACCGGCGCCAGCCAGTCTTCTGTATCAACCTACCGTAAGTCTGACGATCCAAATCCTTACGTCAACGTTGGTCGCAATGACCCTTGCCCATGTGGAAGTGGCAAAAAGTTTAAGAACTGCCACGGCCGAAATAGGTAAGAATGGCTGATACAGAGGTTGTTTCGCTCCAAGCTTTAGCGGAGCGTCTCTCTGAGGTAGAAGGATATCTTCACCTCACTGAGAAGCGTCAGCAAATTTCAGAACTTGAGGCAGAAAGTGCTCGCCCCAATTTTTGGGACGACGCTGAAGCTGCGCAAAAAATAATGACTCAACTAGCATCACTTCGCGATGATGTTGCTGGTATTGATAGAGCTAAAGAGAAACTCGGTGATGCTGAGGCCGCTTTTGAGCTTGGAACAGAGCTTGGAGACCAAGCATCACTCGACGAATCTCAAGCGCTTGCGGCATCTCTTGAAAAAGACTTGTCGGAGCTTGAGCTTTCAAGCTGGTTTACTGATGAACTTGATCATGGTGACGCAATTGTTACTATTAAGCCTGGTCAGGGTGGTCTTGAGGCTCAAGACTGGTGCGAGATGCTTTTTCGTATGTATCTCAAATATTGTGATCGCCGTGGTTGGAAAGTTGATATCAACGACGCTCCTGTTGCAGAGGTTATTGGTCTTGACCGCGCAACCTTTACGGTAAGTGGCAAAAATGCTTATGGCATGCTTCGTGCAGAACAGGGCGTGCATCGTCTGGTAAGAATTTCTCCTACTGATGATAAGAAACGCAGGCAGACGTCATTTGCTGGTGTAGAAGTTTTACCTGTTCTTCCTGAAGATATTGAAGTTGCTATTGACCCCAATGACCTACGTATTGATGTCTATCATGCATCTGGTCCAGGAGGTCAGGGAGTTAACACTACAGACTCGGCAGTTCGTATTACACATATTCCAACAGGAACGGTAGTAACCTGCCAAAACGAACGCAGCCAGCTTCAGAACAAAGCTGCGGCAATGAATATCTTGCGCAGTCGTTTGTATGAGATTGAAAAGGAGAAACGCGAAGCTGAGCTGGATGAGCTTCGCGGTCCAAAGAGAGAAATCTCGTTTGGCAATCAAATTAGGAGTTATGTTCTTTATCCTTATCAGCTCATTAAGGACTTAAGAACAAGTGCAGAAACAGGAAACGTAGAGTCCGTTCTTTCAGACGGCGATCTTGACCAGTTCATCATTGCGTACCATCGCTGGGTTGTTGGCGGAAAGGATTAGTGTGCAAAAATCTACTTGGCAAAAGACCTTTAAAGATTCGTTCTTTATCGTCCTTGGCTGTGCAATTTTTGCAGTTGGCCTTGATGTATTTGAAGTTCCTAACGGACTCGCCGCTGGTGGTATTACTGGTTTTGCAACGGTAATTAGAGCTGTTGCATTACCTTTTGGATTTGATTTGCCTGTTGGCATGCAAACAATCGCCATGAATATCATTTTGATGGCTTTTATTGCAAAAAGTGGAAATAGAAAATATTTGCTCAAGAGCGTCGTAGGCTTCTTGATTTCCAGTATTTTTGTCGATTTATTTGCACCGTTTTTACCAGCTCTTGGCACCAATGATCTTATGCTTGCTGCTCTGTGGGGAAGTATTATCTGCGGTTTTGGTCTTGGCCTTGTATTTAGAGCGGGTGGAAATACTGGCGGTACAGACATCATTGCTCAGGCGGTTTCCAAGCGCTTTGGTATTCCATCAGGTACCGCAATCATCATTGTTGATATTGTCATTATTATTGCGGCTATTCCGGTCTTCTCGCTAGAAAACGGTCTGTATTCTGCTCTGGCAATCTTTGTTACAGGAAAAATGATTGACTTTGTCATCGACGGACCAAGGTCCGAGCGTTGCGTTTATATTATTTCTTCTGAGCACGATGCCATCGCTCACGAGATTCTCTATAACCTTAATCGTGGTTGTACGGAGCTTCAGGCGCGCGGACTGTGGAGTGGTGCGCACAAGCCTGTTCTGATGTGCGTTCTTGGTCGTACGGAGGTTGTTCAGCTAAAAGTTATCGTTTCCGAGATTGACCCCGATGCACTGGTATTTGTTTCAGAGGTCCACGAGGCAATCGGTGAAGGCTTTAAGTCATTTGAGGCTTTGGAGAGCTAATCGTTGCTAATCGCTATTTGGTCAGCAAACTGCTCGATAGATGGTCCTGCTGAACTTCGGTGGGTGCGTGTGGCTGGATGTGATTACACGTAAAAATTTACGATGTAAAATGGCGACCTGTAAAAATACCGACCTCCTAATCGTTAGATTTTGGTCTAACTTTTGGGGGTCGGTACAGTAAAAGGCCGCCTTTTTGTGTTCGCTTAAATAATAAAACGCAAGTCTTACTTAGCAGGAAGAATAGAAGGAGTGACGCAGACAACATCCTTAAGTCCTGCGGCTTTGAGCTCTTTGATCTGCTCGTCAGTTGCACCTGTATCAGTAATCAGAAGGTCAATATCTTCTGCAGAGCCAAACTGGAAGTTAGAAGTGGTGCCCAGCTTAGAAGAATCAGCAACAACATAGTGCTTTCTTGAGCGCTTAAGCATCTGAGCATTAATTGCTGGTTCAGGAGAGATTGCAGAAGTTAGACCAAATTCTGCCGAGAAACCCGTGCAGCCCAAGAAACATTTGGAAGCAGTAATATGTTGGATGCACTCAAGGGCAGTCTCGCCAGTCATAGAAGAACGTGGGGGGCGAATATCGCCACCTGTCAGAATGATAGAGAGATCATAAACATCTTCAAGTATGAGCGCATTACCGTTGTTGGTAACAACGGTTACATCGCGAGCATCAATCCATTCAAGCATACCAAGGGCAACAGAACTGTTATTAATGAAGATGCAGTCACCATCTTCAACATAACGTGCGGCTTCACGAGCAATGGCTTTATTGGAACGAATTTGCTTTGAACCTGAATGACGACCATACGGATTCAGTAGAGTGGCTACACCATATTGACGAGAAAGAATGCCACTTTTTTCAAGAAAATCTAAGTCGCGTCTGATGGTAAGGGTGGATACTTTGAAGTGCTCCGCAAGTTCGACAACGCTTGCCTGCCCTTCTTTTTCTAGCAATTCGGTAATACTCTCACGACGTGAATCTACATAAGCTTTGCTTCTTTTCATTAAAGCCCTCTTTTATGAATAATAAATTTCTTACATTAGATATTTCATTAATAACCTAAAACATCAGGGTCAAAAAAACAATACATATCAAAGAAAAATTTAGAAATTATATGAATAAATACAAATGTAATTAGTTTTGAACAATAGTTTTACATGTAACAATATGGGATGAATCGTAATGTTTTATAGAATGAGAGTATTTATATAGGTCATCGGATACATCTCATTTCTTAAAAATATATAATCAAGGATAGTTTGTGCTATGAATGTATCTAAGGTAAGAGCAGTTCGAAAAATAGTGATTGTTAAATACATAGATCGCTTCTTTTACAAGCACAAGCTTGTAAAAGAACTACAGAAAGAAATATAGAAAGAAATTCGGGCACCTATTCACGGATTGAAAGGTAGAACATAATGAATATTAAAAAATTTCGCGCACTCGTTTGTTGCCATGCCGGTATTGGTTCTTCTAGGATGCTTAAAGTCAAGGTTGATCAGGTAATTGATGAGAATGAGTATCCAATAGTAACGGAGTGCGGCAGCCTTGAAGCACTTGATGAATTCGATGGAAACCTTGTCATTACTATGACTGACCTTGCACTTAAGTTAAACAACGCAAAACAAGCCTACTCAGCAGTTGGTATTACCAGTATTCTCGATAAGATAGAGATTAAAGAAAAGTTATCTACTTGGCTAGAAGAGCATACTGCATAATTAACGCACGTCTTGCTCTTTTTTGCGATTGTAGTCAACCGCCTCTCTTGTAAAAAGGGAGGCGGTTTTTCTGTGGATGACCTGCATGACGTGTAACATACCTGCACTTTTGGTAAAATAAAATCTGTATCTGTCTCTTCGGAGTAAGAAAAGGAGCAACTGTGGCTAATCATTTTCGCACTGATGAGCAACAGGAGTCCTCGTTTGATGACCGTTTTGGGGTAATTTCTCAGGATGATCTTAACCAGCTTGACCAGCAAGATGTTGGAGCTGATCAAGTTGAAACCCAGGACTTTTCTGCTGATGTGCCAGTGGCCCAGGCTGCTGAACCTGTAACAACTGTATCTGATCCATTTGCTTCTGGAGCAGAAGCTGTACACGTGGTAACTGCTGAGCAGCAAAATAACCCTGATCAGGCACCTCTTGACCGTGCAAAATTCTTTGCTGACCTTGCACAGAATGCACCACAGGTTGAGCGCACGGGCACTCCTACCATCTCTTTTAAGAGTGCCTCGCTTGTGTATCCATCGCAGCCAAATCATCCTGCGTTGGATAACATCAGCGCTGATATCTACCCAGGTGAGTTTGTCTTTGTAGTTGGACACTCTGGTTCCGGTAAGTCATCTCTCTTGCGTCTTATCACGCGTGAGCAGAAGGCAACTCACGGACAGGTTATTGTTGCTGGTCAGGATCTTACACGTATGCGTAACTCCAAGGTTCCTTATCTGCGTCGTCAGATTGGTACCGTCTTCCAGGACTTTAAGCTTCTGCCCGATAAGACCGTCTATGAGAACGTTTCCTTCGCACTTGAGTGCATTGGCAAGCCTCGTCCTGTTATTGATATTCAGGTTCCAGAGGTTCTGCGTCTGGTAGGCCTCAGCCAAAAGATGAGCGCTTACCCAGATCAGCTATCCGGTGGTGAGCAGCAGCGTGTTTCTGTTGCTCGTGCAATGGTTAACCGCCCACCACTGCTTATCTGCGACGAGCCTACGGGTAACTTGGACCCAGCAATTTCTCTGGGTATTATGAAGCTTCTTGACCGCATTAATCGTGCGGGCACTACGGTTGTAATGGCAACACACGATCGCGAGATGGTTGACTCTATGCGCAAGCGCGTTATTGCACTTGAGGCTGGTCACATTGTCCGCGACCAGGAGAAGGGAGGCTATGGTTACTATGGGGCTCTCTAATTTTGGATATTCTCTGCATGAGGCCGGAAGCCACTTTAGAAGGAACTGGTCTACCGCTCTTGGTGCAATCGTAACCATCTTCTTGTCACTGTTCATTATCGGCTTGTTTATTCTTGGCTCCGCTCTTATCGAGAACATGGTAGGAAGTGTCGAGAACCGCGTTACTATCCAGGCATTTCTTTCGGATGACGCAGATCAGGCTGCAGTAACTGCTTTCCAGCAAGAGGTTCAAGGCTGGGATACCGTTGAGTCTGTAACCTATAAGAGCAAAGAGCAGGCTCTTGAGGAGTACCGCACCACCATGAGTTATCGCAATGCTTCTGATGCGGTTTCTGCTCTTGATGGCCAGAATCCAATTCCTGCATCTCTTGTGATTAAACTCAAGGATCCTAAGGATGTTCAAGACGTTGCCCAGCGTATTGCCTCTTCATCATCTTTTGCAGCCATTGCAGATAATAAGAGCAATCCGTCTGGTGATGTTCAGTATGGTCGCGAGACCGTTGAGCGTTTGTTTAGCGTAACAGCATACATTCGCATTGGCGCTATTGGCCTTGTTGGACTTCTGGTGTTTGTTGCCTTTGTCTTTATTAACAACACCATTCGCCTTGCTATTAACGCTCGCCGTCGTGAGATTGCCATCATGCGTCTGGTCGGTGCATCTAACGGCTTTATTCGCGGACCATTCCTTATGGAAGGCGTGCTTGAGGCTCTTATCGGTGCTCTTCTCGCCATTGTCGTTTTGGTTGTTGGAGCCCACATGCTTCTCCCGGTTATGGCAGAAAGCATGACCTTCTTGACCTTTGCTATTCCAACAACGGTCATGCTGGGTATGAGTGGCCTTCTGTTGCTCTTAGGTTTGCTTCTGGGACTCTTTGGCTCTGCTATTGCTATGGGCCGCTATCTGAAGGCATAGCAACTAAGCAACCTGGTACTTCAATTGTCAAAGTGAAGTATCAATTAAGAAAGTTTTTTGCATAAAGATTGCAAGGTAAGACCTCGTGAATACCGTTCACGGGGTCTTTTTGCGTTAAACGGTATTTACCAATTTGCAGGTAGAATGATATTTTTAAGGGTGAATTGTTAGGCCACGTACTTGAATAGAGGCCAAGTATGGAGACCAACCTGCACAAATTCCAGGCTTTTACTTCCGCGGCATATCACAGTAGCTTTACGGTGGCGGCAGAAGAGCTGGGATGCACTCAGTCGTCTATTAGTCGCATGGTGGCAAGTCTAGAAAAAGAGTGGGATGTCCGCTTGTTTAACAGGCATGGTGGCTATGTAAGTCTGACTCCTGAGGGGAAGACGCTTTTGCCTGTTGCAGAAGAGGTGTGCCAGGCATACAGCAAGTTGAGCAATCAAGTTAATCGCGTCAGTGCCATTGAGATGGGCAACCTTGTTATTGCGGCGCCTTCGAGCTTTCTTTCACGAGCACTGCCTGGCCATCTGAAGAAGTACATGACTGACCATCCAAACATCAAAGTTGAAGTTATCGAATGCACCTACGGCGAAGCCCTGCGTCTTATTAGCAAGGGTAAAGTGGATATTAGTTTTACTATGACCCGCGCAACTGAGCAGGGATTTACTTCAACTTTATTTGATCATGATGAGGTTATTGTTGTTTCTCAAAAGGGACATTACGAGAAGGACCTTGAGACAATTCCTGTTAAGCGTCTTATTGAAGAGCCCTTTATTGTTGATATTGAGACGGCTCCTCTGCTTCAGAAGCAACTCAAAAACGCACGCATGACGTTTGCGTCATCGGATTCATTCACCATTATGTCCATGGTAGAGTCAGGTCTTGGTGTAAGTTTGTTGCCACTTGAGGCAACAAAAGGTACAAATTTTGATATTGACGTACATCATCTGGAGACTCCCGTACATCGTAATGTCTTTATTACACATCGTGTAAAAGGCGAGATGTCGCGTACTACAGAAGAGTTTTTAAAGTATTTGAGTTAAAGATTGATGCATAGTTGTGTACGTTAACTATTTGAAAATTGCATAACTGTTATTAGATTTTGGTAAAGATGTAAAAAGATTTAACTACCGCTCGCGGTTGTAGCTTTTACGCTTACGGGTTTATCTGACGCCCAGAGGGCGCTACTTCTTTTTTCAAATGGCTTCAGGTGCAAACATAGTCTCATCAAGTTCTTCGTCCGAGTAATTACGGGAAGGAGTGGGACATGGCAGAAAATGCCGAGGCACCTGAGATGCAAAAGTCGTTGAGTCTATTCAACTTCTTTACCATCGGATTTGGTGCGATCATTGGTACCGGATGGGTGCTCCTGGTAGGCGACTGGATGGTTCTTGGTGGAGGACCATTCCCCGCGATGATCGCATTCGCAATTGGCGCAATTTTCCTTGTACCAATTGGATGTGTTTTTGGCGAGCTTACTGCTGCTATTCCAATTTCTGGTGGCATCATTGAGTACGTCGACAGGACATTCGGTCGCCCATTGGGCTTCTTTACCGGCTGGATGCTCCTTCTGGGTAACGCTCCACTGTGCCCTTGGGAGGCAATTGCTATTTCCACGCTTCTCACCGACCGCTTTGGTGCATTCCCTATTCTTTCTTGGCTGAGGTCCGTTAAGCTCTACACCATTCTTGGTGCAGATGTTTACCTGTGGCCAACAGTCATCGCTCTCTGCTTTGCTGCCCTAGTCATCTTCCTTAACTTCAAGGGTGCTGGCGCAGCAGCTAAGCTTTCGAGCTTCCTTACCAAGGCTCTGCTTACTGGTATGATTCTTGCAATGGTTATCTCCTTTGCAACTGGTTCTCCAAGCAACGGCCTCCCCCTCTTCTCCCAGGCAACTGAGGTTGCTGGCGGCGAGGGCACAAAGGCTACCAGCTTCTTTGGTGGCATCATTGCAGTTCTTGTTATGACTCCATTCTTCTACGCTGGTTTCGATACCATTCCACAGCAGGCAGAAGAGGCTTCTGCTGACCTTGACTGGAAGAAGTTTGGTATCATCCCTGCACTTGCACTTATGGCATCTGGTATCTTCTATCTCATCTGCATCTATGCATTCGGAACCATGATTGACTGGCACGAGTTTGTTAAGTCTTCCGTTCCTGCACTTGCAGTTCTCGAGCGCATCAACCTGTTCTTCTACATTGCAATGCTCATCATTGCAACACTTGGACCTCTGGGCCCAATGAACTCCTTCTTTGGTGCTTCTACTCGTCTGATGCTTGCTCTTGGTCGTAAGAAGATGCTTCCTGAGTCCTTCGCAAAGATCGACCCTAAGTCCGGCGCACCTCTGACCGCAAACATGTTCATGGCTGGCCTGACCCTTGTTGGTCCATTCCTTGGCCGCAACATGCTTGTTCCTCTGACCAACGTTGCTTCTCTTGGCTTCATCTTCGCATGCACCATGGCTGGCGTTGCCTGCCTGCGTCTGCGTCAGACCGAGCCAGACCTGCCTCGTCCTTACAAGGTCAACGGTGGTATCGCAGGTATCCTTGCTGCAATTCTTGCTGGAAGTATCATCATCGGCCTGATGGTTGTTCCTTTCAGCCCTGCAGCTTTGAAGCCAGTTGAGTGGATCATCACCATTTCTTGGATTGTCATTGGTATGGCCATCTTCATGATCTTTGGTCGTCAGTCTGAGAAGGCAGCAGCATAAGTTGCTTGCAAGCTCTAAAGGTTTCATCGGTACGTTGAACTAAGCACGTTATTTGTTTCTTTAGTTTGGATTTTTTGCGCCCAAAAAGGGTGGGCGCAAAAAGATAGTATTTATCATTTACTAGAGGGGGAAAGAAATGAGTAAGATTGCTTTTGTAGGCGGAAAGCTCGTTGACGGCACTGGCGCCGCTCCTGTTGAGGATTCTCTTGTCCTCGTAGACGACAAGAAGATCGCTTATGCTGGTCCTCGCACTGAGGTTCCAGAGGGCTATGAGGTCCGTGACATCCAGGGCCGCACCATTATGCCAGGTCTTATCGATACCCACCTGCACTTCTCCGGCAACCTGACCGACAACGATAACGACTGGGTTATCGAGTCCGTTGCTCAGAAGCAGGCATGCGCAGTCAAGCAGTCCTGGGACGCTCTCTCCCATGGTCTTACCACCGTCTGCGAGATTGGCCGCAATGGTATCGCAATTCGTGACCTCGTTAACATGGGCGTCATGGAGGGACCACGTATCTACGCTACCGGCCTTGGCTTCTGCCGCGTTGCTGGTCACGGTGACTGCCACCAGCTCCCACAGGAGATTTCCAAGAATGGTCACCCATGGGGCGATCAGGTAGACGGTCCTTGGGATCTTCGTAAGGCAGTTCGTCGTCGTCTTCGTGAGAACCCAGACGCAATCAAGATTTGGGCAACCGGTGGCGGCATTTGGCACTGGGACTCCGGTCGCGATCAGCACTACTGCTACGAGGAGATCAAGGCAGTTTGCGACGAGGCAGCAATGGTTGGCATTCCTGTTTGGTCACACTCCTACAACAGCTTCTCCGCAGCTTATGACTCCGTCCGTTGCGGCTGCGAGCAGATGATTCACGGCTTCGAGCTTGATGCAAAGACCATGGATCTTATGTGCGAGCAGGGCACCTTCTTCACTCCTACCATCGGCTTCCTGCCAACTTGGTACGGAACTTATCCACCAGAGTGGACTCCAGAGCTTGACGCATTCCCAGGCGATACCGTCGTTGAGAAGGGCCTCAACCGTACATACGAGAACCTCCGTGCTGCTAACGAGCGCGGCGTCACTCTCACCATCGGCTCCGACTCCTTCAGCTTCGTAACTCCTTACGGCTGGGTCACCATCGACGAGATGTATGACTTTGTTGAGAAGGCTGGCGTCACCATTCTTGAGACCATCAAGGCTGCTACCCTTAACGGTGCTAAGATGGTTCACCACGAGGATGAGTTTGGCTCCCTCGAGACTGGCAAGCTTGCTGACCTCCTGGTTGTCAAGGGCGACGTTGCTGCTAACATCCGCGACCTTACCCCAGATAACATGGAAGTTATCATGAAGGAAGGCAGCGAGGTTATTCGCGGCACCTTCTAAGAGGTAATCCAATACCTTCTGGAGCCCCTATGCAGTCTCTGCATAGGGGCTCTTTTTGTGTGTGCAGGGATGGCGAGAAACCCGTTGAGGCCGCGACAACTCGTCGAAATGCTCAGCAGAATCCTTGGAACTTCTCGCCTTATCTGCACATCGTCTATCACGAGGCACTTTAGGGTACATATCAGAAGATTCATTGGGTCAGCGCAAAAGGCGCTGGCTTCTACCTACAGGAGGATTTTTGGCTAGAAAACGCATACATAAAGGAAACCGTCGTCAGGGACGTGCAAAAGTCTCAAAGCGACCATCGGCGTTGCTTACAGGCACGCTGAGTCTTTCTCGCCCAGGAGTTGCTACCGTAAGCACCCCTGAGGGTACGTATGCGCTGGCCAAGCATGGGATTCATGAGGCTATGCACGGAGACGAGGTCCAGGTTTCGCTTGTCTCGGCCAAGGGAAAGACTCCTCTGGCAAACGTGCGTTTTGTGCTTACGCGAGCTACTCAGACGTTTTTGGGCATCTACCACGACGCCGGCCCACTTGGCGCTGTGGTGCCGCTGGATAGTCGCATCCAGCGCGATTTCTTCGTGCTTCCCGAAGATTCTTCTGTTGGTCGTCATTACGTTTTTGAGGGCGACGTAGTTGTTGCGCGCATCACAGAGTATCCAACGCGTAAAAGCGCTGCTGTAGTCACTATTGAACGCCGCGTGGGATCAGCCGAAGATTTGGACATGAACGTTGAGGCAACTATTGCTTCGTATGGTCTGGCAACAGAGTTTTCCATCAAAGCGTTGAGACAAGCCGAGAAAATCTCCGTTGACGCAGATAAAGCCCTTGCAGAAGACGCTTCAAGACACGATTTGCGAGAAGAGCTGTGCATTACCGTAGACCCAGCAGATGCTAAAGACTTTGATGACGCTGTTGGAGCACGAAAGCTTGAAGATGGCGGCTTTGAGCTCTGGGTTCATATTGCAGATGTGGCTCACTACGTAAAATGGGATTCTCCCATTGACCTGGAAGCTCGCATGCGCACCTGCTCGTCATATTTAGTGGACCGTGTGTTGCCCATGTTGCCAGAAAAGCTCTGCAATGACGTGTGTTCTCTGCGACCAGCTGAAGATAGGCTGGCCATGTCGGTAAAGATGAAGCTGAGCAGCTCAGGCAAGATTCTTGGCGCAACTGCTATGAATTCTGTTATTCGTTCACGAGCAAGACTCAGTTACGACCAGGTAGATAGCTATCTGCAAGGAGACGCTACAGCACTTGATTCCGCTGTGCCTAAGGACGATGCTGGCGCAATCAAAGAAATGATTAACGTGCTCAATCAAATCAGAGCACTGAGAGAAGAAATTCGCGAGAAACGCGGCTCAGTAGATTTTGAGAGCGTAGAGACGCGCGTAGTGCTTGACCAGGATAACAAGCCTACTGGCGTGTCGGTGCGCGAGCGCACTCAAGCAACGGGACTTATCGAGGAAGCAATGCTTGCAGCCAATGAGAGCGTCGCGCACATGCTCAGCCAGCATGACCTGGAGTCGGCATATCGCGTGCATGAACAGCCTTCTCCAGAGTCTCTTAAGCTTGCGGTCACTCCACTTGTAGCGATGGGTGCTCTTGAGCCAGATGTTGCATCTCGTATTGCCATTGGCGATCAGACGGCATTGCAAGAAGCGCTGGAGTCGGTCCACGGCACACGTTATTCTCGCGTGGTAAATGCACAGCTGCTCAGGGCCCAAAAACGAGCTATCTATCTGCCAACCAACCAGGGACACTTTGCTCTGGGAGCGGATGCATACTGTCACTTTACCTCGCCAATCAGGCGCTATCCCGACGTGATAGTTCATCGCACGCTCAAGCGTTTGCTCCGTGGACAGACGGCGTCTCGCGCAGAGTTGAGCGCACTCCCAGATATCTGTAGCACCTGCTCTGAGCAGGAGCGTAAAGCAGACGCAGCGGCTCGTGCGACACAAAAGATCAAGCTAGCCGAGTACTATCAGAGCCGCCTGGGAGAAGAGACGTGGGGAACCATTGACGGCTGCGAGCGCTTTGGCCTGTTCATTACGATAGACGGTACCTACGCTGACGGGCTTCTCGCCGTGAGGGATTTGGGCCACGAATGGTACGTGTACGATCAGGAGACGCTGGCGCTGATAGGGGAATCAACAGGTAAAACGTATCGTATTGGTGGACGTGTGCGCGTGAAGATTTCTGGCGTAAATGTGGCTCGTGGTCAGATTGATTTGGCACTTGTGGAATAATATGCACGTAGATTACGTGCGGGTTTATGAAGCGCCCGCACAGATGATTGCATGATTGATATTGAATGATAGGTGAGTAAGATGGCACTTTCGGCACTTTCAGATGAGCTGATGCGCGCTGAAGGCATGATGATGCAGGACCAGAATGAAGAGGCTCTTGAGCTGCTGCTTCGTTTGGCTGAAGACGCTGAGGAATATGTGGACTGTAATTGTCAAACCACAGATGAGCTGCAGTATTTTGCGTTCCCCACGCTGTTTGACCGATTAGCGTATAGGCGCGTGGAGAACGACCCTCGCAAGCTTGAGGACGTTCATGAGCCGTTTGATCGCCTGTACGGAGATCTTGCAATGGCTTACGTACGCACCGGCGATTACGAAAACGCCATGAATGCGCTGAAGACTGCCATTCGTTGGAACCCAATGAACTGCGGATTTAGACTTGATTTGGCTGACCTGTTTAAGATTGCAGGAGATATTCGTGAGCAGATGGCTCTGACATTTGGCGTCTTTGAGCGCGCAAGTGAGGCAAGGCATCTGACCAGGGCATTTTTGAACTTTGCTGCGTGGTTTGAGGCTCAGGGTAGGCTTGAGCAGGCTGCAGCATGTCTGAGAGCTGCTCGTCGCTTTGAGGTTAAAGACAGTACGCTTGAGGCTGCGCTTGACCAGGCTGCAGGCACCCCTAAAGACCCCGACGGTCTTACGGATGAAGAGGCAAATGACCTGCTCGAGGCTGAGGGCCTGCCAACAGGCGCTAACGCTGAGATTGCGGTTTGCCTGCTGATGTGTGCGCAGGATTGCGCTGCCATGGGAGATAGAGCCACTGCAACTGAGATGACCATTCGCGCTCGCGATCTTGTGGGTGAGCAGGCGGCTCTTACGCTTCTGCAGCTTGTCCGCGACGCCGCAATCTCCGAGGGCTTCACCGCAGGCGGCAATCCCGTATCTGGTGACGCGCCTGGCAATGCATCTGGCGAGAAAACCGATGCAGCTGAAACTTCAGACGGGGAAGGCAAGTAAGTATGGCCGAGACCCAGGGAAAACAGCAGGGCAAGAAGTCGATTGCACGCAATCGCTCTGCTCGTCACGAGTACGAGATTGGCGAGACCTTTGAGTGCGGCTTGGTGCTCACTGGCACCGAGGTTAAGAGCTTGCGCGAGCGTGGTTGTCAGCTGACTGACACGTTCTGCCTCATTCGCGACGGTGAGGCGTGGATTCACGGCATGCATCTGCATCCGTACACCAATGGCGGCGTGTGGAACGTTGATCCGGATAGAAAGCGCAAGCTGCTGCTTCACCGCAGGCAGATTGACTATCTTGACGGAAAGCTTCGCCAGAAAGGCTTGGCGCTGGTTCCGCTTGAGATTTACTTTGACGAGCATAACCGCGTCAAGCTGCTGATTGCGCTTTCGCAGGGTAAAAAGCTCTACGACAAGCGTGCGTCTGCAGCCAAGCGTGATTCTGACCGTGAGATACAGCGTGCTCTCAAGGAACGCAGCCGCTAGTAGGAGCACGTTGCTGCCGGAAGCGGCTGGCGCTCGGAGCGCGCCGAACTTCTCGCCAAAAAAATCGTGCGAATTTTATGAGAATCATTCCTATTTTCGGAATAATGCTTTAGAATCACTCAAGATTTGTTACTATCTGCATGAGCACTTAACCGCGGATAAGGGCCACGGTTAGTTGCCGTCCGCGTTAACTGCGCGAATAGAAGGAAAAGCGCATAAGCGCTTGGAGAGAGGAATAAAAATGGCAGAGACTACTTACAAGTTTGTTTGCACCGTTTGTGGCTACGAGGTTGAGGTTGACACTCCAGAGCTTCCTGAGGACTATGTTTGCCCAGTTTGTGGCGTTGGTCCTGAGATGTTCGAGCTCGTTGAGGAGTAAACTCCCCACAAATTAGTCGGATAGGTTATCCGCGCAAGATTGCACGTTGGTAACCTCTTTGATGATCACCCAAACAAAATCGTAAAAGCGATGTAGGATTTAACCTGCATCGCTTTTCGTATGCGCCTGTGTAATATGTACCGTTGATGTACGCAATGTGGTTGGAGTGGTTTTGAAGCACGCGTTACAAATGTCAGATTCGGTGGAAGTAGCTGCATTTTTGGCCTTCTCGGGCGGAGCTATGGACGCCTATTCCTACCTGGTGCGCGGCGGTGTTTTTGCTAACGCTCAGACCGGAAACTTACTGCTTTTGGGCGTAAATCTGACCAGCGGATCGTTTGAAAAGTGCCTCAAGTACGCTCTGCCTGTTTTGGCTTTTGCCATAGGCATTGCGCTTTCATATGCCATACGAGCCATTGCGCGAGAAGAACATCTGCACTGGAGACAGCTGGCGGTTATCGTAGAAATTGCGCTCTTAAGCGTTGTTTCTCTGCTTCCAACAGACATGAACCTGCTGGCAAACAGCCTGACGTCGCTTGCATGTGGCATTCAGGTCCAGGCGTTTAGAAAACTGCACGGGCATGCGTTTGCTACCACCATGTGCATTGGAAATCTTCGTAGTGGAACGCAAGAAATAGCAGCTTATATGCACACCCATGAGCCCATCCATATTGAAACCTCGCTACTCTACTTTGGAACTATTTTCTGCTTTGTAGCTGGTGCGGTAGTGGGTAACTTGCTTATTCCGCTGCTGGGCACTCATATGATTTGGTTGTCACCTGCGGCGCTTCTGGTGGTTATTCTGGTCATGTTTATTGATCGCGAGAAACAAGTCCTAGAAGCTCACGGTAAGTCTGCAAAGTAAGCCGTTAAGTAGGCCGCAAAGTAAGCCGTTCCCAAAATAGTCATATCTTTTTTTGAAAGAATGGCAGTTCGTGGGGTATACTCTCTACACTTTGAATTGCAGGCAACGTTGCGTGCGCCCGCAATTCAGGAACATTGAAAACTGCATGGTGGCAGTTTCTCTCATTATTGGGGGTGACTGGATTCGACAAGGTGAGTTTGCGGTGGGCAGCAAGCCGTGGTCTCCTCGCCACGTAAAACAGGGGTAACGTCAAATTGAATTGACAACACTCTTACTTTTGAGCCTCGTATGGCTCTCGCTGCTTAATTTAGTTCAGCGCGTCTAACTGGGATTTTCTCCTGTTCTCAGGGTGACGTCATTTTAGGGAGATGCTTGTAAGGACGTAGTTGGTATGCCTTACAAAAAGATTGAACCAACTGGGGCACTAAACGCCTGTTACTAAGTGTGCGGTGCTTGAGATGTAATTAGTAACTGAGCTTGGAGACACCTGCCTAGGATTTGCTTTGGACCGGAGTTCGATTCTCCGCACCTCCACCATACATTCAATACCCAGACTTTTTGAAAGTCTGGGTTTATTTTTTATTACTTGTTCTAGAGCGCTTGTAAATAGATTTTAATTAATAAAATTCAATCTTTTTCTTTTATTTCATGCTAATAATAGGGAGAACCGATTGCGCTAAATTGAAATAACGTTAGTTATTTACTTTTGAAAAAGAAAGTGAAAACGAATGAAAAAGAAAACCCAAGAAGAGTTTGTGGCTGAATTATCAAAACGTAATCAAGAGATTGAAGTTTTAGGTAAATACACTGGGTCTAAAGATCCAATTAAAGTAAGGTGTACTACTTGTGGGAATGAATGGAACCCTCAAGCAGGCAGTCTGCTTTGTGGTTCCAGATGCCCGAATTATTTTAAACATCCTGGAGGAATTACAAAAAGAAAAAGGCGTACTCCAGAGCAGTTTGTCAAAGAAATGCAGATAATCAATCCTGATATTGAGATACTTGGAGAATATGAGGGAGCCACCGAGAGGGTAACGGTTAAATGCTTAAAATGCAGTAATGTTTGGACGCCAAAGGCATATAGTTTACTCTCCGGCAAAGGATGCCCTATTTGCGCTGCAAAAAGAGGAGCCTTAAACAATAAGGGATTAACAGGACTTAAATCATTCGAACAATTTGTATCAGAGTTAAAAGCAGTAGATAAGTCTATCGAAGTTGTAGGGGCCTACGTAAATACACATACAGATATAAAGTTGCATTGTTTGCGATGTGGACATGATTGGTTTGCGAAACCGTATTCACTTTTGCAAGGGCATGGCTGTCCAAGATGTGCAAAATCAGGAACAAGTTTTATGGAGCAATTTATCCTTCTGTCTTTTAGAGAGGTGTTGGGTAAAGAGGCAGTACTATCTCGGGATAAGTCTCTTATAGGTATGGAGTTAGATATTTATATACCTGAATTAAATTTTGCTATTGAGCCGGGAAATTGGCTACTTCATCAAAAATCGCTTAAAAGAGACGAGTTAAAAAGACAAAAATGTTTAGAAAAAAACGTTTGTCTAATTACAATTTATGACAAGTTTCCTAAGGGTCAAACTGTGCCTTTTGATAAAAATATTTATACATTTGAGTGTGACTTAAACCACAGTGACCGATCAATAATAAAAAATTTAGTTCTAGAGTTGTTTTCTGGAGCAGGAATTGAAGTAGAACATTACGCTCTTGGCTGGAATAAAATCGAAAAAGAATCTTATGAGCACTCCAAGTCACTAACACATGAGATATTTGTTAAGAGATTAGCTTTTATTAATCAAGACATTGAAGTAATCGGTTTTTATCAAAATACAAGTAAAAGACTTAGAGTGAAGTGTAAGGTTTGTGGATATGAATGGGATGGCGTGCCAGCAAGCTTACTTAGCGGCGATGGCTGCAGGAAATGTGGAACCAAGAAGGCACACATGCATACAATAAAGAGTCAGCTGACATTTGAAAAAGAAGTTGCTGCTGTAAATCCTGATGTAGAAATAATTGGTATCTATACGGGACGACATTCTAAAGTAAAAACTAGATGTAAGATTTGTGGTTATGAATGGGAGCCAAAGGCATCAAGCTTGCTCCACGGAGGTAGTCATAAAGGTGCAGTGAGCATGCATAGAGATCTTAAGAGAAAAGTCAGTAATTGATTCGGACAGCACTTAAAAGTTAACTAAAAAATAGTTTGTTCAGTATTGTAGAAGAGCCGCACTCCGATGTATTTGGAGTGCGGTTTTTGCCGTTTAGAGCTTATTTTTACGTTGGCGTTTGTTTCCTGCTCGTTTAGCGGAAAGTCAAAGGTTGCAGGTGGTAGAGGGGTAATATTTAGTTAGCAAAATCTAACAAAAGCTAAAGGCAAGTCCAGACATCATTTTCTGCACGTACTGTCCGCCGGGCCAATGGATTGCTTTTACAGCGACTGACGCTGTAGAAAGAAAACAGAATCGAGGCAAACCAATGTCAAAGAGTGCTACAAAATTTCAAAAAGTATTGATGTCTTGGGTATATCGCGGGAAAGAAATATTTAAGCCCCTTAATACGGGTTCCATTGATGAGCACGTGAGATGTGTACGCGAGTATGTGGCCAACATTTTCTTCTATACAAAAAATGGCACAACCATCATGATTGACGCAGGATACAGCTATGACCGCCTACAAGAAAAAATGGACTGGTTGGGAATTAATCCCAAGGATATCCAGCATATTCTTATTACCCATCAGGATACTGATCATATTGGTGCAATTGAGGCGGACAGCGACCACCTCCTTGCTCATGCCCAAATTTATATTGGAGATGTTGAAAATAGGTATTTAACAGGAGAAGTTCGTCGCCGTGTAATGAATGGTTGGTTCAAGCTGCCAAAGGTGAATATTCCAAATAAAAAGACACTTCTGCATGATGGGGAAGTGTTTGAAATCGATGAGATAAAAATTGAAACCATTTTGGTACCTGGTCACACCTGGGGTCATGTAGTGTACTTAATTGACGATACGTATTTATTTACTGGCGACACCATCTGGTTTGGCGCAGACGGCGGTTATAGCTTTATTAATAAGCTTGCTGAAGACAATAAACTTGCTGTTGAATCGCTTGCAAGACTAGAGGGTATTCTGCGCCAGCGCGGACTTAATCCCAAGATTATTACCGGTCATACAGGTTGGACAGACGACATCAACTTTGTTTTTGCTCATACTGATGAAGTCTGTAACGTCAACAAACCAGTCAAAGTTCATGACCCCAAAGCTCCCTACGACGCATATGACGAGCGCGATGACACGCGCGAAAACGCAGCGAGTACACCGCTTCTTCCCTGTAATAGGTAACGCCGGAGCAATAAAGAACACATGATAATCGCACGTTAGGACTCTGTCAGAAATGGCAGAGTCTTTTTTTGAGGCTTTAGCCTGTTGAGCGCGTGTAACGCGCGAAACACAAAACCACCCGCTATTGAACTGCCTCCTATTTCTCGTGTCCAAGAAATGGGAGGCAGTTCATCCGCCGGCGTTGATATCGGTGGATCGTACCTCCGCAAGGACCTGTCCTAGCGACTCCTGCGACAGCCTGGTACCCTCCTGGACTCGCTGACGATTGCCGGCCTGTAAACTATATTGGCTGCCCGATGCGGGTCTGCGGCCGCCGTGGGGTTACGCCGTGGCAATCCGCGAGACGAGCGCGTTGGCCCACTCAATCGCCTCGCCGACGTCCTGGATGACCGCCATGCCTTCGGCGAGCGCCTGGTACTGCTCATCCCACCCCTCGCGAGCCTCGACCGTCGGCGGCCAGGCCTGCCTCTGCCTGTAGGCGAAGAGCCTCTCGCACGTGCACTTCGTCGCAGCGAGGTCTATGTCGCTGTTCGAGAACATGACCTGCAGGTCGACGAGGTCGCGCACCCTGTCGCCCGTCCCGGTGACGGCGTGCAGCTTCTGGGCCACCTGGTGCTCCAGCGGCATGAGTGGCGCCCTCCCCGGGCTGGGGAGACCGAGCGCTGCGAACGCCGCGTCCGCGTCCTCGAGGTCGATCCAGTCCGCTGCGTCGGCGTCGCCTATCTCGTCGTGTCCCACCTCGAGTGGGACTGTGCACCACGGCTTGCCGAGGTAGGAGAGCCTTACGTCGAAAGGCTGCATGACGTACTCCTCCGGCACGTCCCTCGGGTGCGCGGGCTCCCTGGGGACGACCCGCCCCGTGAAGCCCTCCCAGCCGCGGGCGAGCGCCGCCCCGAGGAGATCGGCGTAGGTGGCGGGGTCGGTGGCGGTCGCGGTGTCGAGGTCGGTGGTGTAGCGCGTTCGGGCGTTGCCGTAGCGCATCTTGATGGCGCTTCCTCCCTTCACGACCCCGTCGGGCAGCATCCCCGCAACGACGGCGTTGGCCATGAGCGTGCGCAGCCTCACGTAGGCGGCCTGGTTGCCCCCGCACTCCCTGCGGATCGCGTCGTCGAGGTGGCGCATGCTGTTCGGCCTCTTCACGTTCATGAGAGTTCCTCCCTCAGGTCGTCCATCTCCCCACTGGTTATGTATCCCTCGTGCTGGGCCGTCTCCGCGGCCTCGTGCGCCCGCTCGCGCCCGAGTCTCGGCGCGGCGGCTCGGATGGCATCGGCCGCGCGCTGGCAGCGCACGCCCTCGTAGTGCGTGGTGCTCTCCCCCTGGCGCATGCTCAGCACGGTGACGCCCTGGCCGACGTCGCGCCTGACCCTCCTTGGAGAGGCGACCCAGATGCGGGTGGGGTCAGTGGGGGTGAGGCCCAGCAGCGCCACGACGGACTCGCCCCAGAGGTAGGCCCCCTCGCCCGCGGCCTTCACCGCGATGGCGTAGGGGGCGGCCTCTTGGTGGGGCCAGACGGGCATCCTGTAGACGCCCCGGGCGACGCGCACGAGCTTACCGCGCCGCTCCTGCTGGACGAGCTCGGTGTTGGGGATGCCGAACTCCTTCGCCTCGGCGGAGGTGACGAGCCCGAAGTCGTCCACGTTCGCGTATATGTCGTCGATAATTGCCATGGCAGAAGTATATCGCATGTGAGCTACTTTTGACACCATGATCTTCACGCCCGTGGCGGGTGGTTATGATTGCAGCCAGAAAGTAGTTAAAGTTTTTAAAATTTCTCGTTGACATATTCCACAAGTGGAACTACTATCGTTATAAGATATTCAACAAGTGGAATATAAGGAGATGAGAGATTTGCTCAAGCAGGGAATTCTTGGTCTCTTGAATTATGGAGATATGTCCGGCTACGAGATTAAAACCATCTTTCAACAGTCGCTTAATTACTTCTGGACCGCCCAGACAAGCCAGATTTATAGAGAGCTGCAGTCGCTAGAAAAAGATGGCTGGGTTACCTCAACGATTGTTGCTCAAAAAGGGAAGCCGGATAAAAAGGTTTTCTCGATAACTGAAGCCGGCAAAGAAGAGTTGCAGAGGTGGCTGAGGGAAGACTCTCAGTCCTCGGTGCTGCGCATTCCGCTTTTGATGCAGACATTCTTTAGGGGCGAGTGCTCCTACGAGGAAAACCTTGCATTCTTCAAACGAATCGCAGATAACGCTTCATCATTTCCTGGTGGAAGTGAGCTAGCATCTGGCGCAGTAGCCGCTTATGCAGCGCAAATGGGTGATCCAGAAAAGGCATTGTTCTGGCAATTTACTATCGAATACGGCAAGATGCACGAGGAAATGCTTAGGGCATGGAGCGAGAAGTGCATGAAGGAGCTGGAGGCGCATCATGAACATTCTGCTCATTAACGGCAGCCCCAAGGGCAAGGCCAGCAATTCTCTGCGACTTGCTAAGAGTTTCGTTGAGGGTATCTCTGAGCAGCACGCCCATGAAGACGTGACTGTTGAGCAGCTCAACGTTGCCGCTATGGACATCAAGCCATGCAAGGGTTGCTTTCACTGCTGGAAAAACACGCCTGGCAAGTGCATTATGTCGGACGATGAAGAAGACGTCATTCAGAAGCAGCTCTGGGCTGACCTGGTTATTTGGAGTTTTCCGCTCTACTACTTCAACGTGCCTGGACTGCTGAAGAACCTCATTGATCGCCAGCTCCCCATGAGTCTGCCCTTCATGAGCGACGCAAACAGGGGATATGGAAGCGGTGCTCATGAGTCTCGCTACGATATGTCCGGCAAGAAGCACGTTCTAATCTCTACCTGCGGATTCTATTCTTCAGAGGGCAATTACGATAGCGTTACCAAGATGTTTGACCACATTCTTGGCCAGGGAAACTACGAAAGCATTTTCTGTGGTCAGGGCGAGCTCTTCCGCGTAAAAGAGCTTTCCGCACGCACCAACCAGTATCTCGAGCTTGTTAAAAAGGCTGGCACAGAATACGCTCAGGGCGGCATTTCTGACCAGACAAAAGCTGCGCTTAAAGTGTTGCTGTATCCAAAAGAGATGTTTGAGCAGATGGCGGATGCAAGCTGGGGAATTTCTCGCGATACAAGCGCTCAAGAAGGCAAAAATGCTGGCGAGAAACCCGTTGAGCAGGTACCTTTCGACCATATCTTCACCTCCCAGATGGCGGCTTTGTACGACAAAACGGCTTACGACGGCAAAGATCGCGTGCTTGAGATGAACTATACCGACCTTGGTCGTAGCTATCAGATTTTGCTGGGTAAAGATGGCAGTAAAGTCTTTACTGATGGCAGTCTTACTACCACCACAAAGCTCAACACTCCGTTTGAGGTCTGGCAGTCCATTTCTAGGGGCGAGATAAGCGGACCAGAGGCGCTGGGCAAGCACCTGTATACCGTTGAGGGTGACTTCTCCTTCATGATTGATTGGGATAAGTATTTTGGTCCCACTCCTGGTAGCGCATCTGGAGGTGCGCAGAACGTGCCGCTTGAAGAAGCGGGCAACACGCAGAAAAACCCTCAGATGATTACAATGCTGCTCCCTTGGATTACCTTCTGGACTGCAACATCGTTTGATTCTCAGGTTGGCGCCATGATTGTGCTGCTTGTTACTGCTTTAATGCCGCTTATTATGAGGAACTTCAAGTTCACCATCTGGGACAGAATCTCATTTGCCCTGGTTGGAGCATTGTCTGCAGGCGTTTTTATGAGCGGAAATGGCGACGGGAATCTTATTGTCAATTTGGGTTACCTGGCTTTTGGTCTTATGTGGCTTGCATCATGCCTTACTAAGGAGCCTCTCTGCGCTGCATATGTTAAGTACAGCTACGGCGGAGATAGTGCCTACAACAATCCGCTGTTCATGAAGACAAATTATATTTTGGCTGCATGTTGGGGTGCTATGTACGTGTTAACGGCCATTTGGAGCTGGTTTGCAGTTCAAAATGGTGTGGGCGGCATTTTGGTTATTGTGAATAACCTGGTTCCTATTGGAATGGGTCTGTTTACGGCTTGGTTCCAAAAGTGGTATCCAGCTAAGATGGCAAGCGGAAAGTAAGCAGCTCAATCCACTACAAAACACCTACACGTCAAAAGAGAGCCAGTGCGCTGGCTCTCTTTTTGGGCTTCTCGTCGTTTTGCTTTACTATAGCCACATAAGGAGATGATGCGACATGAATAAAGCGGCTCAAGTAATCAAGAACCTTTCACAGGGCTTTTTAATTTCGGGTATTTTAAGTGCGCTCATGGGCGCATACTACCTATTCGCTAAGGCTGGACTTCCTCTGCAAGATCCTCCGCTGGCGCTCAAAATTCAATACGAGATTGACTTTGGCGTTGGCGAGAAAATGCTTATGTTGGGCTTAACCTGCCTGTTTATTGGCTGCGTTGGCTATACCATTGCGTGGATTTGCTCCAAGACAGAAAAAGTTCAAGAGCCAGATAATCATCAAGCTGGAAGACCTTCTCGCCCTGGCGGAGCAAGCTAAGGCGAGTGAGCGGAGGCGCGCGGACCGAGGCTGCGGACTGGGTGCGGCGTTTTGAAGCGCGATGGCTGAATTCATATTCGCAGCAGATGTGGCTCAGATACAAAAATTTGAACTATTTTCAAAACAGTACTGTCCATGCAAACTGTACTATTTATCAGCCAAATTCACTTTTTATGTGAATACTAATTTCTCATATGTTTTGGCTATCAATTTGTAAGAAAATATAGATGTAATATGCACATCTTTTTGAGGGGCCATCATGAAAAAAGGTTTTCTTAAGAGAATCTCAGTCTTTCTCACCATGGTTGTGGCATGCCTGTTTATGTCTATTAACACAGCTCAGGCACTTGATCGCCAGAAAGACGATAGTGATCTTACCCAGATCAACATTTACCAGTTCACGCTGACCAGAGACAACATGACTGTTCTCTCGCAGGGAACTGGCGTTAAGCGTGTAGAGATTCCTGCCTCTGATACAGGCAGACTGCCCTCAACAGCTTTTGTTGTTCAGCCAACTAAAGACGGTTCCAACCAGCAGTATAACCAGCCGCTTTCGCTGAAGTTTTCTAACGCTGGTACTGTTGATGGCAAGGACGTTGACGTCTATGTCACCATCAACTCTCTGGACCTTACCCTTAAGAATGCCAACGCAGATTACAACAACCCTAATAAGACTGACGTTGCATTTTTGACCGTTGATGAGAACTGGGGAACTAAGTCCTTCCAGATTATGGACTACATTGACGTGAATCACCCCAGCTATACTGCTGATATGTTCAGGTCTTATGCAATCAACGCAAACGTAACAGTAGAGCTTAAGTACACCGATGGCACCCCTTGTAATCTCAAGCTTGTTATGCAGCCAAGTGATATTGACGTTGTCGGCGACACTGGCGCAAATGAGACCTTCTCGCTTATTAACGCCAATAGCACCATCGATAGCATTGTTATGAACAACAGGAACATTCTTGTTGAGAGCACCAGCGGCAGCAATATTACCTGGAATCCTGTTCGTGGAACTTCTGGTCCTGACCAGGAGAAGAACCTTGCAGGTTTTGCTGTTAAGTCCAAGTCAAACAGCATGACGTTTGAGTCCACCAGCGCGGCTACCAGCGGCAGCCTTTTTGGCGTATACACCGAGGCAATTACTCCAGCTCCAGTAAAGGCAGTTGATCCAGAGCAGGCTCCTGCTAAGGCTGGAGAAACCATTACCTATACCGGCACCTTTACACTGCCAAGGCAGGGCATTGATACTATCGGCAAGATTAAGTCGATGAGCATGGTTGACACCTTTGACGAGCGCCTTGATTTCCAGAGCCTTACCGTAAGCTTTGACGGCCAGACCCTCACTGAGGGCACCGATTACACTGTTGCTGTTGACGGCCAGAAGGTTACGGTCAACATCAAGGATCACCTGCTCACCAAGGCAAATGGCGGCAAGAAGTTTGTTATTACCTACAAGACTGTTACCAACAGTAAGGTAGAGACAGACGGCTCCAACATTGATAACGAGCTCACACAGGTTGTCGACGGAAACGTTGCTCACTCCAATAAGGTAACCACTGAGCTTCTGTACGAGAAGACTCACGAGTTTGTAAGCGGTACTCCTAACAGGGAGCTTCCTCAGGAGGTCCTGGACCTGCTTCCTGGCAAGCAGACTAGAATTCCTAACGGAACCACTGTTACCCCTGATCAGCCTCTTGGCGGCGTTACTCGCGTAGAGACTCCAGATGGAACGTGGGTGTTCATCGGTTACGATCACGATTCCGAGGTCATTGACCACAAAAACGCTCACTTTATTGGCGTTTGGGTAGTTCTGCCTCAGCCAAAGAAGGATGTCCTGGACGGTCAGGGTAACTCCATCGATGGCAACAAGGTAACTGCTGGTCAGGTGCTTACGTACTCCGTAACTTACACCAACACCACCAACACTGCTCGCGATGTAACCATCACCGATGTCATCCCAGAGCACACGACCTACGTTGATGGCTCTGCTGATAATGGCGGTACCTACGACCCAGCTACGCGTACTGTAACCTGGACACAGAACGTTGCTTCGGGCGACACACTCACCGTTACCTTTCAGGTCAAGGTCAACAAGGGCGAGAAGGACGTTACGGTGGTAAACACCGCCCACGTCAGCGATGGTCTTATCGACACAGATACCAATACCACCACCAACCCTGTTGTCCCTAAGCCTCGTAAGTCTCGCACCCCTTACACCGGCGACGATGCTCTGCAGAACACACTGATGTTTGCTATTGCAGGCGGCGCAGCAGTTCTCTTTGCGCTGGGCACACTCAAGCTTCATGCAGCTAGAAACTAAGCCGTAACTTGGTTGATGCTCGCAGGCATAGCGCGTAGAAGCCACAGATTTAGTACGCAGTAACTTTAAGCCGCTCTCATCTTGAGAGCGGCTTTTTGTGTAGACACTTGCATAAGCTTGAAAGTAAGTTGCGTAGCACTACCACTCGGAGTGCAGAGAGTGCACTTCACCTGTCAGATAGTGCATTTGAGTACCATGAGATCTTGCATAAGAGCTGTAACCGTTATTCTAAAGATGCCTTAAGGCAAGGACACAAGTAGTTAAGCTAAGACAAAAGAAGCAAGTAAAGCATGTAAAGCAAGTCAAGCAAGTCGTTTGGATGTACCATGGAAATTCGTGTAGTTGAAGAAAAGGGTCGCACGCAAATCGAGGTGACCATTTTGAGCGGGCCAGATGATTCACGCGTATCAGGAATTGTTCGCCAGCTGCAGATGGTTGATGGAAAAATGTCCGGATACGTTCCTGGAACCATCAACAGGCGCGTCGTTCTTCTCGCGGATATTGCGTGGATCCAGACGGACGGCAACGTAGCTGTTATCCATCTGGCAACAGGGGAGAAGTTAGAAAGCTCCAGTCGCCTGACCGAGCTCGAGGACACTCTCAAAGATACGGCGTTTGTGCGCACATCCAGGCAAGAGCTGGTTAATTTAGATCACGTTACAGGTATCAAACCCGCTGGTTCTGGCCGCATGCTTCTTTCACTTGGCGAGAAAACCCTTGTTGCTTCAAGAAAATACGCTTCAGAAATTAAGCGCCGCATTGGAATTGTGTAAGAACTGGATTGGTCTTCTCGCGCGTCACGTCTCTCAACACCTTATGACGTACGAACTGGCACATGAACTGGTGCACGAACTGGCACACAGGACGACGCTCGAACTGGCGCACGAACTAACATTTGACAAGCACTTTTGCCCAGAGAAGGGATCATCATGGAACGCAACGAATTACAAAATTGGAAAGAAATCGGACAAGATTCTCAGCAAGAATTTGACGAGGGACTCAATAAAACAGCTGGTCAAATTGCATTTAAGGGCATTTCTTCTGGTGCAATATGCTTTACCGGCATCTCGCTCGTGTATGGAGTCATTGCGCTGGCAACCAATTACGGAAACAGGCAGGATAACATCATTCTTCTTACGCTGATTGCCGCGGGTGTGTGTTCAGGTGTTTACCAGCAGATTTGGTTTAACTATCAGCCATTGATTACCAAGCTCAGCTATCTTCAAAGGTTCCTCGGTTTCAACGTTTGCCTGTTTCCAACGCTTGTAGCGATGGCACTCATTGGAGGATGGGTTCCTAATATAGCTCAGGCGTGGATGTCATTTACCGCTCTGTACCTGGTTATTCTTCTGGTGACTACCCTGATCTTCAATGCAATTTTCAAGAAGGAAGAGCAGAAATATAAGGCTGCTTTCGAGAAGTACCAGGAGTCTCGTCGCTCATAATGCGATGGGTGCTTGATTGCGTACGGCCTTATGCTTGCGCCTGATTTCATTAAAGATTCTGTGGACTTTGCCTGAAAACATAAAAGAGTCGGTGAAATTTGCCTGATTTTCGAAAAGAGTCTGTGTGAGAAGCACAGACTCTTTTCATTTTTTAGGCGAGGAAAGCGAAGGGACACACAGCAATTCTAAAATTTAAAATTTTTTAAGAATGAATAACAAATAAATTAAGTAGTTTTTGTGTTTGGGACTAATGTCTAAAATTTTGTACAAAGATAAGTTAATATTGTCCTGAATTGTGTTCTATTTAGGATTAGATCACAGAAGGGACAAGAATGAAATCACTAGCTAAGGGTATTTTTAGTAAGATTTGCTGTCTTTTTACAGCAACTCTTCTAATTTACTCACTGGTTCCAGTTCAGGCTTACGCTGCCCCAACAAGTGCTCATGACGTTGCTGACAGCAAAGTCACTATTAATAGCCTTGAGCCTGGAGATGTTGTAAGTGCGTATTTAATTGCTGACGCAGATATTGATGCCTCAAACAACTTAACGTATACGATGGCCAATAACCTGCCAGCCGCTTACGATACTATCGCTGAGATTTCAGCTGTTGCTACTGATGGCTATACCTTTACTCAGGGAACTGATATGCAAAATGCTGCAGCAGCAATTGCTAGCGCAGTTACCGCGGGTACAGCCACTGCTACCGCAACAGCAGGCGCCAACGGTACCGCAGAGCTGACTCTTGGAAGTGGCTACTATCTTGTTCGCGTTACTTCTACAAGCGGTAAGACCCACGTTTACCAGAATATGGTAGTTGACGTAACTCCTAAGGTTGACGCTGGCACATATAAGCCTCGTACCGTTGCTCCTATCGCCGTTAAGAAGACCGAAGTAACTATTAAGAAGACTGTCGGTTCTCAATATAAGGAGTCTACTGATAAGTATAGTGTTGGCGACAGCGTTCCATTTAAGGTCAATACCGCTGTTCCTAATTATCCAGCAGATTCTGAGAACGCAACTTTTATCATTGGTGATACTCCTACCGCTGGTCTTAAAATCAAGACTGATACCATTAAGATTAACGGACAGGTAGCTGCATCAGGAGCTGATTATACTTTGACAGCAACTGCTACTGGCTACACCTTTGAGTTCTCTAAAAATTATGTTCTTGCTCATCCTGGTGAGGCAATTGAGATTACTTATGAGGCAGAGCTTACCTCTGATGCATTCTCTCATAGCGCTACTGATGTAACCGGTAACACCGCTACCGTTACCTTTAACCCTAACCCTTATGATGGCGGAACTGCTAAGCCAAATAGTAAAACTACGGTAAAGACCTATGGTTATGTCTTTAAGAAGACTGATCCAGATGGCAATCCACTTCCAGGCGCCACCTTTACCCTTACGCTTGATAACGGCACAGTACTCACTTCTACTTCCGACTCAAACGGCTATGTTTACTTCTCTGGTCTTGCAGCAGGTCACTACAAGATTTCAGAGACTGGCATCCCTGCTGGATACGTCAAGGTTGCTGATATTGAGTTTGACTTAAGTGATGATACTGCTATTGCTGATAACCCAGCTACAACTGTTGTCGAGAATAACTATCTGGTCAACGCAACAAACGTTGTCGATAATAAGCAGATTGCTCTGCCGGTAACCGGTGATGCAGGAACCTTTATGTTTACCGCTATTGGAACTGTTCTGCTTCTTGCTGGCGTAGGCGCTATTGTGTATTCCAGGAAGCTGCGCGCATAAAAGTTTTACTATCACTATTTAACTATGGCTAATCCAAAACACATGATGGCTGTATTGAAAGCAGGAGAATCAGATGATTCTCCTGCTTCTCTTGATGCGTTATACGATGCTTGCACAAAAAAGAAATGTGCACGCGCATGGCTCATTATGTCAGTCATTGTTTTGATTGCTGGAGTTGTATTAATTAGCTATCCATTTGTAAGCAGCTGGCTAAACCAACTTGCTCAAAATAAGGTAAGTGCTACGCAAGAAAACACTGTGGTTACAATGACAAGCACTGATCTTTCTGCAGAAAAAGAAAAAGCAAGAGAATATAATAAGCGTCTTCGTGATGGGGTTTCTAGGGTTATTGACCCCTTTGACAGTAAAGCGTCTATGCCAGGGGTAAATGAATATAAAGAAGTACTGAATGTTGCAAACGATGGTGTTATGGGGGAGCTGATAATCCCTAAAATTTCAGTAAATCTTCCTATATATCACTTTACCACTGATGATGTGCTTCAACATGGTGTTGGGCATGTTGTGAATACTTCTGTACCAATAGGTGGAGAATCAACACATGTTGTCTTAGCAGGTCATACTGGTCTTCCCACCGCTCAAATATTTGATCGACTTGAGGAACTTCAAGTAGGCGATTGGTTTATTATTCGTGTGCTTGGAGAGGATTGTGCATATAGAGTAACTTCCACTGAAGTGGTTTTACCTAATCAGGTGAGTAGTCTTTCTATTGAGTCAGGAAAAGACCAGGTAACACTTGTAACATGCACCCCTTATGGAGTTAATACACACAGACTATTGGTGCATGCAGAACGTACGGAAGTCCCTTCTGAGTGGGTGGACCAAAACAGATTGGCTAATCATTCCATTGATTCTTCGGTAGATTTAAATAAAAATTCAATATTTTTCGCTCTTTTAGGAGTTGTTTTCGCTGGTGCAATTGTCAGTATCGTAGCCTTAATTGCTAAACGTACAAAGGTTTTATCAAGAAAGAAGAAATAAAACTTTTTTTAGAATAGCTTGTATCAAATAAGAAAATATTGTGGAATAGAGGTGCTATATGGACAGAAATGGTGTGTATATAGCTATAAATCTATTATAATCGTTACGTAGGTTTATGCGTATTGCATTGAAGTAAGTGTTCTTAGCTACAAACATAGATCATTTGCTTATAGGAGATTCAATGGTAAGTTTGCGTCAAAAGAAAACTAGTTTTCTGAGGGCTTTAGCTATATTTGCCATAGCCTTTATTGGATATTTTTGTGTAGTATTTTCAACCCCTGCTTTAGCGGTTGAGCCTCCTGCACATACAAAAACACTTACACCTAATGGTGATGGCTCCTATAAACTTTCTTTGACGGTAACTGGCAAATCTGAATCTAGCGTAGAAAGAACTCGAGCTAACATTGTCGTTGTATTTGATAAGTCAAACAGTATGTCTGATGACCCGTCACGTCTCACGACTGCTCAAGAGGCTGTAAATGCTTTGACTGATGAATTGATGAGCGTTAATAGCTCTGATGATCCTAATCGAATTCAGATGTCTTTAGTTACGTTTGATTCCACGGCAAACAAAGTAAGCTTTGGCGGAAGCAATTGGACATCAGACTCGTCTAACTTTAAGAGCAAAATTAATAGTATTGTTACGCCAAAAACTCAAGGTTATGGCATGCCTTATGGCGGCACTAACTGGGAAGATGCAATGAAGGTTGCATTGGAAGTTGCGCAAAGTGCCGATAGCGATCCAACGTATGTCATTTTTGTTTCAGACGGTAACCCTACGTTTTATAACGGCACATCAACAAATTATTGGTATATTGCTAGTTCTAAGTATATCCTCGGAACCGGATATGAATCAGAAACTAATATCAGTAATTCTTATAATGCTGCTACTGATGACGCAAGAGCAGTTGTTGATCAGGGAAACAAATTGTATGCAGTAGGCGCTTTTGGCAATGTTACTCGTATGCAGAGTCTTGTTGAGTATGCTTATGATGCACCGGCAGGAAATTACTATCACTCTGCAACGGACAAAGATGCTTTAAATAGAGCGTTTGCAGCTATTGTCGCCGATATTAAGAAGCAGACTTATTACACAAATGTCTCTATCAAAGACGGCCTTACTGATATGGTATCTCCTGTAGATATCAACGGTAATCCAACTACTTTTACCTATACAAAGACTGATAAAGACGGAGTAGTTACTGAGTGGACCGGCGCTCCAGAGGCAACAATTACGGGAGATACGGTTGATTGGGACCTTTCTAGTGTTGGCCAGCTTGAACCTGATGTTACCTATACGGTAAGTTTCACGGTTACTCCTACGCAAAAAGCTCTGGATTCAGTAGCCGATGCTGCTAACGGAAAAGAAAAAGATCAAAACGTTGTCGAGAATCCAGATGGATCATATTCTGTGTATTCAAATACAACAGCATCCGTTGATTTTACTCAGCAAAAAACAGTTAACGGAACCGTTGTTTCAGAAGAAAACGGAAACTCGCCTTATGAGCGTCCTACTCTGAAGGTCCCTGTCTCTAAGATTACAATTGAGAAAAAATGGATTGGAGATGAACCGGCTGATCACGCGGATAAAGTTGTTACCGTACAGGTTAAAAAAACTGTGACGGTAAATGGAAATCCAACTGAAGAAGATTATGGTGATCCAATCACACTGGACGCGAGCAATAACTGGAAAAAGAGCGTTATTGTTCCTGGAAACCTTGCCGGAGACGTCACCTGGTCAGTTGCTGAGATTAGTGCGATCCCAGGATATGACACGTCATACAGCGCTCCAATTGTATATAGCTCATATAGATCCGGAAATCTCACTGGTAGTGTTGACGGGGTAAACACCATTACCAACACATTCAGAATATATGACTTGATTATTTATAAAACAGCAAGTAATGATAGCAACGTAAAGACACCTCTTTCAGGGGCAGAATTTACGGTCTTTGCTGCAGATGGAGAAACAGTAGTTGCAGCTGCTACTGCAACTGGCAGTAATGGAAAAGCTACATTCTCTAACCTTAAGCCAGGAACATATATCATCCGAGAGACTAAGGTTCCATCAGGTCATCAGAAGCTTGGCAATGACTTGACGCTTGTTGTTGATATTTCAGGTAACATCACCTTAGACGGTAGGGCAATTAGTGCTGATCATCAGGGAGTCGATCCAGCAAATGGCCGCTGGTTCCAGATTGATGTGGACAACCACGTACTAAGCGTTCTCCCAAGTACAGATGGTATGGGAATTACGCCATTTATTAGTGCGGGTGCTGCGCTTTTGCTGCTTGCATCTATCTGTGCAGCGCTTTATCTCTACAAGAAGTCAGCAATAGTAAGTAGATAGTTTCATGCTCTAAACTCATCAGCGCATACATCGCAATAATCGACCGATTTCAGGATTTTCTTGACATGATTGATTACAGCAACAAGGAGCCTGATTTTCTCGCCATGTCTGAACAATTTGTCGGAAAAGTACACCATGTCTGAGCTATTTGCCGGTTTTTCTCGCCATGTCTGAGTGCTTTTACCCAGACATGACGCACTTTTTAGGCTTGTTTAACTCACACTAATCATCGAACAAAAAGCTCGACCTTGCGAGAAGATCGAGCCCTTGGTTTAAGACTTGCGTGTGTCTGACCAGTGCTTCTGCCAGCGTGGCCAAGTGAGCGTTTAGTCCTTCTTCATAGCGGCTAAAATGCCAACAACAACGTGATAGAGTAATCCGGAGACTGGCCAGATAATCCATGAGCTTTTCCAGTCTTTGGTTATAAAACTATATCCTAAATAAATCAGAGCAACTGCACCAAAATAAGCTTTTGCAACTGGCCTGTACTTTGATACCGCTTTCTTATAGCCCATTTTGTCGTTCTTCTCGTCATGAGAGAACTCACCTTCTTGGAGAAGAATTCTGTAGCTGTCTCTAAGAATACCAGAGTAAATCAGCAGGTAAACGCCAAGTGAAACTAGGGCCGCTGCTACAAGGAAGCCAAGAGCAAAGGTGAAACCAGCTCCAAAGTACGAAGCAATAAGAAGAGGGATTGCACTTAGGATTGTGAGGCAGACGCCTGTAGCCTGCTGAATGTAACGTAGCGATCTTGTGGATTCAGCACGTCTACGAATAGCCGCTTCGACACCGTACTGCAGCTCGAGAGAAGCCTCCTTGAACTGCTTAAACTTTGCAAGTTTCATATCCTGAAGAATTAACAGACCAACTCCGGTGGCAATAAAAAGCACCATAATGCAAACGCCCGCGATGCTCAACGCATCTGGAGAAATGCGCGTTGGATCAAAATAGAGCGCATCTTCACTGTATGCTGCAAGAGAAACAAGAAGCGCGGGACCCAGAATAAAGAGGGTAATTGCAAACGCTGTGGGGCGAGAAGTTCGTGCGACTGCATCTAGGTATTCGGTAGCTGTTTCAAGTGATACGCTGAGCTTTGGCGCTGTAGTCTTGCTGACAGAGGCGTTATCGCCGGTAGAGGTGCTGCCGGGAGTGCTTGTGATGCCATCGGATGCATCTGCGCTGGTAGACTCTGAAGGGACCGCATGATCAGCGTTGAGTGCAGTAGCTGGTAGCTCCTCAAGTTCGTCTTTGAGCAGGTAGTCTGTGGAAACACCAAAAAGCTCACTCAGGGCCATAATCTTTTGAATATCCGGTATAGAAGCCATAGACTCCCATTTAGAAACTGACTGTCTTGAAACGCCAAGCTGCTGTGCAAGCTCTTCCTGTGACCAACCATTACGCTTTCTGAGGCTCATGATTTTCTCGCTCAGTAACATGGTTGTTCCTTTCTGTTGGTGATGTGGTGGGATTCACATGTGATGACTATTACTCTAGAAATTGTCCTGATTGCACACCACCAAGTTGAGTTGGAAATTTGTCAACTCTCAGTTGCGTTATAGTTTACCTGCAGAAATGCTATCAGACTTTAGATAAATAATTTAAAGAATCCTATAAATTAAATTGTACGTTTACGGAATATGTCGACTCACTAATACATTTGTCCGATATTCGTATGATACTATTTACAAAACGGCTAGTGATAAATAGTCCATATCAGAAAGGAAAGCGCTAAAAATTTCTGTATGTCTAGTCGTCCGTCTAGTGCATACATTTTTGCGCAAAACTCACATGAAGAACTTAAAGGTATGCATTGCTTCATCTGCTCTCGCAGCTGCTTTGGCACTTGCTCCAGCATCTGCGCTGGCAGAGGGCACAACGTCTGCTCCTACAAGCACCACTGGTGCTACTGCTACTACTGGTGTAACTCCTATTCCTGAGCCAACCAGAGAGCAGCTCATTGATCCAACGGTTAATCCATATGCTCCTGAGGACGCATACTTCCTTCCTGATATTACTAACCCAATCCCAGAGGGGTTTATGGTAGGTAATGCCGACGGTGAGACCATCATTGATAACGGCGATGGTACTGTTACCGTAAAGGGACACTGGGTTCCAGCAAGGCCATTCGATGAGGTTATTTCTGTCTACTTTGTGCGTATCCCTGACCCAGCTCCTGATCCTGATCCAGCCCCTGCACCAGACCCAAACCCAGCGCCAAGTCCTGATCCAGAGCCTACTCCTGCGCCAGAGCCAGCGCCTGCTCCAACACCTGCACCAAAGAAGAAGTCCGTTCTTCCTCCAACCGGTGTTGCAGATGTTGTAATCCCAGCCTCTGTATTTGCTGTAAGCGGTCTTGGTTTTGTTGCTGCTTCTCGTAAGGTTCACAAGTAAAAAAAGAATCCGCAGCTTTATTGCACGGTAGTACGTATATTGCATTATTAAAGCGCCTGTCCGCAGGCGCTTTTTTGTGTGTTAAACCAGGCAGGCATTCAGGCAGAAATTGGGAGCCTGCTCCTACCTAAAATGGGTACACTCTGAATAACAAAGTTCGGAGGTTGTTATGGAAAATCAGCAGCAGAAATTCTCGCAGGACGGTAGCCTGGAACAGGAGTCCACGCACCTATCTTCAACTGCGCTTGTGCTAGAAGGCGGCAGCTATCGAGGCATTTTTACTGCTGGAATTCTTGATGTGCTTCGCGAGAAGGGCGTTACTAACTTTGAAAGTGTGTGGGGAGTTTCTGCGGGCGCGATTAACGCCGTGAGCTTTAGGTCTAAGCAGATGGGCCGCGCTATGCGCATCATGCTGGCCTTTAGAGATGACCCTCGGTTTCTCTCGCTTCGCTCGCTCATTACCACTGGTGATATTGCGGGCGCTGAATTTATGTTTGATGAGATTCAGAATCACTTGGATCCCTGTGATAACGAGGCGTTCAACCAAAACCCCATGCAGATGTACGCGGTGGCGTCGGACGTTACGTTTGGAACATCAGCCTATCTGCACGTAAAAAAGCTCCCAGAAGATATTGCGATGATTCGAGCATCTACAGCGATGCCTACGGTTTCTCGTATTGTTGAGCTGGACGGACATCGCTATCTGGACGGCGGAACTACCGATTCAATTCCGTTTGCTGCAGCACTTGGCTTACCTGACGGAAAAGCGGAGCGCGCGGTTGATATTCCCGACCATAAGCCAGCAAAGAAAGCGCTGGTTATTGTTACACAGGATAGGGACTTCGTAAAAACTGACGTCAACGAGCAGATAGCAATCCGATCGCAACTTTACTCTTCGTATCCATACTTTGAAGCTGCACTGGCTTCTCGCGCCGAGCGCTACATGGATCAGCGAAAACAGCTCTTTGCGCTGGAAGAAGAGGGTAGAGTGTTGGTGCTTCTGCCTCCTGAGCCAGTTGAAGTTAAAGTTAACGAGAAGTCCGGTGAAGCCCTCTTGTCTTTGTACTTGACGGGACGTCGCGTTGCACTTGAACGCCTCGAAGAGATTAAAAGTTTTATTGAATAGAGTGAGGATGGCAGGCACTCGCGTGGCCTGCGAAAAGACCAAATGTAGGCCGGACGTGGAGATGAAGGCCAAGTTTGGAGATTTTCCTGCCTTGTTTAATCCAAAACCCAGGTATTTATGTGTCCTTACAATCCAAAAGTGCGGTAATTATGTGCTATAGAGCACATAATTAGGTGGTTTTGGATCAAAATCGTTCTTCTCGACACATAATTGGTAGACTTTTGGATTAATCGAGTTCCAAAAATCTACAAACGTATGCCCTGAACACGAAGCGAAAATTGATACGGAAAGAGTTTGTTTTGAAGACGCCCATGAATAAGTTTTTGAAGGTAATGTTTGCGCTGGTTATCGTTGCGATGACTGGTGCGGCGATTCTGCAAATTGTCGCTCCCGAGTACATGGGAAGCAATGCCGCTTATGGTATTTCGACCGGTTGGCAGCGAGAGATTGGTTTTTGGAATCTCGCAGTGCTCATTATTTTGGTTACCACGTGTTTCCACTACGATTGGGTCTATCTACGTGCGATTTTGCTCGCGCTGATTCTGGGTGGTATCGGAATTGGAACCAATCATTTTATTCATTTTTTGAGCGCCCACGAATCGGTAAATTTGGTTGGTGCTATCGAGAATTACGTTCTTGCAGTTGGTTGGATGATCGGCTGGAAGCTCGAATGTAACCGTAGAAAAATTGAGGGCGCCACTGAGTAACTGCGGAAAGACCGCGCGTTTTCGCGTGACGGTGCTCCGAACGAGACGTTATGCGCGCGACTTGCGAGTGAGACGTTATGCGCGCGACTTGCGAGCGAGACGTTATGCGCGCCTGATTTTCTCGCCATGTCTGAACGATTTGCCGGAAAAGCACACCATGTCTGAGTGGTTTTGCCGGTTTTTCTCGCCATGTCTGAGTAAATTTACTCAGACATGATGCAGTTTTCAGGCTCAAAATTCAGGGCCGAAGCGCCTATCTTTTACACGCCTGATTTCATCAAAGATTCTGTAAATTTTGCCTAAAAATGTAAAAGAGTCGGTGGATTTGCCTGATTTTGTCAAAGAATCTGTATTCAAAATACAGATTCTTTGCACTTTTCAGGCGCGCTTGCTGTTATGGCGCGCATGCTGTTATGGCGCACCTGGCGAGAAACCCCGGTGCACTCGCAGCGCTCCGTGCACTCGCAGCGCCCCGCGCGCTCGCATCCCGCACGCTAGCGCAAGCGAGTGAGCTGCACTTTCTCGATAAGCGAGTCCACAACCGAGCGCTCCGCCGCCTGAGTTCCGCTCTCCATGACGTTTGCGGCGCCCGTGGCCATAGCCAGTCGCAGCGCGTCTTCTGTCGAGAGGCCCTGTGCATCTGCAAAGGCAAGCGCCGCCACAACGGAGTCACCGGCACCGACAGTGCTTCCTACCTGGACTTTTACTGGACCAGCATACCAAACCTCGTCGGCCGTGGCGTAGACGGCGCCGTTGCCGCCCATGGAAACGCAGACCGTGTCGATGCCACCAGCAACAATCTCGGATGCGGCAGCGGCAATCGCGTTCACGTCGGCAAGTTCGCGGCCAAGCATAGCGGAGAGCTCGTGATCGTTTGGCTTGGTGAAGTATGGCTTCTGCTCAAGGCCAGATGAGAGGGCCGCGCCGTCAGCGTCCAGGTATACCTTCAACCCGGCGTCGCGCAAGGCGCGAGTCCAGCGGCCATACGTATCAGCGGCAGCTCCGCGGGGGAGGCTGCCGGAGAGAACCACAATGTCGCCGACGGAAGTTTTGGCAATCACATCAGCAAGCGCCTGGTCAAGCATGGTGTCAGTGACCTCGGGGCCGAGCTCGTTGATGTCGGTATTGGTGCCGCCTTCAGTGTCAACGACCTTCAGGTTGGTGCGCGTCTCGCCAGGAACGGAAATCGCTTGGACCTTGATGTTATTCTCGCCAAGCGTGTCAGCGATCCATTTGCCGGTTTGACCTGCAAGAACGGCGATGGCGGTAGACTCTCCGCCCAGTTTAGCGATGACCTTGGAGACGTTGATACCCTTGCCGCCCGCGTCCTGCCTGAGCCACGTGATGCGATTCACCTGGTCAACAGCAAAATTTGGCACCTGGACGGTCTTGTCCAGAGCGGGGTTGAGCGTGACGGTGTAGATGCTGGGCATAGTCGCTCCTCGGTTTGCGGCGCCGCAATCGGCGCTTGAGTAGCACCGCCAAGCGGCGCAGGTTGTCTACGCTGATAATACTTCAGTTTCGGCAAAAAAGTAACCGCGGACAGCGCTGTTACGCGCATATCCGCGGTCTTTTCTGGCGAGAAACCCGGCGCACTCGCGGCCCAACCTGGACCCGCGGCCCGGCG
>ERZ773045.111-NODE-111-length-43372-cov-11.087056_pt1 | contig 43372 bp, 34 predicted proteins | sample MGYA00580635_ERZ773045 | MGnify/ENA primary metagenome ERZ773045 (study PRJEB29015, sample SAMEA2738115) | human oral metagenome | biome: human oral; feature: human-associated habitat; material: saliva | place: China | collected 2261 ...
CCCTGCACACCCTTAGTGCCGCTAACTACTCGGCCAGTGACTTCATACTCATCAGCCTTATGTACGCTACCCAGCACGCAAGCCTCAATCCCGGCAGCGCGGCTTACCTCAATGGCAGCTTCAGCAATGGACTCATCCACCACCGCCACCATACCGATACCCAGGTTCAAAGTGCCTTCTAGGTCATCCCAGGGCACATTACCCAGGCGGCGCACCACATCAAAGACAGGCGGGATCTGCCAGGCGCTACGGTCGACGTCGGCAATTAAGCCAGAGGGCAGCACCCGCGCCAAGTTAGCAGCCAGGCCCCCACCGGTGACGTGGCTAAGGGCGTGCACATGCATAGTGGCCGGGTCAGGGCCACTACCCACACCCTCAATCATGGCCAGGCAGGCGCGAGTGTATAGGCGGGTGGGCTCTAGTAGCTCCTCACCCAGGGTGCGGCCAAACTCGTCAACGTGACGCTCTAGGCCCCAGCCGGCCACCTCAACTACCCGCCGTACCAGTGAATATCCGTTAGAGTGCAGGCCCGAGGCGGCCATACCAATCAGTACGTCGCCAGCCCTTACCCGCTCAGCACCCAGCACGCGGCTAGCCTCAACCACACCCGTAGCCGCACCGGCGACGTCGTAGTCATCAGGGCCCATCAAACCGGGGTGCTCAGCGGTCTCGCCACCCAGCAATGGGGTGCCCACAGCCGCACAGGCCTGGGCCACGCCGCGCACAATGTCCGCAATGCGCTCGGGCACCACATGGCCGCAAGCAATGTAGTCAGTCATCAGCAGCGGGCGCGCACCCACCACCACGATGTCGTCAACCACCATGCCCACCAGGTCCTGGCCGATGGTGTCGTGGATGTCTAGGGCCTGGGCGATAGCCACCTTGGTGCCCACGCCGTCAGTGGAGGTAGCCAGCAGCGGACGGCGGTAGTCGCGCAGCTCGCTAACATCCACCAGCCCGGCAAATCCGCCCACTCCCCCAACCACGGCGGGGGTCATGGTGGCGGCCACGGAGGCCTTCATTAGTTCAACGGCACGGTCACCTGCCTCGGTGTCCACGCCCGCAGCGGCATAGGTAACTTCACTCATTACTTGACTCCTTCAATGCGTGGTACCACTGAGTTGCGACGCGGCAGGGGCGCGTCAGTTTTGTTTTCGTCGCGGCGACGGCGGTACACCGAGGGCACGCGCGAGATCGGCAGGGTGGAAATCACCGGGGCCGCATGTGGGGGCTCAATCGGGTAGTTACCGTCAAAGCAAGCCATACACAGGCGTGAAGCCTCCTGGCCACTGGCTTCCACCATGCCCTCCACAGAGAGGTAACCCAAAGAGTCAGCCCCAATGTGGTTGCAAATCTCCTGGGTGTTCATGCCATTGGCGATCAGCTCAGCGCGGGTGGCAAAGTCGATGCCATAAAAGCAAGGCCATTTAACCGGCGGGGAGGAAATACGAATATGGATTTCCTTGGCGCCAGCCTCACGCAGCATCCGCACCAGGGCCCGCTGGGTGTTTCCACGCACGATCGAGTCATCAACCACCACCAGGCGTTTGCCTTCAATAACCTCACGCACCGGGTTGAGCTTGAGCCTAATACCCAGTTGGCGCAGGGTTTGGGTGGGTTGGATGAAGGTGCGGCCCACATAGGCGTTTTTCACAATGCCCTGGGCAAAAGGAATACCTGATTCTTGCGAGTAACCAATAGCGGCGGGCGTGCCCGAGTCGGGGGTGGCAATCACCAGGTCAGCCTCAACCGGGTGTTCGCGCGCCAGCGCCGCACCCATGGCGTTACGGGCCGCAATAATGGAGCGCCCCGAAATACGCGTGTCGGGGCGAGCCAGGTAAACATACTCAAATACGCAACCAGTGGGGGTGGCGGGGGCGAAACGGCGCGTAGCTACGCCGTCGGCATTAATAGTCAAAAATTCGCCCGGCTCAACCTCACGCACATAGGAGGCACCCACAATATCCAGGGCGGCCGTCTCGGAGGCCACCACCCAGCCGCGCTCCAGGCGTCCCAGCACCAGCGGGCGCACACCGTGGGGGTCGCGGGCCGCATAGAGGGTGTCTTCAGTCATGAAGGTGACTGAGAAAGCGCCCTTGAGCTGCGGCAGCATCAGCATGGCTACCTCTTCGAGGTCTAGCTCAGGGTGCTGCTTGGCGGTGAGGGAAAGCAGAGCAGCCATCACGGCGGTGTCGGTGGTGGAGCCGCGTCCCAGTTCACCGGAAATATCCTGGCCGGAGGCTTCACGCACGTATTCCATTAGCTCGCGCGTGTTGGTGAGGTTACCGTTGTGGGCTAGGGCTACCGTGTGCTCAGCTACCGGCCCCAGCATGGGCTGAGCGTTTTCCCAGGTGGTGGAGCCTGTGGTGGAGTAGCGTACATGCCCCACCGCGATATGCCCGCGTAAGGCTGACAGGCTGGTTTCATCAAAAACCTGGGAGACCAGCCCCAGATCCTTATAAACCATGATTTTTTCGCCATCTGAGGCAGCGATCCCGGCTGCCTCCTGGCCACGGTGCTGTAGCGCGTACAGACCGAAGTAGGTCAGTTTGGCTACATCTTCACCTGGCGCCCACAGCCCAAAGACGCCACATTCATCTTCAGGCTTTGGCTCTAGATAATCGACGGGTTGACTTTTGCGCGGGATTTCACCGAGTGTCACCTTCTAAGTTTGTCACATCCCCTTTAGCGACGCATGTGGCCATTTGTCACATGCGCGCGCTAGTCTCGCTTAACCCGCCCCCGCGTTTGGGCCCAGCCACCTCACTTTGAGCACATCAGCGCACCGGTATGACGACGGCGTCCCCCTAGCAGTTTTGGGCCCGCTGGGTTTAAAGCAGCGGCAGGAAATCGCTTAGATCTGTGCGTAGCCCCGAGGCGCTGAGTTTGCCCTCATCTAGGGCCGCATTCCACTCCAGCACACCAATGGCCAGTTCCAGCCAGGTTTGGGCGTCAGTTTCTACTACCGACGGCGGGGTGCCGCGCCGGTGGGTGGAGCCGGCTACTGCTTGGGTAGCGCCGTAGGGTGGTACGCGCACTTCCACGCTGCGTCCGGGGGCGACGGCGGCCAGCTCCTCCAGCGTGTAGCGCACGGCGGTGGCGGTGGTGTTGCGGTCAACGTCTTGGCCTTGCTGATACTGGTTGCGCCAGTGGTGTAGGGCGGCGATACCTTCGGTGATGTCGATACGACGACGGGTGCTCATAGCTGGCCAGATTACCCTCTTGGGCGGCTCTTAAGCAGCCGCTAAAGCTGGCCGCTTATTTGCGGCCGCGCACAGCCCAGGGCGCGCGCGATACCAAAAAACACATTGACCCGCCAGGCGTTTAGCCCAGCGGGTCAAGTTGTTGAACTAGCTTGGATCAGATGATGCCGAAAGCGTTCATAACATCGGCTACGCGCACGAAACCAGCAGCGTTAGCACCCAGCACGTAGTCGCCCGGGCGCCCGTAGGTGTCGGCAGCCTCCAGGCAGGAGTGGTGAATGTCAGCCATGATGCCGGTCAGCTTAGCTTCAGCGGTGGCAAAATCCCAGCGGCTACGAGAAGCGTTCTGCTCCATCTCCAGTGCGGAGGTAGCCACACCACCAGCGTTAGCGGCCTTACCGGGGGCGTAAAGAATCCCGGCGGCCTGGAAGTGTTCTACAGCCTCGGGGGTGGAGGGCATGTTGGCGCCCTCAGCCACCACACCGCAGCCGTTACGCAGCAAGCGCAGTGCGGCGTCGCCGTTTAGCTCATTCTGGGTGGCACAGGGCAGCGCCACCGAGCAGGTCACATCCCAAATGCTGCCGCCGGTAACCAGCTGGGCAGAGGGGCGACGCTTGACGTAGTCGGCTACGCGCCCACGCTCAACTTCCTTAACCTGCTTTAGTAGCTCCAGGTCAACGCCGGCCTCATCCACCACGTAACCGGAGGAGTCAGAGAAGGTAACTACCTTGGCGCCCAGGGCCTGGGCCTTTTCAATGGCGTAGATAGCCACGTTACCGGCGCCGGAAACCACCACGCGCTGGCCTTCCATCGACTGGCCACGGGTAGCCAGCATGGACTGGGCAAACAGCACGGTACCGTAACCGGTAGCTTCGGTACGCACTAGCGAACCACCCCAGGCTAGGCCCTTACCGGTTAGCACGCCGGCGTCGTAAGAGTTACGTAGGCGCTTGTACTGGCCGAACAGGTAGCCGATCTCGCGGCCACCCACGCCGATGTCACCGGCGGGAACGTCAACATTGGGGCCAATGTGGCGCGATAGCTCAGTCATGAAGGACTGGCAAAAACGCATAATTTCGGCGTCGCTGCGGCCGTGGGGGTCGAAGTCGCTACCACCCTTACCGCCGCCGATACCCTGGTTGGTCAGGGCGTTCTTGAAGATCTGTTCAAAACCCAGGAACTTGATGATGCCTGCGTTAACTGAGGGGTGGAAGCGCAAACCACCCTTGTAGGGACCCAGCGCAGAGTTGAACTCAATGCGGAAACCACGGTTGACCTGTACGTTACCGGCATCGTCAACCCACGGCACACGGAAGATAATCTGACGCTCAGGCTCAACCAAGCGCTCTAGCAGGGCGTTGTCGGCGTAGTGAGGGTCCTTTGCTAGCACCGGTTCCAGGGAGGTAAGTACCTCATGTACTGCCTGGTGAAACTCGTGCTCACCCGGGTTACGGCGGATGACGTCGGCATAAACCTTATCGATAGCGGCGGTCATAGCGACCCTTTCCTAAGAGCCCCCGGAGGGGCATCTGTATGCAATCTCGGTACGTGCATTAGCCTTGCAAAGAATTGTTTACTCTAGGTTACAGACGCAGAAAATCTCACTCCTTGACATAATGATTCACGTCACCTAAATGGTGCGTTTGAGACTTAAGGGACAGCCGGCGCAGCGTATCGCCGTATTTTCATCCACCTCCAGGCTGTGGCACGCCCCTAGGCCAGAGGCGCATAGGCTGGTTGCGCCCAGTAGGGAGCCGCTGCGTCGTAGCTGCTCTACCATCACCGCCGCCAGTTGCGGGCTCACCCCGGCTTCTTGGGCGGCGCGCGTGAGGGTGGCGCCGCGCGCTAGGGCTTGGGTTAGACGTTGGCGCGGGCCGGTTGCGTCCGTCTTGGGGGCGATGCCGGCCATGCCTGCCTTAGGGGCGCTAGTGCTCGTCTTAGGGCCGACGGCGTCAGTGCCCACCTTGGGGGCGACGGCGCCGGTTGCGCTGCTAGTGCCAGGGCCTGAGCCGTCACCAAGGCCGGCTGCGCTGCTAGCAGCCGCTGCGACGTCGTCGCCTGGGTTTTGGGGGCCACCCGCGCAGCCGGCGGGGCCGACAACGCCAGCAGCGACGTCGTCGACCCCATTTGCACGGCGTAGGCGTGGCCATCCCAGCGCCACCCGCGCGGACTTCACCAAATCAGTCTCCCGATTTGGAACACCACCACCGCCAAGATCCAGGCCGTCACCAGCTGCACGCCCACAGCGCTAGCCGCCCTACGGGCCCCAATCTGGCGGGCCTGCTCAGCCACCGTAGCCAGGCAAGGCGTGTAGGTAAGCACAAACACCAAGAAGGCGTAGGCCCCCACCATGGCGTCGGCACCAGCAGACTTAGCGAAAGAGACACGCACCAACTTAGGCAGCTGACCCAAGTTATCGCCGCCATCTTCAGCGTCACCACCATCAGCTTCAGGATCCATGTTGTAGGAGGTGACCACCGAGGAGATTACGGTCTCTTTAGCCACAAAACCAGTCATAAGTGCACCGGTCATGTGCCATTCACCAAATCCGGCGGGCTTAAAGACAGGCTCTAGCACCTGGGCGGTGCGGCCATAAAGCGAGTCCTCCATAGGCAGGTTGGAGTCAGCGAACTTGTGACCGCCAGCCATGGGGATTGCCCCCATCAGCCACACCACCAGGGTCATCAGCAAAATGATCTTGCCGGCGCCCACCACGAAGGCCCATGAACGCAGCCAGGTGTTCTTCAGCGTCACCACTACGCGCGGCACCTGGTAGGCCGGCAGCACCAGGAACAGCGGGGCGTGAGACTGGCCCTTAGTAATAAACGGCTTCAAAACCAGCGATCCCAGCACCACCATTATCAAGCTGAGCACGTAGAGGCTAAACACCACGGTGCCGGTGTGGGTGGGGAAGAAAATGCGGGTAATAAGCAGGTAAATGGTCAGTCGCGCAGCGCAGGAGGTGTACGGAATCACCAAGGTGGTGACCAGACGCTGGGCCGCGTTAGGTAGCGTGCGGGTAGCCGCCAGGGAGGGCAGGTTGCAACCAAAACCCATGATCAGCGGCATGATTACGCGCCCATCCAAGCCAATGGCGCGCATGAGGCGGTCGCCCAGGAAGGCGGCGCGAGCCATATAACCGGAGTCTTCCAGGATTGAGATCATCAGGAAGATGATGAACATCAACGGAATGAAGGAAGCCACCACCCCTAGACCGGTACACAAACCACCAATCAGCAGGCCATGCACCCAGTTGTCTTGCCAGCCAACCGCTTTTAGAGCCAGACCAATTAAGTGGGCTAGCGAGTAGCTCTTAGACTCGTCAGAAAAAGCCTGCTCAAAGAAGTCCTGGATGGGGCTAACCCATTCACCAGCGATCTTGAACAGCAGCCACATTAGGAAGAAGAACACCGGCAGGCCCATAAGCGGGTGCAGCAAAACCCGGTCCACCTTGTCTGAGAAGGAGGGCTCCAGGGGCTGCTCTAGCTTGCCGAAAGCCTGGGCTTCAAGCTTTTCTACCCACTCAAAGATGGCGTCGGCTTGCTCTAGGCCGCTGGCCTGGGCTTCTGCCTTGCAGTGACCGCACTTGCATTCGTGCTTGCGCGCGCCGGGGGCGGTGTGGGAGGGCTCAATGCCTTTAACCCACTTGGGGTGGGCAATGTTTTCTTTCACCAGGGCCGCAAATTCGTCTGCATTGCCCAGATGGCGCGGGTCAATAACGATGACGTCGATCCCCAGGGCCTTGCTTAGGGCCTCAGCGTCAGGGGCTTCATCTGCCACATCAGCCATGGTCAGTACCGCCAGGACGTTGTGCCCAGCCTGGGCCACCTGGCCAAGCAGGTAGAGCGAGCGGGTTAGGGCACTGGCGTCTAGCACCACCACGGTCAGGTCCAGGCCACCGCCGTTTTCGGGGTCGGTGAAGGAGCCGGGGACAGCCGCCAGGGTGTCTACCACTACCTGCTCATCAGGGGAGGCGGCGAGCAGCGAGTAGGTGCCGGGCAGGTCTAGCAGGTTAGCTTCAACGGCTTTCCAGTTGCCACGCATCATTTCGACGGTGGTGCCGGGGGCGTTGATAACCCGCTGGCGGGCGCCGGTTAGAGCATTGAACAGGGTGGATTTACCAACATTGGGGTTACCCACCAGAGCAATAGTGGTGTCGTGGACAGTGGTGTCCAGGGTGATTGTGGCGTGACAGGAGCAGCTCACTTGATTACCTCCACGTTGATGTGGTGGGCGCTGCGGCGGTCTACAGCCACACGAGCGCCGTCAATATTTACCACTACCCCGCCAAAAGCCGCGCGGTTAACCACGTGGAGGTTAACACCCGGGCGCAGGCCCAGTTCATGCAGGCGTAGTAGGTTCTCTTCGCTAATATCCAGTTCGGCCACCTTGGCGCGAACTCTTTTAGGGCACTGACTTAGCAACATGGCGCTATCTTAAGCCTTGCCTTACTTAGGCTAATAGGACCTTAGATGTTGCGCTAATTGTACCGGTTTTAGCTAAATACAATGCCTTCACTTAGCTAATTAGGTAAGGCTACGGGTCCTTAAGCCAATATAAAAACATTTTGTCACAAAAAGCTTGGGGCCGACTAGCAACAGCCAGTCGGCCCCAACGGTCACTAGGGTAAACCTATTAACCAGGTGTTTTAGTTGAACAGGTCAGGCAGAACGCGCTCAACTGCGAGGCCTACCTCCGCTAGTTCTAGGACCATAGGCGCACCTAGGTCCTGAGAGAGGATGTCATGACCGGTGATAGCAAACAGGTCGCCACCGGTGGTACCAATGCGGGCAGCCTTAACACCTTCAGCTTCAGCGGCGGCGTAAACCGCCGGCAGTGCCCCTTCGGGTACAGCAATCACGCAGCGCGCCCCAGACTCAGAGAACAGGAAGGTGAAGTCATCCAGCCCGGCGCCGTCGGCGGCAGCAGTGGCCGCATTGGCGATGTCCACGCTCACGCCCACGCCGCAGCGCAGGGAGCCCTCCAGCAGGGTCTGCACCAGACCACCGGCAGAGCAGTCGTGGGCGGCGCTGATCAGACGCTCACCGCTCGGGGTGCGGGCCTCGCTCAGGGCTAGCAGCACGTTACCCAGAGCCATTTCAGCTTCCAGGTCTACCTTGGGGGGCAGGCCACCTAGGTGGCGGTGCACTACCCGAGCCCAGGCGGAGCCGTCCAGCTCATCGTAGGTTTCACCCAGCAGTACTAGGGCTAGGCCTTCTTCCTGCCAACCTGAGGGGTTAGCGCGGGTGACGTCGTCGATCACGCCCAGCACGCCCACCACGGGAGTGGGGTTAATGGAGGAGTCGAGCAGACCCTTAACCTTGCCGTGGGAGTTGTAGAGGGACACGTTACCGCCGGTAACCGGAATACCCATCACCTTGCAGGCGTCAGCCAAACCAGTAATGGCCTCCACCAGCTGCCACATGGCGTCAGGGTCTTCGGGGGAACCAAAGTTCAGGCAGTCGGTTACCGCCAGCGGGCGGGCACCAACCGTGCACACGTTACGGTAGGACTCGGCCAGGGCCTGGGCGGCGCCGGTAGCCGGGTCAAGCTTGGTGAAACGCCCGTTAGCGTCAGTGGAGATAGCCACACCCAAGCCGGTCTTTTCATCCACACGCACCACACCGGCGTCGTCGGGCTGAGACAGGGCGGTCTGGCCGCGCACGAAACGGTCGTACTGGTTGGTAACCCAGCTGGCAGAGGCGTAGTTGGGGTTAAGCGCAATAGCCATGGCGTGGGCCGCTAGCTCCTTGGAGGAGGCGGGGCGCTGCAGCTTGTCGCTAGTGTCAGCGTTTAGCTCATCCTGCCAGGCAGGGCGGGCGTAGGGGCGATCATAGGTGGGGCCTTCGTGAGCCACAGTCTTGGGGTCTACGTCCACAATGCGCTCACCGAAGTGGTCAATGGTTAGGCGCCCAGAGCCGTTAACCTCACCAATTACGGAGGCTTCCACATCCCACTTGCGGATGACCTCCATGAAGGCCTCCAGCTTTTCGGGGGCCACCACAGCCATCATGCGCTCTTGAGATTCACTCATGAGGATCTCGCCGGCAGTTAGAGACGGGTCACGTAGCAGCACGTTTTCGAGGTTTACGTGCATACCGCCGTCACCGTTGGAGGCCAGCTCGCTGGTGGCGCAGGAAATACCGGCGGCGCCTAGATCCTGGATACCTAGCACTAGATCCTGCTTGAACAGGTCTAGACAGCATTCGATAAGTACCTTCTCCATGAAGGGGTCGCCCACCTGGACGCTGGGGCGCTTGGCCGGCATACCATCCTCGAAGGATTCGCTGGCCAAAATGGAGGCGCCACCAATACCGTCACCACCGGTGCGGGCCCCGAATAGCACCACCTGGTTGCCGGCGCCCGAGGCGTTAGCTAGGTGAATGTCGTCGTGGCGCATAACGCCCACGCACAGGGCGTTTACTAGCGGATTTTCCTGGTAGGAGGAGTCGAACTCGGTTTCACCACCAATGTTGGGCAGGCCCAGGCAGTTACCGTAACCACCCACACCGGCTACCACGCCGTGAACCACGCGGGCGGTGTCTTCATGGTCAACCGCACCAAAACGCAGCTGGTCCATAACCGCCACCGGGCGGGCACCCATAGAGATAATGTCGCGCACAATACCGCCCACACCGGTAGCCGCGCCCTGGTAGGGCTCCACGAAGGAGGGGTGGTTGTGGCTTTCTACCTTGTAGGTGACGGCCCAGCCGTCACCGATGTCTACCACACCAGCGTTTTCACCCATACCCACCAGCAGGTGCTCACGCATCTGGGGGGTGACCTTCTGGCCAAACTGCTTGAGGTGGATCTTGGAGGACTTGTAGGAGCAGTGCTCAGACCACATTACGGAGTACATGGCCAGCTCAGCGTTGGTGGGACGGCGTCCAAGCAGTCGCTTAATGTCTGCGTACTCTTCCGGTTTGAGGCCCAGCTCCGCGTAGGGCATTTCCTTATCTGGGCTAGCCGCAGCGTCCTGAACGGTATCGGGGTGCTCCACGGGGGTAACGGAATTGGGCAGGGAGGTCATTGGCGCTCCTGAACGTGACGTTTAATTGCGCTTAACCGGCGTTGAGTGCGCCTAGCGCATTTACTCTCTAACTCTACTCGTCTTGACTGGGAAGTTAACAGTGGAAGCCGACAATCGGCCAATATGTGCACTCCAGCATTTTTCACATTGTTGTTTTCGGCGAAAATCCCAAAAGTGCTGTGCACCACAAGCAAATGATGTTGGACTGGTGTCATGAGGAACATCGACGTTACCCCTCGCCCCTTAGCGGAGTTAGCGAGCCACCTCAGCGACGCGGCCACGAAGCGCCTGGACGCCGTCGTCGACGCCGGACGCCGCCTAGGTCAGGGACGCACTATTTTCAACATCACCCCCAGCGCCGCTGCTGACTCAGGTGTGGCCGAGGCAGTAGAAACTATTACCGCGCTGGCGCTGGATGCAGGCATAGACACCCGCTGGTATCAGCTGGATATGCCCGCCCCGTTTAGGGTTTTAAGCGAGCGCCTGGACAACTGGCTGCATGGCTACGACGACGCCGGCGGGGCCTTGCGTGACAAGGAACGTGATCTTTATGAGCACGTATTGTCCTCGAATGCGGAAAACTTGGTGGATGAGATTTCCAGTGGCGACATTGTGGTGCTGCATGAGGCGGCCACCGCTGGCCTGGCCCAGGCTTTCTCTGAGGCGGGGGCCTGGGTGGTGTGGCGCTGCCACGGCGGCACTGAGGATCTAAACGAGCACAGTCAGCTGGCCTGGAGTTTCCTGGAGCCCTATCTGGACTGGGCCAACCGCATGGTGTTCACCCGTGATGTGTACCGCCCGCCATTTGCCCCGCCGGACAGCTGCGACGTGATTGCCCCTTCTATTGTTCCCGACTCTCCGAAAAACCGCGTTTTGGACTTGGATGAGTCCTTGTCGATTGTGCGTTTAGCAGGAATTTTCGACGGCGTAGCTCCCTTTGATGCGGTGCCTTTCATACGTGAGGATGGGCGCCCGGGGGTGATTGAGAAACTCGATGGCGTGATGCTGGCCGGCGGCCCGGTTCCCCAAGGGGCCCGCGTGGTTACGCAGGTTTCACGCTGGTCTGCGCTTAAAGGCAATGTGCAGCTGATTGAGGCTTTTGCCGCTGACCGTGAGCTGCTTGCCGACGACGTACACCTGCTGCTGGTGGGGCCGGCTTTGGATAGTAAGAGCCGGCAAACTACCCGGGTGGTTAACAGCGCTAGTGGCGAGCCGCAGCTAGCTCCCCACAACGGGCATCCTTCTGAGGCGGCCCGCGTGTTGGCGCAGGTGCTTGACGCCCATGCGGTGCTGCCGCCGTCGCTGGCTGAGCGGGTGCACGTGGCCGCTATCCCAATGCTTGACCGCGAGGTGAATGCGCTGATTGTTAACGCTTTGCAGCGCACTAGCACGGTGATTACGCTGATGAGCCACCAGGAGGGCTTCGGCTTGCCGGTCACTGAGGCCATGTGGAAGAAGGCCGTGGTGGTGGCAGCCCAGGTGGGTGGCTTAATTGAGCAGATCGACGACGGCGTCAACGGGGTGTTGGTGCCGGGCCTGTCTGCCTACAGCTGGGGCCAAGCCGTAGCTGAGGTACTACGTTTCCCACAGCAGTCGGCGGAAATGGGCCTGGCGGCCCATGAATCTGTGCGCGCTAATTACCTGCCGGACCGCCACTTGCGTGACTGGCTGGAGCTTATCGCCACCATGGTGGACGAACGCTAAAACTGGTGGAGGCAGCCCCTGATGGGACTGCCTCCACTTTTAGCTGTTGCGCCTGGCTGTTGGCCGCGAGCGCCAGCCAACCGCGAATGTCCGCTGGTAAACCGCGAGCGCCGGCTGGCCTGGGCCAGCCCAGTTTTGGCGCCTAGCTAGCTCTGAATGGCCGGCTACCTGGCTGATCAGGCGGTGGCTAGCACTGCGTTTAGGACGGAGGCGAATACGCCTAGGCCGTCAACGCCGGTGCGTAGGCCGCCGGCGCCGGCGGGGCCGAAACCGGGTTCTACGGCGTGCTCTGGGTGGGGCATGAGGCCCACTACGTTGCCGCGTTCGTTGGCTACGCCGGCGATGTCGCGGGCGGAGCCGTTGGGGTTGCCACCTAGGTAGCGGAAGACTACGCGGCCTTCGCCTTCGAGGCGGTCTAGGTCTTCGTCGGAGGCGATGAAGTTGCCTTCACCGTTCTTCATGGGGACCACGATTTCCTGGCCGGCGCTAAAGGCGTTGGTCCAGGCGGTGTCGGCGTTTTCGATCCGTAGTTTCTGCTCGCGGCAGATGAACTTTTGGTGGTCGTTGCGGATTAGGGCGCCGGGTAGTAGGTGGGCTTCGGTGAGGATTTGGAAGCCGTTGCAGATGCCTAGTACGGGCATGCCTTTGTGGGCGGCGTCGATTACTTCTTGCATTACCGGGGCGAAGCGGGCGATGGCGCCGCAGCGTAGGTAGTCGCCGTATGAGAAGCCGCCGGGTACTACTACGGCGTCGACTGCGTGTAGGTCGGCGTCTTTGTGCCAGAGGCTGACGGGTTCGGCTCCGGCTAGGCGTACGGCGCGTAGGGCGTCGACGTCGTCGAGGGTGCCGGGGAAGGTGATTACACCGATACGTGCCAAGGTTTAGGCCTCCTCAGCGCGAACAGAAACCACGTCTTCAATGATGGGGTTGCTCAGCAGCTTGTCTGCGGCTTCGCGGGCGGCGGCTAGGTCAGCTTCGGTTACTTCACCTTCTACGGTTAGTTCGAAGCGGCGCCCTTGACGCACCGCAGTGAACTGTTCGAAGCCTAGGCGCGGTAGGGAACCCACTACGGCTTTACCTTGGGGGTCTAGGATTTCCGGCTTAGGCATAACTTCAACAACAATGCGTCCCATGGTTTCTCCTGTATGGGCGGGCGTAAGTCACTACCAGGTTACTAGCACCAACGGACAAACTACATACTTGCCAGGCGTTGTATATCTCAATTTATTGGTTTGGTTAGGTGTTTGGAGCTAGCGGGAAAGTAAGTAACTAATACTTTAGACTGGTGTTGACCGCGCGTGGCCTGCCCCGCCCATTATTTCACTGTGGAAACGGCCGCTGGCCACGCATCCATTAATCTCGATGAAGAGGAAATAATGCGTCTGACTTTGCCTCGGCGTCGTTGGGCGGCCGGATTGGCTGTTGTGGCTATGACTTTGACGGGTCTGGCCCCGGTAGCCGTCGCAACTGGTCCGGTAGCTGTGCCGGCTAGCCCCACTCAAGCCGATTCCCATCCCCAAGTTTTGCCTGCTCCCCAGTCACTGAGTTGGGGTAGCGGCGCTGCCACGTTTAAGTCCACTACGGTGCATTTTGATGTGCAAAACCAGGACGAGCCCACTAAAGCTACACTGAATGCTTTAGCTAAAGCCAATAACTTGCAGGTCACTAGTGCGGCTGCGGCCACGCTGAAGGTCACGGTTAAGGTGGCTTCAGCTGGTGAGCAGGGCGACGGCGCTGGCCAGGCACCTAAGCACGCTGAGGGCTACCTGCTTAAAGCTGAGGGCAACAGCGTCACTATTACCGGCTCTGATACGCGCGGCGCCTACTATGGTGTACAGACATTGCGTCAGCTGATTAAGGACGGCAAGCTGTATCACGCTACGGTGCGTGACTGGCCGCTGATGAGCGTGCGCGGCACGATTGAGGGTTTTTACGGTATTCCCTGGTCTCACCAGGCCCGCCAGGATATTTTGGCTTTCTCTGGCCAGCACAAGATGAATACCTACATTTACACCCCTAAGGATGATGCTTATCTGCGCGCTAAGTGGCGTGAGCTGTATCCGCAGGCGGAGCTGGCTAAGCTTAAGGAGCTGGTGGATGCCGCTAACGCTAACCACGTGGATTTTGTTTTTGCCCTCTCCCCCGGTAACGACATTTGCTACGGCCAGCAAAGCGAGTATGACGCCACGGTGGCTAAGTTTGAGCAGCTGCGTAAGATTGGGGTGCGCTCGTTCTATATCGCTTTGGACGACATTAACCCGCGTTTGAACTGCGATTCTGACGCCACCCAGTTCCCTTCTCGGGGCCCTTGGACACAGCTGGCTGACGCCCAGTCTTACTATTTGAACAAGGTGCAAACTGAGTACGTTAAGGCCAACCACCTCAATGATTTGATGATGGTGCCCACTAACTATTCGGGTAACGCCACTGACCCGTTTAAGACGGCTCAGGGTGAGCGTTTAAACCAGGATATTCGTATGCAGTGGACTGGGATGGGGGTTTTCTCTGACCAGATCACTGTTGATCAGGTAACTAAGGCTGCCACCACCTACAACAATAAGCACCTGTTTATTTGGGATAACTTCCCGGTTAATGATGGCCAGCGTGGGCGGCTGTTCCTTAACCCCTTAGAGGGCCGCGACCCCAACTTGTACAAGTACATTGACGGTTTCACCTCTAACCCAATGATTCAGCCCTATGCTTCGCTACCGTCGCTAGCTAACTATGGTGATTACACCTGGAATGGACCTAAGTATGACGCTAAGGCCTCGTTTAAGGCGGCTTTAGCGCAGCTGGCCGGCAGTGACAGCCAGGTCATTAAGGCGCTGGATGCGTTTGTGGATCTTAACCAGTCGTGGAAGCCTTACCGAGCTTCTTCACAAAGCGCCCCGCAGCTGTCTAGTGAAGTTAAGGCTTTTAATGATGCTTTAGCTAGCGGCAATGCAGCCACTATTAAGTCCACTGCCGCTACTTTGCGCGCGCGTTTGCAGTTGATTGAGCAAGCCCCGCAGCTGCTTGCCAAGATGGAATCTAAGGGTTTTTACAATGACATTAAGCCTTGGTTGGAGGCGGCCCGAGATTGGGCTAAGGCCAGCCAGTCGGCTTTGGATGTTTATTTGGCTATTAATACCAATAATGGTGAGCAGGCCACTAGCGCCCTGATGGCTATGCAAGCCGCCCAGCAAAGTGCGCTTGCGCCCCGCGTGGATGATATGGATTCGGACTTTACGGTTAAGCCCGCTTCTATTACAGCTTCTGTGGGCGACGGCGTCTTTAACACTTTCGTGGACGATGCCGCTAAGGCTTGGGATAAGTGGGCTGCTTTGACTCCCGCTAAGGGCGGGGCCGCCTTGAAGGTGAGCGAGGCTTCTACCACTATGGGCACTTGGGAGAGCTATGTGCCCGCTAATGCGGTTGATGGCCGGGAGGACACTTTCTACTGGTCTAACTCTGCCCCACAGCCGGGTTCTTATTTCCAGCTTGATCTTGGCAGCGAGCAGGAGATTGGTTTGGTGCATGTCAGCCAGGGCCGTAGTGCTTCGCAAACTGGCGACATGATCTATAACGCTGAGGTTGAAGTTTCTGGTGATGGCTCTAGCTGGACTTCGCTGGGCCAGTTCACTAACCAGGCTGAGATTACGGCTAAGGCACCCGCCGGCACTATGGCGCGTTATGTGCGTCTGAAGGCCACTGCGGCTAATGGTAATGGGGCTTGGGTGCAGATCCGTGAGTTCCAGGTTTCTAGCCCCACTAAGGGTTTGTCTACCACTTTGGTTACCGCTAAGGATCACCCGCTAGATAATGCGGTTGACGCTAAGGGGGCTACGGCTTTGGTGGCCACCCAGGTGCCTGAGGGCGCTAATTTGGTGCGTGAGCTACCTCAGGCGGCTAGCGGCAAGGTGAGTGTGGTTGTGGCCGGCCAGGTTGGGGCCACGGTTGACTATCAGCGCAGCGATGGTACTTGGGCGACTTTGGGTAGTGCCGACGCCGCCAAGCACTATCAGGTGTTTGCGGTTGAGGGCCCGGTTAAGGCGATTCGGCTGACTTCCATTAAGGGCGAGGTTTTGCCCAACATTTTGGAGTTTTCTTACCGGGCTTGGCGTGCGGGTGATCCTCAGCCAGGCTCGACGCCGGCGCCCACCCCTGCCCCCACGGTAGCGCCTACTGCTTCCCCAGCACCTACTGCTTCCCCGGCCCCCACGGTAGCGCCCACCAGTCCGGCACCTACTGTGGTGCCCACGGCCACTCCCACGCCCAGCCCGGCACCGACCAGCCAACCCACGGCTACTCCCACGGCTAACCCGGCACCCACTGCGGCTCCAACCGCTACCGCCGCGCCTAGCCCCACCGCTAGCGCTGCCCCGGCGCCCACGGCTAGCCCGGCTCCGAGCGCTACCGTAGCACCCACGGCTAAGCCCACTGCGGCTCCCACGGGCCGGCCTAGCGCCCTACCCAGCGCCTCCGGCAGGCCGGACGCGCTGCCTTCAGCTAAGCCGTCCTTGCTGCCTGGACAGCGGATCACGCTAAATCCGACCCCTGGCCAGGCCCGCTACTCCAAGGTCTCATTGGCCCACACCGGGGCTAACCTTGCAGTTGGTTTAGTGGCCCTAGCGGCCCTAGCTAGCGGCGGCTTGCTGCTGGCCCGGCGTCGTCGCCAAAGCTAAACCAAAGGCGCCGGGCAAGGGAACGGTAACCAAAAACCTTGCCCGGCCCTAAAAACACTTTTGGGTGGGACGCTTAAAGCATCCCACCCAAATCTGTATCTAGCCGCTACAGCCACGGCGCGCAGGCAGCAACTACAGCGCCAGGGGCTTGCCGGTTAGGCGCTCGTAGGCCTCCAGGTAGCGCTCGCGGGTGCGCTCAACTACCTGCTCAGGCAGGGCCGGGGGCTGCTGGCCACTGTTGCGATCCCAGCCGCTTTCCTTAGCCAGCCAGTCACGCACAAACTGCTTATCGTAAGAAGGCGTCACCTGGCCCTCAACCCACTGGTCAGCCGGCCAGAAACGGGAAGAATCAGGGGTCAACACCTCGTCACCCAAAACCAGTTCACCCTGGCTGCCGCGCCCAAATTCAAACTTGGTGTCAGCCAGGATAATGCCACGCTGCTTAGCAATATCAGCTGCGCGCGTGTACAGCTCCAAGGTGGCCTCGCGTAGTGCCTGGGCCGGCTCTAGGCCAACCATTTGCGCCACCCGCTCAAAGGAAACATTCTCATCGTGGTCACCCAGCTCAGCCTTAGCGGCAGGGGTGAAAATCGGCTCCGGTAGCGGCGAAGCCTCCACCAAACCAGGCGGTAAAGCCACCCCACATACCTGCTGGCCGGCGCGGTATTCAACCAGGCCAGAGCCGGTTAGGTAGCCGCGAGCTACGCACTCTACCGGGTACATGTCCAGGCGACGGCAAATCATGGCGCGCCCAGCCACCTGTGCGGGCACATCCAGCGACAGCAGGTGGTTAGGCACTACCTGCTCCAGCTGCTCAAACCACCACACGCTTAGGGCGGTCAGTACCTTGCCCTTGTCGGGAATCTGCGAGCTGAGCACATAGTCATAGGCGCTGATGCGGTCGCTGGCCACCACCAGCAGCACATCCTCGCCGTCCCACGGCCCCTGGGGGGCGGGCACGTAAACGTCACGGACCTTGCCGGAAACCAGGTGCTTCCAGCCGTCTAGAACCGGTGCGGCAGGTAGTTCAATTCCCATTTTTAACGCTCCACATAGGCGGGGGCGGCGATATCACTACGGTGATAGGCGCCGTCGAACTTAATCTTGCTTACCGCCGCGTAAGCCTTAGCGCGCGCTGCGGCCACATCTTCACCCAGCGCCACCACCGACAGCACCCGGCCACCGGCGGTAACTAGCTCGTTGTCGTCATTACGGGCAGTTCCCGCATGTAGCACATGCACGTCAGGGTCAGCTTCAGCCTGCTCAATACCGGTGATTACATCCCCAGTGGTGGGGGTGGAGGGGTAACCGGCAGCGGAAATAACCACGTCAACCGCAGCCTTATCGCTCCACTGAGGCTCAGCCACCTGATCTAGGCGCCCCACTGCAGCCGCGTGCAACAGCTGGGGCAGCGAAGAGTCTAGACGCGCCAGTACAGCCTGAGTCTCAGGGTCACCAAAACGCACGTTAAACTCCACCACGCGCATACCCTTGCTGGTTAGCGCCAGGCCGCAGTAAAGCAGACCAATGAAAGGCGTGCCTCGGCGAGCCATCTCGTCAACCACCGGCTGCGCCACCTGCTCTATCACCTGCTGGCCCAAATCAGCCGGGGCCCAAGGCAGCGGCGTGTAAGAACCCATACCACCCGTGTTCGGGCCGGCGTCGCCGTCACCAATACGCTTAAAGTCCTGGGCGGGGCTCAGTGCGCGCACAGTGCGCCCGTCACAAACACAGAAAACTGAAGCTTCCGGGCCGTCTAGGTAATCCTCAACCACCACGGCGCCACCATCGCGCCCTAGGCAAGCCAGGCCGTGCTTAAGTGCCGCGTCACGGTCAGAAGTAACCACAACCCCCTTACCGGCAGCTAGCCCGTCTTCCTTGACCACATAGGGGGCACCAAACTCATCCAAAGCCTGCTCTAGCTGGTCAGGGCTAGTGACAATGCGGGCACTGGCGGTAGGCACATGGGCGGAGGCCATAACTTCCTTAGCGAAAGCCTTAGAACCCTCCAGGCGGGCAGCTTCCTTACTGGGTCCAAACACCGCAATGTCTGCCTGACGCAAAGCATCAGCCACGCCTGCTACCAGTGGCGCCTCCGGGCCCACCACCACCAGGTCAGCCCCCATCTCGCGAGCCAAGGTGACTACTTCATCAGGGCTATTGGGGTCAATGAACAAGTTAGTGGCGATCTGCGCAGTGCCGGGGTTACCCGGTGCTACAACAAGTTCGGTGGTCTGTGGGTCACGGGATAAGGCACGGGCCAGCGCATGTTCACGTGCGCCAGAGCCCAGAAGCAGGATTTTCACGTACTCACTTTAGCCGCTCACTGGCCCTAATTAAACCGCTAACGGTCCCAAATGTCCGCTAGTAGTTAACTAGCGATACTTAAACAAAAGTTTCCCCCGCCCAGTGGGCGGGGGAAACTATCTATGGTTAGCGGCCAGCTAACTGGTAAGCAGCTACTGTGTTAGCGCTTGGCTAGCTGGTTGCCCGCTAGCTGGTTGCCCGCTAGCTGGTTGCTCGCTAGTTGGTACCAGCTAGTTGGTACCAGCAGCGCTCACTTGGCGGCGGCGATGCGCTCGCGGAACTTGGCCAGCTGCGCGGTGATCTCGGCGGGAACCTTGTCACCGAACTGAGCCAGGTACTCCTCGGTGGAGTCCATCTCAGCGGCCCAAGCCTCGGGGTCGATAGCGAAGAGCTTGTTCCAAGCAGCTTCGTCTACCTCCTCCAGGCCCTCAAGGTTGAAGTCCTCGAACTTGGGGTAGCGGCCGGTGACGCCGTCGATGGCCTCTACCTGGCCAGCGGCGCGACGCACGATCCAGTCCAGAACGCGGCTGTTCTCGCCGTATCCAGGCCACAGGAAGTTGCCGTCCTCGTCCTTGCGGAACCAGTTGACCTGGTAAACCTTGGGGAACTTGTCGCCAACCTTGTCCTGCATCTCCAGCCAGTGGCCCCAGTAGTCGGCCATGTTGTAACCGCAGAAGGGCAGCATAGCGAAGGGGTCGTGGCGCAGGGAGCCGGCCTTAACGTCGGTGGCGGCAGCGGTGACCTCAGAGGCCACGGAAGCACCGATGAACACGCCGTGAGCGGGTTCGTACTGCTCGGCTACCAGCGGCACGTTGGTGGCGCGGCGGCCACCGAAGAGGATGGCGTCGATGGCTACACCCTCGGGGGCTTCCCAGTCACCACAGATGATCGGGCACTGAGCGGCCGGTGTGGTGAAGCGGGAGTTGGGGTGAGCGGCCTTCTTACCCTCGGCAGCGTCAGCCGGGGTGTAGTCGTTGCCGTGCCAGTCGATCAGGTGCTCGGGCAGCGGAGCGTCAATGCCCTCCCACCAAACGTCGCCGTCGTCGGTCAAAGCAACGTTGGTGAAGATGGTGTTGGCCTTCATGGTGTCCATGGCCATCGGGTTGGTCTTGTAGCTGGTGCCGGGGGCGACGCCGAAGAAGCCAGCCTCGGGGTTGATGGCGCGCAGGCTGCCGTCCTCACCAGGACGCATCCAGGCGATGTCGTCACCAATGGTCTCAACCTTGTAGCCCGGGATGGTGGGCTGGAGCATGGCCAGGTTGGTCTTACCGCAGGCGCTGGGGAAAGCGGCAGTTACGTGGTACTGCTTGCCGCTGGCCTCATCGGTCAGACGCAGGATCAGCATGTGCTCGGCCATCCAGCCGTCGCGGCGGGCCATGGTGGAGGCGATACGCAGGGCGTAGCACTTCTTGCCCAGCAGGGCGTTGCCGCCGTAACCGGAACCGTAGGACCAGATCTCGTTGGTCTCGGGGAAGTGGGTGATGTACTTTTCCTCGTTGCAAGGCCAGGTGGTGTCTTCCTGACCGGGAGCCAGCGGGGCACCTACAGAGTGCACGGCGGGAACCCAGGGGCGGCCTTCGTTGATCAGGTCCATGGCCTTGGTGCCAATGCGGGCCATAATGCGCATGTTGACTACCACGTAGGGAGAGTCAGTGATCTCAATACCCAGCTGGGAGATGGGGCCGCCGAGGGGACCCATGGAGAAGGGGATCACGTACATGGTGCGGCCGGCGTAGGTGCCGTCGAACTTCTCGTGGAGGATCTTCTTCATTTCAACCGGGTCGTACCAGTGGTTGGTCGGGCCGGCGTCTTCTTCCTTCTCAGAGCAGATGAAGGTGCGCGACTCTACGCGGGCGACGTCGCTGGGCAGCGAACGGGCCAGGAAGGAGTTGGGGCGCTTGTCGGGGTTTAGGCGAGTGAACATGCCGGACTCAACCATTTCGCCGGTCAGACGGTCCCACTCTTCCTGGCTACCATCGCAGAAGTAAACCTTCTCGGGCTTACCCAGTTCAGCAATTCGGGTAGCAAAAGCAATGACGTCTTCGGGAGCGTTGGCCGGAGCTGCGGCGCGAACGTCCTGCGCGGTGACAGTCATATGATTCCCTTCCTTGGGGGTGCTTACTTATCTTTTGGCTTGCGCCTGTTAACGCGCTTATTCTCTCTCAATAGCCCCGGTCACTTCTTCCCAAAAGTCCTATGGTTCATGTCACATACGTAGAAAAGGCGCAGATAAACCGCTAGATTTACCTGCGCCTGAACTACTCAAAAGCCAACAAAAAGCTTCTAAGCTGCTAGGAAACACGCCCTAGCGAGATGGGTTTAGCTAAATAAGGCTTGCCCCACCATAGTGTCTGACTGACCGATCCCGGCAGGAATCGCAAACAGGGCGCGTGCCTGGTGCTGCAAATATTCACTCAGGGCGTCCTTTTGAGTCATCTTATCCAAGATCGGGTAGAAGTTTGTGCGCGGGTCACGCACGAAGGCAATGAAGAACAGCCCTGCACTCAAACGCCCTAGTGCGTCTGAACCTTCGGTGTAGTTGTAGCCGCGACGCAGCATCCAGCGCCCCTTGTTTTGCTCGGGGTTAACGATGGCGATGTGAGAGTCTGCGGGGACCTCCAGCTCTCCTTCCTTGTTCTTAGCCTTGAAGTCGATCGGCTTGAACTCGTCTTTGCCACTGGTGGGGGCAGCAACGTTAAGCGGGGCACCGTAGCGCTTGTCGCGCCCGAAGGTTTGTTCCTGCTCGATTAGACGCAGGTTGTCCCACATTTCAGCGAACATGTGGATTTTGCGCACCACAAAGTAGGTGCCGCCCGTCATCCAGTCTGCGCCGCTGTCGTCGCCCTTTTGCACCCACAGGTGCTCGTTTAGCTTGGCGTCTCCGTCTTCAGACTTAATGTTGTTGGTGCCGTCCTTGAAGCCAAACAGGTTACGCGGGGTTTCCTGAGCTACCGAGGTGGAGGAGGTGCGTCCATAACCGGTCTGGCTCCAGCGCATTTTGGCCGTGCCCATGGCAATACGGTTTAGGTTGCGAATAGCGTGCACACACACCTGGGCGTCGTTTGAGCAGGCCTGCACTAGCAGGTCACCGTCTGAATCGGCGGAGCGGATGTTTTCGTTAGCGAATTTGGGCATGCCTTCAGACAGGATCTTGGGCATCTTCTTAGCAATACCGAAGCGGTCTTTGCCGTCACTATCCACAAACAGCGAGCGCCCAAACCCGAAGGTGATGGTTAGCCCATTGGGCTTGTAGCCCCAGGCTTCACCACTGTCACGGGGCACAGCCTGCTTGTTTTCGCTGGGTTCGCCGCCTACTAGTTCGCCGGCGGTCATTTGCTGTGCGGCTACGGTCCAGTCGCTTAGCAGCTGTTTGAGCTCTTCGGGGTCTGTGGTGGTGACATCGAAGGCGGCGCAGAACATGTTGTCTTGGGCGGGGGTGAGGATGCCGGCCTGGTGCTTGCCGCGGAAGGGGTAGGTGTCCAGGATTTTGTCTGCGGGGGCGTCTTCTCCCCCGGCTGCGTAGCCACCGGCGGCGCCGGCTAGGGCTCCGGCGGCTAGGCCTGCTCCGGCAAAACCGAAGGCGGCGCGGCGTGAGACGTGGTGGGCGGCTTTGTCCTCGTCTGCTCCGCTGTCAGTGGCGACGACGGCGTCGCCGGTGGTTTCGTTAGCCGTTTCAGCCGCGTTTTGGGTTGCGTCTGCGGCTGCTTCAGCGGGGCTGTTAACGCTTTCTGCGGCGCCCGTAGCCTTGTTGCTCATTAGGTTCTCCTTGGCTAAATATAGATTTCCCAATCATTATTATGGGTGTAAATAGCCCGCAGATCAGCCCCTAGGGCCTAAATCTGCGGGCTATTTAGTCACATTTGCCTTACCTTAATCTGCTCAGCCTAAGCAAAGTGTTAGCTAAGCAGGGTGGGCGCGGTGGTTAGCGGCGTTTTATCAGTGCAGCACGATGCCGCTGATCTCGCTTAGCTGCTTGGCCAGGGCAGCAACTTCGCTGGAGAACTGCTGCTGAGCCTTGGTGTAGGAGTTCTTGGCGGGAGCCTCACCGGCGTCCTTCTGAACGGAGGCGATGGTGTCGTAGCCGACGTACTTGGTGGCGCCGTCGGTGGTCTTACCGTCAGCGTGGGAGTCGATCAGCTTGTGTACAGCCTTGAACTTGGCCTTGATCTTCTTGTCCAGCTCAGGGTTGGACTTGGCCACGATTTCAGAGACGTTGCCGTAGGCTACCTCGGCGCCTTCAATGTTGGCCTTGAAGTCGTAGAGGTCGGTGTGGGAGAAGGTGTCTTCTTCACCAACAATCTTGGTGTCGGCCACCTCGTTGACTAGGTCAACGGAGCCGGTTACTACGTCGTTGATGGTCAGTGAAAACTTCTTGCCGTCCACACCGGTGATCTTGCCGTAAACCAGGTCGTAGAGTTTCTGGGTGTTTTCTTCCAGGTTGGTAGCGGCTGCCTTGCGGTCAGCGTCGCTGGCGAACTTGAACTGGCTGGCCCCCCACAGGTCGGCCTCGATGCGGTGCCAACCGGTCCAGCTCTTGAGCACCTCGGGGTCGGTGACAGACTTGCCGGCGTCGGCAGACAGGTTCTGGATACGCACGTCGAGTGCGCCGTCGAGGTCACCGGCTTCCTTGATACCAAACTTCTCAGCGGTCGGCTCGATGCGCTCGTAGTGCTGGCGCGCTAGCGGGAACAGTTCCTTAGCCTTGGCGGTGTCACCAGAGGTGTAGGCGGCGGTGAAGGCCTTGGTGGCGGTTAGTAGCTGACCGACCTGGTCCTTAACGTAGGAGGTGTAGTTGGCTACGGCCTGCTCTTCAAGCTTCTTGACGTCGCCGCCGACGGCCACTTCCTTACCCTTGGTGACCTTGAGCTGGGTAGCTCCCACCAGGGCGCCCACCATGTTGGGCTTGCAGGCGCTGTAGTAGGTGCCTTCCTTGAGGGCGGTGGTTAGCTCGGTGGAGGTGCCCGGGCCGATGTTCTCCTTTTCAGAGACGATCTGTAGCTTGTTTTCGGTCAAAATCTCAAACTCGTTGGGGACAGTGCCCTCGTTGGAGATCTTGAAGGTCACCTGGCCCGCGGGGAAGGACTTGGAGGAAACCTCGCAGCCCTTGTCGGTGATTTTTACGTTGATAGTGTTGGAGCCGGCTGCGTTAGTGCCGGCGCTGCCACCCTGGTTGTTTGCAGTGCAGCCGCCCAGGACAGACAGTGCGACTACCGGTAGCGCCACCAGCGCGGCGCGTACTCGACGTGTAATCATTGATTTTTCCTTGTCGGATGGGTTTTGGGTTGGGGAAGGAAGGGGTAGTTGCTGTGGTCGTCAAGCTTCCTTCCCGACGCCGTCGACCACAAGTCTTTTAGGCTGCGGCTACCTCAGCCGGCCTTGTTCTCCACCTTGAGGGCTTTACCCAACTTGGTGTGTGCCACCCGGGCGAAGAAGTACAAGGTGGGCCAGAAGTAGATGTTCCAGCCGATTACTTGCAGCCAGGTGGGGGTGGGGTTGACCTGGAATAGGGCCACGCTCACCTCGTAAAGCCAACGCAGCGGGTTGACTGAGGATTGGGGCACCCAGTCGGATACGTCCCAGGCGTGGTGAGCCCAGCCTGGCAACAGCGAGGCTTCCTGAAGGTCACCTAGGCCGTAGGAGATAATGCCGGCGGCCACCACAATCAGGAAGTAGCCGGTCACCGTGAAGAACATGGAGAGGTTAATGCGCACTCCCCCGCGATAGATCAGGTAGCCCAGCGCAATGGCTACCACCAGGCCACCGACCACTCCGGCGGCGATAGCTGGCGTGGATTTTTCTACAGCTGAGCGCACCGTAGCCCAAATGAATAGGGCAGTTTCGATACCTTCACGGCCTACCGCGAAGATAGCGATCCAGATAATGCCCCAGCCGCGCCCATCTTTTTCTAGTGAAGTCGATAGGCTGTCACGCAGACCTTGGCTCATTTGGCGCGAGTTTTTGCCCATCCAGAAAATCATCCAGGTAACCATGGCCACGGCCACCAGCGATAGTGAACCACCAATGATTTCTTGGGCCTGGAAGGTTAGGGTTTGTGGACCCCAGGTCAAGATGGCGCCAATAGCTAGCGGCACCAGCGCAGCGGCCAGCACCCCTAAAGTCAGCTTGCCAAACAGGTCTCGACGACCGATTTTGGCCAGGTAGGCGGCAATCACGCCTACCACCAGGGCGGCCTCTAGACCCTCACGCAGGGCGATAATAAAATTCGCAAAGAATAGGGACATGCTCTTACTTTTATTAGGCTAGACTCACTTCCGAAAGGTCAGCCTAACCTTTATCTGCCCTGTACTCAAGCAGTTTTAGCTAAGTTGAGACGCTCGATTACCATAACGTGACTCATCCTTAAATCCCAGACGCGGCGTCAGAATATTTGCGCAGCTACATACCCCATTTTTGGGCACGCCACGCCATAAAATCGGCACCGACGGCGTCGAGAAAATAACTGCTTTACCCAAAGCCACAACCGTTCTACCCTCGACACTAAAACTGCCAACGTTTAAACATGCGAAAATAGCTTTATGCGAGCATCAGCCAACCGAAGGCGTTTTGCGGCACTAACCTGCCTAGCCCTAGTCCCTACCCTTGGCGCCTGTCAGGCCCACATGGATCTAACCGTGCACCAAGAGGGCACCTACGACGCCGTCATCCGCATGGTGGATAACACGTCCTCGCAGATCACCAGCACTTCACAGTGCAAGCAGCTGGCTAGTTCGCTGCGCAGCTCGATTGCCACTAATAAGGGCAGTGAAATTAAGGTCAAGTCCATCAAGGGTGACGAGGGCATTGGCTGTGAATTCACCTTTAAATCCATTCCGGTAGCCACCGCCGCCACTAAGCCGGCCCCCAATGCCAGCGCCACTAGCACCGCAAGCGCCAATGCCTCAGCTAACGCGAACGCCTCGGCGAGCCCCACCGGCGCCACTAACGCACTAGTGTGGCGCCAGGGCAACAAGGTTTTTGTGCGTATTCCCGGAGTAAACACTGGCGGAGACTCTGAGGCCGCCGGCGCCTCCCCTAGCGCGGGCACCTCAGCTGGCTCCAACGGCTCTGGCGGCTCAGGAAACTCAGCTGGTTCGAACGGCTCTGGTAACTCTGGCGCATCCGGCGGCTCTAGCAAATCCGGCGGCAGCGATGATGTGGTTGAAAAATACAAGTCGCTGATCGACACCAAACTGACGGTAACTTTCCCCGGCGCAGTTATTGACGCTGGCGGCGGCAAGGTGCAGGGACACAAGGTCACTTGGAGCGGCCCGCAGATCCTAGCTACTGGGGTCAGCGCCTCGGGTTACGCGATTGGTAATGGCGGCATGCCCTGGTATTCGGCCTCACGCCCGTGGGCTTGGTTGATTGTCGGCTCGGTCTTTGCGTTGACAACATTTGGTTTTTGGCGACGACGCCGCACCCGCAGCTAGAGCGCCGTCGTCAGCCCCAGCAGCGCCGTCGACCCCAGGCAGCTAAAACAACACCACGGCACCAAAAAACCAATAAATCGCCCCGACAACCTTACGGTAGCCGGGGCGATTTATTTAAGCGTTCGCGGGGCTCAGCGAGCCTGGGCGATCTTCTGCTTGCGCTTGGAGCTGACCACTACGGCCACAACCACAATCGCGATCACCAAAACCGCAGCCACGCCACCGATGATCAGGCCGGTGGACAGGCCAGAGTCAGAGGACTTCTCAGCAGCGGCGGCCTTAGCAGTGGTGGTGGGCTCAGCCTTCTTCTCGGCGCTGACCTTACCGGTAATAGTGCTAGCAGTGGTGCCATCAGCGAAGGTTACGGTGTTACCGGAGATGGTGCCGCCCTTAGCGGAGGTTACGTCGCCGGGGTAGGTTACCTTCATGTCCATCTTGTAGGTACCAACAGCCTGCAGGCTGGATAAGGATCCAGTTAGCGTGGAAGCATCAAAGGTGAACTCGCCCTTTTCTTCCTTACCACCCAGGATCTTGACGGTGTCGCCCTTCACCACCAGGCGGCAGACCTTACCGCCATCAGTGCCATCAACAACCGTAGCATCGGTAGTGGTGCCCGCAGTGGCCGGAATAGCAGCCTTAATGTTGGGGCACACCTGGGTGATAATAGTGCCGTTATCGCCGTCAACAGCGATGTCAACCTGGTACACCGTGTTGGTCATGGACTCAATGTTGACGTTTGCGTGGATGGTGAAGGCCATAGCAGCCTGGGCCGGAGAAGCTACTAGCGCGCCGCCAACAGCCAGAGCTGCAGCCGCTCCTAGGGAAAGCGCCTTGGTACGAATACGCTTAAAAATAGACATTATCTACCTTTCTTTCTGCCTGGTTTGGGGATAAGCAGAATCCTCGGCAATTGTATGGGCTCAAACTTGATACTTGCTGGGACGTGTCCGACTTGTTACCTAAGTGGGTAACATATAAACCAAAACGACGATATAGCCAGGCTATATCGTCGTTTTAGTTTTAAACAGCTAACAAATACGGCTTACTGCTGCGGGTAGCCGCCCTGTCGGTAGCCCTGCTGGGGGTATTGACCTTGCTGAGGGTACTGGCCCTGCTGAGGATACTGACCACCCTGCTGCGGGTAGCCCTGCTGAGGATACTGGCCGCCCTGCTGGTAACCACCCTGGGGGTAGCCACCTTGCTGGGGGTAGCCCTGCTGCGGGGCGTAACCAAACTGGCCACCCATCCCACTAGGCGGCTTCTTCTTACCAGAGCGCACCGCGAAGAACACGCCCACACCAACCAGTAGCACTACTGCTACGCCAATGATTATGTAGAGCACGGTGTTGTCATCTGAGCTTGAGGAGCTGGAGGAGCTGGAGGAACTACCTGAACCCTTGGCGCTACCGTCCCCATTGTTCGAGGCACCACCCTTGTTATCAGAAGAATCCCCATTGTCAGAGGAGCCACTACCAGGGTTACCTACTACCTTATACTTTCCACCCACCTTGAGCTTGGCGGTGTTGCCGCTAACTTCAGCGCCTTCAGCGGAAACAATGCCGCCACCAAAAGTTACGCGATAGTCGAACGAACTATCACCATAGCTACTGAGACTGCTAAGCCCAGTTAGATCGCCTGAAATACTCACATTGTTACCATCGCGCTCAACCTTGGAGCTAATGCCGCTCACGCCAGAGTCGGATGTGGTAGAGCTGATTAGTGTCTCAAGCGGCACAGTAACTTCGACGGCACAAACTTCTACACCCTCATACTGGGTAATTTCAGATTTTTTAACGGCGCCATAACCAAGCGGGCTAGTGCCGCCAGTGCTGTACTTACTGCACATGGTCTTATGGTCAGCACCTTGGACAGTGCTGTGGACCTTCATAGAGACCGTTACAGTGTCCCCAGCGAATTTAAATTCGGTCCACACTTTCATAGTTTGAGCGTCATCAGCACGCGCTGGGACGGTAAGACTTACCAGCGAAAATGCCAGCACAAAGGCAGCCAAGATGGCCCCTAGGCGCGCCACAAACGAGTGTGACTTCAAAGCAACAGCGTTCATGCTTCTTACCCTAGCCCTTTTTAGTAGGCCAAGCATCTTAAAGCCTTGGGGATTAAACCCCGGCGCCCAACTATTTCCTGATTTTGCGTGACCTAGCGGACCGGTGTTTATGACCACAGGGCCCCACAATAAGCAGCACTACCCCAATGACTACCGTGAGCGCCGTCGCCCCCACAATCACGTAAAGCACGGCGCTACCAACCGACATCTCCGCGCCAGAGTCGCTGGCACTAGTGATAACAGAACTGGTGGTGGAGCTAGCGTCAGTAGCCACGTAACTGGCAGCGCGGGCCGGCGAATTTACCAGCAGCAGCGCAAAAGCCAGCAGTAGGGTGCCCAACACGGCCCCTACTCGCTCTAACCCTACTTTCATAGCATTCATCCTGCTCACGGCCCTATCCTAGGAACATTTAACCGGGATTTACCTGGATTTTAGCTGGGGATAACTCCCCTACTGCGCAACCCTTCGGTCGGCTGACGGCGCGCTATCTGCATTCTGGCGGCGCATTACCTGCATTTTCCGACGGCGAAGGCGCCTTCTGCGGTAAATCGGAATTGGCGCCTGCAGGCATAGTGGCAGAGCCGAGGTCTTCATTAGAAGTTACCGACTTAGCAAAACAGGCCTTAACGCACACAAAAATCGCTACCGTACCAACAATCAGTATCAACGTAAGCACAGTAGTAAGCACCTGCATAAGATCAATCGACCATAACAAGCGATAAAATGACTGTAACAGGCGATAAAATCTTGGAGTCGAGGAAGTTAGATCCCCTCTGGCAGGTATGGCGTCAGGGTCATAGGGAGTCACAGAAGCCACTACTTCAAAGTCTTCATTTTTGGCAGTAAAAACGGATGTATACCTTTCCATCTCACCCCCAAAACAAGAAAAAGCCTCTACATCTCGAAATTCAATAATATATTCAATCTCACCAGTGTAAGCAGGATCTGTTACGCCTATTATTTTAACGATATTATCTTCAACAATAATCTCTGCACCATATATTAGTGCGTGCGACAACTCCTCTTTAGGGTTCCCGATAATATAAGCTGAGCAAACTTCTACATCACCATAATGCCCCATCTCAAGCTTATAGACTTCCTGACCTAGATCAGCCTCTAACCGCTTAACGTAATCAGAGCTTTTTAAGCATATGCTTTTGGTTGATTCACTAGAATTCATGTGTGTTTTTATTTCAACATACACCCTACTATTATCGAAATTTATTTTCACCCAGGTGTGCATAATATCTTCACCATGCGCCGGTGCAGACACAGCAAACAGCGAACAAGTCAGCACAAGCACTAACACCAAAACTCCACATACACGAGTCGCCATTAATCGTGTGTTAGCCATACTGTCCACCCTTTAGCTCTATAAACTCAGTGAATAAATCAACTAGGGATAACTGCTTAAGCCTAGCTGTTAGGCACCAACTAACAGCTATTAAACAAAACCAGGGCCGGGTATAAAACCACGGCCCTGGTTGAGATGAATTCTAGCTAGCCGTTGTAGCCGCCATATTGACCTTGCTGGGGGTAGTTGCCCTGCGGCGGGTACTGTTGCTGGGGGTAGGAGCCAGGCCCGTAAGACTGCGGCGCGTAAGCAAACTGCCCACCCATCCCGCTAGGCGGCTTCTTCTTACCCGAGCGCAGCGCCAGGAAGGCACCCAGACCCACAAGTGCTACCGCTGCAGCACCAATAATTACGTAAAGCAGGGTGTTGTCACTTGAGGACTTGGAGCTTTTTACAGCCAGCGGAGTGGGTGTAGCAGTAGCCGGAGCACCGTTAGCAACAGCATTTTCATTGCTGCCAGAACCGGAAGTAATAGAAGGGTTAGCAGAGGGAGTGGCAGAGGGAGTGGCGCCACCCTGGTTATTTCCCGAGGAGCCGCCATTGTTGGAGCCGCCGTTAGTAGAGCCGCCATTTGAGCTGCCACTGCCCGGGTTACCAACTACCTTGAACTTGCCACCAAGCTTGAGATTTGCAGTGTTGCCACTGACTTCAGCGCCCTCTGCAGAAACGACGCCACCAGCAAAAGTGATCTTGTAATCAATAAACTTAGCACTAGTAGCATCAGAGAATACAGATAAATCGCCTTCGTAGACAATGTTGGAACCTTCACGATAAAGTTTATCGTCTGCTCCGAAACCAACAGCAGTGCCATTAGAGCTAATGAATTGGTCAATCTTTATGGTTGCCTGCATTTCGCAAACTTCAACACCATCATACTGGGTAATTCCATACTTGAGGCCATCACCATAAGCACTGGAATCTCCATATTTGTTGCACATGGTTTTATGGTCAGAGCCTTGCATTGTGTTGTGATACCTATAGGAGAAAGTTACATTATCTCCGCTAAAGCTATATTCCAGCCACATTTTCATGTCAAGCTCGCCGTCAGCGCGCGCTGGAGCGGTAAGACTTACCAGCGAAAAGGCCAGCACAAAAGCGACCACAACGGCCCCTATACGCGCTGCGAACTCGCGCGATTTAAAAGCAACAACGTTCATAGCCTTAGCCTAGTTACTTTTAACTGGATAAGCATTGGGGACAAGTCCCTAGGGCTACCTGACCATAGTCACAACCGCCCCAAGCTCCAAGCCCCAAGCTCCACCAATCTAGCTATTTGCCAAGCCCAGACAAGCTTATCGTCAATAGCTAGGGCTTCTTCCTGGACTGCAAGAGTGACCACCCTAATCCACCCAGCGCCAGCGCCCCTACCGCCGCAACAGCCCCATAAATAATGGTGTCGTTGCTGCCATCAGAGCCGACGGCGCTGCTAGTGGCAGCCGAGCTGGTTGCGCTGGCCCCAGCTGCAGCTGCATTAGAAGTAGTCTCTTGCGGTTTAATCGCGTCACTAGCTGTAACGCTAGGAGAGCTAGTCGCCGCAGGAATACCAGGGCTAGTAGTAGCAGCTAAAGAAGTAGCACCACTCGAAGCAGAGGGAGAAGAGCTAGTTCGCACGGAAGGATCAGGGTTGCCGACTATTTCAAAACTAGTGTCAGTTACAGTCACAGTGTTTCCAGTAACGGCGCCACCAGAAGCTGAAACAATTCCGCCATCAAAAGTAAAGCTATAAAAAGTTTGATTTACAGTATCTGGAATATAACTGCCTTGAACTTTAAGATTATCACCATCGCGACTAACAGTAAAAATATAACCAGGGAAAGGACTGGTTATCATAGTTTCGAGTGGCTGCACACCCTCCACTACGCAAACCTCCACACCTTTATACTGCTCCAGCTGAACCCGGGTCATCGTTGTCCCACTTTTGGTCTGACCAATATACTCTTTCGAACCATCACAAGAGCCTTTAGTGTAATCATCTTGAGGCATATTATAAAAATGCGCTTTGTTAGTGAAAATTATGGAATCTCCCTTAAACCTCACCTCCATCCAGCTCTTACTATCAGCTCGTGCCGGCGAGGTTAACATCAGCAAGGAAAATACCAGCATAAAAGCAGCCAAAGCTGCACCTACTCGCACCACAAGCGCGCGCATTTTTAAAACCGCACTGTCCATAGCCCTGCCTACCTTTGCTTTCAGATTTTCTTCCTAGATTGCCAGACAGCAACCCCTAGTCCACCCAGCGCCAGCGCCCCTACCGCCGCAACAGCCCCATAAATAATGGTGTCGTTGCTGCCATCAGAGCCGACGGCGCTGCTAGTGGCAGCCGAGCTGGTTGCGCTGGCCCCAGCTGCAGCTGCATTAGAAGTAGTCTCTTGCGGTTTAATCGCGTCACTAGCCGCAACGCTAGGAGAGCTAGTCGCAGCAGGAATGCCTGACTTAGAGGAATTCAAAGGACTAGCAGTGCCTGAACTAGAAGGCTTGGCGCTAGCAGAAGCTTTAGTGCTGCCTACTACTTCAAATGTGGCATCATAGAGGCCAATATTGCCAAATACAGTTGCAGTATTGCCGACAATGTTAGCACTCGATGCTGCGCTGATCCCGCCATCAAAAGTGAAACTATAGGTATTTGAATACTGAATTGTGTCGTGTGGCGCGATACCTTTTACCTTGATTTTTTCACCTTCGCGCATAACACTGAAAAGTTCACTACGCGCACTACCGTTTAGCATTGCCTCAAGTGTTGCCCTGAATTCAATAGCGCAAACTTGCATGCCCAGATAGTGATCTAAATAGGCTCTGGTGGTTGTCCACCCCCGTACGGTAGTGCCTACGTTTTTTTGGGCCTCGGTACATATATCTGCAGTGGCACCGTCGCCACCTTCACTTTCGGACATACGAGTTCTTGAGGTAGAAATTACCTCATCGCCGCTGAATCTTGTATTGTGCCAGCCGAGCATAGAAGCATGTGCTGGCGGGGCCAGCAACAGTAGAGAAAATGCCAGTACAAAAGCAGCCAAGACCGCACCTACTCGCATCGTAAGTGCACGGGCATTTAAAACCTCAGCGTTCATGACCTAACCTTAACTAGTTTTAAGCGGCTGACCACCCCCAAAACTCCCAATAGTTAGAGCTAGCATCCAGATTCAGCTAAAAATTAGGGCCGTAACCAAACTGGGGGCCAACAGGTGGTCTGGGGTGCTTTTTCTTACGAGAACGCAGCGCCAGCAATACCGCCAAAGCAATAATTAGCACCACTGCCGCAGCAATAAACGCATAGAGCAGGGCGTTGTTACCTGAAGAGTTTGTGCTAAAGCCAGCAGCTAGATCATCAGCCTTATTATCGCCGGAAATAATATTTGCTGAACCATTAGGATCACCAACCACCTCGAAGGTGTCGGCACTTACCACAAAGGTATTTCCCTCCACCTTGCCGCCGGTAGAAGAGACAATCCCGCCATCGAAGGTGATGCGGTATTCGATAGTTGACTGCTCAGAGTACTCAGACCTGTCGCTTTCAAGTTTTAGGTTTTTACCGTCACGAGCAACAGAAAACCCGTAGGTTTCATCGGTTGAAGTCTCGATCATCGAGTTAACCGTTAAGTTGCCCTCGATAACGCAAACTTCCATGCCGTTGTATTGCTCTAGTTCAATCCTAGTGATTTCACCATTTGCCCCAGTGCTAGAGCTGGTGGCGCTCTTATAGTTAGCGCACATGCTTTTAGTGGTCATGTATTCGCTGGAAACATGTGTTTTCATGACGTAAGAAACCTTATCGCCACTAAATTTCATGTCCACCCAGCTCTGTGTGCTCTCGGCGTGGGCAGGCGCAGCTGGGAGCAGCAAAGAAAATGCCAGCATAAAAAGCGGCAAAGCAGCCCCAGCGCCAGCTGTAAACACACGCGCCCTGGCCGCAAGCGCAGGTGCTCCCGCCGTGAAGTTACGTATCTGCGCCGCGAGCGCCCGTGTAGACCTGTTAAGTCCCACCGCGAGCGCCCGTGCAGGCATATTCAGCCCCTCCGCGAGCGCCTGCCTATGCGCGCCAAGCCCCTCCGCGAGTGCCCGCAGCCTAAAAGCATCTATGTTCATGACCCAACCCTAACCAGTTTCGACTAGGCGGTCATATCCCCTGCGTAGAGGAGCACAAACGCACGCTTAGATGGCTTTGCTAGATCCCATAGCGGTCATATTTGCCAGGTTTTACACCTTTGTTTTGTTCTTGGCCGCTTGGGCTATAGGTGCCTACATTAGTTGGTTGGACAGCTAGTTGTGCAGGCTGCGAGCGCTTTTTTGAGGGGATCGCCAGGAAAACTACTAGGCCAACTACGGCTGCAACTATCACGCCGATCAGTACGTAAATCAGAGTGTTTCCCGATAAACCTGACTTGGTATCGTCAGAAGCTTGGTTTTTCGCGTTATCAGTGCCTGCAGCCTTGTTTTGGCTGGGTGTAGCAGAGGGAGTTTGGCTAGTTTTTCCGCTGCCTGGGTTCCCCACTAACTTGTAGTCGCCAGTGTTGATGGTTATGGTGTTGCCATCTACTTTGCCACCCTCGTGGGATACAATTCCGCCCGCGAAAGTGAAGCTATGTATGATATTTCCATCATAAGTGACGGCAGCTCTGACTGACCCAGTTACGCGCACATTGTCGCCGTCGGCTTTGAGAACAAAACCATAGGCATTGCCTCCTTGCAGGGCCTTCTTAAGTGAGCCAACCCCTTCGACGGCGCAGACTTCTATGCCTTGGTACTGCTCAACTTCTGCCTTGGTTACTTCTGCACCCAGGTAATTGACTAGTTTTGCGTGAGTGGAATCTTTGAAGCACATGCTTCTGGTCGATTGACCGTGTTGGTTAAGAGTATGGGTTTTTGACGATACGTATATTTTGTCCCCGTCTATTTTCACGTGCACCCATATACGTATGCTGTCAGCTGCGTGGGCGGGTGTAGTCGGCACTAGCAGGGAAAACGCCAGCATAAAAACCGCCAAAACTGCCCCTACGCGAGCTACAAACCCACGCACCGCCAGCGCACTATTCCGCGCCCCAACATCTGCTGATAGCCCCGCCGCGAGCGCCTTTACCCGCACTTTCGTCGTGCGCGTGCGGACATTAGAAACAACCGTGTTCATGGCTTAAACCTTAGTCACTCTCCCCCTTTGATAGCCACTAAATTCCCGCCTGAAGTATGTTTTGTGCAAAACAGCCGACGACGTCGTCGCAGCTACTGCCTTTACGTTACGGACTGCGCGTGCCCACTAAAAACAACCAGGCCACATTACCCACCCATATATAGGCAACCAGGGCCGGTTACCCGACCCTGGTTGGATAGAAGGATTATTTGCTGGCGTCTCAGGCGCCCTGACCACCCTGAGCGTTAGGGTTGTAAGGCTGCTGAGGGTTAGGCTGCGGCTGCTGGGGGGCCCCAGGAGCTGCCTGACCCTGCGGGTACTGACCCGGCTGAGCGGCGTAAGGAGAAGCGAACTGCTGAGGCTGGGCCTTCTTCTTGGAACGCATGACGAAGAAAACCACCAGGCCGATGCCACCACCAATTACCGCACCGATCAGTGCATACATCAGAATGCTGGAGCCGCCACCGGGCTTACCTACAACCTCGAACTTAGTATCGGTGGTAACGAAGGTGTTGCCTTCAACCTTACCGCCGCTGGAAGAAACGACGCCGTCATCGAAGGTGAAGCGGTACTCGATATCGCCGACAGAGGCGAAGCGGTTGCTGGAGGTGCTCTTGATGGTTAGCTTGTCGCCATCGCGTTTGATAGAGAAACCGAAAGCGGAGGAAGAGTTATCCTCATTCAGCTTGCCCTCGGCCTCGATGACACAAACTTCTACACCCTTGTACTGTTCTATCCCAGACTTGGTGACTTTACCGTCAGAGCTCCTGGTAGCCGATTTTTTCATCGCATCGCAAATTGTCTTGGTGGAGCCATACTCACTGGGAGCGTGCATCTTCAGTGAGATAGCCAGATTTTCACCACTGAATTTCATGCCAAGCCATACCTTAAAGCTGTCAGCGTGAGCCGGAGAAGTCACTCCTAGCAGCGAAAAAGCCAGCACAAAAGCAGCTAGTGCGGCACCTACGCGTGCAATCATCGCGCGGGGGTTAACGTTAATAGCGTTCATGTCTCAAGCCTATTAGTTTTTATCTGTTCAGGCACAATCTGGTTGTTTTCTTTCAAAACAAGACCAGGGCCGGGGGTAACTCGGCCCTGGTCTTGAGAAGAAAAAGCGTTAGCTAGCCGTTGTAGCCGCCGTAACCGGGCTGGCCATAGCCTTGGCCGTAGCCCTGGTTGTTTTGTCCGTAGCCCTGCTGGCCGTAGCCCTGCTGGCCGTAGCCCTGCTGGCCGTAGCCCTGCTGGCCATAGCCTTGAGGCTGCTGACCATATTGAGCCTGCTGGCCATAGCCCTGCGGCTGTTGGCCGTAACCCTGGGGCTGCTGACCGTAAGGCTGAGCCTGCTGTCCGTAACCGGGCTGCCCATATGCCTGTTGCCCGTAACCCTGCTGGCCATAACCCTGCTGGCCGTAAGGCTGACCGTAGCCACCGTACTGGGGCTGGGGCTGCTTCTTAGAACGCATCACGAAGAAGACGGCCACCCCAGCGCCGATCACAACTACCAGTCCGATCAGCACAAACATCAGCATGTTGGAACCGCTACCAGGCTTACCTGTCACCTCAAAGCTACCGCCATTGGCAATGAAGGTGTTTCCATCAACCTCGCCGCCACTAGAAGAAACCACCCCACCATCAAAGGTGATACGCATCTGCATGCTGGCACCCGAGGCGGCGACAGAGCCGCCACTGCCTTTAACCTTGATATTGTCACCATCACGGGTAACAGAGAAACCAAGCGATGAGCCTGATTTGTCTAATACCTCGCTGAGTTTCCCACTGCTTTCAATGGTGCAAACTTCTACACCCTCGTACTGTTCTACCTCAACCTTGTCGACTTTTTCGCCAAGTTTCGTTGAGCTGGTGTTTTCCTTGGCTTGTTTACAGATACTCTTGGTAGACGTCCCATACTGCTCGGGAAAGTGTATTTTAACTGACAAAGACACATCTTCTCCGCTGAATTTAAGCTCTATCCAGGTCTTTGCCCCGTCAGCGTGAGCTGGGGAAACCATACTCAGTAAAGAAAAAGCCAGCACAAAGGCAGCTAAAGCAGCGCCTACACGCGCCAAAACTGTGCGCGGGTTGAAAGTAACAGCGTTCATGAATCCAATCCTAGTGCTATAACCTCTTCATCCACCTCATTTTTAAGGGGATCATTCCCTAGCCTCATCAGCAGATACTGGCTGCCACTACAGACCCCGCACGAGGTCTTACACTGCAGCCCTTCCCATGCTGCAGCGCCCCCATGCCTGCCGCGCAGCCCGCGCAAGGGGTGCACAGTAATTACAACAATGGCGCAGCCTAAGCTGCGCCATTGTCTGTAAACACCGTTTAGTTAGCGGTACATATCCTCAAAGCCTGAGCCTTCAAGCTTGTAGTAGTAGCCGTCTTCGCCCGGGTAGTAGGCAACCCCGTCCTGGTAGTACAGGCCGTTGGGGTAGTAACCATCCGCAATGGTTTCCTCAGCAACACGGGGGACTTCCTCAACGGGCTCTGCATAGTCCTCGTAGCCAGCATCTGCATAATCCTCGTCGCCAGCACCAGAGTCATAGACCCCGCCCTCTACGTAGGATTCGTAGCCTCCACTTTCATAAACGCCCTGCTCAGCTGCAGCCGCATAAGTGGCAGCCATAGCGGCGTCGTTATCAGCATTAGCCGTGTGGATTAGCGGTACCCCGGGGATGCCAGCCGCAGGAATCTCAGATTCGCTGATTGGGGCAATTTCAGACAAAGAAACCGTCTGGCCCTGCGGGTCGGGAATCTGACCGGCCGCGATAGCTGCCTTGGTGGCCAGGTTTTCCTTGACGCGCTTGTAAATGCGAACGCCGCCCAGCCACAAAATACCAGCCAGGATCAGGCAGGAGGCGATACCCAGTACCCACCGCACCACATGCTGCAGGGCAAGCGAGGGCACCGTACCAACTACCTCAAAGGAGGTGGCGCCCTTCTTTGGGATGGCAGTGGAACCGTTAACGTCGGCGTTCTTGTAGGAAATAATCTTGCCGTCGTACTTAACCGTCACGTGAGAGACGATCAGCTGGTTAGAAATAGCGATGTAGCGAGGGATAGACACCTTAACTCGGTGGTTTTTATCGGTGCTCATGTTGAAGCCACCGAACTGCGTAAGCGCAGCCGGACCAGCGCCGTTTTGGAAAGCGCCCTCCACCTTGGATTCACAAACCTCACGGCCATTGCGTTTACCTACCCAGGTAATCACCTTGGCGTTGTTGGTAGTAGTTCCTTTGTTTTTATCTGCACCTGTTTGAATAGCTTTGCAGATGGCAGCTGGTTTCAAACCAGTATGCGAACCGGGCGCAAACGCGAAGTCAAGCACCGCGTAGTTTTCGCCCTTTACATTAACGTTAAACCAAATCTCATTGGGCTGCGAGGTTTCAGCTTGAACCTCAGAGACGCTTAGCGGCGCCATGAAAACCAGCAGCCCCGCCACTAAAGCCGCAAGTACGCGGCTAGTTACAGACTTGTAGTTAAGGGTGTTCACGGGTTCCAGCCTAGCAGCTTCAGTCAACTAACGAGTGACGAGAAATTGTGGCTTCGCGCCCCGGACCCACACCAATGGCAGAGATTCGCACCCCAGCCAGCTGCTCGATCCGCTCAACATAACGCTGGGCATTAAGCGGCAAATCCTCGAATTTACGCACGCCAGTGATGTCTTCACTCCAGCCAGGCAGCTGCTCGTAGATGGGCTTGGCGTGGTGGAAGTCAGACTGGGTTAGGGGCATTTCGTCCCAGCGCACACCGTCGACGTCGTAAGCCACACATACCGGGATGGTCTCATGCCCGGTGAACACGTCCAGCTTGGTCATCACTAGGTCAGTTAGGCCGTTGACGCGCGCTGCGTAGCGGGTGACGACGGCGTCGTGCCAGCCACAGCGACGGGCCCGGCCGGTGGTCACGCCATACTCTCCACCTTCGGCGCGCAGACGCTCACCCATTTCGTCGTTTAGCTCAGTGGGGAAGGGACCTTCACCTACGCGAGTGGTGTAGGCCTTAACCACACCGATGACGCGATTAATGCGGGTGGGGCCCACGCCGGTGCCAGTGCAGGCGCCGCCGGCGGTGGGGTTAGAGCTGGTCACGAAGGGGTAGGTGCCGTGGTCAATGTCTAGCATGGTGGCCTGGCCGGCCTCGAACAGCACCGTCTTGCCTTCGTCTAGGGCCTTGTTTAGTAGCGTGGAGCAGTCCACCACCATGGGGCGCACACGCTCGGCGTAGCTGAGCAGCTCGTCAGCAACCGCGTCAGGGTTGATTGCGTCGCGCTTGAAAATCTTGGTTAGCAGACCGTTTTTCTGGTCCAGTGCGGAGTGGACCTTTTGGCGCAAAATGGACTCGTCAAACAGGTCCTGGATACGGATGCCGATACGGTTCATCTTGTCGGCGTAGGTGGGGCCAATGCCACGGCCGGTGGTACCCAGCTGGCGGGCACCCAGGAAACGCTCAGTGGCCTGGTCAAGAACCCGGTTGTAGGAGGGGATCACGTGGGCGTTGGCGCTGATCAGTAGCTTGGAGGCGTCCTTGCCGCGCGAGGTGATTTCCTCGATTTCGCTAAAAAGCACCTCTAGATCAACCACTACCCCGTTGCCGATAACTGGAGTTACTCCCTCAGTTAGCACACCGGCCGGCAGTAGATGGAAAGCAAACTTTTCCCCGTCAATAACTACGGTATGACCAGCGTTGTTACCGCCGTTGAACTTGACTACGTAGTCAACATTCTGACCTAGCTGATCGGTTGCCTTGCCTTTTCCTTCGTCGCCCCACTGGGTTCCGACGACTACGACACCTGGCATTGAAAACTCCTATAAACGGCAAACGCCGCGTTGACCACACGACTGCATCAGTCTAGCGGCCCTATAGGCAGATTTCTATATTTTGCCGTTACTATACCGTTTTATTTTGTTTTGGCAAGCACCTACTGTGGTGTCCACCCCACCCCAAACCCCACTGCACATATTGTGACCTGCGGGAATACTTTTTTGTTTGGTTTGGTTAGCTCTAGTGTCATCACCTGACATATGGCGACGGCGCCAGGAAGGTTCCCGACGCCGTCGCCACACTTTTTTGGCTTAAAGCCACGTTTTATGCGCACTTCTTATGCGTATTTGAGCTATGCCCGCTCACTTTAGGAACTCGCGCACCTCATCAGCACTGGCGTAGGAGGCCTGCGCGCCCACCTTGGTGGTGGAGCAGGCCGCTACCGCCGCAGCCAGGGTGGCGCCGTCGGCAAGTGAGACGCCTGCAGCCAAAGCCGACAGCAGTGTGCCCATGAAAGAGTCGCCGGCGCCGGTGGTGTCTACCGGGTTGACCTTGAAAGCTGCAACCCATTCGAGGCGACCATCTTCATAGATCAGGGAGCCGGCTCCACCCAGGGTGAGCACCCCACGCTTAACGCCAGTAGCCATAAAAGCCTTAGCTACCTGCTCTAGATCTGCGGTATCTACGCTTTGCCCACTGACCAGAGACAACTCGTGCTGGTTGACGATCAGCACATCGGTTAGCTCCAGTAGTTCGGGTGAGAGCTGACGGGCCGGGGAAACATTGAGAACCACAGGCACGCCAGCCTCATGGGCGCAGCGCGCTGCCGCAGTGACAGTTTCCAGGCTTACCTCCAGGCACAATCCCAGGGCCCCAGCCTCAGCGATTACCTGCGCCTTATCAACCACATCAGCCGGAGTGAGGGTGGCGTTGGCACCAGCTGAGATCACAATGGTGTTCTCAGCGGCGGCGTCCACAGTAATCATGGCGGTGCCGGTAGCCACTTCACGCTCATAGACGTGGCGGGTGTCTACCCCCTTTAAAGCCAAGGATTCAAGCAGCAACTGGCCGTTGCCGTCACGCCCAACCGCACCAATCATGGTGGTGGGCACCCCCAGCAAGGCAGCTGTGGCAGCCTGGTTAGCGGATTTACCACCCGGCAAGATACGCAGGTCTGAGCCAACTACAGTTTCACCCGGGCCAGGCAGGCGCTGGGTGGTTACAGTTAGGTCCGCATTCAGGGAACCTAAAGCCACCACCGGGGCACCTAAACGGTCTAATGCCTCCAGGGCGCGGCCACGATCAGCTACGCTCATGCCGCAGTGTCCTTTTCAACTGCCGGAGCGGGGATCAGTAGCGAGCTAGCAAAAGCCAAGGCCAGCAGCACCAAACCGGTGATAACCGCCCCTTGGAAACCATCTAGGCCGCTGCCTAGCGCCACCGAGACGGCCGGCAGGATCGCAAAGGAGATACCCGCGCCCAGGTTGAAGGCACCGGCGTTGAGACCAGGCAGGTAGCCGGGGTTGTCGTTGGGAGAAAGCACCACACCTAGGCCGTTGAGCATAATGTTGCTCATACCGGCGTAGGTGATACCCACAAACACGTTAACTACCAGCAGCAGCACCGGGGTGGCGTCACCAGAAATCCCCAAAATTGCACCCAAACCAAGCACTGTGCCCAGCAGGCCCACACGCAGCACCTTACGGTAGCCAAAGCGACCGGCCAGGGTGCCAGATACCGGGCCCATTAGTAGGCCGGCAATGGCGTAAGGGGTCAGGGTCCAGAAGGAGACGACGTCGGCACCAAGACCCGGGCCGTAACCAGTGTTCTGAGCTAGACCCGGCACCAAACCGTTCATAACCGCAAACACGCCGGTCATGGTTAGGGTGGTGGTCAGCAGCAGGGCCCAAGTGGAACGCGACTTGAGGTAGACGGTAGCCACCAGGGGCTGGCTGGTGCGCTCCTCCTGGATCCAGAAAGCCGCAGCAGACAAAGCAGCCAGCAGGAACAGGCCCGCCACCAGCCAAAAGTTAGCGTTGGAGAGTTTAGCTAGCTCGTTGAAGATGGTTAGCAGCGCACCTACCGCCACTACTAGGGCAATAGTGCCGGACCAGTCCATGCGGTGGTTGCCGGGCACCAGGGATTCGTCAGTTAGGAATGCCACTGCCACCGCCGCCAACACGGCGATTACAGCCATAGTCCAAAACACTGAGCCGAAACCGAAGTTTTGGGCTAGCCAGCCACCAGCCAGGGCATCTACACCCGCAATGCCACCGTTTACGGCAGTAATTACGCCTAGCAGGGTACCGTAACGCTTGGGGTCAGGCACGGCCACGCGCAGCATAATCAAACATACGGGCACGGTAGGCCCGGCCACACCCTGAATCACGCGCCCCACAAACAGCAGCGCCACTGAGCTGGTCATGCCGGCCAGCGCAGAAAGCACACAGCCCACGGCGGTTAGCGCCATCATGCCGGTTAGTAGTTTGCGCCGCCCGATCATGTCACCTAGGCGGGGCAGGAACAGGCTAAATAGCGCGGCAGCCGTGAAGAACACGGTCTGGGTTAAGCCGATTACGTCGTCGGTGGTTTTTAGCTCCTCGGCCATAAGCTTCAGAGCCGGCGAGAGCATGGAGGCATTGAGCTGGAAGGCAAAGCAGGCCACCAGCAATGCGGTCATAACCGCCGCAGTTGAGCGTTTAGTGGCGCTCATTTACCACTCTCCTTGGCGGCTAGATCCTTCTGTACGCGGTCAATGGAGTCGATTACCAGATCCCAGAAACGGTCAAAGTCCAGCTTGGTGGCGGCCTGGGTGTGGCAGTCAGGCCCGGCAGGGGCGCGGAAGTCGGCCACGGTCATGCCGGTGGTAAGCGTGCCGTTGAGTTCCACGTCGATGGGGACTTTAACAGTTTCCACAATCTGCGGGTCGATCAGGTAGGCCACGGTGCACGGGTCGTGTACCGGCGGGAATTCGAAGCCTTGGGCGTCCTGGTAAGCCTTGCGGAAGAAGGTGAATAGGCCCAGCACAAACTCTGCTACCGGCCCGCCCAGGTCAGCGATTTTGGCGGAGATGTCGTCGGTGGCTAGGGCCTGGTGGGTTAGGTCCAAGCCCACCATGGTTACCGGCCAGGGCTCGTTGAAAACAATGTGGGCTGCTTCAGGGTCAACCTTGATGTTGAATTCGGCTACGGCAGACCAGTTGCCTACGTGGTAGCCGCCACCCATTAGTACCACCTCACGCACGCGCTCCACGATGCGCGGTTCTTTGCGCACAGCCAGGGCGATGTTGGTTAGCGGGCCGGTGGGCACCAGGGTGATCTCGCCGGGTGCGTGAGACATGATGGTTTCGATGATTACGTCGACGGCGTGGCGCGGGTCTAGGGCTACAGGTTCGGGTAGCTCGACGCCGTCGAGGCCGGAATCGCCGTGGCAGTCCGGGGCGGTTTCTACCGGGCGCAGTAGCGGGCGGGTGCAGCCTGCCGCCACCGGTACACCTTGCATCCCGTAGACGGTGGCTAGGCTTAGGGCATTGTTGGTTACCTTTTCTAGCGTCTGGTTACCACCAACAGTGGTAACAGCCAGTAGCTCAATGTTGGGGTTGGCGTGTGCTAGCAGCATAGCGACAGCGTCGTCGTGACCTGGGTCGCAGTCGAGGATAATCTTCCTAGACATTAGGTCTTGCGCCTCTCAATTGTGGTGGGTGTGATCATAATATTTTACACAAA
>ERZ773045.112-NODE-112-length-43154-cov-7.405485_pt1 | contig 43154 bp, 54 predicted proteins | sample MGYA00580635_ERZ773045 | MGnify/ENA primary metagenome ERZ773045 (study PRJEB29015, sample SAMEA2738115) | human oral metagenome | biome: human oral; feature: human-associated habitat; material: saliva | place: China | collected 2261 ...
CAGCGCTATCGAGGTTTCTTGTGACCTTGCGTGTCCAACCGCCATTATAGAGGGCGTCACCATTGCCATCGATATTTTGTTCAACGGTGGTAACTGTTCCGTCTGGGTTTTCTGCCACTACAAAACCGATATGCCCGAATTGGTGATATGGTAAGCAGTTAGTCACCCAAACACTGCCTACTGGCGGATTGTTAGACCCGTTAAAACGTGTGACTTTCAGTCCTAGACTTTCAGCACGGTTTAAGCCATCAATGGCGTTTAAGTAGCTGAGATCGAGGTTAAACAAGCCTTGATATTGCAAAACGTTGTCAATCAAAGCGACACATTGCCCGCCATAAGGATTCGTGGGAACAGTGACACGTTGATTAACGAGGCTATCAAGCGTGTTTAATAATTGTGCTTTTGATGTCATGTTTCTCCTTTCTTAAATTTATTTCTGGATGGATTGCTTAATTTCCAAAATCGTGTTTTCCAATTCAGCAACCTTCCTCTTCAAATCGTCAATTTCACTTGTAGGTAATTGAGATTTTGTTACAAGCGGGTCTGCCGCAAATTTGTTTTGTTCTAAAACCTGTAGAAAAAAGTTATTGTATGTTGGGAACAAACCATATGCCTGGCTGACAGACAATAATGAAGATTGTTTACCTTTAATTTCACCAATATCTTGTCCAATAGATTCTATTACATCTTTTAAATTACTCATAAAACCACCTCATTAGAGAGTGTTTTTAGCTGTTGTATATGCTGCCACATAATCTTCGTTTTCAATAGCTGTGATACGATTACCAAGTTCTGTAAGTTTAGTAATAATACCAGAATCAACATTACCACCACCAGCAGCAATCTTATCAGCAAGCTCTTTAAGAGTGTCAAGCTCTTCAGGAGCACCACCGATAAGGTCCGTTTTAGCTTGTGCAATGGCAGTGTTAAGTTGATCTTGAGTGACGCCGTTAGCGGTCACTTCACCTTTCTCAGCCTTGCCAGCCAATGCTGTTTTAATCTCTTTAATGTCTGCTCCGACTGCTTGGGCAAAATCATGTAATTTACTCATTTATGTTTTTCCTTTCAAATTTTAGCTAGATTGTAGATATTGACGAGGTCTTCAGTAACTTCACCACCACTACCGGTGATTAGCCCAGAATCTCGCAATTCATCCGCTAGTAACTTTAACTTAGGGCTCTTGTCCGATGGGATAGCACTGTCTGCATTTAATGAGTTTTTCACTTTCACTTTGAAATTGTTAGATGGGAAAACATGCCCATCTAGTTTAACCTCGAGGTAATAAGTGCCAGTAGCTACTACACTGCCCATTGAGAATGAGAAACGCCCATTTTCAACAGCAACATCTTGGTATAGTGCCACTGTTTCATCGTTGGACAGCGTTAGCTTACCAATGCCAGACAATTCCATGCGTTTCCCGTCATACCCTAGAATCTCAAAGCCAAATACGGAAGTGGTGTCCCCAGATTTTAGGACATCACCGCCCTGGATTTGGTTAATGGAAGTCATGAGTCTAGCCATAGACTAGTCCTCACGAGGTTCATGGTAGTTTAATGCTCGTTCACTATCAGCAACGCCTTTAGTAGTTGGGTCTGTTACGATTCCAAGAATTACTAAGATCACAACGAGGGTATTAACGCCCTCTTGAATATTGCTTGGAATGTGAAGACCGAATTGTTGCAACATAAGGAAAATTGCTGAGATAAGAGCTACCAAAGTTGCTTTGTTTTGTAAGCGTAGTTTAAAGTTAATCATGTTTAATTCCTCACTTCTAAATTAATGTATTTCTTATAAAGGGCATCAATGTACCCGTTGCCACCTAATTTTTTATAGCTACTGTGCATCTTGTGAATCACATCAGAATTATGAACAGTCGTATATCCACGCTCAAGCTCTTTTGTAATGTCTCGTTCTAATCGAAGATACATTGTCACTAAATGAGCCTCGTCATGCACAGCTAACTTGTCATTTAACTCATTGATTTTCTCTCCGTTAATTTCTCCTAATTCTTGAACGACTTCAACGGATTCTTGAATGGTGCTTAATTCCCCTTTAAGCTCACTAAATTGTTCTTTGTTTAAGTTAGCTGACTTGCTGGCTTTCATCCCGAACCAGCCGGTCGCAACCACCCCGACAGTGGGGGCTAGGTGAGCTATTAGATCAGAAACATTCAATGTACTGTACCTCTTTTATTTATTTAACCCCCAATTAAAAAACAATCTGATTACTCTTTTGTGAGCTGAGCCAAGAGCTCGTCGTCTACCATAAGAGCAATCTGCTCTTTTACTTTTGGTTTCAAAATCTTAGGAACTCGTTTAAACGGAAAATTCCCTTCAACAATATTGATTGCAAATAGTTTAACCATCATATCTTTATCTCTTTCTATTTTTTCTTTAATCTTCTTTAACGTCAATAATGGACAATTCAGCCAAGTCTTCATCGTTAAACACCTCTTTTTCATAAAATTTAGCAATAATATTCATTAGCGTTACTTGTGCCGTCCTTGATTGTTCCTGCTGTTTCGTCATTTGCGCTTCCATCTTTGAGATGGTATCTGCCGCTTTATTATTCAAAGCGTTATATTCTTTAATTTTGTCATCAAGCTCATTAAATTTCTCAGTTTCAGCACGTTGTGGGAAATTTTCTTGATAGATTACTTCTAGCGCTGCATTTAATAGCTCGGTGTTTGATAAGTCGATTTTTTCGACTGGCAAAAAGACGGGAACGATAGCCCCGTCTGTGTTTTTTAAAACCACCTTGGTGGCGGACGCTGCACCACTTGCGTCGTATTCTTGAGATTTTGAAGCGTATTCAAATTTCATAGATTAACCTTTCTATACCTTAATTATCTAGTTTTAAAAAAGGTTTTTTGCCCTTTTTAAATAACAAAAAAAGAACATTGTAAAATGTTCTTAATGAATATAATTAAACAACGTCATTCCATCTTTTGTCAGAGCTATTATATAGAACACCGTTCCTTCTTCAGATTCTGGTTGTGTAGCATATATCAAATGATTGTCAATTAATTCATTGACAACTGACACTGCTTCATCCTCAAGATTCATTTCCTTTACAAAATAAATACTCCAATCTCCCTCAAGTCGCCATGTCCCATCTTCTGTATTGCGATGCTTCCCGTGCGGTACATTCATCTCAAAAGATTTGAACTGTTCAAAACAACTGATTAAATACAAAGCTTGAGCTGAAATTCTTTGGAAAAGTCTAAGGTGAAGCTGATATTGATTAAATAGCTCTTTGTAGTGTTTTTTGGCAATGATACGTTGAAGTGTACTTCCAAGTAAAGATACCGTTTCTTTATCTGGTGGAAATCCTTCTAAGATTTTAAATAATTGATTGATAATGACATTTCCATACGGGTCTGCAATTATATTTTTTAAATCTTCAAAGGCCTGTTCAATATCATCAACTTTATTAAGATACTCATTGAGCAAATATGCTTGTTTCGTTTCTCTGATTCTGTCATTGATTTCCGAATTAATACTTAATAAAGGAATAAAAATATCAGAGACACCTCCGGTAACTGTACTAGCCAAAGAAGAACCCACTTCTTTAGCTGTATCTTTAAAAGCTTCTCTCTTTATCATTGACACCTCATGCGTTTCTAATTTCAAATTTGAAAGTTTTTCATCTAGCGTTCCCATCTTTTTTCTCCTTGATTTTTAATCATTTTATCGAATTAAGATGGTTAATTCAAGCTAGCTTGGGAATGGATCTGTGGTAATCCATGAAATAGTAGTACCAACTGTTTATAGCATGATTGTGAGTTGACCGAGATAATTTGTGTCTTTTTTCGTCCCTAGCGCTGCAATCCAGTTACTATCTTTATTAATTTGAACATGGATATCTGTTTCGGGTGTTACAGACCAGCCAGAAATTGTAAACATGTACGCTTGTGGTGCTGTAAACACCGTGGCTGGCAATTCAGCCATTTTTATATCCCCGCCCGTACCAGTAAAATTGTATTTCACAGTCAACACATCTCCGACACGCTTATAGAAACTACCTTCGACTCCAGCGGGTTTCCATCCAGTGTTGATTAAGTTTGTGTTTTCGTTCCGGGCAAACTCTTTCCAAGGCTCCCAGTCGTCAACTTTTTTAGACCATCGGTGATGTCTGAAAAAAAGTTGTCCGTTATTGCCCCAAAAAATCTGGATAGCCTCTTTTGAACCGTCGGTATTTTTACCATAATTACTGTAATGAAATAGATATCCCCACTGGCCGTTAGGGTTTCCTGGTGCCGCCTTGTCAATGTAATATTGACCGGGTTGGTCGAGGTAGTTAGCGTTGGTAACGTTAGGTTTGCCATCTATCCATTTCGGGGCACCGTTATTGCTAGTCAGCTGATATTGCTGAATTTGACTGTTGTTAGCATAAATATCACCGGCAACATCAAGAGCTCCACGCTCTCGGACTTTGCCAACACCGAGCCCTGATTGATCGTAAGAAAGCGCCACGCTCTCGACCGGAACGGGCGCCTTGAAACTTGCGTCAGTGAATTTGTCTTCTAAGACAGCTAAGATTTCCCACGACATATTAGCAGCATATACACCCGCTAAATTAGCGGAGGAATTGACTAGGCTTGAAACACCAGCCCAGTCACCAGAGGCAGGACCGGTGTCTGTTGTGTAACTATCCTTGCCATAAGGCGTCACCTTAAAGGTTAATTTCATGGTGTTTTTTTGAACGCCATTGACTGTTAACGGTGCGATTTTAGCGTTCCTTAAAACTTGCAAGGTGCTTGATGTAGCACCTACTCTCGTTACATCGAATTTTAGTGACGGTGCGAAATACTCAAGGATAGTAATTGTTTTTTCAACCGGTGCGCTTGTACGCCCACGGCTATCGGTAACGGTCGCTCTAATGGTCACTTGGCCGTTAAAATTCATAATCCCAAACGTGCCACCATTAGAGTTAACTGCTTGATTACCCCCAACGATTTCAGCTCTATAATTTTTAATTGTCGAGCCGTAAACCCCAGCGGCGCCATCGAAAGTCACTTTGATATCGGACATGATTTGGACAAAGTGCTCCGAGCTTGTAATGAGATTCCCTGCTACTGCATTAGTATCCGTCAATGTTATCCCGGATAGTTTTGGTTTGATGTCATCAGCTATAGTCAACGACAGGCGTTTGATGTCTCTTGACATCTCACGTCCGTTCTCGTAAGCGATGATAGTAACCTCGCCAAAACCGCTGGTGTTATCTAGAAGTTGGTCGTACAAAGCAGGTTCTGGTGTCCATGTATAGCTGGTTTCAATATCGTCCCCAGCCACTTTTTTTTCGTAATTGTTAAATCGCACCCAGATTGAATGCCTATAAGTATTCTGCTTGCGGTTGATGTTAATTGTAACTGGGCGCCCAATGATAGCTGTAATATCGCTTGTAGAACTTCCTCGTGGAATATCAGTTAACTTGTAAGAGTTACCACTAATTATTAAGGTGTTTGGACTATAACCGCCAGAACCGTTAAATTGAGCTGTGAAGACAAATGTCTTCTGTCCATTGTTTTCGTGATTGATTGTAACCGTTTCATCAATTAATGGGATTGTTTGGTTGGCACCTAGAACACTAGGTCTCCCCGACCAATTTAGACGACGACCGTCAAAATCGATGAAAGCACTACAAGAATACTCAGCAAATGTAGCTGCTGTGTTCAATAGCGCTAATTGAAACCTAACTTGACTTGTGTTAGCTGTCTTATCTTGACTCACTTGATCAATCCATAGCCTAAGCCTAAAACCTCTATCATTGTTACTCCAAAATTCAGCCAATTAAAATCCTCCTACGTATCGAATGACATTCATGTCTGGATTGATGTGGTACTGTTCTTCCCGATAACGCCCAACTTGGATAGTTTTTGAGAAGATACCGTTTTCTATGTGAATTACACCTTGAGAAATGTACATGACTTCAACCCCAGAACTAAACATTGAAATGCGCCCATTTGGGTTGAACATCATGCTTGAGCTACCATCATTCTTACCAATAACGAGTCCATCATTTGACGAACTCATGTATGTGTCAATGAAATTCCATCGGTCAGACAGCTCACCTAGATTTTTAGCAATAGTTGACACCCGCTGGCTTGAACTAATCAAAGCTTTCTCAGCTTCAGCACGCTCAGTCTCGTTCGATTTAACGAAATCTTGGTAAGTTTTAATCCAGTTATTCAAGATTTCAGCGCTCGCTTTGGCTTCCATTTCAGCTTGAATAATTCCAGCTCTCTCGTTGAGTGCATTAATCTGCTCAAGCGTCAATGCGCTATCCGCTTTGCTGTTTAGTTGTTTCTCTAAATCTTTCGGCGACGCTTGCCACGCTCGGTCAGTGGTTCCTTCGTAGCAGTCTAGCTCCGTGAAGAATAACAACGACTCGCTGCCGTTAGTTGTGCCTTTATTATCAATACGGATAAAGCCTTCATCACACTCGCCGGAATTAAATGTCAAGTGCCATTTAACAACCCTGCCAATTGATGGTGAACCGTTGTGCGATTTGAAGTTGACTACGTTAGTGAATGTTTTATTGGTTTCATTCGACTTGCGACCAAGGAAATAGATATCTACACCCTTAATATTACCGGTAGCGAATGATTGAATGTTGAACGAATAATCAGTATTTCGTTTGACTGGGAAACGTAGCGTAGAAGCTGGGAGTGATGATGATGTTCTTAGCAAAAACAGTGGTCTAGCGCCGTTGTAGTAAAAACCATGACTTGAAATAGATAGATTAGCATTTGGCTGTGGCACTTCCCAGAATCCCCAGTTATCAAGATTCTCCGGAAACGCTGAGTTTGTTATTAAGTTTTCACCACCAACCGACACGCTACCAACCATATCATTCCAAACATAATCAGCTGGGTTTGTGCTGTCAGCTTGATTGAAGTTAGTACATACACCCAAATAGCGCTTGCTGCCATTTTGTGTCAGACTAAAACCATCTCGACCATCGGCGCTGTCAGCGTAAGCGAAATGGACGTAAGGTGTTCTTCCGTCCGCCCCAGCTTTACCGGGAATACCATCCCGGCCATCGCTACCTTTCCACTTACTCCATCGGTAATCTTGTGGGTTTTGACTGTCGATAGCATTGAAATCTTGGTACATGCCGATAAATGGCTTGTTAGTATCTGTTTGACTAAATCCACCGCCGATTGTGGTATCAGCGTAGGCGATGTGGGTATACTGTGTTTTACCATCAGCACCCTTAACGCCCGGGATTCCTTGGATTCCTTGCGGGCCTTGCAAGCCTTGTGGACCACGCTCACCTTGCGCTCCACGTTCGCCTTTTTCACCCTTTTCACCGATTTTAGACACTGAATAGCCCGTTTCATTGGCATTATCCGTATAAGTCCAAACCGTCTTGGTCCAGAGGAATTGCCCCGCTGGAACATTAGGCACTTGACTATCCCAACCGCTCGTTGGCGTTACTGTCCCTGATGTACCGACTGCATAAGTTATCGTGGTTTTTTTAATTCCTACGCCATCCTTACCAGCTATACCGTTATTGCCATCGTTGCCATCTCTTGCCACGTAGGTTTTCTGATACCCAGTTTCAGAGGTGTCATCGGTGTACGTCCAGACTGTTTTGGTCCAAAGATACTTACCTTTGACCAGAGCTGGCGGGTTTGCCGTCCAATTGGTGGGTTGGGCTGTTTCGTTGTCGGATAGCCCGTAAGTGATAACGGTGTTTTTGATACCAACCCCATTTTTTCCGGGCAAACCGTCGTTACCTCTGTCACCTTTGTCCCCTTTAGGACCTCGTTCGCCATCGGCGACTTTGGTGAAAGTCACCTCTCCACTAGCCGCTAACTCGTCATCAAGATAGGCTTCGACAGTAACTTGCAAGGTGTTCTCGAAATCTGTTGGTTTAACAACTAACTGATTACCAGTGCCGATAATCGCATCACCATTTTTGTAAAATAATAGCGGTTGATAAACCTTGCCGTTTCTTTCAAGCGATGCTTTTAACACGCTTTGACCTACATTGTTCTTAAACGTAGTCCCATTATCAGTTGAAAGTTTCAACTCGTAAGGGATGGCTTGCTCGGCCAATTTAGCCATGCGAGTCAACAAACTGTCTGACACCTTGTTTTGCAGCGCTTGGAAATTAGCGAATACCGTTTTATTCTCAATTGGATTAGAGAAACTAATCTGTTGCTCACTGACACGGGCTTCAAGCATAAGCGTAGGTGAAAAACCAGTATCTTGGATTTTAACAGTGTCTCCGATATCCAAATCAAGGAAGCCATCCACTTCATAAGTAATGGCCGGATAACAGAATTTGCGTAGATTTCTCAACGCCGTTGAAATAAGTACGTCTTCACTATCCGTCTCAACTTCCATATCCTTACGAATCCAGTTGTCATTCGTCTCCTTGCCAGTCAAAACAGATGGATATAGACGTTTGGAAATGGGGGCAAATAGCAAACTACCTTCAAGATAGAACTCTACCTCTCCCTTTTCGTTCTTCCATTGTTGTTTTTTCTTTGGATCGATAACGACTTCAACCGTGCTGACGGAAACCTCTTTAGTTTCTACTTCTGGCGCTGTAATGTTTGGCGTGTTGCCAGTCTCAGTCCGACCCTCAACAGTTTTACCCTCTTTCAGCTCTGGTGGGTAACACAGTGTTTCAATGGCTCCTAAATAAGCACTAGCTGGATAGCTGTTTTGAACGACGTATTGACGTCCAGCGTAGTTTTGTTCTAAGACCGTAACAGTGCTACCATTGTTAGCTACGATAATTGAAACATGCCCCCAAACCGACGTTCCTTGGTAGGCATTGTATGGCTTGATGTTAGCGATAGCTCCAGCTTTTAATTGGTTAGTATTGCTAGGTCTAACAACACTCCAACCGAATCGATCCCATGCGTAGTCAGTACCAATCTTACCAGCAGCCATGCCGGCGCCTATCAACCCAGATAGCCCGGTTACACCACCACCAAGACCAGGTCCCCCTAATTTCATGGAATACCAAGCTGCCAATGCGTAACATTGACCACTACCAACTCGACGGCCTTTCAATCCGTGCATTTCGTTGATAACGGCGATAACCTTATCAGCCTTGACTGTCCTCGTCACTGGTTGATTAGGTTGGGTGACTTGATTATTTGGTTGTCTCCATAAGTCATCGAGCTTATCCAAAATGTTTCCATTCGTTCGGTTAATGCCATTTCGGATATCACGCATAAGAGCGATGTAGTGTGCATATCCAGCGGCAGCGTAATCATAAAGAGCCCCTCCGATTCGGAAGAGCCCCTTGGTGTATTCCTCAATATTCTGCTTGCCTTTAACGCCGTACATTTTGCGACCGCCACTTGTTTGCTCTGCTAATAGATAAGTGTAGTCCTTCATGTAGTCATCAACGCTGGCGTAATGCATATAGGTGCCGCCCTCGTTGGCTGGTCTGGCGCTACCAGTGGTGACTACCACACCAGACGGGCGAGTTTGAGCACCTCCGGTGATACCGCCCCAGTTGTTGTCTCGTTTGGCTACGTTTGACGCTCCCCACCATGATTCGAGGTAGAGTTGAGCTAGGACACCGGACGGCAAGAGATTGCGCTGAACACATAGATTTAAAATGGTTTGCACCAAATTAGCACTCAATGGATGACCAGCGTATACGAGATTGCCCCCAGTGTATTTCTTACCACCACTAGCTACTTGACTAGTAGCTGGGTTTGAAACCTTGCTAGTTTTTTCTTTGGTTTCCTCTTTTTTACCGACAGGCTTAACAGCATTAAATATCTTTGTTTTGTCAATGCTACGTTTAATACTCTTAACATTCTTGCCATATTTGATAACGATGTCGCTACGCTTGCGCCCAACGCCTTGGTTTTTATCATCGTGAGCCTTATAAACGTTTAAAACGAACTTATCAAGTTGACTATCAGCTTGTAATTTTGTTTCAAATTCGATTTCAGCATCGAAGTTTTTAGCCAAGGAAATCAAACGAGCAAGGGCAGTTTCTTGCCCTTCCCACTCAAGAGTTTTTTTAGAATCCTTGATTTGATTGATACCTAAGGTTACTTTAGATAACCCCAGCGTGCCCCACTCATCCAAGTATTCCTTAAATGTCATGGGTTTCGTTGCCTTGTACGCCCCTTGATATTCTAGAAGCAACTCAAGGCTCAAATTCTCGCAATAGCAACGGATGATGTGCTCGTCTTCTTCAATTTTCATCACATTAAAGAGGTATGAGCGTTTTTTGTGTTTAAAACTTACAAAAGAGCGTTCGTTTAAGTGTTTGTAAGCTTTTTCAACCACTGTATCTGACTTGATTTTTTTCTTAAAGACAGAAAACTCAAATACAGATGTTCCTGTTTCAAGCGAACGTGTCCATTTGTCGTTGAAAAAATTCAAGGTGGTTTGCTTGTCGTTGTCTATATAAGCAACTTTTTGCAAATTATTGTTATGAATTGTTAATAACATTAAATCCACCTTTCTTCAAATTCAATGGTTACACTCGGTTTTTTCTTACCCCATGATGATTGAATAATTTCTAACTCTGATTGCCCCGGTGGCAACACTGGCCACAACGAGCCGTCAACAATCTGATCTAAGTTAGGGAGATTGTTGAGATAGACTATGTCCGTCTCGCTATTGATAACCAGAGAGCTGCCTTGTGAGTATCTGTTTGGGATGTCCTTCGTCCCGTTGACAAAGTCCTTTCGATAAACAAAACTGTCCAAATACATGTGGGTTGGCGCCGGTCTATCATTACCAAATGCCCCCAATGCAACGTGTACTTTAGCTGACTTTTTGCCTTTAATTTCAGGAACTTTGAATTTTGGATAGCTACCACGCCAAAACACTTGTATTTCTTCGTCTCGACGTTGTAAGTCAGACTGTCCGCTGTCTTTATTGAACGGGTTTTCATGCGCATTGTGAGTGGCCCAAAACGTCCCGAGCTTGTGCATGTTGTAGCCACCTATCCCATTAGAGGTTAATAGGTTGTATTCCGTAGTCAAGCCGTTCCCACGTTTGATGGTTTCGACACCATACAGAAATTCGCCGTTTTCAGCGGTAATGGAAATTTTGATAAAACCAACTTGATTAGCTGGGTTTACCCAAAAAATCTGCCTCCACCACATATATTCATTGATAGAGCCACGCTCTCCCGTGCTATCTGCTGGAATGTCCCATGTAAGGGATGCGGCATTATTAATTTCTCGGCCACTTCCACGATTGGTTAGCGCTAAGTGCGGTCTACCCCACGCATCGACAATTCCAAGTGTCCCATTTAGATTTTGGAGCGTATCGTTTAAGATACCAACGTTTTTTTTGCCTTCTGCGAGACCCTTGACAATCCAATTATTCGAAACATAATCGAACAGAATTTCAGAATGCTTGTAAGGCTCGACGTCGACTTCTTCGGTATTTCCAACTTCGAATGCGAATTTTTCGTTAACCAAACCATAATATCCATTATCGGCGTTAGCCTTTAAAGTAATAATCGGATAAGCATTCTCTGAGCCTTGATTGTCGATAGAGAAAATCATTTTCCCTTTATCTTCACGATAATCAGTAACACGTTTGTAAGTAGTCGAATGCGCCACGCCGTCTGGCACGATAAATTCAATAGTGGCTTGGTCGTACCAGTCTGAAATACCTCTGAGGCTGACCTCGCCTTTAACAAGTGCCAAATAATAGCGGTCAGGCTCCGTTGGTAGATGGAGCTTAACCGCCTCTTTGGTATGTAGCACTCTGGCAGCTTCTTCCCTAACTCGGTAAAACTGCCCGTTGTCAGTCGGTGCTGGTTGATTAGGGTCAATGAATGTCATATCAGCTAAATCTCTAGTAGCTAGACTGACTGTGACCTTGATTTTCTTAGCACCGATATTGACATGTTGGACATTAACGCCAATCGACGGCGCTGAATCTGTTGAGATAGACCGTTCGTTTCCTATCTCATGCTCTATTTTGATTAGCTTGAAATAGTCGTTTAAGTCATATCCGTTAAATTGAAATAAAGCCATTATTCAAGCCCTCTCATTCGTTTGTAAGTAAATTCTTGCGCTTTTTGGTAGCTACTCATATCATCAGCAGCAGCATAAGCAAATTCACGGCCATTGATATTAAGTGAAATCGGACGTTCGACCAACTCAGTGATAAGGTCAAGCGCTTGTTCCAATCTATCCATTCTTGCGTCGTCTGCCAATGACAAATCAAGACTGCCACGCATCTTGCCGCCGTCGAAGCTGTCGAAAATATTATTATCTTCAAACAAGTCACGGGCACTGATAGCGTAGCGACTAGCAGTATCAATCATGTCAGCTATTGATGACTTAACATATTTAACACTCTTGTCAATACCTACTGCCAGACCTTGACCGATATAGATACCGACGTTATCACGGAACAAACGTGATGGCGAGTGAATTTGGGCTGCCGCTTGTGCTGCTCGTTCTGCTTGAGCTACAAGGGCATTAGCTGCCGCTGTCACTGCCCCTAGCGCTGATAGCATACCTTGAGCCAAACCGTTACCGATTTGTGCCCCAGCTGCTCTCATACGCCCTACACCAGCATTTGCTCTGGCCGCCGCCGCATTAACCAGACTGTCCATTGCTGAGCCTACTTGCCCAACCGCTGATTGAATCCCGCTCGCAATATTTCGACCAGTCTGAGTTCCGGTTTGACGACCCATTTGAATCATACGTTGACCACTAGACTGCACAGCTTGTGCCATGCGTTGCATAGCTGACTGCACTTGTCCAGCTGCACTATTCATGGCGCTAGCAATAAGTGGTGCACTTGTAGCAATGCGCATGATAGCTGATGCCGCATTATTAGCAGTGCTAGCTACGGCTGTAAGGATAGCCGGAATAGTAGCAATAGCAGTTGATAGAGCAGTCATTCCAGTTACAGATTGCATAACTTGGGCGTTAAATTGCATGAATCCAGTAGATGCTAACATCAAGGCTGGTGTCATCATGGTTAGTGCCATGTTGAACATGTTAAGCGGCATTACCGCTGTTGTGAATTGCGTTGTTAGCTGCATTAGAGATGTGGCAAACATCATAAATTGACTATTCAACATGGTTAGAGCTGTACCAATCGCAGTCATACCAGTGCCAAACATGGTCATACCCGCTGACACTGTTGTCATGCTGCTAGTAATCATAGTTAATTGGCTAGCCAAACTTGTTAGACTAGCGGTTAACACGGTCATGCTTGCACTAATAGCAGCCATGCTTGAGCTCAATGTTGTTGAAATAGAGCTAAATTGAGTCAATCCGCTTGCAGCTTGCGTTAATGCTGGGGCTAGTGTCATGATTTCAGTTCTAAAGGTCGTGATAGGCCCCACAATAGCTGTTAAACCAGTGAGTGATTGACTAGCTTGACTTGAGAACGTACTGAAAGCAGTTCCGGCAGTAGTAAGCAACGTTTGCAAGCTAGTGAATGATGATTGAATGCTTGTAATTGTGGTTGAGAATGATGTCAAACCAGATACAGCACTAGATGCTGAGCTAGACACCTTACTCATGCCGTTTCCAAGCTGAGTCATGCCAGTACCAGCTTTTGCAAGTCCGGCTGAATTATTACCAATCGAACCTACCCCTTTAGCGACTGCTGCAAGAGACGCAGCCATGTCTCCAAGGTTGGTGTTGGTGATTTTAACAACACCATTCGCTAATTGGTTGAATCCAGACCCCGCTTTTTGAGCCGCTGTACCGATTGAATTGAACACATTAGCTAGGCTATTCAATACACTACTAATTGCACTGCCGGCAGAAGTAATCACGCTTGAAATACCTTCAAACGCTGATTTGATACCGTTTCCGATACCTTGAGCCGCTGTGCTGATTGATGTCCCGACTGATTGCACTACGCTAGCAATACCCTGCAATGCAGCACCAATGGCACTACCAGTAGCACTGATAATGCCGGCAATGCCGCTTAATGCAGCTTGCAACCCTGTACCGATACCCATTGCGGCAGCAGCAATCGCTGAGCCCGCCGCGGATACGACTGAAGCGATGCCGCTAAACGCCGATGTAATTACTCCAGCAATCGAATTGATGACTGGTACGATCTGACCGATGATAGCGACGATACCATTAACGATAGATTGTAGGATAGGCGCCAATGTTTGAACAACCGTAACGATGGCAGAAACCACTTGACTAATGACTGGTGCCATTGTTTGAACGACTGTAACAATTCCCTGGATCAAGGTCATAATGACTGGTGCCGTTGCTTGGATACCTTGCACGATTACTTGTAAAACCATTGCAATCTGTGGCCCAAATTGCCCGATTACTTGAGCAACTTGAACGATACAGTTTGAAATGACCGGAGCGATTGCCACGATAGCGTTAGCAATGATTTGAGCTACTGCTGTGATGGTGTTCCCGATGATTTGAATAATCGGGGTAAATGCGCTAACAATTCCACTGATTGCGGTACCTAGAGCAGTGACCCAGTTAGTCAATGCGTTAATAATGCTTGGTAACACACCTAGAATGGATGTTAGCGCTGCACCGAATGCTGTAACGAATGGTGCTGCATTTCCTAGTGCAGTTCCGGCAGCTTCAACCAATGGTGCTAACTGAGCAAGTCCGGGTGCGGCTTCACCGACTGCCTTGACGACAATACCAAAAGCAGTCCCGAACGCTTCAATGATAGTTCCAGCAGCCTTGCCAATCCCTTGGACGACTGTGCTAAATGCTGAGCCCATAGCATTTAAAATTTGTGAAACGCCTTGAGACTGTGTTGCTAGCAACGCAAACGAAGCAACGATGATACCAATACCGGCACCGATTCCGACTGCTGCAATGGCTACGGATGCGCCGAACGATAGCAAGGTAGCCGGGTTTAACCCTCTCAAACCTTGCAAGGCAATATTGATAGCTGTACCAATTCCCTTAAATGCTGTAGAGATGCCCGTCCCGATACCCTTGGCAGCTTGTGATATTGCTGAACCAGCGTTTTTAATCACGCCGCCGATACTCTCAAACACTTGGGCAATCTTGCTCTTGCCACTGCTTGCACTAGTAGCAGCTTGAGCCATGCCTTCTGCTGCATCAGTTCCAAACTTCTTGAAGGGATTGAGACTTTTAAGGAAATTCAATCCTTTCATTGCAATGCCTACCGCTGAAATACCAGCCTTTGCAGTCATAAATGCTGCTACCATTGCCAGTATCCCGCTAGTGATACCATTTAGGACACCCGGTGGCAATGAGCTGACAAACTTAGATACCGCTGAAATAGCTTGAGAAATCCAGTTCACAAGCGTTCCAAGAGCTGAGCCAATACCTGAAATGATTGACTGCACTTGTGAGCTACCCAGCACCTCACCAATAGATGAACCGATAGTTTTAAGAGCGTTCCAAGTATCTTGAACCGCTGCTTTGAACGATTGAAACGCCCCGGTATCAGCAAATGAGCTGATGAAACTTCTAACTGATGTCGTGGCAATGTTTAGAGCTTGTGAGATGCCGTTGGCAATGTCGCCAAACACCGAGCCAATGCCCTGCATGAGCTTGCTACCATCAATCTTGCTAAATAGTTGCTGAATAGAGCTTGAAATGTAAGTGAAAGTTGCTCCCAGATTTTTCAAAGCTCCTGTATTTGAGAAGCCTTTCCAAAGCGATTGGACGCTTTGAGTAACTCCTTTTACAACTTGGTCAATTGCTTTATCAAGTCCGTTTGCGAACTTCTGAATCGATTTTTCATCAATTTTACCAAGAGTATCAATGATACCCTCAATTCCTCTGATTGCCTTGTTGCTAAGTTGTTCGAAAACTGGTTGCAATTTCGTAGAGACCGTTTCATACAATCCCCCGACAGCCTCATCCACCGACTTATATCTAGTGGCTAAGTGCTGCATAGAGTCCCCAGCTCGCTTGAATGCCTCTGCAAAATCCTCAGTCTTAATCTCGCCGTTTTGGATTTTACTTACAAGATCATCCAGAGACATGCCCATCTCTCTAGCAACGGCAGCCATCCCTGCTGGTGATTGCTCCATCATCAACTTGAAATCTTGCCATTGAATTTTAGGTTTAGTCATCGCTTGGACCATTTGTTGACTGAGTGTCTTCATGGCTTGTTTGGGGTTTTCAGCCGATGCAGCAAGTCCACCCATAGCCTTCACCAAGCTTTCAGCATCCTTACGCCCAATAGCAGCCATTTGTGAGAATGTAGTCCCCATGTCGGAGGCTGAATAGATGGTTTGCGTTGCATAATCTTGCATCGCTTTCTTAGCTGACGCAATCTCTGATTTACCCCAACCAAGCTGACTCAAACTTCCGTCGAAAGTTTTCCAAGCCTTAGTAGAGCTGTTTAGCTCTCCGACTAGTCCTCTGACACCACTGGTTAGAGCACCGATTCCCTTAGTGATACCAGCACTAACTAAATTAGCACCCAAAACACTTTTGAAAACCGAGCCTAACTTAGTGCCAGTTTTGCCCAAATTCTCAGCATTCTGTTGTGCTTTTTTAAGAGCGCTAGACATGCCGTTATCTTGAGCGCTTAAAATCGCTCTGACGTTAAACGTTTTATCTGCCATCTAGCAACCCTCTTTCTCGTTTGTAATTAAGATTATTTCGAGCTCGTTCTAACAGTTTGCTGTTGGTGATCTTTTCACCCAACAGCTCACGGGCTCGTTCTTTAGCATTATAGAAGTCCTCGAACTTCTCGAAGTAATACTTTTTACCATCTTTCGTCGTGGCATTGGCCAGGCGGTTTAGGTATGCGAGTTGATAAATTTCTCTTTCTTTATTCAGATAGCGCTTCTTATGCGCCTTCTGATAGAGCTTCATCTCATTAAGTGTCATCCTTCGAGCGTCAAGCAATGACACACCAAAGTCAGCCATCGCATTAGTAATCAATTCCTCATACGTTTCAGCTGAATCTTGGTTATCACTTGCGTTTTGGGCTACTCTGTTGCTTCTTCCACTCGTTTCACGGTTGCTTTCGTCAAAGGTTGCGTACGCAATGCTGATAAAAAATCTTCAAAAAGTGTGTCAAGTTGGTCTTTCTCGGCCACTTCAACAACATAAGCTTCAATGCCTTTAACAGACGGTTTTTGACGTTCTGTAATTGTTGCCGCTTGAATGAGATCAAGCAAGATTACTGGATTTTTTTGTTGCAAATCAACGACTGCGTGCTGCACACCAAAACCGAACGAAACACCACCGTCTGAAACAGAATAGCGTTTGTCAAGCTCTCGGATGAAGTCGAAGCCGTAAGTCAAAGTGTAGTCTTTATTTTCGATAGTGATTGTGTTCATTGTTTGTTTACTCCTATTTTTTTCTAAAATAAAAAGCCAAACTGAAACAGCTTGGCTCAAGATAATTACATACTATTAGAGGGAATTGATCGCAGTAGTGTCCTGGAATGTGTATTGAATTTCCTTGACTTGCTCAGCCGTCAAGGTAGCTTCACCAGCTTGTGGTTTACCTTCGACTGACATTTCAGATTCAATTTCTACAAGTTCCTCGACGTTAGCTGGCACTTTCCAATTTGACAAGCGTCCGATGGCGTAAAGAGCGCCATATTTCCCATTGTCCTTTTTGTCAGACAAGTCGATTTCCCAAACTTCGACTTTATAACCGTCAACTACTGATTTTTTCAACATTTCGTTGAGTTCATCTTTTGTTCCAATGGCAGTAATTGAGAGTTTAGTTTCAAGACCGCCATCAGCTACTACTGCACCATCCTTGGTTTTAGTAGTGTCTGCATCTCGTGAGTACTCCCATTCATGCTCAGTTTGCAAGGCAAGTTTAGCCGCTGCTGTCTTGTCTCCAAACTTACGGAACATCAAGATTTTTTCTTTACCCAATTGGGCTTCTTTGACTTTGTTTTCAGTCATGTTTTCCTCCTAAACAAATTTAAAATACGTGTATACGATGAAGTGGTAGAGCACCTCATCCGTGCTACTGTCTCGGTTGCTATCGATTGACGACTGATTGACCTCTGCTGAAAATTGCATGCCGTCGATATTTTTGATAGCAAAAAAGCCAGACATCAACTGTCCAGCCATATCTGATAATAATTTCCTGTCATCCACACGCCCCCAAACATGCACCGTAGACGATAAACGCCCTATCAAATGCGATTTGGTAGCTTGTGGCAAGACCTTTGTTTCGCCCATGACTACGAACGGATAGGCCACATCTTCTGGCGGCAAATAAGTATAGGTGTCGTATCCTAACTCACTACTAATCCGAAACATTTCGTCATGAAGTAATTGATCTGGTTGTTTCATGTTTCGTCCCACTTAGCCATTTCTTCAACCATCTTAGGCGCTACTTCTTCAAGAGCTGGCTGCATAAATGGCTGTGCTTCCATCTTCCGTGTTCCTACCTCGACATAGCCTGAGTAGCTAGTTAACGCTTCAGCGACTGCCCTGTCACTTCCAACTTGCAAGGTAACACTTCTACGAGTAGCACCAGTTGAATAGCCTTTGGTGAATTGCGCCTTGTTAATCGCAGCCTCTTTTAATTTGGCTCCGTATTTCCTCAAAACTTTTGAACGTTTTTCGGGTGAGGCGTTTCTCAAAAGGCTTTGAGCCATTTCGTCCAAGCCTTCAAATTCTAGTGTCGCCATTATTTGCCTACCTTGTTAGCATAGATGACGTTGCGACCAGCTAGATAGTCCCTCACAGTAACGGGTTTGTATTTGCCACCATTATATTCAATCGTGTCAATTCCGACTGTGATAGGGCTTCTAAATCTAATGATGATGCTGTTAGCGTTCAATAGGTCTCCTAGTTTAGCTTGTAAGTCAAGGCTAGCACCAGTGACATTGCACGCTATCGTTCTAGCCCACTCCTTGCCACCTACCATGCGACCCGATTCGGGATCATAGCGCTTATTTGTCTTATCGTTATATTTTAGCACTACGGTATCAGCGTATCTCATAGAAATAGCACCTCGCCCTCTCTAGCTTGCCCAGAATTCCCATATAACCTTTGAAGCATGTCATCATAAGGCTTAAATTCATTCTCGTTGTCATAATACGACATAGAATGGCCATCTACTGACTCAGATTTAGCGCCTTCAGCACCTCGACGATTGAAACGCTTGATAACGCAATCTTCAAAAATGAATGCCAATTTGTTGTCGATTTCTTCGACACCATACTCAGCCTTGAAGTGATTAACGACACGCTCTAACAGAATTTCAAGCAAATCATCGTCGTTGGTGTTAAGGTCAACGGATACATTTTCAATGATTTGGTCTTTGTCCAATGTCTCCATGCCACACCTCGCTATTCAGCAGTCTTCTTAGCTCTAGTCTTCTTCTTCGGCTTGTCGTCTTGAACGTACCCTAACTCAATAAGTTCCTCAGTACGTTCGCCATCGTACAAGTCTCCGACGTAGTAAACTGTGCCGTCAGCCTTATCCATAAATGCTTTTAATACGATATTCATAATGAGTACCTATTAGAGTGCTGGAATTACAGTGAGCATGTAAACATCATCCAAGCGTTCGAACGATGGCAATGCTACCATAGAGACTTTAGTTTGGACGTTGACTGGATCAGTAGTTTTAGTTGTTGTAACCGCAATACCGTTATTGACGATTTCAACATCCGCATTAACAGTGTTATCAGCGAACAAGTCAGATTCTTCTGGAGTTGTACCGAAAACAGTATTTCCAAGAGCACCGTTAGGGATAAGCGTCAAGTGGCCGTCTGGGAAGAATTTAGAAACTTCGCCTTTGTCATTGCGGTAAGTGCCATTCTCAAGAACGATTGACACGCCAAAATTGTCAGCGATATAGTTTTCAAGTTCTGATTTAGTAACTGCTGCCCCATCGCCCGCAAGTGGTTTGATAACCTTAACTGTTGATGCAGCCTTACGGATAAGACCGAATGTTTTAGCATTCATTACAGCACGCTCTGGGTTAAGTCCAAGTTCGCGTGCTGTTTCGATAGCTTCTTCAAGATCAGCAAGAGGTTTAGCGTCTGATTCAGCCCAGCTCTTAGTTACTTGTTTCTTATGCTCAGCTTTAACGCCATAATCGATATCTTTGTTAACGCCGCCACTTGTGAATGCAATTTTACCAGTAGCAAGCACTTGCATGCGCATAGCTTCAAGGCGTGCACGAGCACCGTTGATAAGTGTCACATCGTCGTTGAAAATGCCGGCTACGATTGTGTTAACCAACGCTTCGTTGCCAGAGTCTTTCACAAGATTCAGCTGTTGACGGTCATTTTCCTTAACAAGCATAGCCTCTTTGAAAAATGGCATTTGCTCATCGTGCATCTCAGCGCTAACACGGTCACGGATTGTAACGTTAGTGTCGAATGCAGCGGCTTTCAAAACAACAGCTTGACCAGACGCTCCTTTGACGTAGGACAATTTAGTCCCAAGTTGTTTGCGTGCCGGGAAAATAGACTCACCCAAAGTTGAGTCGACATTTTCTTGCAATGCGTTGAAATAACCAGCGATATTAGATGCGGTTACTTTATCATAAATAAGTCCCATGTTTTAATAGCCCTCCTTTTATTTTTCAGAGATAAATTTGATAAGCGGCAAAGCTTTCTTAACAGCGTCGTCTACCTCTCCACCGTTAACTTTGTTCTTATAGACCTCACCAGCATAGAGCACTGAAACGGCGTTCTCGATTGTCAAATCTACATCATAGAGAACGATTCCTTCTGGTGCTGTTTTGTTTTCTACAACGGCTTTTGTGCGATCATCAAAGATTGAGCCGTCTTTAGCAGCTACCAAAGTACCAGCTTTGATGTGTTTCTTGCCATCTACCAATACACCGTCATAAGTTTTGTCTACGGTTGCCGCTACTGCTTTGTATGGCAGTGAGCGGACAATGTTTGAAGTGTCAAAGATTTTTGTTGTTGACATTTAAAGATTCCTTTCTGCTTTAGATAAAACGAGCAGCCGTAACGCTCGTAGACTTAGCAAGTTGAGCTCCAAAATTATCTGTCTGAGCATCACCGGCGCTTGCAGCTTTAGGTGAATTTTGACGGATAGTAGCTTTGACTTTATTAGCGACGGCATCGTTGAAGACTTTCTCAAATGTACCGACCATCTTAAGAGCTTCAGCGGCGTTTTCAGCATGGCTAAACATATCAGCCAATTCGACTGGCAAGCCTTTAGAAACAAGGTCTTCTTTTACGGCCATGTTTAACTTTTCAAACTCAAATTGTGCTACTTGCTTTTCAAATTCTGCTTTCTGGTCTTCAAATTCCTTGCTAGCCCGCTCAGCAGCAGATAATTTTGAATAGTCTTGCTCTTTTTGTAATGCTTTGGCGATAGCTTCGTTTACTCGTGCTTCTTCGCCCTTTTTCTGATTTTTCAAAGCAGTTTGGACTGCCTTGTTGACAATGCTATCCAGTTCTGACTGTGATTGCGGCGCTTGGAAGTCGCTCGGTTGATTGTTATCAACGTCCTGGCTTACTTCTGTAGCTTCGACCGTTTCGACTGTTGTGTTATCTGTTTCCATTTTGTTCTCCTATCTAGTCTTATAAAAAATGCACCTTCCAAGCCACGACAAGGCTAGCTACGCCCTATCTAGTCTTGTCTAGTGCATTCACCTATAAGCCACGGTAGTAATGTTTATTTAGGGCTTAAAATAGCCCTATGCACCATTAGAGGCTCGCCCCCTATGGTTTCTTGAAAACATGGTGCACTATTCAACCTCGGCCACTGCACACCGGCAGTACGGATGAATAGGCGGCGCATTCGTCCCGATTTCCATATCAGCGATTCTGACAGGATTCTTTTCTGTCTCCTCGCCAATACCCTTGCAAATCGAACACGCTCGACTTTCTGGCATGAGCTTGAAATACTCAAAGCCGTTTTCTTTCATGATGTCTTGCTGAGCCAAAGTCTGGACTCTAGCATGCTCTGTGATGCCTAAACGCTCTGCATTAGTACGTGATACATCCATGTGCTTCCTGATACGTCTTGCAATCGTCAAACCGTTCTCGCCACGAATAAGAGCCCTCGTTACCTCTGTTTTAACCAACTGTCTTAGCTGTGCGTTTCTACCCCAAATACGCTCCGACCACTTAGCGCCTTCAAAATTTGCATTAACAGCCGTTTCCATAGCACGAGCTAGAATGTTACCTTTCAAAACACTTTGGTCTAGCAAGCTACCTCTTGCCATTTCAGCTTTATAAGCAGTGTTTAAGTATTCACGGGTAAGTTTTTCCTCGCTGTCAGCAAGAGACATTAACTCAAGCTCTAACTGTTGGATAAGCAGCTCCCGTCTACCAACCGACATTGAGAAATTGTAGTTTCTCAATTCCTCGTTAGCCGTAGCACTGAAATCTTTCTCAGCAACATAGCGTCTGGCTTTGCTTTCAAACCCTTTAATATCGAATTCGTTAGCACGTTTCTTAGCATCTTCAACGGCTAACCCGTTCTTTTCAGCAAAATTCTGGATATAAGCGTCCAACTCTTTGCGCAGTTGACCTAATTCCATTCTGTAGAGGTCTTCGAGTTCTTTCTTAAACTCTTTTTCTGACTTCTGGTCAGCTCGTTCTCTCTCACGTTGGGCACGCTCTGACCAATATGTCATACATCAACCCTCGCAGAATCGTCTGTATATTTGCCTACGTGATTATTAAAATCGCTAGAATACCCCTTAATATCGATTTCAGATACCTCTCTGTTCATTCTGTCGAGTTCCTCAGTTGGACTCTCGACCAAACCAGACAAGCTTAGAGCTGTTTCTTGCGAAACTTGACCACCCAAGCCAGCCAATACTTCAACTTGTTCGGCAAGCGAACGAGGCAAGTTTGGCGTGAAGATGATGTTCAAAAGACTTTCGTCAAAATCTTTAAACTCATTGACCAGTGAGCCAATACGAGCGGCAAGACGATAGCGACGTTTCAGCCCTTTTGTAAATTGTGATTGTGTGTCGATACGGTCTTGATCCAACCCAAATAATTTGTATTTCAGTGCCTCACCAGACGTATTCCCGCTGAAATTAGTGTCAGACATGTCCGGGGTGTTTGTAAAAACATGAATATCTTTATTCAAGCGTGTCTTATATGCCTCAACACCAGTTACATCATAGGACTTGGTAAGGTATTCAGCTTTGACCGTTCCCTCTTTCCCGTCCGCTGATTTAGGTGGCTTAAGCTGCATTAAGCGAGTACGCTTCATATCGCTAGCCTTCATTCCTTGAGGCAAGGCAAGGTCTCCATAAATAGCAAGGATAGCGTCTGCCATATCGCTCATGTGATTCGCTGTGTCCGATTCTGCGCTGTCGTATAGATCAATCAGATAGAGCTCGGTTTCATAGTCACCGATGCCATCTACGTTGTTTAGAAATTCTGTAATCGGTACGGTACCGAATGCGTGAGCTGCAACTGAGATTTCACTGAAACTATCTGACACGTCCAGGGTGTAGATATATTCGGCTGTGTAAACTTCCACGACCTCTTTGGCGTTCTCTAGGAAACCGCGCTTGTAATATCTGACGGCTGCGATAGAATTATCTTCCAGCGAATTGTCGTAGATTACAAACGTATCTAGCGGACTTAATCGCTTGACGCGTGTCTCATCATACTCACTTCGATAGATAAGCTCGTAAGCTCTACCAACTTGCGACAAATCTCTGATAAGCGTTCTGTTGTGTGTATCGATATCGTTGATTCGACCAATACGTTTAATTGCTTCATCATTTTGCGAATGGTCGTTATTATCGTCGTATTCAACACGAATAGGATTACCTGCGAGATAGCCCGTTTTAAACTTGCTAATCATGCGACCATAATTGTGAACGGCACGTTTGTCCGCCATTTCCTTGTCTTTGCGTCGCCCAGACTTAAGAACGTCGTGGTTTTCACCTCGAGCATAATCCATAAGCTCTTGAATGCGTGGGGCTTGTCTTAATTTGTGGTGATTGATGAAATGTTTCAACAATTCCCAATCACCAGCCATGAGCTCTTCCAAACTATCAGCTCGATAGCGGATGCGTGCTCCTCGATGGAAACGCAAGTTTAAAACTCGTTCTTGTCCGGTGCTATCTGTAAATAGTGTTCGTTCCATCATTCCTCCTAACCAAACATATTAAGCAAGTCATCATAACTTGCTCTTTCCGTACTACCGATAACGAAATCAGAATATATAGCGTATCTAACACTATCCAGCACGTCATCAAACTCTTTCAACGGCTCATCTTTCGTGCTGTTCTCTTTCCATCGGTACTGGAATATCTCATCAAAAAAACGAGGTATAAATCCTCGTTTAACGTATAATTTGCGTTCTTTAAACAATTTAGCGATAAGTTCAATGCCGGCGATAACCGATTTGTTGGCGTTCATAATATCAAACCCTTCGTTCTCAAATCTCGCTACGTGCTCTGGACGGGCGCTATCAGCATAGAATGGAATGTTCCCGTAAATGTCAGTCAGTTTCCTAGCTTGTTCTACCCACCAATCTATCTCTCTGAATTGCGCTGCCACACCGTCAACAAGATAGTAATTGCCGTCCACGCCTTCACCGACTACTACGATAGAGCCGTAGTGAGTATATCCCCAGTCAACCCCAGCAAAATAGCGTCTCATATCTGGCAATTCATCAACTACGTGTATTTTACTGTCGTAATCGGCGTATATAGCACCCTCTGCAACTGTCCACTTCATTATTTGTTACCGCAAAGGCTCTTTATCCCCTGCTTCTTATGGTTTCCCATAAGTTCAGACTATCTCTTCATCTCTTGTTAAGAGAGCTGGATTTCGTGGATATTTAGGCATATTAAAAACCGGTCATGATCTCATGCCGATTCAACTTAGCTTACTTTATCTAGTCGTTAAACCTTACTGACATTTCTGTCAGTAGTGGTAATTGATTAGCTTATTCTACAAATTCAAAAGTATATCCGTGTGATTGTCTAGCTTTCCCTAAACAAACTTGATTAATATGAGTTCGAGCTTTCGGAATCCCCATTTTTTCAGCACATTCTTTGACAGAGTTATAGACAACACCTGTCTCAATACATCGACATTTTTTACTTCGTGCTTCCCTAAGTTTTTGCTTCGTTCTATCTGTGTGCTGTTTGCCATAAAATGGATTTTTTTCTCCAGTTTTTTCCTTAGCTTTTTCAGATAGTTTTTTTCTAGTAGAAGCTTTAACTGTTTTTCCACGATGTACATCACCGATTTTCTTTTTGGTTTCCTCGGTGTGCTTTCTTCCAAGCCAGTAAGTATTGCCCAACATTTCTTGACGATGTTTCTCTCGAGTATCGTCGGTTATCTGTGACAAGTTGCTTCCGTCAGCACCGTAGCTCATATTATAGCCATCATCGCAAGAATTATATTTCCCAATGTAGAAAACTTCTTTTTTAAAACCTTCTTTTTTGGTGGCGTATTTTAATTCTTCTAGAATTTCGACCTCGAAAGCAGAAGCCCCAAAAACATTGTAATCTCTTTGGAGTTTTTCGTTTGAGTGTCTATTGTTTTTTAACTCCCAAAAATGCTTTCTTTTTCTCGTATCTAAATCTTTTGTAACGCCAATATACTTCTTATTGTTAATTTTATTTGTGATTGAATATATCTTTAAACTCATGTCCGCACTCCTAGTATATCTTATACTATACTATATTAAAGTGCGTTTTGCAAAACTTAGCCTTCCAATTTTAACCCAGTTTTTCATCTGCTGATCACTCAACAGCGGGGCAAGTGTTTACCCAAAATATCTCTGTCATAGAATTTCCCCTTCGGTGTGGCCGCCTTAATAGAGTCAATATAGCGTTTTGATAAAAAAGTGTTATCGTCGAGCTTAAAACTAAAATCTATAATCTTGCCATCGTTCTTGCCGATGTAGTCTCGATTCAGCCAGTGATTAGGGTTGTCTGGGTTGCTATCCCATACCACTCGAGCACCTTCACCAGAGCACCGCGAGATAATCTCTTTGAAAACAATCTCGTTAGCTAGCGACGCCTCGTTGACATAAGCGCCAAATGCCGTAAACCCACGGGCACGCTTAAGCCCAGATATAGAGCCAGTGTATACTTGCACGACTTTTACACCGCAGAACACGAAAGAGCCATGCTTGTCGTACTTTGGCTCAAAGCCATATTTGTTGTAAAGCTCTTGCAACACGTTGTTCTGTATTGACGTTGACGATGTCCCCGCTAAGATATAGATAGGCTCATCCACGCCTAAACGGTCAGCGATTTTTCTGACACGGCTTAACTCTGTTACGAATGTATCGTTATTAACCACTGTCTTACCAGCACGCTTAGCACCGTGAAGACCACAGACAAACCAGTCATGATTCCAGATATAGTTAAGGACATCTAACTGCCGCTTAGTGTATAGCTTACTCAAGTCCATCGCTTACAGCTCCTTTGATAATATCGAGGAAACCAGCGATTTTTTCATCTTGCCCTTCATCGCCACCGATTTGAGATTTGAGTTTCTCAATCTCAAGTTGCAATTTCTCAGCTTGCTTGGCTGTTGGATAGCGTTTCAAGATTTCAGTGATTGCCTTGATAACCGTGTTATTGTCAGCCTTCTTCATGATACGCTCTACTTCACCGCTAACTGGATTCATCATGATAACTTCTTCGTCTCGTTTACCCCTCGCAATGTCGGATAGGATGGACAAGGCTTCTTTTGCATCCATGATGTTCTCATCGTGCATCTTCTCGACTTCAGCTTGGATAAAGCGTTTAATTTCAAGTTTTTTCAAGTTTTGCCCGGCGATACGTCCTGCTGTCTTTTCGCTATATCCAGCATTGATAGCAGCTTGTGTGGCGTTACCTAATTTGATATACTCGCTGGCAAATAATTTCTGTCGTTGATTTAGCCCAATATGTCCACCTCCTTCGTTGCATAATCAAAAAAGACAACCCACAAAATGAGTTGTCTCCGTTTTTCTTCGATAATATAATAATACCACTTTAAACACTTGTAAGATACCGTGCTTCATCCGTCAAAATACCGAAATTTCAGCGTTCTACGACTAATTGACCGTTTCTGTACAATTCTGCGAATGCTAGGATAGCATTATTTAGCAGTTCTTGAAAAGCCGTCCTTTCAAAACCGATTGCCTGGGCGATTTGCCAGTTTGGTTTCGGTGGGTATGCCAGATATTTCTCTATCAGTATTCTGCGATAGTCTGGACGATATAGCCCGCTAACTGCTTGTTCTATGGCTTCTAGCTCGTTCATAGCATCAACACGCCTAACTGCGATATTCTCCACAGGTCTGCTCACTCCACTGCCACCTCTTGGCATGAAAGTGAACTCTTGTGTTATTTTCTGTTCAGCGCCATCGTGTGCAATTTCTCGCCATCTTGGGTATTCTCGAAGTTTGCGCTTGCAACGTTTGATTGTTGCTTTCTCGTCAATTTCCGGCAATAGCATTATTCTGCCCTCTCTGGTATAATAGTAGTGTTGACTTTCAAAGAGTGCCGGCCATTGTGTCGGTCTTTTTTATTTTGGCCCAAGAAACGTTAAGAGATTTTATTGAAAAGATAGAGTACGTATTTATTTTTGGGGTTGTCTCTTGGGTCTTTTATCACCTCCTTTCTAGCCAAATGACACCAGCAAGGCCTTTGGCTTTGTTTAGTAATGCAAGATATCAATAAGAAAGAGGTGTTTTTCACATCCTTTTTTCTTAAATTTGCTGGGTTTGTTTGGACAAGGTCTGTCAGCTTGTCCGGTGTTAAAAAAGTGTTAAAAAGTGTTCAAGCCACTAAAATCTATATTCATTTTTTATTTTTAGTGATGACAGACAATAGCTGGCAAGAGGAATCGAACCCCTTGAAAACCATTCCAGCCTAGATATAGTGAAATCATTATCGGGGATATTCCCCTTTCAAGAATAAAGTAGTGTGAATTATGGAGATTTCTGACCTATATCTGCTTGCAGGCATAAGCCTTGAATAATCACGCCACCAGTAATGCGCTTTAGATTTGTGAACGAAATAAAAAAGGATTCCTCGATTCTAATTGTTTATTTACTGGATTTTGATGCATCCACGACCAGTCACGCTTCTGCTGATTTGAATGAAAAAAATAAAGGATTCCTCTTTTCCGTATATAGATTGACTGGTAATAGCTAGCAAGGGAGTCGAACCCTCATAGACCGTTCTAGCTACACGCCTAGAGCATAGGCTGTATATAAAGCTTTTCTAACCGTGGTCTTCTCACGACCTACCTTGCCTTTGTTACGATATTTAAGAATGATGCGATCAACTTCATCATCCAACCTCTCGCTCCACTCGTAGTTATTGAAAACAAAATCAACAATTTCGCTGAATAGCTCTCTCGAAAGTAGCCCTTCCATTTGAATTGCTTTCAAAGGCGTTAGGGTGGCTTTCTCCGCATAGCAACAATTAAGGGCGTTTTGGGTTTTGTTAGCACTTTTTTGGTTGCACCCTTTAACCTCTCTGATATAGCTATTTAGGTTGTTAGGGTGTTCCTTGCGCAGTGCTTCCACTTCTTCACGGAACCGCTTGAAAAGGTGCTCTGGCAGTCCTGCGTTAGTTTTATCCAAGAATGGGCGCGTGGTTTTACCCCTTGTGTAATTAGTAGACAGATAATCTTGAAGGTCGTTAAATAGTTCATCAGAAATGATGCCTTCTAGTCTATCGACTGTTTGGGGCGATATCCTCGCACGTTCCACGACTGCACTATTAAATGCTTGGTAAATGATACGTGCTTGCACTTCACTGCACTGCTTCACATTTTGAAAGAACTGCTTATAGTCCTTTGGATGAGCTTGCTTAAGTGCCGCATGCTCACTGACTAACCGTTGATATAGTTCCTTGGTCAACCCGGAATATTTGTATCTCACGCTCATGAGCCACGTCCTCTTAAATAGCTAGGGATATCGTCCCCAACTTGCACACTGTCGTACTGCTCCTTGCTGACAAGGAACTTGCCATACGCTCCACAATCAAGCGTGTAGAGTTTCCCGACCATTTCCTTACCAGTGATTTTTCCATGCAGTACAGTGGCGTTATCGGCCTTGTGCACAACGATAGCTTCTACTGGTCTGTTGACCACTCGTAGAACAGTAGTCACGTTAATAGCTAGCGATACCGCTAACAGAATCGTGGCGACTGCCAGCTCGTTATAAATCTTCTTCCTTGACGAATGTTCCATTTACCATCTTTCCTTTTCTATTCTTAATTTCCTCGTAAGCGATACTTAGGCATTCAGTCACATCGAGGTCTAACTGGTGAGCTAGTACGATAATCGTCACCAGCGTGTCACCGATGGCATCCTTAAGTGCTGCTTGCGGTTCCGTGAATTTGGTCGGTTTCAAGAGTACATCCCGAATTTCTCCGACTTCTTCCGTAATACGCATCCACTGAATCTTAGGGTCTGCTTGCTTAAGATTGCGCTCATCAGCCCAATGATTGATTTTAGTAATTAATTCTGCGATAGATTTTTCCATTAATCGTTCCCTCCAAACAGAGTGCGCCAGGCGTAAACCGCAGCTACGACCATCAAAATAAATTTAATCGTTTCCATCGTCCACCTCTACCACTTCTAAAATTTTTTCTAATTTCTCAATGGTTCCTTCTGTCACCGATAAATTATCTGAGCCATCTAAAAATGGAGTTCTCATGGAAATCATATTGGCCCCGATGTGTATATTCGAGATATCGTCCACGTTCAAAATTCTTTCTTCAATGGAACCACGGTATAGTGTGTTTATTTTGATAAATTTAGCCATTATTCTATCACCCCTTGTAAATTATCAACGCAGACGTTCGAACTATAGTCCTGTCCCCGACGTCTACTGCTACCACTTGGTATTTAATATCAATTAATTCCTCAACATATCCCGATGACAAGTACATGTTGATAGCCATATCAATACTGCATTTATCCCCGGTTTCCGTGTACACTTCTCGTGTCTTAATTGCCATCACATTCCACCATTTCCACTGTATACATCCTAGAATTACGATATTTAACACCTCTTAAACGATGCAACTCGTTGATAGCGTCGTTCTTGTTATTGAAAATATGCTCACTATCTGGCATATTGTCGTAATATACGATAACTTTATATTTCATCTTCTGCTTCCTCTTCGTAATAATCAATCTTCGCAAAATTCTTAGGGCTAATAGTAATCACCCTTTTTTCTGGCTCAATCTGCTGCAACTGAAGATATTGTATATTGCCTACTTTTCGCATAATTCCATCATCCTCGTTAGTAATTCCTGATCCGGCAACTGCTCAAGTGTCAGTATGCGATTGAGCTTCTTTGCATTGATGCCTAGCTTAGCGCTGATATATTCCATATCTTCATGATTAGCCCAAAACCACTTCGAAAACTCTTGCGTTTGACCTAGCACGCTAGTGTGGTCGTAACTGCCCGGAGCATACACACCAACTAACTTGTCTTTGTATCTGCTATTCATCCGAGCTCCTTGATTTCTAATTCAATGCGTGGGTTAGGACTGTACTTCTTGCGAGCTCTTAAATCGCAAACAATACTGTCATCCGTCCAAACGATGCCCTTCTTATCCACTTTGTTGTAACCAGCCTTTGAGATACTGTCAAAGAGCGCTTTTACCAGATTATCAATATCGGGAATTCTGATATGCCAAAGCGTTTCAGACATGAATTTCTTGAACGCATCCCATGTTTTAGCTCTAGCTTTTGGCGTAGGCTTTTTTGAAATACTTAATGGAGCCTTCATGTAGAATGTGACACTGACTGAAATCGGGCCGTCAAAGAATTGCCCGTCATAATCTTGCTCAATGAGTTGCGAACACTGACGACGCCACGCCTTCATTTTGGGGTCTTCATAGGTGCCAAATTTACTGAATCGTGGCCTTGTCTGTGGTTTGGGCTCGATGTTTAAAATCATCTTCATAGTTTCACCTAGAATGGCAAATCGGATTCTTGAATATCCATAGGATTGACTTGCATTGGATTGCTACGCCCAAAGTTTGGCGTTTGCTGTTGTGGTTGCTGACTATATCCGCCATTAGCATTGCCACCTTCACGCGCTGCGCGGCTTTCTAGCATTTGGAAATTCTCAGCGACAACCTCGGTTACATACACACGTTGACCTTGCTGATTTTCATAGCTACGAGTCTGGATGCGTCCAGTGATTCCGATCAATGCGCCTTTTTTAGCCCAGTTAGCCAAATTCTCAGCTTGCTGACGCCAGATAACACAATTGATGAAATCTGCTTCACGTTCACCGTTAGCGTCCTTGAAGTTACGGTTAACCGCAAGGCTGAAAGATGCTACTGCGATATTGTTTCCTGTGTATTTTAGTTCTGGGTCTCTTGTTAATCTTCCAACGAGACAGACTGAATTGATCATAGTTTTCTCTCTTTCTATTCACGATTTAAGAAATCGTCCAGTGTGGGTTTAGAATTTGGTCTTGACATTAACTTAAATGTGTTTTCAATTCTTCTTCGGTCATACTAGCTATGTTTTGATAGCCGCTGACAGTGTAGTTTTGTTTGTATTCCCAACCGTTTTCGCTAAGTAAACGTTTAAATCTGTCTTTATCGTCTGAATCTTCAAAGTAGACTTCAAGCGTCATTTTTTGGCGATAACGTTTTGATTCTGGAATGTTAGCTTCTTCAATTGTTGGCGTGTTTTCGATAATTTCGCCTGTTTCTGAATCAACAACTAATGCCGTTGGTGCTGTTTCTGCTATTTTTTCTTTTTGCTTTTGCAATTCAGCTTGTCGTAGCGCTTCTTGTTCTTGTCTTTGACGTTCAGCTTCTTGCTTTTGTAATTCAAAAGCATGGTCTGAACGAATCTGATCTAACACCTCTGCTAATGTCAGATTTTGAAGCATGCGGATATACGGTTGGTCGGTCATTCCGTACTCTGAACAAAGTCCGGATATTGATTGAGCGGCTTTTTTAAATTCCTCTTGTTTTTGATATTCAAAAGTAACCATGTCGTCTAATGCTTTCATAGTCGCTTTTTTAAGAGTTACACCGTCCGCCATAAAATCGCCATTTTTGATGTATTCCGTTGCTTTTCCATCAAAAATGCGAGGATCAATCATATATTCGCTGGCTTTGTTAGCTAAATAGCTTTTAACCGTGTCCAATCTCAGTGCTTTTTGATGGTTTTCGAACTCTTTCACATCGTTTGCGATTTGGTCGATAATGTTTTTAAGAGGTTTTTCTGTTTCCTTGATATATTTTTCAAAATCCGTCGCTGGTTTTGATAACTCATTCTTGATTTTGATACGTTCGTCTGAAATTTGCTTGGTTAATTTTCGTAATTCAGCCAAGACTTTCTTGTCGTCTTTGATAGTGCCAGCAGTAACTGTGTAATTTTGATACTTAGCAACTACATCAGCAATGCCTTTTTCAAAAACCTCTTGCCCTACAATCTCAACTTTGGCTTGTTCAATATTAACTTGTAATTCTTGCATTGTTCACACCTCGTTAATAGTCGAGAAGTTCGCCTTGAACTGGCTCGTTTTGTGAGTTGGCAACCGGTTGAGAATTGCTTTCACTTGTTTGTTGGAAATGCGTTTGTTCTTGCTTCATTTCTTCGATTTGCGCCAACTTACGAGCTCTAACATCCTCTTGTGTCTCTTGTGGTGTTACATCCTTAATTCTGTCGAATGTTTCACCTCCGTCATCCTCAGTGTACATACTTCCTAAATCCTCTGGGAAAGCTTCACGTAAGGCATTGACAAGAGCGGTTTTTCTAATCATGGTAGCTGGCATAGCGTTCCAAGTACTTTGCTTTTTGTCGTATTCTTCACGACTAACAAAAACCTCTACAGGAACCTTGAAATTCTTGCGGTAAACTCTTGCCCAACCACCAACGAGCGTGTCGTTAGGGAGTAGCAGCGCCCCTTTTCGCTCTACCATATCACCAGAATCGTCAACAACTACCACTCCGGCTTCAAAACCTTCATAGTTTGGATTTTGTGCTGCACGCTTCAAGAATGCTTCTTTTGAGACGATTAAGCTAAATTCAGCCCCTCCATTTTTCTTTTTGTAAGCTACGATATAGACCTCGTTTAGCAATGGGTTGAGATTTCGGCCTTTAATCAATGAGAGAGCTTGTCCAACTTGTTTTTCTGTCAGCAAATCTTGTGGATCGTAGTATCGTTTGATATCTTGAAACGTCCATGCACTTGTATCTGTTGAAATATCCCTTTTGTTTTGTGTTTGTAGTTGATTTGTCATGTTCTGTCTTCCTTTTTGATTTGAACACCCTTATTTCGCATTTTAAGGGGGTGTGGTGCAATTTTAACGGCGCTCTAGTCTATTTATACCACCCAACAAAACACACACCTTAAAATCGATTTTAGAGGGGTTTTTAGTGTGTGCTAAAAATCTGCGTTGATTTCTTAGCAAAATACATATATTCGTTGATTTTGCTGATGAATGAGTATAAATCTAACTCGTCCATCATTTTCTGTTTATGTTCCTCTGAGAATACAAGGCCATGAATGCGCTCGTAGTCCTCAAAGAGCTTTAGTTTTACTTCTTCTTCTGTCATTTAAAGCATCATCCTCTTGTCTTGTTGGGTCTTAAATTGGTAAACGTGCTCATTCGTCGTTCCCAGTCCTGTCTTTTTGAAAATTCGAGAATAAACACGCTTGCCATAAGTGCCCATAATGTCCCGTGGGCTCAAGTTAGTCGTGATGATAGTCTTGGTACGCTTGTTCAGAATGCTGTACAAGATACCGTTAGACCATTCTGTTACTTTCTCAGTGCCCACATCATCCAGCACTAGCCATTCAGCTTCCGAAATACGTCTGATATATTCAGCTTCGAGACTGAAGTCCTCTTTGATTTTGGCTAGCAAGTCAACGATATTGATAAACAGCCCCATCTTCTTCGTATGATCTGACAAAGCCTTAAGCGCTGAATAGGCTAGATGGCTCTTACCGACACCAGTGTCACCAATTAGAACGATGTTGTATTCCTGGCCGTCCAGATATCCTCTGAGTTGACTTCTAACATTCTTCAAGTCTTCTTTCTGCTCTCTAGTGGCTGCCTTGTAGTTGTCGAAGCTAGCAGTTTTTAAATCATCATCCAGTAAGCTGAAATCTTTGAGAAAGTATAAGCGTTTCTGTTCTTGCTCACGCTCATACTGTTCTTGTGCTTTGATTTCATTCTGTTTAGCTTGTTCCTCCCGATGGCAAAGCTCACATACTGTGTAGGGTTTGCTGTTTGGGAGCTGGATTGTGACATAGTTTCGTTTGTGCTTGTCACAGTATTTATCGCTAGGCTTCATATACTGCCGTCGCATTTGCTTGGCTGTTTGTTCTAAACTCATAGAGATCACCTCTAGTATTTGCTACAAGCTGGACCAAATTTAACGGGTTGATCGTCATTGTTCTTACGACCTTCAAAACTTCGTTGTTCTTCATTCTGTTGAGCGACTGTTTTGATGCCATTCTGTGCCCAAGATTTCAAGATAGAATTGACATAGCCAAAGGAGCGTTTTGAATTATCCGCTGCTTTATCAATGGCTATCTTGATTAACTCTGGTTCAAGTCCATCGATAACTTGATAGGCTTCAATTTGTTGAAGTTGGAATCCATCTAATAGCCCGATTCTTTCTTGGTAGTGTTCAAAGATATTGAAATCAGATTTATCAGCAGTAGCAGAAGACATTTGTCTATTTGTATCTTCTTCTACTTCTGTCTGTATATCTAGATTTAACTCTTTTATATCTCTACTTCTATCTCTACTTCTATCTCTATCTCTATCTCTATCTCTATCTCTGGTGGACGATTGTCCGGACAAATGTCCCATCTCTATGGTGGACAAATGTCCCACGTCCTCTAAAACCGCTTGGTTGTCGCTTTTTTCGAGTTTGATTTTATCTCGATAACGCTTTTTCCGTTCAGCCTCAGTCGAGCTTTTCCCTATGAAGTTCTGAATTTGCAACATATAGATGGCCCCGTCATCCATTACCTCGACTAGTCCGAGTTTTTGGAAAACATCCATAGCTTTTTCGATTGTTCCGACACTGTGGCGTGTCACTGTTGCTAAAACCTCGGCACTGTATGGAATTGTGTCATTAAACATCAGTTTCCCATCTCGCTTTAAACTTCTTAGATAGAGTTTTAACAAGATGTTGCTATATAAGTAGCCATCTTGCATTGACTCAAGAATTATCATTTCTTCCGTTTCAAAGAAATCTTGCTTGAGTCTCATGTAATAATATTTCTGATTATCTGCCATATTTAATGCCTGCCCTCCCACCGCTTCAATTATTTAATTATTTGTCTTCGTTGTACTTCTTGAAACTCAATGTCAAACCTGCGATACCTGCTGCAATTACTACCAATCCAAGTGTGCTAGCAATTCCTTCTTTTTCACCAGTGTTTGGCAATGTTGCACGATAAACGGGTGTATTTACCACTTCTTTTGGCTCAGAATCGAGCTTGTAAGACACTGTGGCAGATTGTGCCGTTTTTTCTTTCGGAGCGTCTACGGGCTTGTTAGGCACCTTTTTAGGCTCTACTGGTTTTTCTGGTGTTGGTTCCACTGGAATTTCAAGCTCTGGCAAGTCGAGGATAGGGGCATCATTCGGAATTACCCCACCTTCGAACGGTGGTAGTTCTCGTACTTCCGGAATTCCCGGAATGCCTCCTTGGAACTCAGGCTTGTCGTATTTCGGAGCTTCATTTGGCACTGTACCGATTGGCTCGGTATATTCCGGCAACTCTCGCACCTCTGGAATACCAGGGATGCCGCCCTCAAATTCTGGGATGTCAACTTTAGGTGCGTAATTTGGCACCTCGAAAGTTGGTTCCGGTTTGTTCTCACCACTTGCGTCCCCTCGGCCACCAACTAATTGAATTTTCATGTATGAAACAGCACCGTCTGATTCAGCTTTCAATTCAATCTTGTTAGTAGGATTAGTTGAGTCCTTGACAGCATTTACAAGCTTAGTCTTGTAATATAGATAGACCATTTTGTCCAAACGATCCATTTTGATTTCAAAACCATGCTCAGATTTTGAAATAGACTTAACTAAGTCCATAGCAGAACCTTTGTCAATCCAAGGGTCTAGACTTTCAATGTTCTTAATTTCAAAGTAGTTATCAACTAACTTTTGGTTTTCACTCATTTCGTCAATGATTGTTACGTAGTTTAACGCACGTTTTGCATAGTTAACTCGTGCTGTCCAGTTGATTACAGTAGGGTCGTCTTTGTCTTGTGATCCCCATTTTGCAATCAATTCATCTTTACCAATCACTTGCTCTGAACCAACATTAGCAGTCACAACCGTACCGTTAAAGTTGACATTCACTGGCTTACCCGATACAACTTTATCTGTCCAACTTGCATCAAGTTTTAGGCTCATGCTCTTATTTAGAGGGTGGGACTTGAAATAGTCATTAAATACTGTAGTCACTTTATTCGTGGTAGCATCCGCTGTAGCTTTACCAACTACTGCTCTCTCTGGATTGTGTACATCAAACTCGTAAGAGGTTTGGAATTTCACTTCTTCTGGCAGGTCAAAAGTAACCTTATCCCCCTCATTCACCGACACATCATCCGGAATGTGAATATCTTTGTACTCGACCTCGAATGGTGAGTATTTACCATTGCCGTTAGGGAATGTCACGTTAACTTCTGGATTAGAAACTGTGATTTCTGTTCCCTCTTTAGTAACAGTAGTTGCTACTGGTTGAGTTTCTGCAATCGGCTGAGATTCCACTGGTGCTGGTGCCAATACTTTTGGCGTTTCTGCCACTGGTGCTGTTTCAGTTGCAACCACTGGTGTTTCCGCTACTGGTGCCACTGTTTCAGACGGTGTCACTGTAACGTTACCGGCATTGTCAGCCGTATATACATTAGACACCGCTGGTTGTGTGTCTACCACTGGTTGAGCAGTTTCGTCCGCTGATACTGCCCCAGCTCCAATCAATAGAGCTGTAGCAATCGCTAGAGTGCCACAAAGCCCATAGGCTTTTGATTTAGTGAATCCAGTTTTTGCGATTGTTTGAGTGTTGAATGATTTCATGGTATACTCCTTGTATAGATGTTTTTTCTTGCATGGGCCCTAACCCATGCTTTTTTTAGTGCTCTCAACGTGCACCCAAAGCCCCACCGTGTCATGTTTTTCAATGTTTTATTAGACTTTTTGGGGAAGATTAGGAAAAAAGTAATTTAGTAAAGTTTTTTGGGGAAAAATTATGGGTATAAGTTACACTCCACGGCAGGGCCATGGCTGCACGTTGAAAGATGGTTTCTATTTGCTATATTTCTGCTTGAGCCGCTCTTGTTTTTCCTCTGGGGTTTCCACCCACTCAAAGAATGGCTCTTGCTGCTTGGGTTTCTTTCTGTTTAGCAATTTTTTTAGTAGTTTCATGAGTTACCCCACTAATTGATCTAATGGCAATCCGTGGTCTGCATTGAAATCTCTTACCTTTTCGTCAATCATGCGATACGGTCTTACCTCAAAGACTTCTACTTCGTTTTGCTTGCTTGACCAAATCCAGCTAATTAGTTTTTTCATATTTTTTACCTCTCTTATTCTTCTAACTATGATTACTGTATAGTTATCTATTAGTAATTATTTCTAGTTAGTGCCGGTAGGCTCTAGATTGTTGTTGGTTAGTGTGCGTAGCACCATATTGTTATATATTAGTTATTGTTTATATATTAGTTATTGTTAGTGTCCGATTTTCTAACCTATGAATTATCATCATTTGAATTTTTCGTAGTATGAATTTTCTAACTTACGAATTATCATTGTTTGATTAAATGGAAATTCCAATTATCGAACTATGAATTTTTAAGGCTACCTGTGGATAACTCTGTGGATAACTTTTTATCAAGGTATTCTACAAATTCGTCCGTCATGGGTATGTCTGATGCACAGACAACCATTTCAAAACCTTTTTTATAGCCCTTGCTTTTTCTGAAAACCACAACATACCGTTTGCGTTTCAATTCTTCAAACGCTGTACGATGCGAGCTTTTCCCGTTGGTTGACCTCTTTTCAAGTTCTGACAGATAAACCCGCCAATCGCTTTTATTTATTAAGATTTCAGCAAGTAAGCCTTTCGCTTGTAAGCTCAAGCTAGTATCTTGTAGAAATCTGTTGTTCATTTTCGTGTAATTTTCTTCCGTATTAGTGAAAGATATACTTCATTCGGTTATGCTCCTTCCTGTTGATTCACTTTTATTGCCCTAACCGCACTAGAGAGCTAGTGAGTTTTTTTAATTCATATATATATTTAAGGAGACTTATGAATATCAAATCGTTGTTGCTTACTTAGTTGGTATCGTTCAGTTTCCTCACTAGCTCACTGCTACGGCTAGGGGTGTTGTTCATGCTATATCTTGCCAGTTATTGTTAAACCAATCTCTTACGGGGTCCCGTGGATATCTAACTTGACTCCCACGACCTTTATCAATTTTCGGAAAACCGTCTAAGTTGGTGATTCGTAAAAATTCGGTATAGTTGCCAATTCCCAACATCGCTTGGCACTGTTTAGCAGTTAAAATCATGGGTAGCGTTTCGTCTATGTCAAACGCTTTTGATTTATCCGCTATGACTGCCGTCAGCATGCTGTCGAACTGGTCAGTTAGTGGTTTGAATGGGTTGTCCATAAGCGTTACCCTTTTTCAAGAGCGATAAGCTCTTTTTGTTTTGGTGTCTCACGAATTTCAAACGGTGTGAAATCGTCGTAAGATAGATTTTCCAAGAATTTGATGGCTTTTTTAGCGTCAACGTGCTTGATGTTAGTGTATTTTGTCACGTTAAAGGCTTTCTTCAAACGTGAGTACATCAAGCGAATAAACTGACCTTTTTTAGATGCGAATAAGTTATCGCTTGGATGTGTTTTCTGTTCTTCAAAGTAGAAATCAGCAAACACGCCAGCCTTTCTAAAAACAATGCTCTTGACTTTCGTTGCTTCACCGTCATCGATATGGACTTTCTTGTTGACTTCTTCGATAAGTTTTTCCATATCATTGAATTTGTGGTTTATCTTCTTGGAAGTCTTGTCCATTTCTTCCTTAATGCCGATAACCTCTTTTAGAAGTTGGTCGTTGACATTGCTTTGAGCAACTAGATTCATGGCTTGTTGCTTTTGCATTTTCACTGTTTCAGCGAGCAGATTTTCTTTTTTCTTATTCTTCTTACTCATTGATGATTTCTCCTTCTATGATTGTTCTTCCGTTCTCTGGGACAATCTTATTCATTTCGTCTAACCAGTTTTCAGTCAGCGTTAAGATGTCTCTGAGTTTTTCAATCTGAGCGTCCTTGCCAATCCCTTGGATAAGGGTTTTAAATCTGAGCGGTGCCATTTCTTCGTCAAAGAAATCTTCAAACTTGGTAACGAGCTTACTGAGATTAAAGATATTAGTCACGCTATTTTCTAGCTTTTCTTTATCCGCTCGTAAGTGTTCGATGGAATCTTTCAAGGCTAGGGCTTCCGAGGTTTCTTTCTCGAGCATTTCATAAGACGCTTCCTTAAGTCGCAAACTTCTTTTGACTGATTCAAGCTCATCCGTTAGGTCTTTGTTCTTGCCTAGTAATTGCTTGTTAAGGTCTTGTGTCGCTTGGTAATCTTGTGGGATGGCTTCCTTTTCGATTACTTTTTCAGTGGTTTTGGTGAGCTTGACACGTTCAAGCTCACCTTTAACCGCTTCCAGTGCTTGGTCTTTGAGTTTGAGACGACGCTTGACCTCTTGTAATTCTCTAACCGTTGGTGATTCGCCTTGCTCGATTTTTTCAATCTGCTCTTGCTTTTCTTCCTCTGGTAGTGTTGCGATAAGGTAGAGGGCATTTATCCCTAAATTATGCGACGTCGCATAATTTGGAAGTTCTTTCGCTACTTTCATAAACTGATTGGCAACCTTCTGACTAAACTCTATTTTCTTAAGCCATTCCATGAATTGCCCATGCACCAAATCTTTTTCTTTAACGTGGTTTAATCGTCTACCAATTTCCCAAATCGATTGCCCAGCTATTTGCTTGTGGTGGTTTATTTCTAATTCAATTTGAGAAAGGTTGTTAGACAATGTTACTTCGTTCATCTAGCGTAACCTCTTTCTTAATCTTAACTTGAATTAAATTCAAGTTTCGTTGTAAAAAAATATCAAATACCGTACAGATCAGACGATTGAATGTGGTATTTATTACAAATGGTTACCATGTTCTTAGGAGAAATAGAAAGCACATTCTTCTCCCAAGCGCTAACCGTTTGAGCCGTCGTACCAACGCTTTTAGCGAATTCTTCTTGTGTCATATTATGACGGGCTCTAAGTTCTTTGATTGTAATCTTTGGAACTATTTTTGTCATTTTGTTCCTCCTCTCTAACTAACTTACAAACATATTGTAACTTGAATTTAATTCAATGTCAATAGTTTTGTTGATTTTTTTTCAAGTTTTTTTAGTTTTTTTATAAAACAACTTGAAAGTTAGGAAAGTCTCCTATATAATACTAATATAAACAACAAGGAGAAAGATATGGATTTGAATAAGCAAAGAGGAAGTAGAATTGAAAGTTTGAGAGCTAGCAAGGGTATTAGTCAACTTGAATTAGCGAAAATGTTAGGGTATAAGTCTGATTCAACTATTTCGAAATGGGAAAACGGTGCTAGTATTCCGACAGGGACAAAGATTGTAAAATTAGCTCAAGTTTTAGGAACTTCCACGGACTACATCTTGTATGGAGTCGAAAAGCCTGCTGTCTCTGATATTCAATCTATCTATGATGACCTAAATGACATAAACAAGAAAAAAGTAGTAGATTTAGCTCTTACCTTGCGTGATAAACAAAATAGAAAGCCGATTCAAATGACTACTGTTTTTATCACAGGCTTTGTTTCTGCTGGTAACGGGGTCATGCAAGACGACTATGTAGACGCTGAAATCACAATTCCCTCTAATGAGGTTCCTGATGAATTTGATAGCGTTGCAAAAGTAATAGGCGAAAGTATGTCACCTAAAATAAAAGACGGAGACCTACTTTTTATCAAGCGTACCCCGCAAGTAGGGAATAATGATATTGCAATTTTTCAAGTTAATGGCGAGAACTATGTCAAACAGTTCAAATCAAACGGGACGCCATACCTGAAATCACTTAACCCCGAATATGACAATGTCTATCTTTCAGAAAATGACGACATCAGAACTATTGGAGAGGTTGTAGACATCTATAAGAAAAATTAGAGAGGTATAAGATAATGGGAATTTTTGATAATGCAGAAATGAAAGCAGCTAAACGTCGATATAAGGAAGAGATGAAACTATTAGCTGATATTATGAGGCCGACAGGTAAAATATTTATGTGCGCTAAATGGGATGATAACTTGAGAGTCATTTCCATTGGCTCGATGGGGATGAGTACGATCGTTAAATACGACACTATCAAAGACATACAGATCCATGAGTCTGTGCAGGAAGTTACTTCTACAAAGTCAAAGGGCAAAGAAAAGCGTAAGGGTGTAATGACTAGGGCGGCCGTGGGTACTATCCTCATGCCAGGAGTTGGAACTTTGGCGGGTGCATTGACAGCTAAGAAACAATCTACAGGAGAGTCTGAGGCTGTAACTAGCCAACAAGTGACTAGAACTATCGTACTGACTAGAGATGACCCTTTCAAAACAGTTTTGACTATTCCTTATCATCCCGAATTAGAAGCTAAATTACGCAGCATATTGGCCGAAAATCTCGCTCAAACGGCAGCAGCCGAACAGATTACAGAGACTTTTCCCATTGAACAGCCTCAGACGGTCGAACAATCTCCGCAAGTCGAACGGGTTGCCTCAAACATATCTGTTGCTGACGAACTGATTAAGCTAAAGGAACTGCTGGATGCTGGTGTCCTTACAGAAGAAGAATTTGCGATCCAAAAACAACGACTTTTACGTTAAATAAAAAAAGCCCTATAATCTCCCTCGCCAAAGTTAGATTATAGTGCTTATGCATCACAGAAAAAACGTGTAAACTGGAAAACAGCCTTACATGTCCTTTTCTGTACCCATTTTACCAAAATTAAGGAGATATGACAATGTGGGTAGAACAATTACCAAACGGTAAATATAAATATTTTGAGAGATACAAGGATGCCTACACTGAAAAGTGGAAGCGGGTATCAGTCACGCTTAACAGTGGCTCGAATAGAGCAAAGAAAGAAGCTCAACGCTTATTGGATGATAAGATAGCCCAGAAAATAGAATCATCAAGCACCACTAATGTATCATTCCATAGTGCTTTCAACGAGTGGTGGGAATTTCACCAAAAGCAGATTAAGTTAAGTTCAATCAAGAGCCTTGCAGCATCCGTTAAGCGAATATCTGACGCTATCGAACAAGGAACAATCTTATCAAATATCAATGTCAGACTTATCCAATCCTTACTAGACACTGAAGACTGGACAGATTCGCAGAAATATCGTGCCAAGACCGTGTTAAATACATTCTTCGATTATGCTATGGATCAACAACTTATAACTGATAATCCATCGAGGAAGTCACGACTTCCAAAGAAAAAGAATAAACTTGAGAAGCAGCAAACTGCTAAGAATAAGTACTTAGAACCGGATGAATACAGTCGATTATTGAAAGAACTCTACCGAAAAGACATAACGTTGAGATACGCCCTGGCGTGTGAGTTCATGCTTTTAAACGGTTGTCGGATAGGAGAGTTGGCTGGTCTAACTGTTTCAGATTACCACAAAGAGACACGCTCCCTAGATATCCACACTTCTTTTAATCGATACATCCCAGAAAACGAAGGGACAAAAACCGTCGCTAGTTACCGAACCACCTACCTCACTAATCGAGAAATGGAAATCATTGACCAGATATTAGAGTTGAAAGAGTTAAGCGAAACAACCAATTCAGATTGGTATCATAGCGATAAAATCTTCACTACCAACACTGGAAGGCCTATCCATAGCACAATCCTAAGTGCATCGCTCCAACGGGCTAATGCCAGACTGGAAACGCCTATCGACAAGCATCTATCCCCTCATATCTTCAGACACACCACAATTAGCATACTAGCTGAAAACAATGTGCCACTAAAAACCATCATGGACAGGGTTGGTCATGCTGACTCGGAAGTGACTACTAGCATCTATACTCATGTCACACGAAACATGAAAGACCAAGCAGTCAATATTTTAGATAATATCATTACGAATAATCTTGCCCCTTCCTTGCCCCTTGGGTAGAAAAAAAGAACTCTAGGTTTAACCTAGAGCCCTCAGAAACGTTGTTAAATCAACGTTTTATTTTTTCAAGTTGTAGAATGATTTCAAAC
>ERZ773045.113-NODE-113-length-43120-cov-3.891861_pt1 | contig 43120 bp, 27 predicted proteins | sample MGYA00580635_ERZ773045 | MGnify/ENA primary metagenome ERZ773045 (study PRJEB29015, sample SAMEA2738115) | human oral metagenome | biome: human oral; feature: human-associated habitat; material: saliva | place: China | collected 2261 ...
AAGTCCATCATCCCCCTCCCAAGAACCGGTCCAAGAGTTCATTTTACGCACCCCGCCGGTTTTAGGATCCTTTTCAAAAGCACCGACAAGCAACATCTTGTTCTCGCTACCCGAGGTATTGACTACTCCATTTTTCGTTTGTCCGATACGATTTTCTGTTGTAATGGGCTGTTTACTATCACTATATCTCCAGTGGGCATTCAAAATGTCTCCATGACCTTTCCACTTCACCAATACGGCAGGCATGGCATAGCGTAAGCACAGATCGTCACTCAATTTAAAAGTCATCGAGAGTTGTTTTATCTCGAAGTCATCACTATGTGGAGAACCATTGTATATGGGGTGTACGACACTATCCACAATGGAGCGCCCATTTACCTCTCTAGTAGATTTTGCACACACATAAACCTTCTTGAAAAGATAGATATTTTGATAATCTGAGGGATCTACCATACTAATAACTCTTGCAGAAGTTGCATCTAACTGATCTGTCATTAGATTGGGGTGGGCGTAGAACTCATAACGAACATTTGGAAGAGGATTCTTGATCTTGACAATCATCTCTTTGTTAAGGACATTACTACCCTCAACCTCTACGTGGTAATCCTCCTCAAGCAATTCATTTTGCAATTCTCTCCGATAATGTTTTAAATATTCGTGCCCTGCAGAAGTATCCGCTTGAATGCAGTAAAAACGGTCAAAGGGAGATTCTTTTGAGTCGCTTGCTAGAGGTATATATAATGAACTATATCTAGGGATAAAGCCAATTGAGTTCGTGACATACGCACCATATTTAACCGCTCCAATCGACCAGTTAAGAATGCTTAAAAAGAGGTCATTCCCAAAGGACAACTCTCCAGAAAGATATTTCTCATTGACGATCTTCTTGGATTTAATCCCCAAAGTAGAACACACAGAGCGCTCTGAAACTCCATCTGCACTATACGGATAGTTTTGCGTAGCAGATATGCTGTGATAAGACGACGGAAAAGCCCCCAATATTTTCTTCTTTATTTTAAACAGGAACTCAAACTCTGGATCAGACGAGGATACCAACCGAAGTTTCAAATCAAGTAAAACATCGGTACTTCTAGGCAAAAGGTTCAATCCAATAGGAGGAGGACCAAGCAATGTCCAATAATAAACGTAGTTAAGAAAATGAAATAAAACAGACGTCGTGCCCCCTACATGAGCGTCTCCTCCAAAAGAGAAAAGCAAAAGATTATCGATCTTCGGGTATTTTGCCTCTTGAGAAGAATTACTAAAGGCAATATTGATCGTTTTGGTTGGTAATCCTAGCTCTCTATACTTTTTTTGAAAATCGAGATGAACCCTACGATCTTTCTCTCGTCCTTCTGCGATAACCATCTGACGAACAGCAGGAGCGTCTCGCAAAGCTTGTAAGTTGAGTACAGAGGTCTGGATTTCAGGTTTAATTTTCGTTATAAGACCATACAAGCGCGATTGGGTAACTAATGGATGGAAATAATCATAAGCAGCAAATACGGCAAAAGGAACCGTAGCTCCACAATGAGGGGAGTCCAGAGAGATATATTTCTTGGTATCATGATCTTCGTTTGCCAGCTCCATTTGACGAAGTGCAATGGCAGCAACCAGACCTCCCATACTATACCCCATCACAATGTTTTCGGAAGAGCCCTCTTTATTAGCATTCACCCAACGAATAGCGTCGCGCATCAATTCTGCATTCCGCCAAATATCATCCGTCGGGCAATTGTAATCCAAGTAGACTATGTCAAAACCTACAAATGGATTATTAATACTATCTGCATCTAAAGTATAATCCATGAAATCCTGCAAATCATAATTCTCGTGAAAACCTAGATTTGAGACTTCAAAGCCCTCTGCAATGATTAGAGGATTTCTCAGTTTTCGAACCGTTGGATCTGCATAACAAATCTGAAGAGTTCCCCCTTTATGCACTCTGCGTTTTGAGGGAATAGGCACTTCGTTGTGAATGTAATTCGTTGTACTTGACCCAGACCTCAGTTCTTTGGGAAGTACTATTTGTATGTTCGTTTGACTCTGCAGAGAGCGTCCATCTTTGAGTCTGATCTGAAAAACGATACGATGAATCCCCTCCCGTTGGTAATGATGAGAGATGGGTTGTGAGGGTTTAACCACCTTAAAAGGAGCATTTTCTTCAAAGCGAACCCTTAAGTCTCTGATTTCACCTTGCATATTACTCCAAATTAAATTGGGCGGTAATACAAATGATACATCATAAGTATCCCAAACCACTCGCTTGGGAGCTAAGGAGAAGACCTCTCGTTGTTGGTATAACCGTTGTGACGATGGCTTCATAAAAGATAGATTGCTGCCATTTCGTTTGATCAAACCCTCTTGATAAGCTTGCTCCCGAAGCGTACTATAACGGAAAAGTAATAAACTCAAGCTTTCCTTGGGAGATTTTTTCATAACCGACAAATAGCTCTCGGGAGACATATCCTTGAGCATATCATCTCTAGAGGAGGCAAGAGACAAATAGAGCATCGCTTGAGAGGAATAGTCGGAGTAATTACTATCCCTTAATACGCCATCATAGGCATCAAAGGGGAGGAGCTCCACGGCTCGCTCGGCAAGTATCCCCGTAGGAATTTTACTAAAGTCGAGTCCTTGTAATGGTGCATCTAGATTGCGTCTTAATTTCACAAGATCTTGGGCATTAGCCACCATCAGTGGCAATAGAAATAGCAAGACAATAAGTAAGAACTTCTTCATAAGAAAACTTTGCGTGATTAGTATATTACAGAATCCTTGTATCGCAAATCAAAGAAACCTTTGGTTATCTTTCCCTTTTTGCTTATCTGACCATTAACATACTCAAGTTCCCCAGAAAATTCTCCGCAAATTAAATTTTCTTCTGGGACAAATCTTGTAACAATCAAAGAAAGGCTATCTTTTCCACTATACCATCCACCTAACCGGAACTTACCCTTAATGGAAAAACTTTTTTGGTGAAATAAAATTTCTGAAAATTTTGCCCGAAGATAAGCAGAAGTCTGATTATACTTCTTATCTTCCCTTCCGGCAGCCCATGTGAAGACATACTCTGTGATTTGATTGGTCTTCTTCTTTGCCAAAAGACATCCCCAGTTACCTGGAGAAAAAAACACTGGATAATCTCTCATTCCCTCCTTGGGGAAGACATAGGGCTTGCCATCCAATTCAAAGGCAACGATATTGGCACCCGTCTCGGTGCGTGGGGGCATTCGACTAAAGAAGAGAGAATCTTCGTCAATATCGTATTTGGGTTTGCCACCTATACGAAGACAGCTAGAGAGGGCGGCTTGCAGGAACAGGAAAACAACTATTCCTAGGACTGTAATTCGAGTATTACGCATAATGTTTCTTTTTTGTCAGTGTGTTCTATTGCCCAAATATACAAAACGGTTACCGGATAGCAGTCAATCCAACAGAAAATCCGTGAGGAAAAGGGGTCTCTGCGCATTTGCTGCAAGAAACACACTCTCCTGTCCCTTTGCTGCTCCACAGGAGAAAGGGGGAGCAAAATAGGCCTAAAACGCGCGAACTCTAGGCCTATATTTTTTTGTTTCTTGGGCAAGACAAAAACTGTTCTAGGGCTACAGCCAAAAATCTGTAGGGTAGAAAAGGATCGCTTTTTCACCCAGAGAGAAAAAAGAAATCCCCCTAAAGAGCTTTTCCATACTCTCTAGGGGGAAGTGTCTATCGCAACCTATGCGCTTCCTCTTCGGTGGGGACTTTCTCCCCCAAGAGGCGCACAGTGCGAGGGTTATTCTGATCTAAGCGATTCCCTTACTTAAGGGGGATAAGAGAATTAATTAGCTCATCATCAGCAAGGAATGGCATGGTGATATGGTAGCCATCGGCGTGCGTCTTGTTAAATTCAGCACTCGTCTCCATAGCGTGCTCATTGCGAGCCCAAGCGCGACGAGCCACACCGCCCATTACGTCCCATGTCATGGCCAAGCGGAGGATGTTGTCTACACGCTCGCTACCATCGAGTACCATACCAAATCCACCATTGATAGACTTACCGATACCTACGCCACCGCCATTGTGCAAAGCAATAAGGCTCATACCACGAGCCGCGTTACCGGCAAAGCATTGTACAGCCATATCGGCCATTACGTTACTACCATCGCGGATATTGGAGGTTTCGCGGAAGGGAGAGTCCGTACCGCTCACGTCGTGGTGGTCACGACCGAGCATGATGGGGCCTACCTCGCCATTGCGTACCATTTCGTTGAAGCGCAAAGCAATAGCCAAACGCCCGGCAGCATCTTGATAGAGGATACGAGCCTGTGTACCTACCACGAGTTCGTTTTTCTCTGCATCGCGGATCCAGATGTAATTGTCACGATCTTGCTCACGACGATCGGGGTTAATGCATTCCATAGCTGCGGCATCCGTCTTGCGGAGATCCTCGGGCTTATTGGTAAGGCATACCCAACGGAAGGGGCCATATCCGTAGTCGAATAGCTCGGGACCCATGATGTCTTCTACATAGCTAGGCCAGATGAAGCCGTCCTTATCGTCTACACCATTGCGGCTAATCTCGGTAATACCGGCATCGAAGCAGCTCTTCATAAAGGCATTACCATAGTCGAAGAAGTAGGTACCACGGGCTACAAGAGCCTTGACAGCCTCGAAGTGACGGTGCAAACCTTTGTCTACCTCTTCTTCAAACTTAGCACGGTCTTCTTTGAGAAGGCGAGTGCGTTCCTCAAACGAGAGGGTTACGGGGCAGTAGCCACCTTCGTAGACAGCGTGGCAGCTTGTCTGGTCAGAAAGGAGGTCGATATGGATGTTCTTTTCGATAGCGTAGTCCAAAAGATCTACCACGTTACCATGGTAAGCAATAGAGCAAGCTTCGCCCTTCTTTTGAGCCTCTAGCGCCATACGGAAAGCCTCTTCGCGGCATTCGGTGCGGTGCTTTACCCAGCCTTGTCCATGACGTGTATCGATACGGCTCGAATCCACCTCTGCGGTAATGCTCACAGCTCCGGCAATATCGGCAGCCTTAGGCTGTGCACCACTCATACCACCGAGACCACTGGTAACGAAGAGTTTGCCTGCCAAGTTGCCCCCTGTGGGGATGTGAAGCTGCATACGTCCTGCGTTAAGCAGCGTATTGAAGGTTCCATGTACAATCCCTTGCGGACCAATGTACATCCAACCTCCTGCGGTCATCTGACCATAGTTGGCAACCCCCATCTGAGCGGCAATCTCCCAATCTTTGAGGTTATCGTAGAGCCCTACCATCATCGAGTTGGTGATGATAACGCGGGGTGCACTGGGGTGAGAAGCAAACAAACCTAGAGGGTGACCGCTCTCAATCACGAGGGTTTCGTTCTCGGTTAGTTGCTCTAGATACTTGATGATGAGACGGTACTGAAGCCAGTTTTGGCACACCTGACCCGTCTCTCCATAGGTTACTAATTCATAGGGATAGAGAGCTACATCGAAAGAAAGGTTGTTCTGAATCATAACCTGGAAAGCCTTTCCCTCCAAACAACGGCCCTTGTAATCGTCTATAGAAGTAGCCTTGAGGTCACCCTCCGGACGGAAGCGGTAACCATAGATTTTACCACGAGTTTTTAATTCTTCGAGGAACTCGGGAGCCAGCTGTGCGTGCAACTCACGAGGCACATAGCGAAGCGCGTTGCGCAAAGCAACACGCGTTTGTGCGGGCGTCAAGCGGAAGCCACGGTCTGGAGCACGACGAATCCCTTCAACAAACGAGGGATAAGCGGGCAACGTAGCGTCTAAAGTAAAAGATCTTGTGCGATTTTCCATATGATGAAAGTAGAATAATTATACTCAATTTGTGAGGACTAAGTCCATAAGATGGTCCCAAGGGTCACTTGGCAAACTTGGTAATAAACGATAACGGAAAGTAACCCCTATCAACTGAGCTTGAGGGGCTTTTTGTAGGAAGCGATCGTAGTAGGCTTTTCCACGCCCGAGGCGCACCCCCTCGGCTGTAAAGGCTACCCCCGGCACGATGATTAGGTCGAGGAGCGTGGGATCTACAGCATCTTCTCGAGCCTGAGTAGGCTCTTTAATACCAAAAGCTCCCCCCTCTTGCAGTTTTTCCGGATTGTACGAATAGAAAGCGATAGTCTCGGCATCCTCTACTCTAGGGATGAAAAACTCTTTATCCCCGGGTGCCGCCAAAAGACTCTGCAGGCTGGGCTCATCCGGCAACGCCTCATAAAGGCCTATACGACGCGCCTTCTGCCACATCTCCGTTGCCAGCAAAGCCTGAACAATGCTTTGCGCTGCCTCGGCTCGGTAGGCATCTGTCAGCGTCAGTTTATTAAGCTGACGTAGAGCAACCCTAATATCTTGTTTGGATCCCTGCATTAGTCTAGATTGTGGTACAAATATACTATAGTTTGAAGGATTTTCGGGCAGCCTCGAGCATCGCGTCCGAAGCATAGTAGACTCGATAAAACGCCTCCACACCTAGGATACACTGGGAGATTTGGGCATAAAGCACACGACGAATCAGATCTTTGCTCTCGTAGAGCATACCCGGGCGCAACTCAATACCTTTTTCCGAAGCAAAGCGAGCGTAATCGGCCACTAGGGAAGTATTATCGTCCAAATAAGCCACAATGGCATCCGCACTCCCCAGAGACGAAAGGGTGCCTCGGTGGCTATCGGCATAGAGGAAGGCAAACTCCGTCATGGTACCGCTCTCCACACAACGCAAATAGTAACTATTGATCCCTACACTATCCGCAGGAATAAACAGATCGGGCATGATGCCAATACCGCCATATACTACGCGTCCCTTATCCGTTTTGTAGCGCGGAGCCTTGCTGAGCCTTAGGCTATCCATTTGGTTGCTGAAGGTCTCGCCGGCCTCAAATCTTCGCTGAAGATCGAGTTGATAGTCCATGCCTTCTCCCAGCGTGTAGCTCTTTTGGATGCAACGCCCTGAGGGAGTATGGTAGCGAGCTATGGTAAGACGGAGCTGCGAACTATCGGGGAGGTAAAAAGCCGTTTGTACCAAGCCTTTGCCAAAAGATCGCCGCCCCACGATTGTCGCGCGGTCGTGATCCTGCATAGCACCCGAGAAAACCTCGCTGCTCGAAGCAGAATATTCGTTAAGAAGGATGGTTAAGGGGAGTGATTGCAAGACGCCATTGCCATTCGCTTTGTACTCCTCCCGAGGATAAGCCTTACCCTCAGTGTAGACAATAAGCTGCCCCTCTTTGAGAAATTCGTTGGAGAGACGGATGGCCGGCTCTAGGTACCCTCCGGCATTGTCTCGTAGGTCTATAATAAGGTTGCGTAGCCCTTCATCACGCAACTGTGTGTACTTATCTAGGAACTCCGATACCGTATTGCGCGACCACTGAACGATGCGGATCACACCGGTGGAATCATCAAGCATATAGCCCACATCCACGCTGTGGATGGGCACTTCGCCACGTACTACCTTCTTCGCAAGAGACTGCCCCTTGCGCAAGACCTGGAGAGAAACGACAGAACCCTCTTCGCCCAACAAAATGCTTCGTACGGAGTCTGGGGATATTTTTTTCCCTATTAAAGGATGATTATCCGCCTTTAGGATGCGATCTCCTGCCTGTAATCCGGCTCGCTCGGAGGGACCTCCGGGCAAAACTTCGAGCACCACAGGAGTGTCAATCAAGGTATTAAAAGAAATCCCCACACCACAGAAGCTGCCATTGAGACGCTGATTTTCTAAATCGCTCTCCTCTCTAGGGATATAAGCCGAGTGTGGGTCGAGCTCCTCTACCAGCTTGGGGAGGAGTCGCATCTGCAGCTCCCGTAGGTCTATCGAGTCTACATAATGCTCAGAAATCAGCTCCAAAACTTGATCTATGGGGCTGAGTGTGCTAATAAATGATGAACGGAAAAATGGGGCACGAGTGGCAACCATCCAACTCAACAGCCCCCCAAAAAGTACCCCCAATAGGGCTACAATCGCGATTGTAAACGAGGAGAACCTCTTTTTCATATCCCCTTATATAGAATCTTCTCTAGGGTCACACACTCTCTTTATCCGGAGCTACAAACTCCACTTCAATACCCGCTCTCCTCAGGAGGTCTACCCCATCGGTAAGGCGATACTCCTCACCATAGACCACTCGCTTTATCTTGCTTTGGATGATGAGTTTGGCACATTCTACACAGGGGGATGCCGTAATGTAAATGGTGGCGCCATCGCTATTATTACCCGAGCAGGCTACCTTGGTAATGGCATTTGCCTCAGCGTGGAGCACATAGGGCTTGGTAAGGCCGCTCTCATCCTCACACACATTCTCAAACCCTGAGGGAGTACCGTTGTACCCATCAGATATAATCATCTGATCTTTAACGATAAGAGCACCCACCTTTCTGCGGGTGCAATATGAGTTTTCCGACCAGATACGCGCCATCCTGAGATAGCGTTTGTCGAGTACTAATTGCTTGTCTTCTTGTTGTTCCATAGGTGTGGGAATAGTTGCTTACTCCGTCCTTACGATTTTTTCTGCTGCGAAAGTAGTGACAAATAATTAATCCACCACACCCCTCTTTCTTTAGTGCACTCCTTGGAATTGCGTGAGGAAACGCTTGTCGTTTTCGGAGAAAAGACGGAGGTCCTTTGCTCGATACTTGAGGTTGGTAATACGCTCCACTCCCAAGCCAAAGGCGTAACCACTATACTCCTCGGGGTCTATTCCGCTCTCGCGAAGGACATTGGGATCGACCATTCCGCAGCCCAAGATTTCTACCCAGCCGGTGTGCTTACAGAAGGCACATCCCTCTCCTCCACAGATATTACAGCTTATATCCATCTCGGCACTTGGCTCCGTAAAGGGGAAGTAACTCGGGCGCAAACGGATTTTCGTATCGGGGCCGAATAGCTCACGAGCGAAGTAAAAAAGAACTTCTCGAAGGTCGGCAAACGATACGTTCTTATCAATATAAAGCCCCTCGATCTGATGGAAGAAACAATGCGCACGAGCCGAAATCGCTTCGTTGCGGTACACACGACCCGGACAAATAACACGTATGGGAGGCTTCGTTGTTTGCATCACACGCACCTGTACCGAAGAGGTGTGCGTACGCAATAAAACATCCGGATTGCGCTCTACAAAAAAGGTATCCTGCATATCGCGAGCAGGGTGATCTGGAGCAAAATTGAGGGCGGAGAAAACATGATAGTCGTCTTCGACCTCCGGCCCCAACGCGATACTAAAACCTAGTTTTGCGAAAATCTGTATGATCTCCTCGCGCACTAGAGTCAAAGGATGACGCCCTCCGATGCTGGCGGGATAAGCCGAGCGCGAAAGATCAAGATGCTCAGTTGCCTCCTCCGTTTGTAGGGCATCACGCAAAGCATTGATGTGCTCTGTGGCCAGCGTCTTTACCTCATTGATAAGTGCCCCCAAAGTGCGTTTTTCTTCATTGGGCACACTCTTAAATTCCTCAAAAAGAGAAGGGATAATCCCTTTCTTACTGAGATACTTAATGCGTAGCGCCTCCACTTCTTCGTGGTTCTTGGCGTGCTGTGAGCGCACCTCCTCTTGGAGGGCTTTGATTTTTTCTGCTAAAGACACGTGCTTTGCTTCTATTATGAGAGAGTTTGAAACCTTCTATTATACCGTATGAGGAGGCTCAAAAGAGTATGGAACTGCAGTCAAAGAAAGCGAGATAAACGACTCGCCTCTACCTTCTCCTCTCGCGACAATTGCGACCTCCTACCCCCAAAAGATATAAATCAAAGACTCGGAGGGATCCTCTCCCTCTATATGAGCATCTGTAGAACAGAGTGCGCTATCCACAGACGATCCCTCCGAGTTTTCTTGAGAAATCGGTACTATGGCTCCGTGGCTATTCGCGGCCTCGAAGCCATCTGCACCCTATTGTCTCGCTTAGGCGTTTACCTTAGCCATGTGTGCGATGAGGCAGAGTACCTTATTAGAGTAGCCCCACTCGTTGTCGTACCAAGATACAACCTTTACAAACTTATCGGTAAGGGCAATACCTGCCTTTGCGTCGAAGATAGAGGTGCGGGGGTCTGTGGTAAAGTCGGTAGATACCACCATTTCTTCGGTATAACCGAGGATGCCCTTGAGTTCGCCTTCCGAAGCCTTCTTAACGGCAGCGCAAATTTCGTCATAAGTAGCGCCCTTCTTGAGGCTTACCGTGAGGTCTACTACAGATACGTCCATTGTGGGAACACGGAACGACATACCCGTAAGTTTGCCATTCAGTTCGGGGATAACCTTACCCACAGCCTTAGCGGCACCTGTAGAAGAGGGGATGATGTTGCCCAATGCAGAGCGACCACCGCGCCAGTCCTTATTGCTGGGGCCGTCTACTGTTTTCTGTGTAGAAGTAGCAGCGTGTACCGTAGTCATAAGCCCCATTTCGATGCCAAAGTTATCGTTAAGCACCTTTGCAAGAGGAGCAAGACAGTTTGTTGTACAAGAAGCATTAGATACAAACTGAGTACCCTTCTTATAAGTATCGAGGTTTACACCCGTTACAAACATAGGGGTATCATCCTTAGAAGGAGCAGACATTACTACGTACTTAGCGCCTGCCTTGATGTGCCCTTCGCTCAACTCCTTGGTCAAGAAACGTCCTGTAGACTCAACCACATAGTCAGCACCTACGGCACCCCAATTGATGAGGGCGGGCTCTTTTTCGGCGGTAACGCGGATCTTGCGGCCATTCACCACAAGCATACCATCTTCTGCGCTTACAGTTCCTTCAAACTTACCATGCACAGAGTCGTACTTGAGCATGTACGCCATGTAATCTACCTCAATGAGGTCGTTAATAGCTACAACTTCGATGTCGTCTCTAAGAAGAGATGCTCTGAATACAAGACGACCGATTCGACCAAAACCGTTAATACCTACTTTAATCATTATGCTTTCTATTTAGTGTATGAAATATCTTTTCCATAGAGACTAGACAACAAGACTGGCATTCGGATCCGCCAATCCATGCCCTCATAACCATCTGCCACAGCCATCATATGGACTGTAACTCAATTATCTGCTGCTCTCCCCACAAAGGTACTAAATCTTTAGTGACCAAGCCATCCCGAAGCCTCGGATACAGAAAAATTACAATCCCTTAGCATAAGGGGTAAAAATACTTTCCACAAAAGAGAGGAGAAGATAGTTTTTTGCAAAGGCTCTTAATGGAGTAGAAATATGCCATTCTTTGCCCTGTATAACTCGTCTCAATTGCGAGAGATAGCGTATATTTGCGGTAGATATCTGAGTAATCTTTCAAGATTCAGCAAAATGACACCCGAGGAGCAATTAGCATTACTCTACCAAAAGTTTCCGGAAGTAAATGAGCAACAACGCGAGCAGTTTGCGGCTCTTTGGGAGCTTTATACAGACTGGAATAGCAAGATCAATGTAATCTCGCGCAAGGATATAGACAACCTCTATATGCACCACGTGTTGCACTCCCTCGGGGTTACAAAGATGCTGCATTTTACGGCAGGGAGTCATGTAATTGACGTAGGTACGGGAGGAGGATTCCCAGGCATCCCACTGGCAATACTTTTCCCCGAAGTGCAGTTTACGCTCGTGGATAGCATTGGCAAAAAAGTACGTGTTGCGCAATCTGTTGCCGACTCTTTGGGTTTACAAAATGTTACAACACATCATATCCGTATTGAGGAGCTTCGGGAAAAGTGCGACTTTGTAGTCACCCGTGCTACCATGCTCTTAGGCGAACTGGTCAAACTCACACGCCACCTTTTTTCTCGAGAAGGGCACAATGCGCTCCCCAACGGCATCATTGCTCTCAAAGGCGGCAACCTAGAGGGAGAGTGCACTGCCTACAAAAACAGAGTGATAGTAGAGGATCTCTACCCTTTCTTCCCCGATGAATACTTCCGAGAGAAGCGCGTGCTCTACCTCCCCATGCAGTAATATTCTCAAAAAATTATGGCTTTAGAAGTACATACCTTCAGCTTCAATTTCGTACAGGTTAATACCTACCTCTTGGTTGATAAAGCAACCCGAGAAGCTGCTATTATAGACTGCGGTTGCATGGTACCTGCCGAAGAAAATATACTCTCTTCTAAGGTAGAAGAGCTCAATGCCACCCCCACCCTACTCATCGCGACTCACCTGCATTTCGACCACGTTTGGGGCGTTCCCTTTGCTGCCCAAAAGTGGGGTCTCACCCCTCGCGCTCACCGTGTAGAGATAGAGAAGATGCCCCCCTTTGAGGAGCAAATGCGTGCGTTTGGAATGCCCCCCATGCCCGAGCGCCACGACCTCCCCTACCAGCCTTTTGAGACGGGCGATAGACTAAAGCTGGGAGAGACTCTCCTAGAAGTCCTTTTCGTACCGGGTCACACTCCGGGGCATGTAGCCTTTTACGAACCCCAACAACACCTCCTATTCGCCGGCGATGTACTCTTTGCCGGAGGAGACATAGGGCGTACCGACCTACCGGGAGGGAGCTATACCACTCTTATCAATAGTATAAAAACGCAGCTGATGCCCCTTGACGACGATACCATTGTTTACTCGGGGCATGGACCTCAGAGCACCATAGGTTTTGAGCGGAGGGCGAATAGCTATATTCAATAAAGCCCATAGATTAGAAAGCAGCCATGGAGAAGAGGTTATATCCCACCCCACAACACCGAGTACACCGTGACTCGTCCTCAAGAAAATAAAAACTCTAAATCATAATAGTCAGTATGGATACGAATAAGTTTTCTACGCGGCACATGGGTATTTCCGACAAGGATTTACCCGAGATGCTTGCGGCCGTTGGCGTAAAGTCTGTAGACGAACTCATGCACCAAGTCTACCCCGAGAATATTTTTCTCAAGGAGCAGATTGATATCCCCGAAGCCATGACGGAGCGAGAGCTTGCAGAGCATCTTGCCGAGCTTGCCTCTAAGAACAAACCCTTCACTTCTTATATAGGTCAGGGGTGGTACGACACGGTTACTCCGGCTCCTATCCAGCGCAACGTGCTCGAGAACCCCGTTTGGTACACCTCCTACACCCCCTATCAGGCGGAAGTTTCGCAGGGACGCCTTGAGGCGCTTTTCAACTTCCAAACGGTTATCAGCGAACTTACATCACTCCCTCTTACCAACTGCTCGCTCCTCGACGAAGCAACAGCCGGAGCCGAGGCTGCCATGCTGCTTTTCAACGAACGTAGCCGTGCGCAAGTAAAAGCCGGAGCAAATACCATCTTTGTGGATAAGCGCGTATTTGAGACCACGCAAGCTGTAATCCGCACACGTGTAGAACCTCAAGGGATGAAACTCGTGGTGGGAGACTACCAAACTCTTGAGTTCACCCCCGATATTTTCGGAGTTATCATACAATATCCCGACTCGGTAGGAGCCATCAACAACTACGAAGACTTTGTTGCCAAAGCTAAGGCCAATAGTTCTACGGTTGCAGTTGCTGCCGACCTTATGAGCCTCGTGATGCTCACCCCTCCCGGAGAGTGGGGTGCTGATGTTGTTTTCGGCTCGGCTCAACGCTTTGGTATCCCCATGTATTTTGGAGGCCCCTCTGCCGGTTACTTGGCTTGCCGTATGGAATACAAACGCGAGATACCCGGGCGTATCATTGGTATCTCTAAGGATGCTTACGGGCACCCCGCTTACCGCTTGGCTCTCCAGACTCGTGAGCAACACATCAAACGCGAAAAAGCGACCTCAAATATCTGTACAGCACAGGCTCTCCTTGCCACGATGAGCGGATTCTATGCCGTATATCATGGTGCCGAAGGGCTCAGAAACATTGCTCGCCGCATCCATAGCTATGCCGGCTATTTGGCTGCAATGCTCAAGAAGTTGGGCTACAAGCAGTACAACAAAGACTACTTCGATACCCTTATCATTGGGCTACCCGAGGGGGTGAGCATGGAGCGACTTCGTGAGGTTGCTCTCGACTGCCGCATCAACCTTCGCTACTTCACGTGCTGCACTTGTGTCGGTATCAGCATTGACGAAACCACCCTACCCTCCGATTTGGGTGTACTCGGATATGTTTTCGCAGAGGCTGCCGGCAAAGAGGCGCCCGAAGTGGACAATGTGCCCCAAGATACGCTCTATGTGGATAAGAAGTGGCAACGCACAAGCGACTTCTTGCAGCACGAGGTATTCAACAGCTACCACACAGAAACGGAGCTAATGCGTTATATCAAACGCCTCGACCGCAAAGATATTTCGCTTGCACACTCTATGATTTCGCTCGGTTCGTGTACTATGAAACTCAATGCCGCAAGCGAACTCTTCGCCCTCAGCAACCCCTACTTCGCCAATATCCACCCCTACGCTCCCGAAGATCAGGTAGAGGGATATACCGAAATGCTCGACAATCTTGCCGAGTACCTCGCTAAGATCACGGGATTCGACGCTACGTCTCTCCAACCCAACTCGGGTGCAAGTGGCGAGTACACGGGGCTACGCACCATCCGTACCTACCTCGAAAGCATCGGGCAGGGACACCGTGACGTAGTGATTTTACCGGCTTCTGCCCACGGGACCAACCCCGCAAGTGCCGTACAATGTGGCTATAAGACCGTAATTGTAAAGACCGACGAGCGTGGTAATGTGGACTGGGACGACTTTATGGCACAAACCGAAGCCCACAAGGATCAGATCGCAGCCATGATGATTACCTACCCCAGTACGCATGGTATCTTCGAGACCAACATTATAGACTTGTGCCAACGTATCCACGACTGTGGCGGGCAGGTTTATATGGACGGAGCTAACATGAATGCCCAGGTAGGCTATACCAATCCCGGCTTCATCGGGGCTGACGTATGCCACCTCAACCTACATAAGACCTTTGCTATCCCCCACGGTGGTGGTGGTCCCGGCGTTGGTCCTATCTGCGTACGCGCCCATCTCGCTCCTCATCTCCCCAAGCATGTAGTTCGCTTTGGCGATGGTAGCAACCAAGTATCCGCTGCACCCTACGGCTCAGCCGGGGTACAGGTGATTACCTACAGCTACATCCGCCTCCTCGGTATTGAGGGACTTCGCGAAGCTACCGCTATGGCTATCCTCAATGCCAACTACATGGCGTCACGCTTCAAAGACACCTACGGCATCGTCTATACCGGTGCTACGGGACGTGTCGGGCACGAGCTCATCCTAGAGTGCCGCAAGGTAAAAGAAGAGACCGGAGTAGACGAAAACGATATCGCTAAGCGTCTGATGGACTTTGGCTACCATGCTCCTACGCTCTCTTTCCCCGTACATGGTACGCTTATGGTAGAGCCCACCGAGAGCGAAAGCAAGGCCGAACTCGACCGCTTCTGTGAGGTAATGGATTGCATCTACCAAGAGGCTCAAGAGATCGCCCAAGGGAAGGCCGATAAGGAAGACAACGTGCTCAAGAATGCTCCTCACCCCCAATACGAAATTGTGGCTGACGAGTGGAAACACAGTTATTCGCGCCAGAAGGCTGCTTTTGCCCTCCCCTTCTTGCAGGATAATAAGTTCTGGATCAATGTAGCTCGCGTAGACAACGGCTACGGTGACCGTAACCTCGTGCCCACCATGTGCGCTTGCGAAGAATTCTTTGCGAAGCTCAAAGAGGAGCAAGGCAAGTAATTCTATCCCGCTTTCTCCCCTACTTTACCACATAAAGTAGGGAGAGAATCTATAAAACATAGCCCACTAGAGGAAATCCTTTAGTGGGCTTTTTGTGTACCAAGGCACACTTATAAAAAACGAAATATAGGGTCTCTCGGAGCTACAATGCCGGCAAGAGGCTGTGATCCTTTGTGAGCGGAAGAGCCTCACCGGCAGTAGCCTCAGGGATTAGAGGTCGTCTTCTATGGAAGCACTCTTGGCATAAGCACTCGGCTTTGCCTCGAAGAAGTCAGTTTTGATTAGGTTCGAATTGCTATACTGCGATACCCAACTCATGCTCGCAGGCTCCTCTTCGTGCCCCGGGAATATCACCCCAAGACCCAAATTGGCACTACGCAAATTTGCTAGATACATAATATAGTCACTCACCATTTGCGAGGTCAGCCCTTCTATCTCGTCGCCAATTACGTACTTACCCCAAGCGATCTCCTGCAAAGCACCCTCCCGAATCATCTCTAAGAACTCCGCCTCACGCTCGGGCGTGAATAGCTCGGGTTGCTCTCGCCTTAGCTCTAGTATCATAGAGCGGAAGAGCCACAGGTGGGTATTCTCATCGCGATTGATGTAGCGAATCTCCTGCACCGAACCCGGCATCTTACCCATGCGACCGAGGTTGTAGAAGAACATAAATCCCGAGTAGAAATAGACCCCTTCGAGGATATAGTTTGCGACCATCGTACGCGCAAGTTGATCGGGGGTTTTGTGGAGCTGGAAGTCGTTGTATATATCCCCTATGAACTTATTTCTGCGCAGGAGATGCTCGTCGTCGCGCCACTGGTATAGGATGGAAGTACGCTCCTCAGGCGAACAAATCGTATCGAGCATATAGCTGTAACTCTGCGAGTGAACCGCCTCTTGAAAGGCTTGGATCGTAAGGCAAAGGTTTACCTCATTGGCCGTAATGTATTCGCCAACGTTGGGTAGGTTGGCCGTCTGGATGCTATCGAGGAAAATCAAAAACGAGAGTATCTTGTCGTAGGCCGTCTTCTCGGCTTTGCTCAAAATACGATAGTCTTTGACATCCTGACTGAGGTTAATCTCCTCGGGGATCCAGAAGTTATTCATTGCCGTGCGGTACCAATTCGATACCCACGGATACTTTATGTTGTTGAAGTCGTTTAGGTTGGTCGTATTACCATTGATGAGCCGACGCTTCGAGAGCTCTATATCGCCATGCTCATTAAAGAGAGCCTTCTTTTTGAGATCCATAAGAGGGGGTGTATTTATGTAAGAGGAAAGGATTTGTTAAGCCGAACAGGTTTCGCACGCCTCCACCTCTAGAGCGAGACTGCGGATATAGTAGAGGGTCTTTACCCCCTCGTGCCAAGCACGGAGGTAGAGATCGCGGATGCCCCCAAAGGTAATATCTTGGGTTATGTAGAGATTGACGCTCTGGGACTGATCGAGGTGACGCTGGCGAATACCGGCTGCATCCACCACCCATTTCTGATCGATCTGATGTGCTGTTTTGTAGAGCCAGAAGGTCTCGTCGGAGAGATCCGGAGCCACACGAGGCACGATCGACCCCTTCTTTTCTTCGAGGAAGAAGCGGTTCATGATGGGGTCGATACCAGCCGTTGTACCGGCAATGATAGAGGTCGAACTTGTGGGAGCAATCGCCATGAGATAGGCGTTGCGCATACCCAACTCTGCCACCTGTGCGGCAAGTTTTTGCCATCGTTCGCTCGTGTAGTTGCGCTTTGCAAAGTATTGCCCCGTTTGCCAATCACTCCCCGCAAAGCGAGCATATTGCCCCTTCTCGGCTGCGAGGAGGGACGAAGCCTCTATCGCATAGTAGTTGATTTGCTCGTATAGCTTATCCATAAAGCTGAGGTGCTCTTGGCTCTCCCAAGCAATACCGCGCTTAGCAAGTAGATGGTGATAGCCGCTACTACCCAACCCGATGGGGCGCATCTTTAGGTTGGTAATCTCGGCATAGGGGATGGGGTAGAAGTTGAGATCGATCACGTTGTCAAGCGCGCGCACGATGGTATGCACCGTGTCTCGCAACTCGGTTGCACTCTCCGTATCAATATTCCCCAATACGAGAGACGCCAAATTGCAGACTACGAAATCGCCGGCAATGGTCTTCTCTATAACCACCTCTTCGCCCTCCTCCAGCACTACGGTTTGCTGCTTGAGGCGGATCTCGCTCTGCGACTGCGCAATCTCGCTACAGAGGTTGGAGCAATAGACGATACCGCAATGGCCATTGGGATTCATGCGGTTCACCGTATCCCTGTTGAATATGAAGGGAGTACCCGTCTCCACTGCGCTCTTGATGATGAGGCGCAGCATATCTTTGATGGCAATGGGGCGTTTGGCCAATCGGCTGTCTTGCAAGCACTCCTTGTAGCGGCGCGTCCACTCATCGCCCCAATAGTCTTCGAGGGCATACCCCTTAACCGAAAGCACCTCGTGAGGGCAGAGCATGTACCACGTGCTATTGGGGTCTTCTTCCAGCTGCTGCCAAAAGAGATCCGGAATACAAACACCGGGGAATACATCGTGTGCCTTCATGCGGTCATCCCCATTATTGGTACGAATCTGAAGGAACTCAGGCATATCTCGATGCCATATATCAAGGTAGAGGGCAACAGAGCCTTGACGCACGCCCAACTGATCCACTGCAATGGCGGTATCATTGGCGAGCTTGACCCACTTGAGCACTCCGCCTGCCACACCCTTAAAGCCACGTATATCGCTCCCTACGGCACGCACTTTACCCAGGTAAATACCCATGCCACCTCCGTACTTAGAGACTTGGGCAAAGTTGTCTATCGTACGGTAGATACCGATAAGGTTATCCGGCATCACATCGATAAAACAACTCGAGAGCTGACTAAGGGGCTTACGGGCATTGCTCATCGTGGGCGTTGCCATGGTCACCTTCAGTTGGGAGAGAATATCGTAAATCTTCGTTGCCCATTGCACTCTATGCCGTTCGGGCATCGCTAGGTGCATGGCAATACCCATAAACATCTCTTGGGGGCTCTCTAGTATAATATGGTCGCTGGAGTGAATTAGGTATCGCTTGGCAATAAGATGTAAACTACTATAGGTTAAGAGGTTGCTACGGTTATTGTCTATTACTTTGGCCAGTTCGTCAATCTCCTCTTTGGTGTAATGCTCTAGGATATAACGTCCATAAAGCCCCTCTTCTGTGAGGAACTTTATTTTTGCATAAAAGCCCGATAAGTGGTACTTCTCTTCCACTTTTTCTAAGCCCTTACGCAGCTCTAACCCTAGAAACCGTGCCGCTATAAACTCCCATTTGGGAGCCTCGGGGGTAATCAACTCCACAGCAGCCTTGGTGAGCATCTGCAACAGCTCTGCCCCCTCTTTGTAGAAGGCATAAAACTTGGCATAGAGGAGATCTAGGGCATAAGCAGCCCCCGTGTATTGCTCTTGCAGCTCTTTGAGTAGGGAGATCACCTCCTCATCGGCAATATAGTGGCGGAAGCGATTGATCACCTCACGCGCTTCGCTGTGCTTCGTTCGATAGAGGATATAAGCCTTAGCCACCTTATAGTAGCCACTAGCCATCAAGCGCGTTTCTACAATGTCTTGCACCATTTCTACCTCAACAGCTTCGGGAGAGCCAATCTCCGTAAGGATGCTTTCGCACAGAGCATTAAGCTCAGCTGGGGTAACACGTGTTTCGGTAGCTCGGAATGCTCTACGTAGAGCATTCTTAATCTTCTCCACAGAGAAAGATTCGACTTGCTTATTTCGCTTAATTATCTTCATCGAATGGGTCCTATATTTGTAACAAAGATACTTCTAACTCCCCCCTCCTCGTATAGACAAAATCTATCACTACATAAAAAGAAAGAATACAAAACAGCCTCCCATAACGCGATGTGGGTATTGCAGCATTGTGGAAAATCAAGTACTATTGCGGTAGAAATAAATGGAAGAAAATCCATGAGCAATCAAAAGAACGCCTATGCCAAGCTAATGAATCGATACGACGATGTCCTTACGGGGCGACGCTGGTGGTCGTGGCTCTATATGCATGGTATTTGGCACACAGACGACAACCAAATAGCACGCGAAGTGCTCGCCACGCTCCCCGACGACTTCTCGGGAAAACTCCTCGACGTACCCATAGGCACCGCCGTATTCACCCATCAAAAATATAGTCTACTGAGGCAAGCCCATATCGTCGGACTTGACTACTCCCCCCAGATGCTGGAGATTACGCGAGCTCGCTACAACGGAAAAATCCCCCACAATCTGGAGCTAGTACAGGGCGATGTAGGTGCCCTCCCCTTCGAGGATGCCTCCTTCGATGCCGTACTATCCATGAATGGGATCCATGTCTTCCCCGATAAGGAGCGCGCCCTCAACGAAATGTATCGCGTACTAAAGCCCGGAGGGATTTTCTTTGGATGCCTATATGTAAAAGGGATGCGCCCCGTAGCAGATTGGTTCGCACGCAATATCCTAGAAAAGAAGGGCTTCTTTATGCCGCCCTACTTCACCCCTACGGAGTTTCACGAGCGACTCACCGCACTCTATGGCTCCGAGGTAGAAGTCAAGGCCCCCTGCTCCGTTGCGACCTTCCGCTGCACGAAGAGATAGCTCCCTCAACCCCAGCACCTCTCCCAACGAAAAAGACGTCCCCGACTCTGTCATTTCATCCCGCCTTATTTCATTACCTTATCGTACAATGTCTTATAATCCTTTGCCACGCCATACACCACATTACCTCCTTGGCTAATAGCCTCGAAGTGGCGAGCGGCACATTCAAGTTTGGCATCTTCAGCACCACGGAGTTGCGAGCGTTGCCATTCGTTGCCTTTAGTCTCGGCAATGAAGTAGATATGCTTTACCACTCCCTCGTTGAAAGCGATTGCCCAGTCAGGATTGTAATGCCCCAATGGGGTATTGATATAGAAACCACGAGGCAATTTGGTATATACAGCCACATCGGTTTCTTTTTCTAATGATTCGGCAAATCGCTTTTCTACCCCTTCACTATCCACTACTACAAGGTCGTAGAGCGACTTGGTACTTTCTATGGCATTGATCCCGATCTTGCCTCGCAAGGAGTCTTCTGTAAAGATGTCCACGTCGTAGGTATTATTGGTACGCTCGTAGCAGATTTTCTGCACCACAGCCATCGCCTTCTCGTCGTTAATAATGTTGGCAGTCTTACGAATAAACTCCTCGGGGTTCATCTTAAACTGGTGAAATGTTGCAGGCTTAATACCTTTCAGAATTGCCACGATAGTTTTACGGGTCAGCCCAGTGTCGGCTACCAGTCTTCCAATCAAGTCGTATGCCACACCCGAACCTACTGTTTCACACACATTGTAAGTGTGAACTTTCTCTTGTACCATCGCTGTCCCTGCTTCCAACGATTCTTTGTCGCGTATTGCGTCCATGCGTCCTTCTTCCACCACCATACGAATTTCTGTTACGCTGAGGTGCCTATCAATGGCATCAACAGATTTATGGATAAGTTCTTCCGTTTCAAAGTCTACCTTATAATAGGTCTTGACATTGATACGCTTCCACAGCTCCTGGAACTGTTTCTTCATGAACTGCTCTTCTTGGAAGTTCGCCTCCTTGGATTTGCGGGCATCGTCTATCTTAATCGCCTTCGGATTGAATACGTTATCCAAGGTTTGAACAAGCCCCTCTGTGATTTTATTAAACCAGTCACCGAAATCAAGCGTTTCGGCTTCCTTTGCCTCAAAATATATATCGGTCAGCTTTCCATCGTCATCCACATAGTTGCATCTGATGAGTTGGTTGTAAATCTTGCGCGCATCGTCAGTAGTTGTTTTTAGCTTCGCACCCTCTGCTGTCTCAAACACCCTGTTCACAAAAAGTGCTGGGGTAATCACAACCGGGCGGTCGCTAACTACCTCGGCAATCTCGTGTTGCAACTGCTTGGAGAACTGTTCATAGCTCTCGCTGGCTATCACGGTCAGCACATTGGTGTCAAACACGCTGTCCCCCAGAACATCGGCATCTTGTCGCTCTCCATCCTTGTTCACACAAAGGCGCATACCACGTCCCACCTCCTGCCGCTTATTGGTCTCGTTGGCACTGTTCTTCAATGTACAAATTTGGAATACATTGGGATTATCCCATCCTTCACGCAAGGCTGAGTGAGAAAATATAAAACGTGTAGGCTCGTCGAAGCTCAACAACCGTTCCTTATCTTTCATAATCAGGTCATAAGCACTCTCGTCGCTGCTGCTCGCCTCGCCACGTTTTATCTTCGAGTCGATAAACTTGCCTTTCTTATCTTTTGAAAAGTAGCCATTATGAACCTGCTCTGCCGAGAAGCGTGACAGATAGCGTGTGTAAGCCTCATCGGTAAAGGTGGGCTGCAACTCTTGCAACATTCTCTGGTATTCTTCCTCAAACATCTCGGCAAACTTACCTTTGCCCTGTGCGCTGTCGTCGTAGGTACGATAATTTTCCACATGGTCGATGAAGAACAAGCTCAACACCTTGATCCCTTTTGGGAAAAGTTGCCGTTCACGTTCCAAATGTGTCTTGATCGTCTCGCGAATCTGTATTCTACGCATCACATCCTCGGTAGCCTTGCCCTGCGAATCTCCCTCATAAAGCAATATGCCGTTGAGAAGTCTCACACAGCCGGTACGTCCGTCTATACGCTCCACCACGTAGTGGTCGCGATACTCCGCCAACTCTCCGCTCTGCTCGTATAGATCGAAACCTTCATTTACAAGTTTGGTTGTTTGGCGCACATTACCTGTACTGCCAATGATATCGTAGGTAATACGCGCTTGTGGATTCCTACCCCTACTCACCACAACCTCGTCAAGATAGAGAAAACCATTGGTAGCGGTGCTTCCCACTTGGCGGATACCCTTTACCTCAATCTTCTTGACCAGCTTTTTATTGTAGGCGTCAATGGCATCCAGGCGATAGATCATATTCATCACTTCGCGATGTGTTGCCGAATAGAGCAGCATCGCAAGTGGATTGAAAAGCCGGATTCCTTTTCGGGTGGCATTGCCGGCATTGGCACCGAGCACACTCTGCGGTTCATCGATAATCATCACGGGATTGGTCTTTGATAAGATGTCAATCGGACGACGGCTACCAAACTCATCACGCTTTGAGAAGATAATGCGTGCAGCAGCATCACCACTGTGTCCCTCTTGGTTTTTCTCTTCATTGAGCGACGAGTTGAAAGCCTGCGTATTGATAATCATGGCGTGCAGGTTGTTGTCGCTGGCAAAGTTGTCTATCTTAGTGAGTTGTTTGGAGTTGTAGATGAAGTATTGCATACGTTTGCCATATTCATGGGCAAAGTGGTCTTGCATAGTCTCAAAACTCTTGTATACACCTTCGCGAATAGCCACACTCGGCACAACAATGATAAACTTGCTCCAACCATAGTGCTTGTTCAGCTCGTACATGGTCTTGATATAGGTATAGGTCTTGCCCGTACCCGTTTCCATCTCAATGGTGAGGTATATGCCCCCCTCGCCCTCTAGGTGGTCAATCGGCTTCAGACCTTGTTCTATCTGAATGGCACACACATTCTCTTTGATGTCGCTGCGGCCGAGCTTAAGTGGGGCGTTACCAAACCCTTTATCAGTAAATAGCAGACTGGATTGCCCCTTGCTCACATCCATGATATAATCAATACTATCGTGATAGGGCTGTCCTTGGAAGGCACGCACCACATTGCGGGCAGCCTCCACCTGGAATCCTTGGTGCTTATATTTAATCTTCATGCTGACTATCCTTTTTATTGATATCCCCCAAGTGTTTAATCACATTGAGATAATCTCGCTCTGCGTCGCTGATGGTGCGTTGCTTATAGCGGCGATACTCATTTGTGACATGCTCCATGGCTTCATCATGCGATACGCTTCCGGCATCCTGTAAGAGTTGTTCACCTATCGTGGTGAGTATTCTATCCAGATAGTTGGCCCAATCGTTCATAGTCATCGGCTGTTCTCGCTCTGCCTGGCGCTCTGCAAAGTCGAGATACCCTGACACCAACTGACCCATGGCGCGGAGTTCTTTCTCGTTGAGATAGTTTTTCGCCATGCGCGCTTCGGCCAAGGTTGGTTGAGTTCCTTTGAATGTAAGCAACCCCATAAAATCCTTTTCTGCATCGGCACGTTCCACGATGAGTTCGGCAGCCGTATGCCCGTGGATGGCATAATGGATTTTGTTTTGCACCTTTTGGAAAAATGTTTGTGATACCGATGCACGTGGGTCATAGTCGATACTAGTGGCATAAATCTCCAACACTTGCCGATATAGTACTTTCTCGGAGGCACGAATGTCACGAATGCGTTCCAGTAGTTCTTTCCAATAGCCTCCACCACCTAACTTTTTCAGCCGCTCGTCATCAAGCGTAAAGCCTTTGATGATGTATTCCTTCAACCGAATGGTTGCCCACTGTCGGAAACGTGTCGCAATGATACTACGCACACGATAGCCAAGAGCGATAATCATATCGAGGTTATAAAAAGTGGTCAGGTACGACTTACCATCTGCAGCAGTTGTTCGGGATTTCCGAACAACTGAAGACTCCTGCAATTCGCCCTCTGCAAAGATACGCTTGATATGTTCACTTACATTCGACTTGCTGGTCTGATAGAGGTTGCACATCTGTGCTTGAGTAAGCCACAATGTTTCATCTTCAAGCTTCACATCTATTTTGGTCAGCCCACTTTCATCCGTATAGATGATGATTCTTTTCTGTTCGTCCATATTCTGATGTTAGATGTTAGACGTTAGGGGCCTTATCAGACCAGCAAGCATACTCCCTATCTCTTGTGTTTGTGCCAGCATGTACTGCAAATCCTTTTCTGTGATATAGCCGATACGTCTGCACAGTTCTAATTGCGTTTCCAGTTCAGCCCTTGAACCTTGGGCTATATAAAGGAAGTGAACAGTCTCTTTGTTTGTACCACGTGCATTCCCCTCTGCTATATTGGAGGGTATGGACACGGCAGCTCGCCTCATTTGATCGGACAAGGCAAACATCTCCTCTTTCGGCAATGTCTTTACAATATTATATGTATCTTCCGCTGCCTGCATCGCTTTTTGCCACACCAGCAACTCCCTATAGTTTTTGCCTTTCATATTCGTCTAATTTCTAACGTCTTATCTCTAACCTCTTAAATCACCCTGATATTCTGCATCGCCTCATTCTCGTCCCAATCGAGTTGTTGCTTGAAGAGTTCGAAGATATTGATTTTCGTCTTGTCCTCAGCGAAGCAACTATCACGAAAGAGTACACGCAAGGGTTGTTTGCCGGCCATTGTTTTGACCACGTTCTCGGTAATGTTCTCGGCAAAGCAGGCCACGAGTCCGTTGCCGTCTACAGAGTATACCTTGCAACCGTCCACATCTTCGGTCTGCATAGGCAGCGAGAGCTGCACGCCCCACGAGAGCATAGCCCCGAAGAGCAGATCGAGGTCATTGCGGTCAGCCTTGATGTTATCGAGGAAGAGGTCGACCCTATCTTGGCTGTATTCGCCGGGGGCTTTACTCACCTCTCCAAAGTTGCTACTGTCAAGCTTGAACACTCTAAATCCCAAGTCTAACGTCTTATCTCTAACGTCTAACGTCTCTAAAATCTTCTTGCCTGCTCGGCGGATGCGCTCCTTGGCGATCTCGGGGATTGAGGCATAGCCCGCCTTGCGGGCTTCGCTATCCTCGGGCGTCTCTTCGGGCAGTTGCACGCAGATATATTTGCGTTGACTCTCTTTCCCAGCCTTAATATCCTCGGCATTAAGTTGCATTACGGCATGGGCGGTGGTGGCTGAGCCGGAGAAGAAGTCGAGGATGAGGGAGTCGGAGGAAGTACCTGCATCTATTATTTGAGTCATAAGGTTAAGTGGCTTAGGATAACTAAAGCCTATGATATTTAGGCTGTCAAGTTCCTTTTTCCCTTCTTCTGAAAGAACTTTTATTATTGAGTATAACTTGGACGTGGCATCAGAAACCTTTTCATATCGACAGATAGTGTGCATTCCTTCTGAGTTAAGTTCCAAAAAGAGGTTGCCACGTTCAAGTTGAGCATCTATTTCTTGTTTCTTCTCCTCGCCTTTGTATTCTACAATTTGTTCGTAGAAACAACGTCTATCCCCATTGGATTTATCATATTTCCCAAATTGTTTGCGTAACACATCATCATTCTTTATATAAAGTTCCCCGTTAATCTCAATGGTTTTCTGCTGAATCACTTTCTTCCGGCTAAGAGAAACTTTATCTATCGTCTTACCATAAACGAGGATATAATCATGTCCTCGCACAATATATTTGGCTTGGCCTCCACCCTTGGCCCTCTGATGCACCAGTTCCGCCACAAAGTTCCCTTCCCCAAATACTTCATCGCAAAGATTTTTCAAATTGCGAACTTCGTTATCGTCAATCGAAATGAATATCACACCATCTTCTGTAAGCAACGAACGAGCCACGAGAAGGCGGCTGTACATCATCGAGCACCAGTCGGAGTGAAAGCGGCCGTTGCTGTCAGTGTTGCGGCGATAGCGAATGCCTTCGATGTCGATGTTGCCAGCGGCGAGGTCTTCCTCGGCGGCAGAGTGTGCAAAGTCGTCGTGATAGACGAAGTCGTTGCCCGTGTTGTAGGGCGGGTCTATGTATATCATCTTCACTTTGCCCATATAGCCACGCTGCAAGAGTTTGAGCACACGGAGGTTATCACCCTCAATGTAGAGGTTTTGAGTAGTGTCCCAATCTACAGAGTCTTCGGGCACGGGGCGCAAAGTGTCGGTGATAGGCACAGCCGCCTCACGGCGGGCAGCTTGTTTGCCCGGCCATGTGAACTGGTACATCTCCTCTTCCTTATCCACAGCGTTGTCGCCAAGTAGTTGGCGTAGCGTTTGGAAATTCACGACTTGCCTAACTAACCCTGTCTTTTCGTCTTTTTCTTCAGTAAAGCACGAGGGCGCGATTTGGTAGAGTGCCTCAAGGTTGAGCTGTGTGCTGTCTACCGATGTTGTTTGCAGTTTTATTGGTTTCATTCTATTTGTTATTTTATTCTTATTGGGTTGGCAAGCCACAGCTTTGCGGCCGCATTGCAATACCTATGTTTTTGTAGCGCATCCCGCTTAATCCTGCCTGATTTTACTTCACACTCTTTGGCTTATTATTACCGAGCTTGCCTATACCCTCTTAGTGCTTCCTGAAAAGCCTTACGCTTTCCATAAAATCGTCCCGATTTGCTTTACAGGAAAATTTTATTAGACATTCAATCCGGTTACGGCTTGTCCGTTTACGAAGTTAAGTATTTTCAAGCTATTAGCTTTTGCTCATAGCTTGAAAAATGCGAAAGTGCTTGCCTGAAATCAAAAAAGAAATCAGCCGGAAAGGGAGTCTCAAACCAGCTAAAAAAGTTTTACAAATCAGCCAGGAAAAAATCCAAAACCAGGCAGTAAACGAAAAAGCCCTCCCACCGAAACTATCGGAGGAGGGCCTTCGTTATAATTTAGGATGCATGGCAAGGCTCTCATCCACGAGGGAGAGAGGGAGCGCAATCGTATCTAGAAGGGGAGAAAAATGCGGGGGCTTTTCTCTTTTACCGTCTAAGCACTTCGTCTGCCGAGCGCACCTGCAAGCTAGGGCTTAAATAGTAACGAGACTGAGGCCGGAAGGTGCTATCGCCTACCGAAACAGGGAATTGTGGCGACACTACCCCCGACAAACGCACCAGCAGAGCCGGTACTTCTGTTACACTTATCGGCATTTGGCGATTCTTTGCAAGGGTCGCAAGGAGTTGTCCGTTGCGCTTAGCGTAAGCCTCATTGTAGGAGACGAAAAGCGGAACTTCTAGCTCATCCTTTAATGGGAACTCTGAACCATGTAACTTATGCTGTGGGTTAATCTCTCCCAACCCTTCGCCATGGTCGGGGATGTACACGAGTACGGCAGGACGAGGCAGGGAGTCTATTTTGGTTATCATTTCGTCCAAAACATAGTCCGTATAGCGAATGGTATTATCATAGCTATTGATACGCTCCTCATGGTACATACTATTGAGAGCCTCTACCGAACGTAACCCACGAGTCGTCGGCTGGTAGATGTCGAACTCCTCCGGACAACGTGCATCATAGCGGAAGTGACTACCCAAGGTATGCACAACAGCAAAGGCGGCTCTATTCTCCCGAACAATGGAGCGCAGATAACTCTCTAGGCGTGGGAGCAATATCTCATCATAAGAAGAGAGGCTATTAACCTCCTTACCCGAATAGTAATGATAGTCCGTTTGCTCCAGCCCCGCCTGCACTACCGAGAAGTCGGATGCCTGGTTACCAATCCAAGCCGTGGAGAAACCGGCCTTGCGAAAGAGGTGCATAAGAGAGCCCTCGTGCTGCCAGCGCATAAAGTCTTCGGGGGTAGAACGACTAATCAGCATAGGTATAGAGAGGGCGGTTAGGTCGGCTCCCGATGCCACATCTTCAAAAAGAATGATCCGCGTTCTCTTCGAAAGAAGAGGATTCGTTTCTCGCTCGTAGCCCATTAGTTGCCAGTGCGAGGCGTTGCCGGTCTCCCCTATTACAAATATCACGATGGGGCGATCCGTGCCATAGGCAGGCGTGGTTGTAACCTCCAAGTTCCCCTCCCCAATACGAGAAGAATAGAAAAGCTCCTGCCTCCGTACCCGTAAATAAGAAGCTGTGCTGTAGAATATGTCGTAGGGAAATACCTTGACGTACTTTGCAAACGTAGAAGAGGCGGCAGAATCGATTCGCTCCAAGGCCGGCTCGTCGGAGGAAGAAAAGGGAATCCCTCTGGCAAAAAGCCCAACAGAATAGAGCACAAAAGCCCCTGCAATTCCCACTCGAACCCATTTGGAAATCGGCTTATTCCCCCTACGCCAAGAGAGCCATGCCCATAGATAAATACCCCAAACGGCGAGCACAATGGCTCCTATCAAAAGATACATCCCCCCCAATTCGCTCGCCTCTCCTGCGTTGGTCTGGAAGGTGGCTTGTATCAAACCAAACGAGACGGGAGAGCCGGCAAGAATAAGAGAGGCAAGCTCCGCCGGGAAAAATAATTGGCACACTGCCCCCAGCCACGGGGCATATTTTCGTCCTCCGACAGATGCCAACATTCCCACCAAAAGAGCAGAAAGGATAAGTATAATGGCAAGACTATAGCCACTTGACCGCACCTCTTCGTCCGCCCAAACAATCCCAATCATCGGAGCAAAACACAAAAAACCCATCACCCCGAGGGCTACATAGGGGGGCAAATAAGGGATGTGCCGAGAGAACTTCTTCCAAAGAAAAGACTTCATGGGTGTGTATTTATACTACGTGCAGATAGATACTTACTTCGCCAAGGCCTGGTTGGGAGCCATCTGCAACATATCCTGCGGTACAGAAGAGCATATAGTGCTTGCGAAAGCATCCAGCAGGGAGGTGCGGACAAAATCGCTTCTGAATGCCAAATGAATGGCACGCACGGGACGAGGGATCGCAAAGGGGCGTACCAGCGAGCGTTGGTCTGTACCCAAATAGCGCTCCGCCAACTTGGGAATAAAAGTCATCCCCTGCCCCCCTTCTACAAGGTGCATAAAGGAGAGGAGATTGCCCTCCGAATAGCGAATAGCGCGCTTGGCACTTGCCGATAGTTGGCAGTAGCGCACCAACTGATCGCGGAAGCAATGCCCCTCATCGAGTAGCCAGAGACGAGAGGCATCCACCTCACTACTGCGCACTACCGACGAGCAATAGATCTTTTCGTTGCGGGAGACATAGCCCAAAAACTCCTCGTAAAACAAGAGGCGGTATTGCATCCCCTCTACCTCGGGAGCACTTGCTATGATGGCCATATCTATACTGCGCTCTTGCAAGGCCGCAAGGCATTGACTCGTCTTAAGCTCCACAATTTCGAGTTTAAGATCCTTGAATCTTGCTTTCCATTTGGGCAAAACCAAGGGGATAAGATAGGGCGCTATTGTAGGCAAAACAGCTAGCGTAAAATCTCCCGATAGCGTATCGCGGCTTTCGGCGATAAGCTCCTCAATAAGGGCTGATGCGCCCAAAGTACGCCGCGCCTGCTCTATCACCTTCTCGCCAATAGCCGTAGGCTCCACGGGTTGTCTCTGCCGATCAAAAAGTTGTACCCCCAACTCCTCTTCGAGGCGTTGTATCATGGTACTCAACGTCGGTTGCGTTACGTTACAAGCAGCCGCAGCTTTGGCAAACTGACGGTGCTTGTCAAGGGCAACCAAATACTCAAGCTGTTGGAGGGTCATAGCAAAAAAGATTTAGTTGATGGGGACTTTTCTGCGCTTTAGATAGTGTTTTAGAATCAAAATCGCTAGTACTAAAGCGACGAGCGAGAGCAGGGTAAAGCCAATCTCATGGCTGTACTTGGTAACCTGTTCCACGAGCTGTTCCTTGGTATCTATGCCCGGCACCATAGAGGGGAGGAAGTATCCCATAAGGAAAAGTATAGTATTCCAGAGCCCGGCACCAAGCAACGTATAAAAAAGGAATGTGGCAAGAGGCATTTTTGCCAACCCTGCCGGGATAGAGATAAGCTGGCGAATCCCCGGCAAGAGACGCCCTATAAACGTAGAGATAGCCCCTCTTTTATCAAAGTACTGCTCGGCTTTGATGAGCTTCGCTTCACTCAGCAAAAGAGCATGCCCCAAGCGACTATTCACAAAGCGATAGACAAGAGGACGCCCCAACCAGAGGGCTAAAAGGTAATTGATAAGGGCTCCGGCTATAGCTCCCAAGGAAGAGGCCAGCACAACGCCCCACGAAGAAAGCTCGCCGGCTCGGGCTAGATACCCGGCAGGAGGCACCACCACCTCACTAGGGAACGGGATGAAACTGCTCTCGATGGTCATCAAGAGGAAGATCGTTCCGTAGTTGAGATGCTCTAGGCACCAAGCGATAAAAGAAAGGTCTTGCATCCCTGGGAAGTACTATTTTTTAGTAGCAATCTTACCCCAAGTATCCTTGAGAGAGGTTGTACGATTGAGGATGAGACGCCCCTCTTTTGCCGTATCCTTATCGACTACGAAGTAGCCAATACGCTGGAATTGGTAGTGAGCTCCCACAGCGGCATCGTGCAAGAAGGTCTCCACTTTGGCATGAGGCAATACCTTCAAACTCTCGGGATTGAGTAGCTCTGCCAGCTCTTTCCCCTCCACACTTGAGGGATCTTCATCCAAGAAAAGATGGTCGTAGAGACGCACCTCAGCATCCATAGAATGCGCAATAGAGAGCCAATGAATCGTACCCTTTACCTTGCGATTGCTACCGGGGAGACCGCTACGTGTCTCAGGATCATACTCGGCATATACCTCAAGGATGTTGCCATCAGCATCTTTTTTGCAGCCCGTACAACGCACGATATAGGCATTCTTCAAACGCACTTCTCCCCCGGGGGTGAGACGGAAATACTTCTTAGGAGCATCCTCCATAAAGTCATCTCGCTCGATCCACAGCTCACGAGAGAAGGTGATAACATGGCTACCTGCCGTAGGATCTTCGGGGTTATTGATGGCCTCAAAGTCCTCCGTTTGACCTTCGGGGTAATTGGTAATGACGAGTTTGATTGGGTCGAGTACCCCCGATACTCGCGTAGAAATGCGGTTAAGATCTTCGCGTACAGCGTGCTCGAGGAGGGCAACATCGATCATACCATCGTACTTGGTATACCCGATGCTATCGACAAAATTGCGAATCGCTTGAGGAGTATAACCACGGCGACGGTAGCCGCATATCGTAGGCATACGTGGGTCGTCCCAGCCTGCAACGAGCCCCTCTTTTACGAGAGCTAGAAGCTTACGCTTACTCATCATCGTGTGGGTTAGATTGAGTCGATTGAACTCATACTGACGCGGACGATAGTCGCTATCCTGAGGCTTTAATAGGTCTATAAAATAATCGTATAGGGGACGGTGAGGTACAAACTCGAGTGTACAGATAGAGTGCGTTACCCCCTCAAAGTAGTCGCTCTGCCCATGGGCAAAATCGTACATGGGGTAGACGTTCCATGTATTCCCCGTGCGATGGTGCGGATGTTTGATGATGCGATAGATAATAGGATCGCGGAAGTGCATATTGCTTGATGCCATATCGATCTTGGCACGAAGGGTCATTGCCCCCTCAGGGAATTCGCCGGCATTCATGCGGTGGAAGAGGTCAAGACTCTCCTCTCTGGGGCGATCCCGATAGGGACTTGCCACCCCGGGCTCTGTGGGCGTTCCCTTTTGTTTGGCAATCTCCTCGGCACTTTGCTCATCTACGTAGGCGTGCCCTTCCATAATCAGCCGCTCGGCAAAAGCGTAAAGCTGCTCAAAATAATCGGAGGCATAGTATATATTGCCATACTCAAAACCAAGCCAATGGATATCCTCTTTGATAGAGTCTACATACTCCACGTCCTCCTTAATGGGATTTGTATCATCGAAGCGCAGATTGCATACCCCTCCGTAACGCTGAGCAATACCAAAGTCTATGCAAATAGCTTTTGCGTGCCCAATGTGCAGATAGCCGTTGGGTTCGGGTGGGAATCGTGTCTGCACGCGACCCTCGTTAAGCCCTTCGGCAAGGTTTTGCTCCACAATTTGCTCCACAAAATTAAGGGAGCGTTTTTCTTCTTTAGGCTCTTCAATGGGAAGAGCAGGGGCATTTTCGTTCATCTTTCTATACCGACTACGATAGGATATAATGCTACAAAGATAGTAAATAGAACGTTTGGGGCGACCTCCTCTTCCCCTCACTCCGCTCTTTCTCTAGAGCGAAAGGGCAGACGACCCCACCCCACCCTCCTAAGATAGGTAGCTCCCCCAGGATAGAAAAAGGGTTGGAAAAGCCTCGAGACTTCACCAACCCTTGTGGGGAAAAGAGCAAGAATGCTCTTAACAAAGTATAATAGTACTCACACTATTTGACGGGCACCAATTCGTACGTATGCGATGGATTGTACTGCATAGTCCAGAGGAAAGGAATCCAAAAAAAGAGTCCTCCCACAATTGCCCCGGCATCAACCCTTTCGTTACGAGTAAGCATTACATGGAAGTCTTCGTAGCCATCAAGTTTAAGGGTAATAGGAGTCACGCTTCCTAGAATCTTTGTATCGCTGTAAGTGTAAGGCGTTGTACCCACTCGCGACTGATTAATATACACAGCAGCCCCCTGTGGTACGCTATTGATAATGGTGGTGCTTGCGCAACTTGCCAAGGTGATAAGCCCCACAACAAGGAGGGCAAAATTTCTAAAGAAAGTTTTCATTTCTGTTTCTAATTATTTGTTCTGAAAAAATTCAGAGCAAAGATAACAATTTTTCATTTCTGTACAACGGCGTGAAACCGACTCCACTAGAGTAAAAAGAAAGCTAGGCACCATCTCGTAAAAGAAAGAGTGCCTAGCGAAAAAGTAGTGGGCTAAAAAAATTTCTCTTTTGCCCTATGGATTAGTGGCGAACCACCAGTACAGAGGTAGTAAGAGAGTTATCTCCCTTAGTAACCCCTACAATATAGCTACCTGCGCTCAGAGCAGAAGTATCAAGCGTATAGCTCTTCTCGCCATGGAGATTGATAGTGGCCACCTGAGTACCATCCGTGCTAAATACAGCAATGTATTGGATGCCCTGTTCACTACGGATAGTAGTAGAAGCATCTGCCGGATTGGGGGCGATCATAGCATCATCCATTGTCACATCCATCTCTTGATTGGGGCTCTTGCTATAGAAAGATACTCCATAGTTTATTTTGTTGTAGATAGTATGAGAAGATGCGGAGAGCTGTCCCTGTTCATTCACTCGGAAAGCACCAAGAACGACAGTACCACTGCGTCCGGTGGCTCTCCTCACATAAGCTGTGTTTTCAAACTTAGGAGCATAAGAGACGCGCGCCTTAGCACCAATACCAGACTCAACAAAGTTCAAAGAAATACCAACGAGTTGCGCCCTTCCACCAACGACTGCTACGAGTAAAGAGCCCAATACAATACTATTGGATGAGCGGTCAAGAAGAGGCTTTTCTCCACGATTTTCGATCTCAAATGCAGGTGTGGTTTGTGCTTCGGGATCAATATCGTACCAGAAAGCAGAGCCTTGAGTATTATACGCAACAAGGGTAACCTCTTTATAAGAATCGGGGCGAACGATAGTAACAGGTGTCTCTGATAGACGGAGGGCATTGCTCCCCGATAGACGAGCCTTGAAGTAACCTACCATCTCCTGTTCGAGGGTTTCCTTTAGATTAGCAAACCGAACATAGGGATAAACCTGGGTACCCTCGTAGAGATTGATAATAGGATCAAGCTCAACCTCTAGCGTTTGACCTGCGGGAATTGATACGAACGTGGTGCGCACTTTTTCTTCTCTAGGATACCATTGCTCGCCCTTATCAGCAGAGGTTAGATACAGCTCTATGGGGCCATAGTACTCCTTCTTGTTGGGGTTGGTAACCTCTACCTTAATCTTAGAGGGAGCAAAAGCATAAAACGCTTGACCGGCAAGGAGTTTGGCCTTCATGGGCAATAGCGTATTATCATAGGCAATAGAATTGTCTATAATCTTACCGTCTTTAACCGAGAAATAAATGATCTGAGGCTCATCGTTGGTAGGTGCAAAAGCCTCTTGTTCGGGGAAAGCATCGTCGCCCCAGGTATAATGTATTTCATAGTCTCCATCGGGATACTTTTCTTGACTTATGCCAAAAAGGTAATCAACCCTTTTAGATGATAGCATCAGCAAAGAGACAGTCTTCTCCTTAGAGTCAATAACGTCTGTGGTACCCTTTTTGTAGATGGTTGCTATAGATTTGATATCCATCTTTTTATAAGAGTACTGCGATACAATTACATCCGCACTAATCGTTTCTCCGGAGCTATATATATATGCACGGGTATAAAGGTTGGGGGCAGAGGGGCGAGGCTCTTCTCCGGGGTTATTGTCGCGGTCTGGGATAAGGTCTACAATAACGCTTTGTCCCATGTTGTAAGCACCCATACCGGCACCGATACCCAGCTCGGCAGGCTCTAGGGCATTTAGGCGATAGTAACCATTTGCCATACCGCTCCAACCCCAGTTGAAGTGGAAGGTATTGTCACTAGCTTTGTAGCCATCACACACATAAGCGTGCCCACCCTCTTCTCCTGCACCGCAGTAGAAGACAGGACGCTGAGCCTTAAGTTCTTCGAGAATAATCTTAGTCCAAGACTCTACCGTGTGTGCAGAGCGGAAGTGAAGACGAGCCTGTTTCTTAAAATGGAAACGCGTCTTAAGAGCTACCAAAGCGTCAGACTCCCAAGCACCACTGGCCGATGAAGAGTAACTCATATCTACAGCGTAGCCAACTTCTTTGAGCAGAAGTCCAATCGCATCAGCCTCCTCTTTGGTCGGCTTGCGGTCATTGTCGAAGTTTTCCGGCATGTGACTCCAGTCATAATCTTTCTGACCAAAAGTTATGGAGCGAGTAACACCTTTATCCCTGTAGCTGTAGTCCCCGGGAACGGAACGCACAGGCCACTGATAGCTACGAAGTATTTGAGCCATAGCTGTAGCAACACACCCTGTTACTGCACGCCCTCCCATATCTGAGGGACACATACTATTGTAGGGATGGCCTTGATCCCAACGAATACCCTTGAGAAGGGGAGCAATATCACTCTCTTGGCGCAGAACCGATGCTAGACGAGACTGGCGAGGCTGAATATAATTAGCCTCGGGATGGGTATAGAGATACTGATACTCAGCATCATACTGAGACATCCAGTAACGAACTTGTGCCGGAGCTTGTGCCAAATCGAAGTGACCCGTCTCCGAGTACCCTAGCACGGCAGCGGTACGATCGTCTGCCGAAACAATCACAAAGCCCTCATCAGTACCTCGATTGAATACATAGTAATAGGCTGGTGAAGAGAGTAGTTGAGATGAATTGCCGGAGCGCAACTCGTTACTACCCCGGTGCGTATAAGTCAATGCCACAGGGGTTGAACTGCGGAGATCTGACCCATTAAGATAGCTCTCTGCTATCTTCTGTGCTTGCTCGGGAGTAACCGGCCCCGCCAGAAGCACCAACTGAGAGATCACTGCCGCCAGCGTAGAGAGGATAAATTTTCTCATAGGTTCTATACTTATTTTTTAATTCGATATTTCGTTACTGTAGCTTTGTTGTAGCAAAGAGGGTTGTTAGTGTCCATCCAACCATCCATCCCACAAAGGTATATCTCTTGGGACGAATTCTATCACTTTGTCACGTGAAAAGACTATAATACTGCCAATACTAGGGGATACGGCAGCTATCTCCGTCAAGTATTACTCGCCCTTTCGCCAAAAGTTGCTGCAAGGCCTCAAAAAAAAGACTCGAAGGCACCCTACTCTGCTCTCGCCAAGAGACAAGCGGCAATGCCTTGCCTTTGGGTACGAGAGCCTCTGCCTCTTCTTGCAGTAAAGCCACGGCTTGGGAGAGAGGCATAGAGGAAGAGGGGCGTTTATTCCGATGCGACAGGCAGACATCGCACATACCACAGGGCTCACTTTTCTCCTCGCCAAAGTAGCGGAGAAGCTGCTGACTACGGCAAGTATCAGACGCAGCCGCATAGGCAATTATGGCCTCAATACGCTCTGCCAATCGCTCTCGCCGCACCTCGTACACCTCTTGGGAGATGAGTAGATGCCGCCCCTCTTCGCGCCGAGTCAAAAGGAAAAGTTTGGGTAGAGACGAGCGCGGCACATAGTGTACAACGTTGCTCCGCGAGAGGTCGACAAGCATTAAATAGACCTCCTCCACAGAGCAATTAAGAGCTCTTGCAATGGTATCTTCTTCTATAAAAACGTACTCGGTAAAAATACCCGTATAGCGACGAAGCAAAAATTGGATTAGGGTATCACTTGCCGGCGATAGGGTTGCGTTATTGTACAGAGCCTCGCGATCAATGGTAAACAAAAGGCGTGAGTGCTGGTCTTCTTTGTCTCGATACTCCCAAACTCCCGCGATATCAAGCAGACGAATGGCGCTCATCGTATAGATGGGAGACAGCTTATTAAGTTTGATAAATCTCTCAATATCGACTAAGAACGTACGCAAAAATCCTTCGCCCATACCCACTCCTAGATAGCTTGTAAGCTGGTCGTACACATCCGAAAGAAACTCGCGAGAAGGAAATTCCTCATTAATACGCCTACGAATAAGCATGGGATCTCGCTTATCCACGAGTGCCACGGCATACGACTTCTTACCATCTCTCCCGGCTCTCCCTGCTTCTTGAAAGTACTCTTCGGGCGACGAAGGGAGCATCCAATGGATTACCGAACGCACATCGGGCTTGTCAATACCCATACCAAAAGCATTGGTTGCCACCATCACACGCACCTCACCGGCCATCCAACGCCGCTGTCGCTCGTTGCGCTCGGCATGGGTAAGTCCGGCATGGAAAGCGTCTGCCGATATTCCCTGCTCCCTCAGATACTCGGCTAATTCTACGGTACGTTTGCGATTGCGACAGTAGACAATGGAGGTGCCGGGTACTCCGGAGAGAATGCGTAGCATCGTTGCCGCCTTGTCACTTGTGTGCCGTACAACATAGGCAACGTTGGGACGAGAAAAACTTCGTTGGACAATATTGGATTCGGGGAAGTGCAGAACACGCATCACATCCTCCGCAACTACCCTGGTAGCCGTAGCTGTAAGAGCCAATACAGGAGCCTTCGGCAGCAAAGAACGCAACTCAGTAACTCGCATATAGGAGGGACGGAAGTCGTACCCCCATTGGCTAATACAGTGGCACTCGTCTACCACAATCATACTTACCCTAAGCTGCGGCAAAATGGCGCGAAATAGGGGCGAAGCGATACGCTCGGGGGAGAGATACAAAAACTTATAAGCCCCCAAGACTGCGTTGTCGAGCGTGCGCTGGATCTCAAAACTCGCCATACCGGAGTGGATAGCCACGGCAGGGATGTTACGCTCTTTGAGGTGCTCTACCTGATCGCGCATAAGAGCAATGAGAGGAGTTACAACCAGTGTAACCCCTCGCATCATAAGCCCCGGGACTTGGAACGTAATGCTCTTACCGCCCCCCGTTGGGAGCAAACCTAGGGTATCACGCCCTGCGAGTATCGAATCGATAATCTCGCGCTGTTTGGGTCGGAACTCAGAATACCCCCAATAGTACTGCAAAACCTCCTCGGGAGTCTCAAAGCGAGTTTTCCTATTTCCGACCTCCTCGTCGTCCAGCTCTTGCGAAGCGCGTATTTCCTCTCCCTCTCTTTGGGAAAAAGAAGAGGTCTCCGGCTCATCAGCAAAACCGGCAACAGAGTCTAGCTCGTAGCCATACTTATCGCAATAGGACCGCCATTCCTCCTCGTCGTCAAAGGCTGGCGCACCCTCCACTCTTGCCCCTTCGGAAGATGTACTCACAGCGTACCTAGGTAAAACGTTAAGAGACTCTATGCAGAGAAATTGTCCTCATGCTTGATATCCTTGACCAGTATTTGTATCGATGAAGTGCCATAATAATCGTTTTCCTCCACCGTATAACAGATAGAAAAGGGTCGGTAACTCTTGATATAGGATATATGCGAAGAAAGCCCGTAAGCAATACCACTTTTGACTTGGAACATCTGTGGAGAGTCCGTCATCTCCAGCTTGATATGCTCTCCACTCTTGCCCACAGCCTTACTTGTACCGGTATCGAAGAGGAAACGTGTCATAAAGATAGGCTTGGGATTATCAGGACCAAAGGGACCCATTTTCTGCAAGTTTTTGTGCAAACTCTTCGTTATTTCCACAAGGCTCAGCACGGCATCAATTTCGATTTCCGGATTAAACTGCTTGGCGTACACATTCTCCTCGGCATAGTGCTGGATGCGCTCGGTAAATTCCTCCACCTTATCCTCGCTCAAAGTGAGCCCGGCAGCATAGGGGTGCCCCCCAAAATTGGTCAGCAGATCACGGCAATGCTCTATGGCATGGTACATATCAAAGCCTCCATAGCTACGCGCAGAACCAGAGACTTTGTCCCCCTCTCCACTCAAAACCACCACAGGACGAGCATACTGCTCAGCCAGGCGAGAGGCTACAATGCCAATCACCCCCTTATGCCACTGAGGCTTGTGAATCACTATGATTTTGTACTTCTTATGGGGCTTAAACTCCTCCACAAAGCGCACGGCCTCTCGGGTAATTTGCTTATCAAGCTCACGCCGCTGCTCGTTGTACTGTACAATCTCGAGGCACTTCTCTTCTGCCTCCTCTATATCCCGACTAATAAGCAGATCGACCGTTTTTTTGCCGTCCATCATACGCCCCGAAGCATTGATCATCGGACCAATCTTAAAGACGATACTACTCATATCAATCTCCTCATTTGCCAAGTTGCAGATATTGATAATACCCCTTAAGCCCGGCGACGGATTACGATTGAGTTGCTGCAAGCCAAAATACGCCAATATGCGGTTTTCTCCCAATGTGGAGACCACATCGCTCGCAATGCTCACGGCTACCAAATCAAGCAAAGAGTAGAGACGACGCATGCGTATGTTGTTGTTAATAGCAAAGGCTTGCATAAGTTTGAAGCCAATACCACACCCCGAAAGCTCCTCAAAAGGGTAGGTATTATCCGCCCGCTTGGGGTCGAGTACCGCCACAGCATCGGGCAACACCCCATCCGGCGTATGGTGGTCGCATACGATAAAATCAATCCCTAAAGACTTAGCATAAGCGATCTCCTCAATCGCCTTGATGCCACAATCGAGTACAATAATAAGCTTAACCCCCAACTCGTGGGCGCGGTCGATCCCCTGCTTCGAGACCCCGTAACCATCGTCGTTGCGATCCGGGATGTAGTAATGCAACTGATGATCGCTACAGCCCGATTGGCGCAAAAATTTATACACCAAGGAAACCGCTGTAGTGCCATCCACGTCGTAATCGCCATACACCAAGATATTCTCCTTCTTACCCAACGCCTTATTGATGCGCTCCACAGCCTTATCCATATCCTTCATGAGGAAGGGGTCGTGGAGGTCTTCGAGCTTGGGAGAGAAGAAATGACGCGCTTCGTCAGCAGTTCTAATACCACGCTTAACCAGTAGCCGCCCCACTACGGGAGCTAACTTTAGCTCCGCAATGAGTTCGTTGCTGGTAGAAATCTCTTCGTCTGTTAGAGGCTTCCAAATCCATTTGTTCGTCATTATATTGTTCTATTTTATTCTATCAAAAGGCGCACCAATCAAAGGCTCTCACACCGATCGCTCCGGCTACCTTATACCCTACTCTCACGGCAATATCTCTCCCCAAAAAGAGGGAGCAAGCTGCCCCCAAAAGAGTACGGCTCGTAAATTTACGACAATCTAATGAAACCTCACTCTTACCTAATCCTAAACTATGTAAGCAAGCCTTTTCAATTGCCCCAAAGCCCACCCCTCATACCCCCTCCTGTAGAGCGCGGAAAAACTCCAGGCAAAAACCTCTCTCACTACTGCCCTAGATTTTTTTATTTTCTGGGCAAAATACCAACCCATTTTAGGGTGAGAAAAAAGAAAAAATAGGGCAGAAAGGGAAGGCATTACTAGCTGATTTTCGGAAGGGAACTCCTCTAGTAAATTCACAAGAATATCCTGCCCCTAGATTATAAACAGATGAATCTAGGAAAAAAGCCCCCTAAATGGGGTGCTCCATTAGGTAAAAAGGGGTACTTTTGCAGAAGCAAATGAGAGAGCTATTTTGCCGAGGGCGAAGATGAGCCTAAGACGGTAGCTATTACGAACCAAGGTGCAACGAATAATCTACTAACTACTATTGTAATGGTTTCAGAAAATCCCTATTTGGTCTTTTCGGGGTCTAAATCCCAATACCTCACTGAGCAAATTTGTAAAAGTTTGGGGTGCTCTATGGGGCGAATGACAACGCAACATTTTGCCGATGGCGAGTTCGCAGTTTCGTACGAAGAAAGCATCCGAGGTAGAGATGTCTTCCTCGTTCAATCGACCTTCCCCTCAGCAGACAACCTGATGGAGCTGCTCCTCATGATCGATGCTGCTAAGCGAGCATCTGCCCACTACATCACGGCTGTAGTTCCTTACTTTGGCTGGGCTCGTCAGGATCGTAAAGACAAACCTCGTGTTTCTATTGGTGCAAAACTTATTGCAGACCTCCTAAGCACGGCGGGGATTACGCGTCTTATCACGATGGACCTCCATGCCGATCAGATACAAGGATTCTTCGATGTACCCGTAGATCACCTCTATGCTTCGTCTGTCTTTATGGACTATATCGAAAAGACGATGCCTCTAGACAACCTCGTAGTCGCTACTCCCGACGTTGGGGGAACTAAGCGTGCCAGCAGCTACGCTCGCCACTTGGGGGTACCCATGGTTATTTGCCACAAAACTCGTTTGCGCGCCAACGAAGTTGCCGAAATGCGCATCATTGGGGATGTAGAAGGCAAAGATGTACTACTCGTAGACGATATTGTAGATACGGCCGGCACCATTACTAAGAGTGCGGACTTGATGCTCAAGAACGGAGCTAAGAGCGTGCGCGCTATGGCAAGCCATGCCGTAATGAGCGACCCTGCTACCGAGCGAGTAAATGAATCCGGGCTTTCCGAAATGATTTTTACAGACTCTATCCCTTACATCAAGGGCTCTCCCAAAGTAAAGATCATATCGGTTGCCAACCTCATTGCAGAGTCTATCAAACGCGTTTGCAGCCACGAGTCTATTAGCTCTCTCTATTCTTTCTAAGAAATAGAGCTCTCAATTAGTCTACCCTCTCCCTCTCGTAAGATTTTTTCTTACTCCCGAGGCGAGATAAAATAACGAAGCCCCACCGTCCCTTTACAGGAAACGATGGGGCTTTTTATAACAGTGCTTTTCGTCTTTCTAGCTATTCTGTTCTTGTATGGAAAGGTACGTAGGTAAGATCGGAGCCTACACCATTCTCCTCGTCATAGGCAAAGACCACAATATAATAATCCGTATCCTTCATAGTGGCCCTGCGATATTCCCGAGTTAGTTTAAACTCTCCTTGAACAAGATAGGGATTAAATTCATTCAAAAGATCAGCCTCTATTATCATCTTGGCCATCTTATACTCCATATTTTTCTCCCTGTAAAAGTCCACAAATTTCTTCTTCTGGACCGTTACACTGTACTTGTCGTTGGTCGAGGGTTTGATAAGAGCATCCACCCCATCCAGGTAAATATTCTCAATCCGAACGTCAAATGTTACGTTCTTTTTCTCCGACGACTTTGTCGTAAACTCCATGGTTTTTACTTCTCCCACTTGCTCTGCCTTCTCATTTAGAGCGTAAGCATATACCACGTAGGTAGAGTCGGGGTCCAACGTCAAGAGGCAGCCCGGCTTAGGCAACTTCAGTGTAGCAGCTCCCTTCGTACAGTCTTCCAAGAATAATTCTTGCCAGGTTTTCCCGGGATTTGCCTCACTCAAAAACATAAACCAGCTCTTTTCGAAACCATAAATACCGGCCTCAGTACGAGAGCTTTCTGTCTTGTACTTCTCCTGAGTCATGGCATAATAGTAGTAACGCATAGTAGGATCTTTGGGGACAATCTTGATGGTAGCAGATGTTTTTTCCAAAGCCACGATCTCAAAATCAACCTCTAGCCCTTTGGCTTTCACCTCAACCGTGCACTTGGCTTCCAGTCCCTCTAGCTTAGCCGTTATGGATGCTTTTCCCTCTGCTACTCCCGTAATGGTTCCCTCTTTTACAGAGACAACATTTGGATCACTAGAGGTCCAAACGATACTTTTCCCATCAAGAGTAGCCTCTTTAGGTGTAGCAATGAGCCTAAGAAGTAGACTCTCGCCAACGGAAAGATTGACAGTTTCTTTCTCAAATTTTATCTCCGAAATCTTCTGAGGAGAGGGAGGTTTAGTCCCATTGTCACATCCCGCAAGAAGGAGAGAAACGAAGGAGAAGACTCCCACAATAAGCAATAAATTCCTTTTCATCTCTGGCATTTTGATTCATTTATACTCTTCATTATAATCAAGGTCTTCAAGAAATGGAGTAATATATACCTCCATGTCATTAACCCTACTCGGTACAAATGTAAGATTTTTATTCGAAATGCCGCAATAAAAAGAACTGTCTATTATATATCTTCAGCTCAACCACTCTTGCCCTCTCCCCTCGACTCAACAATAAATTGCCCCATGAATGGTTATGTCATCCACAGGGCAATCCAATCCCCCACCCTCTGAGAGCAATTTGTTAGCGTGACATCAAGAGAGAACGCCCATTTGACTCCCCCGTATTTCAAACTATACTAGGGTACAATTTGGAGTAGAAGAGAGCAACGAAGTAAATCTTTTTTGATCAATTTCAATTCCACTAAGGTACAATTTGGAGTTCTGAGGTGCCGAGACTGCGCACATAGCTATGATATTTCAATTCCACTAAGGTACAATTTGGAGATCGATGCTAAGAGAACAAAGAGAATAATAGAGCTATTTCAATTCCACTAAGGTACAATTTGGAGTCC